>Ga0157378_10004524_pt1 | contig 12200 bp, 6 predicted proteins | sample M65metaG_FD_115309 | JGI IMG/M metagenome (GOLD analysis project Ga0157378, IMG submission 115309) | Miscanthus rhizosphere microbial communities from Kellogg Biological Station, Michigan, USA - M6-5 metaG | ecosystem: Host-associated > Plants > Roots > Rhizosphere > Soil | place: USA: Michigan...
ATCAATTCGAAACGCGAATACGTAGGCGGCGTAATCAGTCCGGGCATCACCATCTCGGCCGACGCTCTGTATCAGCGAGCGGCGAAGTTGCCGCGGGTCGAAATCAAGCGTCCCCGCTCGGTCATCGGGTCGGCGACTATCGAGGCGATGCAATCAGGTCTCTATCATGGTTATATCGGTCTCGTCGACGGGATTTTGAAAAAGATGATTGCAGAGTTGGGCGGCTCAGTTCGGGTAGTAGCAACCGGTGGCCTCGCGCCGCTGATTGCGAAAGGGTCCGGATTTATTCAGGAGGTTGATGAGACGCTGACACTTGAGGGATTGCGGTTGGTTTATGAAAGAACACGATGAGTTTCAAGTTTAAAGTTTCAGGTTTCAAGTTGATTTTCACCACCCGAAACCTGAAACCTGAAACCTGAAACCTCGTGTTGAATTACTTCTCCTATTTCTCCGAAATCGAAGATACGTTCGTTCGTCGGCGCGGCAAGCACTTGATGCTGAGTCCGATGGACTGGGCTCTGATCGAAAGCTGGAAGGAGCGTGGTGTGCCGCTGCACGTGGCGCTGCGCGGAATTGAACACGCATTCGATTCACACGAAGCGAAGAAACAGAAGCGGACGGTTAAGACGCTGCTGTACTGCCAGGAAGAGGTCGAGGCCCAATACGCAGAGTGGCTCGAGTCGCGTGTCGGCAGCCATGAAGCTTCGGAGACAGAGACCGCAGACGATAAGTCGCCATTTCCCAGAGCGGCAGTGCTGCAGCATCTCGATCGCGCACTCCAGGAGTTGGCTGCGCTCGCCTCTGAACGCAAGCCAAAAGAGGACGAGTTGGGCGAAGTGTTCGAGCGAGAATTATCGCTCCTGGCAGAAATCCGAAACGATTACGCGTCCGCGTCTCAGCCGGATTCACGCAAGCTGGAGGAATCGCTCACCGGAATCGAACGGCTGCTCGACGGCGCGATGCTCGGCGCGATCGGCGAAGACGAGTTGACCTCGATGCGCTCCGAAGTCGAAGCTCAGCTTAAGCCTTACAAGCGTCACATGGACAAGGAAGCATTTGCCCAAACGCGTGACAATCTCCTGCGCAAGCGGATTCGCGAACATTTCGGCGTCCCACGATTGAGCCTGTTTTTTCTGCACTCCTGATACACTGAAATACTTAGGGGTCAGGGTGAAGGGGATAGGGTGTAGAAAGAATTCGCAGTCCCTCGATGCCTCCTCCACCCTACAACTTATCCTCTACACCCTTGCATACTTTAGGGTTAGAGCGACGGGGATGGGTATAGAGAAATCGTAGTCTTAATACCTACTACACCCTACAACCTATCCCCTACACCCTTGTATACTTTAGGGGTTAGGGTGAAGGGGATAGGGTGTAGAAAGAATTCGCAGTCCCTCGATGCCTCTCCACCCTACAACTTATCCTCCACACCGTTGCATACTTTAGGGGTTAGGGTGAAGGGGATAGGGTGTAGAAAGAATTCGCAGTCCCTCGATGCCTCCTCCACCCTACAACTTATCCTCTACACCCCTGCATACTTTAGGGTTAGAGCGACGGGGGAAGGCGTATAGAAAAATCGTAGTCTTAATACCTACTACACCCTACAACCTATCCCCTACACCCTTGTATATGGAAGTCACCATCGAAAGAATCCTGCCGGGCGGTTTGGGTCTGGCTCACGCTGAAGGCAAGACGGTCATGGTTTCCCTAGCTGCGCCGGGCGATCGTCTGCACGTGCGCATCGATCGAGAGAAGGGAAATGTGTGCTTCGCTTCGATCATCGAAATCATCGAGCCTTCGCCGCATCGCATTGAGCCGCCCTGTCTCTATTTTGGCCGCTGCGGTGGCTGCGACTTTCAGCAGATGACCTATCAGGCGCAACTCGATGCCAAAGCCGAAATCATCAAAGACTGTCTTCGTCGAATTGCAAAGATCGAAAATGCTCCTGAATTTCAAATCACGCCCGCGCCGAACGAGTGGCATTATCGCTCACGTGCGCAGTGGCAATACGACGCGGATCAAAAGCATCTCGGTTATTACGAAAGTGGTTCGCGCCGCGTTTGCGATGTCGCCGAGTGTGCGGTGCTCGTGCCGGAATTGCAATTGCTGCTTGAAGATCTTCGGAGGCAGATGGCTGACGGTGAGTTGGCCCACGACGCACAATACTTTCGCGCCATCGCCGGCGATGACACTGCATTGATGGCCGCCGGCTTTTCGCGTGCAACTCGCCGCGTCGATGGAGGCCAGACGCCTCGCATAACGCCTTCACCACGGCAGTCCTCCAGCGATGATGAGATCGATGAGATTACTCGGACAATCGCGGGAGAAACGTATCTACTAAAGGCGGAAAGCTTTTTTCAAACCAACGTCGAGCTGTTGCCGAAATTGATCGAGACGGCCATCGGCCCTGAGCGGGGCGAGGCCGCGATTGAGCTCTACGCTGGCATCGGTCTTTTCACAGTTCCGCTCGCGCGCAATTTCAGGCAGGTTGTTGCTGTCGAGTATGATGAAGACGCCGCAGAATTGGCTAGGAGAAACCTAAATAACGCCCGGTTGAAGAATGCGGAAGTCGAAAGATCCGACGTCGGGAACTGGCTTGTGTCGCACGAACAGAATCCAGGACTCAAATCGCTGGACTTTCTGCTGCTCGATCCGCCCCGCACCGGTGCGGAATCGCGCGCCATTGCCGGCATTGTTAGGTTAAAACCAAAGCGACTCTGTTACGTGTCCTGCGATCCCGCAACGCTCGCGCGCGATCTCAGGAAGTTAATTGCCGGCGGATATGCTCTCGATTCTCTCTCAGCATTTGATATGTTCCCGCAAACTCATCACATCGAAACCGTTGCGCATCTTGTGTCTTTAGATTCAGGAATGGATGTGAGCTAACCAGGTGCTCTCTGCAGAAATCCGTCTTTGGCTTATATGTCACAGTTAGATCAAGGGTCGCCATCACTCTCTCCGTGACTCATTGGCGGGTATTGGTTTTGTGGCGCTAGACCTTGTTCCGCTTTCGATTTCAAGAGGGTTGCTATGGCGGTATCTCAGTCTAAAGTGCGGCAAGCGATCGTTTTAGTCGCAATTGCGTAGAGTTCAGACTCAACCAAATAACCAGGACTATCGTAGAAAATAACAGTATTCCCCATAGAAGCATGATTGACATGACTACTGTTCCCGATGCAGACGTTTGCCCAACGGTGACGCTCAGGAGGAGCGCGGTGACTGCTGTGCTCGCGAGGAGCGTGTTCAAACAGTAGGACTCGAAGATTGTAAGTCCTGTTTGAGAAAAACGTTCAAGTACTTCTGCCCGCGTTTGCGGCACGTGTTCCGGCTTCTCGACTGGTACCGGTCGTGCGGGCCACGTCTCAGCTTGTGAACCGAGAGGAGGCTTTAGGATCTGTAATATCGCAGAGCTCAGACCAACGCCGAGAGCAAGAATTATTGTGGCGGTAACTCCCGGTCCTAATCCCGAGATTGCCCAAAGGATTAGGATCAATATCACTGAGCCGATTGCGACTATGGAATTCGACACGTAGATATCGAGCTCTGGTCTTTTCGAGGGAAACAATTTGCGCACTTCCGCCGGTAGAGGAGTCACGAGCGGGTCCGGCTCACGCCCCATCATGAAGTCGACAAAGACATAGTCGTTCAGCGGGGCGTCAGGCGAGATTTCGTTGAAGCGCTTGAGCAGAAGTTTGTTTAGGCCGAACCTACGCATCGACTTCAACTCGCGCCACCGGCCCATTTTTTGTTGGCCGGGGCCGAACACGATTGGCAGAATAAATCCTTCGGGCTTTTTCAAAGAGGTTTCCAGTAGCTCCCAGAGAGAAGCCCGAATCCGTTGCTCCACCTTTTCTTCCAAACCGAGAATCAGGACTATGCGTAACCAATCAGGCATCGAGCCGTTTCGAAACCAGGGAAGTCGCACCAATTCTGACAACTTCCAGTCAAAGCCGACTTGATTGACGGTTCTTAATCCGAGGTAGAGCGTAAGATCCCAATACAACTTCGGATACACCGCGCAGGCGGCCAGCCAGATATAGCCCTCGGGTCTTAGAAACTCTCGCAGCTGCGCTATCAATTCCTTGATGATTTCGGGAGCGGGGGCGTGCTCTTCAGTCCAGCGATTGGGTCTGCTGCGCAAAAGTGCTGGTAAAGGCTTTACGTTTGGCAGCGTCGGAAATGTATCACCTTGAAGTTGTTCGCTCAGTGCGATCATTCCGGCGCTGTCGGGCGGCAAGACCGGCAGACCAAGCTGTTGCAACACCGAAGACCGATAGCCGCCGGTTTGGATCTCGCTGGAAAGAAGAAATCGGTCGTCCCACAAAGACAGCCGGTCCAGCCAGGGGCTGGGATGGCCGGTAAGCGGATCGAAGAATGCTTCACCAGTACTGAAGATTAGAAGGCAGTGTTCAGGATGGCGTTCGGCCAGATCTGACAAGCTTAACTTTCCTGCCTTCGGGCCATGCGCTCGGCAAATTGTCGGATCTCCTTGAAACGAATATTGCTCGATAAAGACTCCGTTCGCTGACAGGTTCGAGAGTATTTCGGAAGTCAATCGGGCTCTTTGATCATTCAGATTTGCACGATCTACCAACACCAAATATTCGGGCGAGGACCTCCGCAAGGTGTACGAAGGTGTGAACAGCCCGCGGCGGACGGTCATGTCGATCGTACGATTAACGTCAAGCGCACTCGATGTTGCGGGGCGATAACGTCTAAGTTCCTGCGCGGTTCGACGTAGAGATAGAAGTTGGGGTAGTTGTTCTCTCGCGCCTTTGACCATCAGGTCTTGGGTCTTTGGATTTCTTAGATCTCTGCCTTTTTTCAAGACGCTTCGACGTTTTGATGTTCGTACGCGCCTGATGATCAGATAAATCAAAGACCCGGCGCCCAGCAAACTCAAGGCAAGTATCACACTTGATCCAACCGGTGTTGGCGGGACGGTGGGGCTTGAGGTTGGATTTACATTAGCCGCAGTGGTAGGGGCTGGGGCTGTGATTTCTTTGATAATGATCAGGGTGAGCAGAGCCGCGACTACGAGCGTAATCAGAGCCAATATTGCATTGCGTGGAGTAACAACGCGAGTTGATGTGCCGCTGCGAGGCTGAGCGGAAGTCTTAGCGGTTCGCTTCTCTCTGTGCTCAACTGCTTTTTTGATTTGAAATATTGTTGGTTGGGAATTCACCCATTGATCAAAGTAGGCCTTGAAATTTTCTTGTTCGTCGCGCGATGAGCAAAGAACGGGACCAAGGAAGTCGCGGAGCTCGCTGGGTCCCGCACTCAATTCGTCTCGCAGCACAAACATGGCAGCCAGGTTCATGGCCGCGATGTACTGCTCGGTGCCTACATTGAATCCCTTGCCCCGCAGTCCATCAATGAAATCGTTTAAGCTGGAAGTAGCTCGGTTTGAATGGCTCATCGCGGTCGCTTGCTCAGCCAGTCTTTGAGGATGTCAATCGCGCGCTCTTGATCCGAAACAGTCTTGCACAGAGCGCTCAAGCTTGAAGACAGGGTCTCCTCTCTGTCTTGCAAGCGCGCATCACCGGACAATTCGGTCAGACAATTGAACCAGTTGAGTAGCTCGGCCGTGGCCGGCCTCTTTTCAAGATTGTTGGCGGGTTCACGAAGTCCCCTGAAGAAATCAAGCGCATCATCAAACCAGCGCGGCTTGACGGTGTCCGACACGTTTAAGTGTGACAACACAATGTCTGAAAGTCGCTCGGCAGTGGGGAACGGTATGTTGTAAAAAATGCACCGGCGTAAAAAGGCATTCGGCAGACCTTTTTCAGAGTTGCTGGTGATGATAATGATGGGAGGCAGGTCAGAGTTGGCAGTTACCTTGTAGTCGCCGATCCCCAGTTCCGGGACCTTGAAATACATGTCCTCCACCTCATTGAGAAGATCATTGGGAAAATCACGAGGGGCCTTGTCGATTTCGTCGATCAGTACTATTGATTGTACCGGTCCCCAATGTTCGAAGGATGGATTTAAGCACTTTTCATGAATGTGTTTTGGATTTGAGCGAATAATCGCGGTTCCCAAAGCGTTGTAGGAGATATAGTCAGTGCTCTTAGCTTGCTGTTCCAACTGCACGTCGTGGAAGCGTCGCAACGTGTCATAGTAATAAAACAGATCGCGGGCGGTGCTTGTAGATTTGGTTTCGAATTTCAGAACCTCATACCCCAGTTCTCTTCCCAGGCTGTAAGCGAGTTGTGTCTTTCCAGTCCCTGGTTCGCCCGTCAGCAATAATGGTTGGCTCAAAAGAAGAGCCACATTGACGGCGGCCGTAAGCCCGGCGTCGGCAAGATAAGCAGAGACGTCGCGTTCGCGTTTGCGCTCCAGCACTGAAAGGAGCGCAGGCTCGGTGGCACGTGGCGCTGACGGCAGGCCTGTATAAAACGGAAATTGTTTGGGTTTACTATGCATAGTTCTTCATCCGATACGTTCGCTGTTGAGCTGAAGTAAGGCGTTTAGAAGATCGTCCATGGAGATCCGGCCATGGTTCGAAATCAAATCCGGCCGGCGATAAATCTGACGAATGTCACGCTCCGTTAGGTGATAACGTTGGCTGATGGCTGGATTGTTTACGGCCTCTTCGGCGTCGGTTTGCTCGATCGACTGTAATTCCGGGAGGCAAACACTTGATATGTTCCGTTCGCGCACTTCGTCACTTTGCAAAAAAGATCGAACTTCATCAGTCAGTCCTTTCGACCATGGCCTCCATTTTCGACGAGCACCAAGTTCCTGCTGATATTTGAAGCTTAAGCAAACAACAAAGAGCAAATCGACCGGCACATTGGGCCATTGGCTCCAGAACTCCAGGATGGCGTTAATTCTCGTAACCGGATCTCCTACCAGACGATCCAACAGGATTGGAAATTCGATAATCGCCGCACGGGGCTGGGCGGACACGAAACCGATTACAGTCTCCGGATCAGCCTCCTCTAAACTCATGGCCACAGCCAGCGCCTCCCAGAGTAACTGTTTCCACGACACTTCCGAGACGCCTTCAAACGACGGTATCGTCACTCGATATATAAAAGGAGTTCTCTGCTCATTGCCGGGGTTCCAGTGTTTGAGCATTGCGGGAATGGACACTTGCTGCAGACGTTCCACAAATTCGAGGTGGCACTCTTGCTGATCGCCGTGGATCAGACAGACGAGGGGCCGCCGCGAGGCATTCGCGCGATGGCGAAGTACCGCATGGCGAAATGCCTTTGCCTGTTCGCTGCGATCCATTAAATAGGGTAGCGGCCCGTTTTCATTTTCCGGGCGCAGCGGCTTGCGATAGTGCCGTCTGTAGCCGTCAGCCGATGCCAGTGGCTGCATTTCGTGAAAATAGTGAGCCACCGCAATGTCCAGCGCGAATTTGAAGGGCTGTCCGAAAATTGGTTCCAGTTGTTCGGCTCCGGCGGCTACTGCGCGATCAAAGCTCATCATTCCACTCGGTTCTCTGCCGGTTCCTTCCGGATTTGGTGGCTGCAGCGTTTGAGTAAAGGCAAACCCAGTGCATTCAATAGCGAAGTAAGCGCCACTTGTTAGGATTTCGCGGAGCTCCTTCTCCCGCTCTCTTCTGACGAGGACATTCTTGAAGATCTCATCTTCAAGACCACGGCGTCGATCGTGGTTGCGCAGCGTATAGTTTGTGGAAACCGCAACCAAGGCATGTTGATCGAGTACAATCAAGATTGGTACGAGTTCGTAGCCCAGGCACAGTCCGCAAAATAGAAGCGCCAGCTCCAGGCAAGTTCCTTCACGCTTAGCCAAAATATCCTGCGCCAACCGAATCTCCTGCGTGGGCTGCCACTGTGAGGTGGTGCGAGGTTCGAGCGAGTATTGAATATTTTTTAGCAGCAGTGCGTTATAGATTTCTTTGGCAATCTGCCGAAGACCGACAGCCTCGTGTTGTAGATCAAGAAGGTTCACCCTGATCGGAAAGTGTGCGCGTGCGTTTGGATCCACGAAGCGAACCAGGTCAAGCTCGTCAATCTTGCTCCACTTACGATGCATTGTGTTCGGTCTCGTAGCTGGTATTGGCGAACCGTCATCCGCCCGCAACTTGAAAGATTTCGTGCACAGGACTTGGTGATAGGGGTCCGTTTCTAGAGGCTTGCGCAGTTAGTCTATAAATGGCTGGAGAAAGATTGGGCGCGATTGCGACCCAATCATCTCCGTCTCGTTGAAACGCCAGTTCACTGGCTGCGCCGTTGCCATCTGTCGGCGTTAGCCGAGCAGTTAACGAACCTACTATTTCCTCGTGATCTAGGCGTTCGGCAGGTCTTCCGTCGGCAATAATCTGCGCTCCTATCACCAGAGGCTCCCGTTCCAGACAAAAATCCGGGACGCGAAGACTGATCGCCGTTCTGCTTCTGAATCCGGGAAATCTTTCCGGCCCCCGCAAGTCCTCCAGACCCTGAACCTGTAAGTCGGTTAATTGATCGTATAGGAAATCGAGGGCTTGATCGTTACAGTGAAGCATTCCATGAGACTCCGCGAAAAAAATATTACGGTGGGTCTTTGACTCTTCCGGAGGTACCGCCGACAAACGAGGCACCGTACCGTCGCCATGGCCCAAGAGTTCATCGAATTCGCTGGGTACCTCCTCGCTTACGGTGAGGCTGTCCTGGAAGAGTTCCGCCGATTGCAAAGTCGGCTGATATTGTCCGACTACGGGTGCAAGAACATAAGCTGAATGACCGTCTCTCTTTTTCCGAAGCTCAATGAGATCGATGATCCTCTGATGAAAAGCGAGTGCGCTTCGGGCCGCGTCTCGATTGAATCTCGGAATCTCGACATCGGTCACTTTCTGCAACCCACCGTCAACGCGAACCACCTTATAAATCGGAAGTAACTGGTAGACTGAGGTAAACGAGCGCACGAGATCGGTGAATTCGAACGGACCTAAATCGCAACCGTTGGCAAGGTAGTTCAACGCCTTAACCGATCCTCGAAAGGGCGTTCCAAAGGTAATCAACGCCTTACAGTCGGTCCAGCCCTGCAGAGCTTCAAGGTAATACCGCGCAACAATTCCTCCCATGCTGTGGGCGACAATGATCACTTGTGCCTGCGCACCAGCGTACTCTCGCCATTCCGCCAGCCGTTGGCGAATAAAGTCCGCCAGTCTTTTTGCTGATACTCGGTTGTCTCGACGCCAGTCATAGGGAAACGCGAAATAATTAGCGGGAGGATACGTGCGCTTCTGAATATCTATCGTGCCTTGTTCGACCTCGAAGTTGCCGTTAATCATTTCGGAGATTCGATTGTAGCCGTCGACCTTAATGAACCCGGGAACAATCCGCGTGTCTGCAATCAACCTCGTTGCCCTGATTCCATCACCTAAATCGTCGACGGTAATATCGTCAGCGCCAAGCTTCAACTGTTGCAGGCTTTTCCCACGTGAGATCAGGGCCGAAAAGATCGCTCCACATGAAGGAGCCCACAGATCTTTTCCATCCTTCTCCAATACACTGCCAATGATTCCAGGCAATAGCACGATCATGTCGCGCATGCGAGTACGTTTCCGGTGCATAAACACATCCTATGCGCTACGACTGGCTGAATGGCGAGTTACAAGGCTGTGGCACTCGTGAGAATTCAGCCTTCCAAGGTGGACGGCGACACGTTAGTCCCGATCGTAACCGTTGTCAATAGTTCTGTTGATGGGTGATGCTGTTTAAGTAGCACAACTTTTTTGAGCTGAGCGATAGCGCAAATGCTAAGCTCTTGACAACAAGTCGCAAGCCCGGCTGAGTGCACCTGGTTGAACCTTGGACCTATGGATGCTCTGCCACACGTACGCTTCGCCAAACAGCCGCTGGTGGCGATCGCAGTGTCGCTCGCTACGGGCATCATGATTTATCACTCAATTGAAAGCAGAAATGTGTCGACAGCGTTTGTCGTCACATCAATCGCGCTGGGCCTTTTCGCAATTCTCATTCGCGGGCAAGTCGCCGTAATAGCGGTCACCTCGCTGGTTCTTGCGTTTATCGGCGCGGGCTATGTGCTGGCGTTCGTCGAGCGCCAAACCGTTTCGAATGATCGCATTGTTCGATTGTTTGAAGATGGCGTGTTGACGCCGGACGAGCCTGTCGAACTAACCGGACAGTTGGAAGGCGAGCCGGAGTCCGCGCCTGACGGTCTGTATCTCAACATCCATGCGGAACAGATTCGTTCGCAAGCAGGGGAGCGTTCGGCAACGGGAACCGTGTTATTGCTGGCGCACCTAGGAGATCAAGCGGCCAGAACAGACTACGAGTCTCTGCAGCTTCATCATGGCGCGCGCATTCGCGTCATGACCGTGCTCGATCGGGATGAGAATTTTCGCAATCCAGGTGTCATTCCTTTCACTGAGTACCTCGAGCGCAAGGGTTATGACGCGACTGCGGTGATCAAGAGTCCTCTGCTGATTGAGCGCCTCGAAGATGCAAGGGTCTTTCTACCGCTTGCGTGGTTATACCAGGGACGCTCGCTGCTTGAGCGGGAATTTGATCGACATTTTTCGGTTGAGACCGCTGGTGTTCTGGATGCAGTGGTGCTCGGTAATCGACACAAACTTTCACGCGATGTCTCTGACCGATTTCGTGAAGGAGGAACGTTTCACGTACTGGTGATCTCCGGATTGCAAATCAGCTTCATCGCGGGCCTGCTGTTCCTTTTGATGAAGCGATTGACCCGGAACCGCTTGATCCAGTTTGCCTGCGCCGTGACTTTTGTTTTTGCGTATTCTTTGGCGGTCGGCGCTGAGTCGCCGGTGATTCGCGCGGCGTTGGTTTTCAGCCTGGGCATATTCGCGCCTCTGGTCTGGCGCCGCGCGAACTCTCTAAACCTGATCGCCGGCGGAGCTATTGCCCTGCTCGTCTGGCATCCGAGCGATCTTTTCGATCCGTCATTTCAACTTACTTTTCTTTCCGTGATTTCAATCGTCACGTTGGCAGTTCCAATTATGCTTCGCTTGCAGCAAGTCGGAGCCTGGCGGCCAACTCACGAAACGCCGTATCCGCCGTCGTGCCCACGTTGGTTCCGCGGCCTGGCCGAGTCGCTGTTCTGGAGCGAGCGCGCCTGGAAGCTGGAAATGACTGACTCAAACGTTCGCTACCGTTTGTTCAAGACGCAATGGGCGGTCACGTTCGAAAGATGGCGATTGCAGGTGCCGCTCCGATTGGCTTTGGGAGCAGTCGTAGTATCCGCGTGCGTGCAAGTCGGCATGTTGCCGCTGCTGGTCATCTATTTTCACCGTGTGTCGTTTGCTTCGCTGCTGCTGAATATTTTTGTGGGAGTTGCGATGGCTGTGCTGGCGTTAACCGCGTTGGCAGCAATCGCGGTCGCCCAATTCAGTTCCACGATAGCAGCGCCACTGATTTTCCTGGCAGAGAAGAGCGAATGGCTGATGGTTCATTCCATCGACCCGATGGCGCGCTGGGCGATCGTTTCGATACGGATACCGCATTATCACGGCAGCGGCTCGCTCGTGTATGTGCTCTATTTCATTTTGCTGGCGATGTTGGTGTCGCTGCTGGTTAGATGGAACCCATTGCAGCTGCCACAGCCTGAAAGCGAAAACGCCAAATCCGCTCCGCGCTCAGGCGTGAAGATAGTCGCCGGCCTATTCGCGCTGCTGCTTTGCGTGATCGTATTTCATCCGTTCAGCGCGCCGGCGGCTGATGGCAAGTTGCACGTTGATTTTCTCGATGTTGGCCAGGGAGATTCCGCGTTGGTGACGATGCCGGACGGCTCGACGCTGCTGATAGACGGTGGCGGAAGACCAAATATCGATTGGCAGCGAAGCGATGATGCTGATTCCGAACCGTTCGAGCGCGACACGCGCAGCATTGGTGAGCGAGTCGTTTCGGAATTTCTTTGGGCGCGCGGACTGGATCGGGTCGACTACATTCTGCCTACGCATGCAGATGCTGATCACATCGACGGTCTGAATGACGTCGCGCGTAATTTCAAAGTGCACGGCGCGATCGTGACGCGCACGCCGGCGGACGATTCTGAATACGTGCGGTTTTCGGAAACCATGAAACGCGCGCGCGTTCCGATTGAAAGAATTGGAGCGGGTGACGTTCTACGTTTTGGAGACGTCACTCTGGACGTGCTGTGGCCGCCACCTACGGACGATGTAAGCGCCGCCTGGCGAAATAACGACGGCACCGTTTTGAGGATTCGTTACGGCAGCCAGACCTTTTTATTCGCCGCCG
>Ga0157378_10004526_pt1 | contig 12197 bp, 12 predicted proteins | sample M65metaG_FD_115309 | JGI IMG/M metagenome (GOLD analysis project Ga0157378, IMG submission 115309) | Miscanthus rhizosphere microbial communities from Kellogg Biological Station, Michigan, USA - M6-5 metaG | ecosystem: Host-associated > Plants > Roots > Rhizosphere > Soil | place: USA: Michigan...
CCCGAGCGCGCCGCGCGCGAGCTCGTGGCGATGGCGAACGACCGCGGCGGCCACGACAACATCACGGTGCTGGTCGGCCGCGTGGAGGCCTGAAGCGCCGGCGGTGGCGCCGTGCCACCGCCCGATCGCGAAGGACGCATCTGCGGCGAACCGTTCTCAGCACGCTCGTGCTCGCGACCGCGGCGGCGCTCGCCACCGCCGGCGCGTGCTGGACCGCCTACCTCCGCGTGCACGATGCGCTGATATCCGAGTTCGAGCACCGCATCGTCCAGATCGCGACGACGGCTGCGGCGCAGGTCGCTCCCGAGACGGTCGCCGAGGCGCGCACGGGCGGTGACGAGAGCGGCGGCTATCTCGCGATCCAGGTGCAGTTGCTCACGCTCCGCAACGCGGCAGGACTCGACAACGTGTCGCTGATCGACGGCTCGCGCGCGACGCTCGTCGACGTGCGAGCGCCCGAGGTCACCGAGCGATTGCCGAGCGCGCTCGATTCGCTGGCACGACCGGCGCTGGCGCGCGCGCTCGCCGGCACCGCCGCCGTGTCTACCGAGTACCTGACGGGCGGGCACCGGTTGCGCGCGGCGATCGCGCCCGTGCGTGACGGCAACGCGGTGACCGCGGCGGTCGCGGTCGAGGCGGAACCGGCGTATGCACCCACGCTCGACTCGCTCGCTCGCCGGCTCACCCTCATCGCGCTGCTCAGCATCGCCGCGATCGTCCTGTTCGCCGCGCTCATCGTGCGCGCGGCGATCTCGGCGGCGCGGCTCGAGCAGCGGCTGTCGCGCGCCGAGAACCTGGCAGCGATGGGCCGTCTCACGGCGACGCTCGCGCACGAGATCAAGAATCCGCTCGCGATCATCCGCGGCTCGGCCGAACGGCTACGCGGCGGTGACGCCGAGACGCAGCGCATGGCGCAGTTCGTGATCGAGGAAGTGGACCGGCTGTCGCGCACAGTCGGCCGGTACCTGCAGTTCGCGCGCGGCGGTGAGCAGGACGTGGGTCGCGGTGACGCGATCGCCGCGCTCGATCAAACGCTCGCGCTGCTCGAAGGCGAGCTCGCCGCGCGCAACATCACGGTCGAGCGCTTCCGCGGTGCGGGCGATTCCGCTACTGTGCGATTGGACCCCGAATCGCTGAAGCAGGTGTATCTCAACCTGCTGCTCAACGCGGCGGACGCTAGCCCCTCGGGTGGCAGGCTCGAGGTGCGCGACCGCGCGGAGCCCGGACGATACGAGGTCGAGATCACGGATCACGGCCGGGGAATCGCCCCCGAGATGCTCGCGCGGCTCGGCAGCCCGTTCCTGACGACCAAGGCGCAGGGCTCGGGGCTCGGGTTGTTCCTCACCCGCCGTCTCGTGCAGAGCTCGGGCGGCGACCTCGTGATCAAGAGTGAAGTCGGGAGCGGCACGACATGCGTCGTGAAGCTCCCGCGGGCGGGGGACTGACGGTGCGCGTGCTCGTGGTCGACGACGAGATCCGGAACGCCGAGCTGACGGCGCTCGCGCTGCGCGATGCGGGGCACGAGACGGAGTTCGTGAACGGCGGCGCCGCCGCGCTCAAGGCGCTGGGCACGGACGCGGAACCCAAGTTCGACGCCGTCGTCACCGACCTGCGCATGGCGCCGCCCGACGGCCTGGCGCTGCTCGCCGAGGTACATGCGCGCTGGCCGCGCGTCGGGGTCGTGCTGATGACCGCATATGCGAGCATGGACACCGCACGCCGCGCGCTGCGCGAGGGCGCGTACGACTACGTCGACAAGGAAGGCGAGTTCCGCGAGGAGATCCGCGCGATCCTCGATCGCTACGCCCGTGAGCAGGGTCTGCGCGCCGACAACGAGCGGCTCGCGGACACGGTCGAGTCGCTGACGCAGGGCCTCGCGACGATCGTCGGCACGTCGCGCGCGGTACAGCAGGCGGTCGAGCTCGCGCGCAAGGTCGCGGTGACCGATTCCACCGTGCTGCTGCGTGGCGAAAGCGGCTCGGGCAAGGATCTGTTCGCGCGCGCGATCCACTTCTCGAGCCGCCGTGCATCAGGGCCTTGGGTCAAGGTGAACTGCGGCGCGCTGCCCGAGCCGCTGCTCGAGAGCGAGCTGTTCGGCCACGAGCGCGGCGCGTTCACGGGCGCGGTGCGGCAGAAGCCCGGCCGGTTCGAGGACGCGCACCACGGCACGATCTTCCTCGACGAGATCGGCGAGCTGCCGACGGCGCTCCAGGTGAAGCTGTTGCAGGTGATCGAGGAGAAGACGTTCACGCGCGTCGGCGGCAACCAGCCGATCACGGTCGACGTCCGCATCGTCGCGGCGACGAACCGGCCGCTCGAAGACATGGTCGAGTCACGCGAGTTCCGCGAGGACCTGTTCTTCCGGCTCAACGTGTTCCCGATCCGGCTGCCGTCGCTGCGCGAGCACCTCGACGACCTGCCGGCGCTCGTCGACTTCTTCATGCGCCGCCACGGCGCGTCGAATGACAAGCTGTCGCCCGCGGCGCTCGATGCGCTCAAGCGTTACGCCTTCCCCGGCAACGTGCGCGAGCTCGAGCACACGCTCGAGCGGGCCCTGATCCTCGCGGGCAGCGACGTCATCGAACCGGAGCACCTGACGTTCGCGCGGCCCGAAGCGCTGCGCGGCGCCCCGAGCGGGCCGGCGTGGGTGCCGGACATTCCGCCCGAGGGCCTGTCGCTCGAGGTGCTCGAGAAGGAGCTGATCGTGAAGGCGCTCGAGCAGGCCGCGGGCAACAAGAGCCGTGCGGCGCGGCTGCTCGGCCTGACGCGCCGCACGCTGTATTCGCGGATGGAGCGCCACGGGCTGCGCACACCCGGTGAAGCCGACGACGCGGTCGAGATCGAAGGCGGTGCGGAGGGCATGTCGTGAACCTGCTGCGCGGCCTGTTGCTGGAGAACATGGGACTGAAGCTCGTCGCGCTGCTGCTCGCGTTCGTCGTCTACCTGCACGTCTACACCGAGCGGCCCGCCGTGATGACCGTCGCGTTCCCCATCGAGCTGACGGACATCGGCGACTCGCTCGTCGTCGTGAACCAGACGCCACCCGCGGTCGTCGCCGAATTGAAAGGCACCGGCAAGCAGCTGATTCGCCTGCGCCTCGCCGAGCCCAAGCTCAAGGTGTCGCTGGCCGGCGTCGGCCCCGGCCACTTCCAGCGCAGTGTGCTCGTCGATGACCTGCCCGTCGTCGGCCCCGTCGGCCTCACGGTGTCGCGCTTCGTCGGGCCGCAGATGCTCGAGCTCGACGTCGACCGCGCGACCGAGCGCACAGTGCCGGTCGCTGCGAACGTGCAGGGTGCGCTGCCCGACGGGCAGCACTGGAACGGCGAGTCGATCGTGATGCCGACGCACGTCGTGGTGCGCGGCCCGCGCGCCGCGGTGCTCGCGCTCGACAGCGTGCGGCTCGCGCCCGTGACATTGGCGGCGGCGCGCGACTCGCTGCGCGCCACGGTCGGTGCGGCGTCGCTGCCGCGCGGCTGCCGCATGACACCGCCCACGGTCGCGGTGCGGCTGCCGATCACGCACGCGCGCTGACGGCGCAGACAGCTGCGCCCCGGACCACAGGCCCGGGGCGCGGGGGAGAGAACCGCTGGCGGGGAAGAGCCGCGTCTTTGAGGTGGCAGGCTAGTGTGGGAGCGCGACTCTCGTGCGTCCCCGCCACCGATGTGCAGAGCATTCGTTATGCCACGGATGTCGTCTGGGCGATGCGCGTCGAAGCCGCGAATGACGCGGCCGAAATCACAGGGTCGGATGGCGCGGCTCGCGCGTCCGTGCCTCCGGTGCGCGGAACGCATCCCACACGGATGAGCATTGCACGACCCGGAACTCGCGCTGCCCCGGGTGGTTCGACCCGCCGAGTCGAATCCGGACGAACGCGCCAAGAAACATGACCCGAGAGCGCACGACAGGTCTTGACAGGCCCGGCGAGCCACCATACCCTTCAAGTTGTCGAGAGCGTGTTGCGCGCGCAACCCCCGTGCCCGCTCCGGCGAGCCGCGACGTCCGTTGCCCGGACGACAAGTCCCGAACCCTCTGGGATCTCAGGCGCTACCGCACAATTGTGGTTATTGATCGTTACGTTTCCAACTCCGTTCTCCGAGGCTCGTCCTCGTTGTAGCAGTCCTCCGGCACCGTGAACCGGACGCACTCCGTTCCGACCGAAGGATCATCCAATTGACCCTGTGACCTCCCGGTCCACCGGCCTCGCCTGAGGCCGAACACCCAAAGGCCCCAAGTACCGCGGCCCCCGCGGGCAATCGCCAACCCCAAAGGCGGAATCGCGATGGAAACGCAGACCCTCCAGACCATGGAGCTCCAGGAGCTCAAGGTGAAGACGATGTCCGAGCTCCTCGCGTTGTCCCAGGAGCTCGAGATCCAGGGGACGAGCGGCCTGCGCAAGCAGGAGCTGATCTTCAAGATCCTGGAAGCGCAGACGCAGAAGAACGGACTCATCTTCGCCCAGGGCGTGCTCGAGATCCTGCCGGAGGGTTACGGCTTCCTGCGCTCGCCGACCTACAGCTACCTGCCCGGTCCCGACGACATCTACGTGTCGCCGTCGCAGATCAAGCGCTTCGACCTGCACACGGGCGACACCGTGTCCGGCCAGGTGCGTCCACCGAAGGAAGGGGAGCGCTACTTCGCGCTGCTGCGCGTCGAAGCGGTGAACTTCGAGAGCCCCGAGGTTGCGAAGGACAAGATCCTGTTCGACAACCTGACGCCGCTCTACCCGCAGGAGAAGGTCAACCTCGAGACGCGCGATCGCTGCATCGAGACGCGCATCATCGACCTGCTGTGCCCATTCGGCAAGGGCCAGCGCGCGCTCATCACGTCGCCGCCCAAGGCCGGCAAGACGATCCTGCTGCAGAAGATCGCGAACGCGATCGTCGAGAACCATCCCGAGGTCGTACTCATCGTGTTGCTCATCGACGAGCGTCCCGAGGAAGTGACCGACATGCAGCGCACCGTGAAGGGCGAGGTCGTATCGTCGACGTTCGACGAGCCCGCCGAGCGCCACGTGCAGGTCGCCGAGATGGTGATCGAGAAGGCCAAGCGGCTGGTCGAGCACAAGAAGGACGTCGTCATCCTGCTCGACTCGATCACGCGCCTCGCACGCGCACACAACACGGTGATCCCGCACTCGGGCAAGATCCTGTCGGGCGGCGTCGACGCGAACGCGCTGCAGCGGCCCAAGCGCTTCTTCGGCTCCGCGCGCAACATCGAGGACGGCGGCTCGCTCACGATCATCGCGACGGCGCTCATCGAGACCGGCTCGCGCATGGACGAAGTCATCTTCGAGGAGTTCAAGGGCACCGGTAACTCCGAGCTCGTGCTCGACCGCAAGATCTCCGACAAGCGCATCTTCCCCGCGATCGACATCAATAAGTCGGGCACGCGCAAGGAGGAGCTGCTGATGACGCCCGAAACGCTCCAGCGCGTGTGGATCCTGCGCAAGTTCCTGAACGAGCTGAACCCCGTCGAAGCGATGGAGTTCTTGATCTCGAAGCTGTCGGACACCAAGACCAACAAGAAGTTCCTGGAGAGCATGAACTCCTAGCTACGGTTGGCGCGAAGACGAGACGGCCCGGCGCGTTTTGGATATGCGCTGGGCCGTCGTGCTTCCGTGATCGTTATCGATACAACGACTTCAGCTGCCCCCAGGTGCGTGCACGTGTTGGTACGGCGCCGCAGCCGGCGTTGAAGAACGCGACGTTGGACACGCCGGGCAGCCCGGTGGGGCCGGTCAGTGGCGTCGTAATTGTATGGCTAGCTCCTACGTCGAGTGTGGCGGACGTCCACGTGAAGCAGGTGGGCACCTTGCAGCTTCCACAGGGGCCGCCGGCCTCCGCGGAAAAAGTCGGATCGAAGCGCAATTCAAATCCGAAGATGCGTTGCGACGTCGTAACCGAATAGCCGGTTCCTCCTCTCCCGCCGGTCGTGAAGGCGAGGGTGGCGTGGTGATCGCTCGTCGGGATCGGCATGACGTGCAAGCCTACGTCCCAGAGATCTCTGATCTGCAGACTGTTTCCGCAGCGTCCGGGTAGCGTGGGTTTCGCGTATAGGATCCGAATCGTCCCACCGTTCTGCGCGAGACAACTGCCGTCGTAGTCCACCCAAAACGCGCCGTTGTCGGCAAAGTCCCCCATGATGTCGATGTCGATGTAACTCCAACCCAACCCGTCCAGGTCGGGGATGTCTTCTGCGGTCATGAACGTTCCGATGAGGCTGACGAAATCACCCGCCTTTGCCAGTGCGGCGCAGTCGAGCGCCCCACCGTCACCGCTCGCACCGGAAATACCCGGGCAGATACCGTTGGCCGACAGGTCGATCCCGGGGCCCGCGAACGCAGGCGAGCACAACGTCAACGAGGCAAGCACGGCCAATCGCTTCCACATCGCGTCCTCCGAGGTGACGGGTAAGGTCGGATTATCGCCGCCAGCGCGCCACCTCGAAAGACACTTGTCACGCCGTCAAGTTGGTGCCGGCCCTACTTGGACGCCGTCGCGCGGGGCGGACCCAGGTCCATCGCCTCGACGGGCGCGTCCTTCGCCATCTGCAGCGCGCGCTGGAGCGATGCGAGCCGGTCGGGATCCTTCGTCTGATCGATCAGGTGGTTCAGCGCCGCGACGTGCGCCGTCTTCAATGCATCGTCCGCCGGCACCTTGACGTCGGGCTCGACGCCGACGCCTTCCCAGTTCGTCTTGGTGATCGGGTTGATCGCGCGGCCGGTCGGGATGAACGCCGCGAAGTGCGCGTTCAAGCGCACCGCGCTCCCGGGATTCGCGGCGCCGGCGGTCGTCTCGCCGACGAGCGTGCCGCGCTTCAAGTTCTTGATGTCGTACGCGAACTCCTCGGCGCCCGAGCCCGTGCGCCGGCTCGTCAACACGTACACCTCCTTGTTCACGTAGCGCGGCCCGCCCTGCGAGGTGTTCGTCCAGTACTGCACGGTCCGGTTGCCCTCGCGTTCGTAGAAGTCGTTGATGTGCACGCGCTCGGTGCCGTCGAACAGCCAGCTCAGGATCACGGCGATGAGATTCGGATCGCCGCCGCCGTTGCGCCTGAGATCGACGATGAGCGCATCGCTCTGAGCGAGCAGCGACATCGCGGACTGCGCGAGCGCGCCCGCCTCGGGCGAGCCGTCGAACATGCGCAGCTCGAGGTACCCGACGTTGCCCATCAGGCGCTGGATCTTCTCGAAGCCGTAATTGAGCCGACGCAGCTGCTCGGTCGCGAGCGCCTTTTCGTCGGGCGAGGGCTCGCGCGCGTCGAGCGAGCTCTCGGGCAGCTCGCGGCTCCAGTAGCCGACGCGGAAGTGCCGGTCCTTGCCGATCGCGCGGTAGTCGGCGCTCAACGAGTCGGCGAACGCCTTGGCGCCGTCGAGCCCGTCGTATGCGCCCTTCTTCAGGCGCGCGCGGAGCGCGGCCGCCGTCTTCTTCGCGGCGTCGGGGAACACGTAACGGCGCTCGAGAGCGGTGGCGAGACTCTCGACGGTCGCCGCGCGGAACCTGGCGTCGACGGACATGTCGGGCTGATCGGGCGATGGCATCGCGAACTGCGCGTTGGCCGGCGACGCGGCGAGCGCTGCACACAGCAGCAGCGCGGCGAGCGCAGCGAGCGCGGCGGCCCAGCCACATGGCGTGAACAACGATGGGAAACGCATCATCGGCGAGTTCTCCTTCGAGCGCCGCCCGGATGTCGACCGCCCGAGGGGGCGGCGACGATTCCGCGCAGCAGCAGTTGAGCGATCTCCTCGGCGCGGCGCTGGATCTCCTTGCGCTGGCCGAGCTCTTCGACACTGAGACTGAAGGGCAGCAGCGAGTTGGTCGCGAACACGCACGCGCGCGCCGCGGCGGTCGCATCCGTGACGGCGAACGCGCCGGAGCGATGGCCCTGCTCGATCACCGCCGCGATCGCCCTGGCTTCGCGGCGGAAGTACTCACGACGACGCTCGAGCAGCGGCGCGCGAATCGAGTCGAGCAGCCCATCGATGCTCGCCGAGTGCGGCCGCGCGTAGTCGAACCGATGCATCACGCGCTCGAGCAGCATCGCGTGCAGCTTGGGCTCCGCCGGTCCCGGCGCGGCGGCGATGCTCTGCAGCCGTGCGAGCAGCCGGTCGGCCATGCGGTCGATGCAGGCCAGCGCAACGTCCGCCTTGCTCGGGAACGACAGGTAGACCGTGCCCTTGCCCATGCCGGCCTCACGCGCCAGATCCTCGACCGTCATCTTGCGATAGCCGAATCGCGCGAGCAGCCGATCCGCCGCGTCGAGGATACGGTCGCGCGGGGCGGCGGTCGCGGCTTCGGGGATGGTCGCCATCGGTGCCTCCGGGTGACTAATGACCAAAAACGTATTCCGGTCATTCTAGGCTACGGAGCGGCTCCGGGGAAAGTTGCGCGCGCACCGGCTTGGCCTACCGCGTTACCCCGGCTAGATTTGCCACCCCATGCAGCCCACCTTCGACGTCGTTCGCCACAACCGCACCGCCTGGGACCGCGAGGTCGAGCACGGCAATCCGTGGACCGTGCCCGTCACGTCCGACGACGTCGCGGCCGCGCGTCGCGGCGAGTGGAATGTCGTGCTCACGCCCGCGAAGCCGGTTCCGCGGGAGTGGTTCGGCCCGCTCTCGGGCACTCGTCTGCTGGCCCTCGCGAGCGGCGGCGGCCAGCAGGCGCCGATCCTCGCCGCCGCCGGCGCGCGCGTCACCGTGCTCGACAACTCGCCACGGCAGCTGGCGCGTGACGAGGAGGTCGCCCGACGCGATGGCCTCGATGTCCGAGCCGAGCTCGGCGAGATGACCGATCTGTCGCGCTTCCCGGATGCGAGCTTCGACCTGATCTTCCATCCGGTGTCGAACCTGTTCGTGCCCGACGTGCGGCCCGTGTGGCGGGAAGCGGCGCGCGTGCTCGCGCCGGGTGGCGCGTTGCTCGCCGGGTTCTGCAATTCCGTGCTGTTCATGTTCGACGCGGACGCGGATGAGCGCGGCGAGGTCGTACTCAAGCACCGACTGCCGTACTCCGATCTCGCGTCATTGCCGCGCGCCGAGCTCGATCGCCGTATCGCGCGGTCCGAGCCGCTCGAATTCGGGCACTCGCTGCAGGATCAGATCGGTGGCCAGATCGAGGCCGGTCTCGTGTTGACGGGGTTCTACGAGGACGGCTTTCCGGGGCGGGCGGTCGACGCCTGGACGCCGACGTTCATCGCGACGCGCGCCACGAAGCTGCGCACCTGATCGAGAGGAGTCGCCATGTATCGCAAGATCTCGGACTTCGAGGAGCGCTGGAGGGAGGAGGCGGAGGCGACGCTCAAGATCTTCGGCGCGCTGACCGAGCAATCGCTCGCCCAGAGCGTCAAGCCGGGCGGCCGGACGCTCGCGCGGCTGGCCTGGCATCTGACCGTGTCGCTGCACGAGATGTGCGACGAGGCGAAGCTGCCGGTCGATGGCCCGCGCGGCGTGACGGAGCCGCCCGCCCTCCCCGAGATCGTGCGCCAGTACGACAAGCAGTCCCAGGCGCTCGCGGCGGCGGTCGCGAAGCACTGGACCGACGCGATGCTCGCCGAGACGGTTCCGATGTACGGCGAGCAATGGACGCGCGGCAAGGTACTCGACGTGATCATCGCGCACCAGACGCACCACCGCGGGCAGATGACGGTGCTCATGCGGCAGGCGGGGCTCGCGGTGCCCGGAATCTACGGCCCGGCGTACGAGGAGTGGGTCGCGTACAACATGCCGCCGCAGCCTTGAGCGCGAAGAGCGCGGGCGCGATCGGCTCGGCGCGCGAACCGATCGACGCGGCCGTGCTCGTGCCCATCTATCGCGACGCGGCGGGGGAGTTGCGCGTCGTGCTGCTTCGCCGCACCGCCGGCGGGCCTCACGGCGGACAGATCGCGTTTCCCGGCGGCAAGCTCGACACAACCGATCCATCGCTGCGCGATGCGGCGCTGCGCGAGGCATGGGAGGAGATCGGACTCGATCCCTCTGCCGTCGAGATCCTCACGCCGCTCGATCCGTTCGAGACACGCGCGACGGGCTTTCGCATCTACCCGTTCCTCGCGCGGGTCACCCGTCCCGAGCAGTGGACGATCGCCGAGCGCGAAGTGGCCGAGGTGCTCGAGCCGCGCGTCCGCGATCTGGTCGATCCCGCGAACCGCGGCCACGTGATGGAGCGGTTCGAGGGCTGGCCGGCGCCGATTCGCATCGACTACATCTACATCGGGCCGCACCGGCTGTGGGGCGCCACGTACAAGATCCTCACCGCGATGCTGCCGCGGCTCTTGGCCGGCGAGTGGAGCGTCTGAGCCGCGCGACCAGCCTAGCCCCGCAGCGCCGCCGGTCGCAGCTCCGCGTCGATCTCGCGTCCCATCCGCGCCGACACCTCCGCGACGGCCTCGACGTCCGCGCGGCGCGTGTTGATGTTGACGATGCAGCCGCGCAGCAGGAAGCGCCCGCGGATCACCGCGTTCGACACGAACGCCTCGCCGCCGCGCTGCATGCGTGCGAGCAGCTCTTCGTTCAGCTGATCCAGGTACTTCGTCACCGCGTCGTCGGCCGCTCGCTCGCGCAGGTCCTTCGGCACGAACCGCCACGTCACGATGCTGAGCCCCAGCGTGAAGCGCTCGAGCTCGGGCTCGCGATCGACGGCCTCGGCCAGATGCACCGCGAGCGCGATGTCGTCGCCGATCATCTTCCGGTAGCCCGCCGCGCCCGCCTGACGCAGCTGTAGCCACACCTTGAGCGCGCGGAATCCGCGCGAGTTCTGCGGGCCGTATTCGACGTAGTTCGTCGTCGCTTCCTCGAAGTAGTAGTAGGGCGGGTGGTACGAGAACGCAGCGCGCAGCGCCGCTTCGTCGCGCACGAGTGCGCAGCCCGCCTCGATCGGCGCGTACAGCCACTTGTGCGGATCGATCGCGACCGAATCCGCCTCGCTGAGGCCGCGGAGGTCGGCCGGCGCATCGGCCACTGCGGCCGCGAAGCCGCCGTAGGCGCCGTCGACGTGGAACCACAGGCCCTCCTCGCGACAGTACGCGGCGAGCTGCGGCAGTGGATCGACCGCACCCGTGCTCACCGAGCCGCCCGTGCCGATGACGAGGAACGGCTTCGCGCCGGCCGCGCGATCCTCCGCGACGGCGCGCTTCAGCGCCGCGACATCCATGCGCAGCGAATCGTCCGTCGGAATCCAGCGCACCGCGTCGGTGCCGATGCCCGACAGATCCGCGGCCTTCTGGATCCACGTGTGCGTCTCGGCCGACGTGTACGCGCGGAGCGGTGGACCGCCCGCGACGCCCTTCGCGCGCACGTCCCAGCCGCACTTCGCGGCGCGTGCCGCGAAGAAGCCCACCATATTCGCCATGTTGCCGCCGCTGACGAGCAGGCCGGCCGTGTCGGTCGGGTAGCCGATCAGCTGCGCGATCCAGCGCAGCGTTTCGGTCTCGACCTCGGTGCCGGCGGGCGACAGCGTCCAGCCGCCGCAGTTCGGATTGATCGCCGCCGCGAGCAGCTCGGCGAGCATGCCGATCGGCGCGGGTGACGACGTGATGTAGCCGAGGAAGCGCGGGTGGCCGTTGAACAGTGAGTGATCGAACAAGCGCTGCGCGACATCCGTGAGCATCGGGCCCGGCGCCGTGCCCGTCTCGGGCAGCGGCACGCCGAGCCCGAGCGCGGCACGCACCTGGGATGGCGTCTCGCCGCGCGTCACGGGGCGCGACGGCACGGAGGCGACGAGGTCGGCGACCTGGTCGACGAGCGCGCGGCCGAGCGTGCGAAAGGTGGCCGCGTCCATGGCGAGTGGAACGTCGCGGCTCTCGTCCGGCCCGGACGCGACCGGCGGACGGCTCGGTGCAGGTGCCGCCGCTCGACGCCCACAACCTGACCGGCTGGTACCGGTACGGCCCGGCGCCGGGGCAGCGCGGCCCGGCGGTCATCCTCGGCCACGTCGACTCCAAGACCGGCATCTCGGTCTTCTACCGGCTCAGGGACCTGCACGCCGGGGACCGGGTCGACGTCACGCTGGCCGACGGGAAGGTGGCCGGCTTCGTGTTGGACGGGCTGCAGAAGGTGGCCAAGGACGCCTTCCCGACCGCCTCGGTCTACGGCAAGGCCGGCTACCCCAGCCTGCGGCTGATCACCTGCGGCGGCCCGTTCGACCAGGCCGCCGGCCACTACGTGGACAACATCATCGTCTACGCCCACCTGGCCGCCTAGCCCG
>Ga0157378_10004528_pt1 | contig 12195 bp, 9 predicted proteins | sample M65metaG_FD_115309 | JGI IMG/M metagenome (GOLD analysis project Ga0157378, IMG submission 115309) | Miscanthus rhizosphere microbial communities from Kellogg Biological Station, Michigan, USA - M6-5 metaG | ecosystem: Host-associated > Plants > Roots > Rhizosphere > Soil | place: USA: Michigan...
AATCACAACAGCGATGATTCACTCGGGCGAATTCTTGGAAACTCGGGTTCCCGGAACAGCCAGAGACGGCTCACCAGCGGTTGCCACAGTGAAGCCTTTCGCCGGCTGGAAGCTGGCACGGGGCTAGCGAGAATCCACACATTTCCAACCGGACACTTCTTTCGGTCTACGAATCTACCCACCCGGTGATATCATCATGGAAACACGCGGCGCAAGCTGGTCCCGCGGAGGAAGTAGTATAATCTCTATAGGGAATTAGAGTATGGCCACAGCGGACGTTCTTACGAACCAACAAGTCCTTGAACACGAGTACGATAGCACGGTCCGAGAGGATATCGAACTATTCCGTTCTCAAGCCCAGGCGTTCCTCTCCGGGCAGCTGACAGCCGACGAGTTTCGGCCCTATCGCCTTCGCCGCGGCATCTACGGGCAGCGCCAGGATGGGGTCCAGATGATCCGCACCAAGATCCCAGGCGGATTGCTTACCTCCGGTCAGATGCGCCAGCTGGCCGCAGTCGCCGACCAGTGCGCCGGCGGCAAAGGCCACCTGACCACGCGCCAGAACATGCAGTATCACTTCGTGCCACTGGCCCAGGTTCCTGATGCTCTCCATCTTCTGGCCGATTGCCGCCTCACCACGCGCGAAGCCTGCTACAACACGGTCCGCAATGTGACCGCCTGCCCGCTGGCGGGCATCCATGCCGAAGAACCCTTCGATGTACAGCCGTATGCCCGTCGCCTCGCGCTTGCGTTCCTGCACAAAGAGCTGACCGACAGCCTTCCGCGCAAGTTCAAAGTCGCTTTCTCCGGCTGCCCCGAGGATTGCATTGCTACCGCGATCAATGACGTCGGTCTGCGGGCCATCGTCCGCGACGGAGTCAACGGATTCAGCATGACTGTCGCAGGCGGTCTGGGCCCTCTGCCGGTCGAAGCCAAGCTGCTGCACGAATTCATTCCCGCCGAAGATGTCGTCCGCCGCGTGGAAGCTGTGATCCGCGTGTTCAACGTCCATGGCAATCGCAAGGATAAGAACAAGGCTCGGTTAAAATTCGTTATGCGAGCGCGCGGATTCGATTGGCTGCGCGACACCGTCGAAGAACAATACCAGGACATCCTGGCCAACGGCGGCATCCCTATGCCGGAAGTAGTTCCGGCAAGTTTCGGTGGTTTTCAGCCGGTCGCACCACCGCCCGGCACTGGCGAGCTGCTGCCGATGTTCGATTCGTCACCGGAATTTAATGCCTGGCGCGCTACCAATGTGCAGCCGCAGAAGCAGTCCGGGTATGCCATCGTCACCGTGATGACGCCCCAGGGAAACCTGACCGGCGATCAGATGCGCGGTTTGGCGACACTGGCTGACCAGGCCGGCGACGGCAGTCTCCGTGTCACCATGGCTCAGAACGTCGTGCTGGGATACGTTCCGGTAGGAGCTCTGCAGCGCGTCTATGGCGCACTGGTCAACCTCGGGCTCAGCAAGGATCGAGCCGATGAAATCAGCGACGTAGTCACTTGCCCTGGCGCTTATAGCTGCAACCTGGCGCTGACTAAATCCATGGGATTAGGCGATGCCCTGGCGGCGACGGTTCGCAAATATGACGATCCTAGCGTTCGCAGCCTGGCCATCCGCATCAGCGGTTGCCCCAACTCCTGCGGCCAGCATTGGATCGGAGATTTGGGTTTCTACGGCAATTCCCGCAAGATCGATGGCAAGGAAGTCCCGTACTATCTGCTGCTTCTAGGCGGAACCCAGCACGAATTCGGCCTGGCAGTGCAGAGTCTGCCGGCGCGGCTGGCACCAGTTGCAGTCGAGCGGATTCTGGATCACTTCCAATCCAATCACCTGCCCGATGAGACGTTCCGCGCCTACGTAATGCGCCACAAAGTGGCATTCTTCAAGGAACTTACGGCCGACTTGATCAAGCCTACGAACGCCGACCCCACGCTTTATAACGATTGGGGCGACGACGTCGCATTCTCACTGAAACTTGGCCGCGGCGAGTGCGCGGCGTAAGCATCAGCCATTCGCTCCTAACCCGCATAAAAAACGCCCCGAGGCTCCATGCCCCGGGGCGTTCTAGGTTTACTACCAGGAGGATTTAGCTTCGTTTCGAGCTTTTCGCGCTCTGCGTGCGCGCCGGTTCTGCGACCGCGCCTTGCGAGAAAGTCAGGGCCGGGATCGTCACCGAAGTGTCCACCAGGCGAGCCATGTCAGCTACCGGGAGTCCTTCGGCTTCGCGTGCGAAGCACAGGGCCTTGTTGGTCTGGTCGAAATCGACCCGCACCCAGTCCCCGCCGCGCACCTGATCGGTGGCGATCAGGTTAGACATCGGCTGCACCAGAAGCCGCTCGATGGCGCGCTTCAGGTGCCGGGCGCCGTACTTCATGTCGGTGCCTTCGGTCAGCAGGTAGTCTTTGCTGTCGTCGGATAGCGTGAATACGAACGCACGCTCCGCCGGCGAGTTGAAGATCCGCTGCTGCACTAGGTTCAGTTCAATGTCCAGGATCTTCTTGAGCTGGTCGCTGCCCAGCGGCTGGAAGGTCACAATCTTATCCAGCCGGTTCATGAACTCGGGCGTGAACTTACGCTTGGCGGCTTCCATACCGCTGCGGGCGAGCTTGCCGCTCATCTTTTCGTCCACTACGCCGGTCATGGTCTTGTCGTGGGCTTCGTGCATGTTGAAGCCGAGCTTCGGGCTCATCAGAGCGCTCATCTCGGAAGCGCCCAAATTGCTGGTCATGAAGATCATGGCCCGGGAGAAGTCTACCTTTCGATTGTCTCCCAATGTGAGCGTGCCTTTATCCAGGATGCCTAACAGCAGGTTCCACAGCGCGTCCGACGCTTTTTCAATTTCGTCGAACAGCACGAAGCTGAGCTTCATATTCTCGGTGTGGTGCTGGTTGAGCACTTCCTGCGAAAGCAGCGGGTGCGTTTCGCGATGTCCCAGGTATCCGGGAGGCGAACCGATCAGCTTGGCGATTTCGTGGCTGTGCTGGAACTCCGCGCAGTCGATCTTGATCACCGAGCGCGGATTCTTCAGCAATACTTCAGCGGTGGCTTCGACGATGCGGGTCTTGCCCGAGCCCGTCGGTCCCAGGAACAGAAAGTTCCCGATCGGACGTCCGGGAGGGTTCATCCCCGTCAGATGCATCTGGTAGATGTTGACGATTTGCTGGATCGCCTCATCCTGTCCGACGATCATCCGATGGAGTCCAGTCTCCAGTTGATTCGCGTCCCTTCCCGTCTTTCCGGGATCCAGTGGGATATTGAGCCGTACCATCTTGTCTACCGCCTTTCGTCGCGGGGAAGCTGTCTGCCTTAGCTCCCCCCTCCACAAACTCTCAGGCAACCCGAGTGCCATTTCTATAGATGCTCCTGAACAGATTCGGATTCTTCCGTCTTTTCTATCTCTTAGCCCTTGCGGGACGCACTTCTATGCGGCTAACCAACGTTCGGGGCTCTGTCTTAAGAAGCATTTGTACTATTTCGGCAACGTCTTCAGGCCAGATCTTCCAATCTGCACCATCCGGGTGCCCACCGAATTCCGTGGCTACGCTACCCGGCATGATGTAACTGACCCTCACGTTCTCACTCCTCACGTCCTGCATCATCGCTTCCGTAAAACCAGTTAAGCCAAACTTGGAAGCGTTATAAGCAGCTCCGCCGGCGAATGCATGCGCACCTGCCAAGCTACCTATATTGACGATGTACCCTGCACCTTTTGTTTCAAACCTGAACAAAGCTTCACGGCTGCAGTAAAACGCTCCATACAGATTTGTTTCAAGTGTTCGCTTCCACTCCTCCACCGAAAGTTCGCGAACATGGCGAAAGATTCCGACACCCGCGTTATTAACCAGAACATCGAGCGCACCGCACTCCGCATCGATGAACCGGAACAAATCGCCAACTTCTTCCTCGCTCTTAACATCGGCAGCTTTGCCCTTGACTTTACCGGCTGTTTCTGCCGCTAACTCCGCCACGGCTCGATCTACGTTGTCTTGCCGCTGACCACATATCGCAACGTCAGCGCCTTCTGATAGCAACATCTTTGCTATGGCCCGTCCTATTCCGCGTGTTCCGCCGGTAACCAGACAAACTTTTCCGCTAAGTGGTTTCATGGTCTCCAGCTTAGAACGTACTGAGGTGTTATTGAGGCTTGGCGGGGGTACTGTGGACGCGTTTGGGGGGTGTGCCGTTTATTCGTGACGAAGCGCGGCCATCGGTTCCACGCGCATAGCCCGACGGGCGGGAAGGTAACAGGCCCACAGCGCGATTACACCCAGCAGGGCTGCGGCCAGGAGGAAGACCAAGGGATCGGCGAGCGAGACTGAGAACAGGAAGCGCGTAAGTAGTCGCGTTACAGCGGCTGCTCCCATTAGGCCCAGAACCACACCCGCAACGATCATCCAGACACCTTGGTTCAGAATCATTCCCAGAACCGCCCGCGGTGTCGCGCCCAACGCCATGCGGATGCCGATTTCGCGCGTGCGCTGCGTGGCTCCATACGACATGACCCCATAGACGCCGACTGCCGCCAGAAGCAATCCCAGGATGCCCATTCCTCCGGCTTGCATCACGCCCACGCGCAGAAGAAAGAAGCCCTGCGCTCCGTCTACCGCTGCCGCCATGGTCTGCACGCTTACCGGCATCGCCGGATCCAGGGCGCTCACCTCCTGCTGCAAACGATTGCTCAGCGTTTGTGGATCCACTAACGACCGGATGTGCAGGACTCGCATCGACGAGAAGAGTTGCGTGAACGGCACGTAGAAGTATGGCAACGAGCCTTCGACGACGAATAGATACTTGCTATCGTGCGCAACGCCGACTACTTCGACCAGCGGCGAATCCAACGACTGCATGCGAAAACGCTTGCCGATGGGATCCTGATTCGGCCAATAGCGCTTGGCCATAGTCTGATTGACGATTGCGACAAGGGGCGCCGTCTCGGTATCGGAATCGCGAAACCCCCGGCCGCGCAGGATCGCGATCTTCATCGTGTCGAAGTACGATTCGTCTACCGTGTTGTATCCCACTGAAGGAGCCTGCTCGCCCGGATCCACCGTGCGTCCTTCGATGTAGACGCTCTCTCCCGATCCGATCAATCCCAGGGGTGCGCTGAACGCTAAACTCGCCGACTGCACCTCAGGCCAGGATCGCACCCGCCGCTCCAGCTCGCGATAGAAATCGTTGGTGCGCTGCCGGTCATAACCGACCCATTGCGGATTCATCCGCGCGTTGAGCATGTGATCGGGACTATAGCCGAGGTCCAGGCTCTGCGCGCTTTGCAGACTGCGCACGAACAATCCCGCGGCCACCAGCAATACCAGGGATCCTGCCACCTGGCCGGCCACCAGCAGGCCGCGAATGCGCTGGCGCTGTGGTCCGCTGGAGTTGCCGCGACTGCCATCATGCAGTGCTGCGCCAGGCTCCGCACGCGAGACGCGAAGCGCCGGCCAGATCCCGATGAGTGCGCCCGAGAACAGCGCCGCCGATAAAGCGTACGTGAAGACGCGCCAGTCGAAGCTGGTATCGAACAGCACAGGCAGATCCGACACCATTCTGGGCAGAGCATCCGCGAAGGCCTGACTGGCCCACTTGCCCAGGATCATTCCCACGATCGCCCCCAGCATCGCCAGCAGCAGACTCTCGGTCAGCATCTGACGAATCAGTCGTCCGCGGCCCGAGCCCAAGGCGGCCCGGATCGCCATCTCGCGTTCCCGCACGGTCGCTCGGACCAGCAGTATGTTGGCGATGTTCATGCACGCCACCGCCAGTACCAGCCCCGCCAGGAAGAGCAGCGAGAAGCGGATGAAGGGAAACATATCCATGCCGGCTCGGATCGGCACGGGCCGGGCTAAGGGTTCAGGCACCACGCGCGCGCCGGTTCCCTTGTCGGTGGCTGGATACTGTTCTTCCAGGCGGCGCGTCAGCACCGTCATTTCCGACTGGGCTTCCTCCAACGTCGCATGCGGCTTCAAACGGCCAAATACGGTCAGCGGACGCACCGTCCGGCTGGTAAAGAGCTGGTGCGCCCATGGTTCCTCGACCAGACTCCGCAGCGGGACGAAGCCCTCCATGTCCATCCCTTCGTAGGTGCCGCGGAAGTTCTTGGGCGTGATGCCGATGACTGTGGACGGTCTGCCGTCTACGCGTACTTGCTGTCCGAGTACCGTGGGATCGCCGCCAAATCTGCGTTGCCAGAACGAATATCCCAGCACCACCACACGCGGCGCGCCTTCGTTCTCTCCTTCGCCCGGTTCCAGCAAACGGCCGGCCGCCGGCTGGATGCCTAGTGCCGAGAAGTAGTTCCCGGTGACCGCGCTGTACATAAACTGCGTGGTCTTGGTCCCGAAAGCGAGTCCGCCCAGGCGCGGCGAATAAGCGAAGACGTCACTGAATTTGCCCGTTTGATTCCGGAAATCCTGGAGGGCTTGATATGAGAAGCGCCAGCGCAAGCCCGTCTCATCGCCCTTGGTGTCGGCGGCGATCACCACTAACTGCTCAGGCGACCTCGCGGGTAGCGGGCGTACCAGCCCGTTCAGAATGCTGAAGACCCCGGTATTGGCTCCGATGCCCAGGGCCATGGTGGCCAGCAGGACGATCGTGACGCCGGGTTCGCGCAGGTACTGGCGGACGGCGTAGCGAAGATCGTCGCCCAGATCGCGCAAAACCGTCGTCATTTTGCATTTATCGTATCACCGCGCCCGAACGCCCCTCCATCACTTCTGTCTCGGCTCGGTAGACAGCCTTTCTGAGCCGCGAGAGTCATCGAGCGGTTACGGGATCATTCCCAATCCGCCCAGCGTCGTAGAATCGTAAGTGAAGGAAAAGGATGGAATCTAGCGTTTTCTGGCTACGCGTGGCCGCGTGTCTTTACGCGGTGGGGCTGCTGCACTCCATCCTGGTCCTGGTGCGCCACGGGCAAAGCGTTTTCCCCCTGGCCAAGGCGACCTTCCGGATCGCCGTAGTCCTCCACACCGTCGCGATCGTCGAACGCTTCATGTTTGGCGACGGCTACCAGACCCTGAGCGTGTGCGCACTCCTGATCGGCGTCGTCTTTCTGATCGTCGATTGGAAGTACCGGTTCTCCGGTCTGGCGGTGGTTCTGTTCCCCCTGGTGTTTGGCATGACCCTGGTTGCCGCCATGGAGCGCGCTCCCGGGCCCGGCGCGAACGAACCCATGGGTCAGATCTGGCTAGGGGTCCACATCCTGCTGGTGCTGGCAGGATACGCGGCGTTGTCGCTGACCGCGGTTGCGGCGTGCGCCTATCTGATCCAGGAACGGAGGCTGAAACGAAAGCAGACCAGTTCGCTGCTCGAACGTCTGCCGCCCCTGGCGACGCTCGATAACCTGATCAGTAAGTCGCTGGGTTTAGGCTTTGCGTTTCTAACGCTCGGCTTGGTCTTCGGAATCATGTGGGCTGTGCTCTATTCGGGCAGCACCAGCTGGATTCGCGATGCCCGCATCACCTTATCTCTATTCACCTGGGCATTGCTGCTGGTGATGATGATCCTGCGCGCGTCCGCGGGTTGGCGCGGCCGGAAGGCCGCGGTCATGGCATTGGCTGTGTTGGGATGCTCCGCGCTCACCTGGGCCGCGCACGCTGGTTTGAGGGCCACGCTATTCCTTCCATGAAGCTGCTCCTCACAGGTTTGAACCATCGCACGGCCCCGGTCGAAGTGCGCGAGAAGATCGCCTTCGAGGACCAGGCTTTGCCCCAGGCCTTGATCGATCTCAAGCGTTGCCCCGGACTTCTGGAGGGGATGATTCTTTCCACCTGCAATCGCGTCGAGGTCGCCGTGACCGCCGATGAGCAGGCCGACGTCGAATCGACGGTGGAAAGTTTTCTCGCCGACTCCAGACATGTCGAGCGTGCCTGGGTGACGCCCTATCTTTATCGATTTGACGGACCCGAAGCCATCCGGCATCTGTTCCGTGTCGCGTCCAGCCTGGATTCCATGGTCGTCGGCGAGCCCCAGATCCTGGGGCAGTTGAAATCGGCGTACGCGCTGGCGAAGGCGCAGGGCGCTGTGGGCGGATATCTAGGCCAGGTGATGGACCGCGCGTTCAGCGTCGCCAAACGCGTTCGCTCGGAGACTGATTTGGGCGAGAGCGCGGTTTCGGTCAGCTACGCCGCCGTGGAACTGGCTCGCGAGATCTTTGGAAAGCTGGAGGGCAAACGCGTTCTGGTGATCGGCGCCGGGAAGATGGCGGAGAGTGCCGCGCGCCATCTGCGCCGCGCAGGCGTTTCCGAAATCCTGGTGACCAACCGCACCCGCGAGCGTGCCGAGGCTATGGCCGAGGAGTGCGGTGGCCGCGTCATCCCCTACGAGCACTTCGAGGACATCGTGCCGGAAGTGGATATCGTGCTGGCCTCCAGCGGCGCCCCGCATTTCATCCTGACCCGCGACCAGATGCGATCCGCGATGTCGCGCCGCCGCAATCGTCCCATGTTTCTGATCGACATCGCCGTGCCCCGCAACATCGATCCTGCCGTGAACGAAGTGGACAGCGTTTTCTTGTACGACATCGACGATCTGGGCAAAGTCGTGGACGACAACAAGCGGGGGCGCGTCGAGACGGCCAAGGAAGCCGAAGAAATCGTCCGCGAAGAAGTGGACCGCATGGTGCTGCGCCTCAAGACCCGTGCCGCGGCCCCCGAGATTGCCATGCTGCAGGAGCAATTCGAGACCTGGCGGCGCGGCGAGATCGAGCGGCATCTGTCGAAAATGGGTGCTCTGACGCCGCAACAGGAAGAAGCACTGCATTTGATCACGCGCGGCCTGATGAACAAGTTCGCCCACCGGCTGATCTCGGAGATCAAGCGTCCGAAGCCTGATTCCCAGGAGGATCAGTGATCGTTATCGGGTCACGGGGCTCGAAGCTGGCCCTGTGGCAAGCACATCATGTTGCGGGCCAGCTGAATGCTCTGGGCCACGAAACCCGGATCGAGATCATCAAGACGAGCGGCGATAAGATTCAGGACGTCCCTCTCTCGCAGGTCGGCGGCAAGGCTCTGTTCACCAAGGAAATCGAGGAAGCGCTGCTGGCTGACGCCATTGACCTGGCGGTCCACAGCATGAAGGACGTGCCCACGGATCTGCCGCCCGGGCTGACCATCGCCGCGATACCGGAACGCGAAGATCCGCACGACGCGCTGATCGGCTGCACTGTGGATCAGTTGCTGGACGGTTTGCGGATCGGCACCAGTTCCTTGCGGCGATCTTCGCAATTGCTGGCGCTCAATCCGCGCCTGTCAGTGGAGATGTTGCGCGGGAATGTGGACACGCGTCTGCACAAACTGGACCAGAGTCAATACGACGCCATCGTGCTGGCTGCCGCGGGCCTGCGCCGCCTCGGCTGGCAGAATCGCATTCGCGAGCTGATCCCGGTCCAGATCATGTGTCCGGCGGTCGGGCAGGGCGCTTTGGCGATCGAGACTCGCGACGACGGTGGCGCTGCGCAGCAGGTCGCGCGACAGCTCAATCATCCCGAAACCAACACCGCCGTGACGTGCGAGCGAGCTATGCTCGCAGTGCTGGGCGGAGGCTGTCAGGTGCCCATCGGCGGCTATGCGTATGTCGAGAAGGGCGTCATCCACATGCGCGCGATTGTCGCGTCGCCCGACGGCAAACGCGTCGTGCGCGCCGAACTCTCCGGCGTCGATCCGGTGAGAACCGGCGCTTCCATCGGCCGGAACCTTTTGGAAAAAGGCGCCGACGCGATCCTCCAAACGCTGGCATGAAGGTTTACTTAGTAGGCGCCGGCCCCGGCGACCCCGGATTAATTACCGTCAAAGGCAAGCGAGTCCTGGAGCGTGCCGACGCCGTCCTTTACGACAACTTAGCCAGCGAGCGATTGCTCGAACACGCCCCTGCCACCGCCGAGCGGATTTATGTCGGTAAGAAGCGCGCGCAACATGAGATGTCGCAAGAGGAGATTTCCGCTCTGCTGATCGAGCGCGCCCGGCGCGGCTGGACCGTGGTGCGGCTCAAGGGCGGCGATCCGTTCATCTTTGCGCGGGGCGGGGAAGAGATCGAGGCCCTCACAGCCGCCGGCGTTCCCTTCGAGATCGTTCCCGGGGTGACCACGCCGCTGGGGCTGGCCGCCTACACGGGTGTTCCGCTGACGCACCGCAAGCATACGTCCGCCGTAACGTTCGTCACCGGTCACAACGTCGAGGCCATCGATTGGGGCAAGATCGGCTCGGCCGAAACGGTGGTCCTGTTCATGGGGCTGGTAAATTTCGCTGCCATCGCGCGGGAGATGATCGCCCGCGGCAGGTCTCCCAAAACGCCCGCGATGGTCGTGCGCTGGGCCACGCGGCCGGATCAGGAAACGCTCGTCGGAACTCTCGAAACGCTGCCGGACCAAATCGTTCAAAGAGCACTGAGGCCTCCCGCGACCATCGTGATCGGCGAGGTGGTGGCCCTGCGCGACCGCTTCAGCTGGTTCGAGCGCCTGCCGCTATTCGGGCAGCGGATCGTCGTGACGCGCGACCGTCGTCAGGCCGGCGAACTTGCAGAACCGCTGGAGGAACTGGGCGCCGAGGTGCTGCTGCTGCCTGTAATTGAGATCCAGCCGCCGGCCGACCCCGAACCCCTGGAACGCGCCATGCTGCAACTGCATGCTTACGACTGGATTATTTTTACCAGTGTGAACGGCGTCCGCAGCTTCGTGAACGCTCTGGGCGACATCCGGTCGCTGCGCGCGAAGGTTTGCGCCATCGGTCCTGCGACCGCTGCGGCCGTTGCCGCGCTGCGTATCAAGGTGGACCGCATGCCCACCGAATACGTCGCCGAAAGCTTGCTCGAAGCGCTGGCCGGTGATGATCTTGCGGGCAAACGCATCCTGCTGCCGCGCGCGGCCGTGGCACGCGATTTGGTACCCATGGAACTAACCCGCCGCGGCGCCAAAGTAGATGTAGTCGAGGCCTACCGCACCGGAATTCCGGCGGACGCGGCCACGCGTGCACGCGAGGTTCTGGCTCGGAAACCGACCTGGATCACCTTTACCAGCTCCTCCACGGTGAAAAACTTCGTGTCGATCGCCGGCCGCGAGTCACTGGAAGGAATCAAGATCGCATCGATTGGTCCCATTACCTCGGCCACGGTCCGGGAGCTCGGCCTGACGGTCCACGCCGAGGCCGATCCGCACACAATCCCGGGTTTAGTCTCGGCGATCCAGTCCCAGCTTTAAGCGTCGGAGGTCACCGGATATCGTGGTACCGCCTGCGGTACCATACTCCTAGTGGGGAACGCGGCCAAAATCCTTGCGGGGATGAGGAGCAATCAACAGGATTGGCGCATTGAGGACTTGAAGACAGTGGCGCGTAAGTATTGCATTGGTCGTCGCCAGCATGGCACCAGCCATGTCACCTTTCGATTTCCGGCAAGACCGCTGGTCGTGGTACCAGCGCGTCGGCCTATCAAGCCTCCCTACATCCGGCAGTTCCTGGCGTTGGTTGACAGTTTAAAGGCAAAGTCATGAGGAAAGAACCAGTCGATTTTGAATCTTATCCGTTTACGATACGTCCCCTTTCGCGGGAAGACGGAGGTGGGTTTCTTATTGAGTATCCCGACATCCCGGGGTGCATGTCTGACGGCCAAACACCAACGGAAGCCATGCGCAACGGCCGCGATGCTTTAAAGTCCGCTCTTCGCACCCTTCGTGAATTCGGCGATCCTATCCCGAAGCCCGGATCCTTCTCGGCTTCCAGCGGGCAATGGCGGCAGCGAGTGCCCAAGAGTCTTCATGCCCGCTTAGTCGCCCGCGCGGCGCGCGAGGGCGTGAGCCTCAATATGTTGGTCACCGCGCTGCTCGCCGAAGGGCTCTCTGGGCGGCTCCTTCGGACCAAGTAACTTCCGCCTCGTGATACAGTGTTGATTTCGCCCCCGCATGTCCTTGCAGATCTTTCTTGAAGGAAAGCTCCTCGGCGTAGACGACTGCCTCCTGGCGCTCACGTCGAAGGACCCCGATCGCGTATTCACCGGGCGATCCCATTGGATCAGCCTGCTGAGTGAGATCCTGCCGCGCGCCCTGCTCGCCGAACTCGGGCTGGCGAAAATCCTGCTGGGATCCAGTGGAGGCAGCCAGTTTCTGGTCGTTCTTCCGGAGGAATCGCGTCCCGCCGCGGAAGCCTTCCTGGAAGCTGCCGCCAAGGACATCGCTGCGTTAAGCGCCGGGGCACTCAAGC
>Ga0157378_10004529_pt1 | contig 12190 bp, 11 predicted proteins | sample M65metaG_FD_115309 | JGI IMG/M metagenome (GOLD analysis project Ga0157378, IMG submission 115309) | Miscanthus rhizosphere microbial communities from Kellogg Biological Station, Michigan, USA - M6-5 metaG | ecosystem: Host-associated > Plants > Roots > Rhizosphere > Soil | place: USA: Michigan...
CGCGAAGTGATCAAGATTGTGGACGTGAAATGTCCGGATTCGGGCGAGCCTGACACGTTTCAAATGGAAAATTTGGAAGCGCTTGGCGCCAAGGACGAAATCAAGTTTGTAATCTCGACCCGGCGCGATTATGAATTCGCACGGGACTTTACGCAGCAACACGATCTGGCGCGCCGCGTCCACCAGGTGATTTTTTCTCCGGTTCACGCCGATCCCGGGGGCGCCTGGCCGGGCATGAATTCACAGGATCTTGTGGAGTGGATTTTGGCGGACGGTTTGCCGGTACGTCTAGGACTGCAATTGCACAAATTCATATGGCATCCGGCCACACGCGGCGTATAGACTCCAAGGTTCGGGATTGCATCCAATTACCAAGAGGAAGCGCAACGTCAACCATGAGTCGGAGACCCAAAGCGGTGGTCTTGCTGAGCGGGGGCATGGACTCCTGCGTGACAGCGGCGATCGCGCGGGAGAGCCACGAAGTCGCGCTCGTTCACGCAGGCTACGGCCAGCGCACGGAGCGGAGGGAGCGGCAGGCCTTTGACGAAATCGCTGATTTTTACGGTATCCACGAGCGTCTCGTCGTACAATTGAGCCACTTCGCGCAAATTGGAGGGTCGGCCTTGACCGACGCCCGGATCGCGGTTCCCGAGGCGCACACAGCTCTCCCAGTTGGCAGCAACGAAATACCCTCCACATACGTCCCATTCCGTAACGCGCATTTCCTGGCCGTTGCGGTAAGCTGGGCGGAGGTCATCGGAGCTACATCGATTTTCATTGGTGCGGTCGCGGAGGACAGTTCGGGCTATCCGGATTGCCGCCCGGAATATTACCGTGTCTTTCAGCAGCTCGTGCGCGAAGGAACACGCCCCGAGACCCATATCGAAATTGTCACGCCGGTCATCGGCATGCGAAAATGGGAGATCGTAAGGCGGGGAATGGAATTAGGCGCGCCGCTGGACCGAACCTGGTCCTGCTACCAGTTTGAGGATGCGGCGTGCGGGGCGTGCGACAGTTGCCGGTTGCGGCTGAGCGCCTTTGCCGAAGCAGGAATTAGCGATCCTATCGCTTATCGGGTCCGAGTTGAGAGATAATCATAACGAACCGTGCGGGCAAGAGCCTGCGCGGATCTGCGTTGCCAGGAGGCAGTGAAGATCATGAATCGAATGAAAGCAATAAGGATGGCAGCCTTGTTCGCGCTGATCGCCGGGCCGCTGGCGGCGTGGCTGGCCCCCGCCGCCTTCGCGCAGGGTGGAACACTTTCGGGAACGGTCTTGGACATGACCGGAAAACCCTATCCCGACGTATCGATTTATCTGAAGAATACAGAAAACGGTAAAGAAGCGACGGTCACCACCGACGCCAAGGGACACTATTCGGCACCTGGCTTGGCGGGCGGCACCTACAACGTCGACTTAAAGGGAAAAGACAAAGACGGGAAAGAAATGCTCCTTTACCAAACGGGACTAAAACTCCCGCCGGGAGCCTCTCCCGTTTTCGACATCAACTTGAAGGAATTGCAGGAGCAGGGCAAGCTCGCGGCCATCGATGCCGAGAGAAAGCGCCAGGAGGCGGAGCAGCAGTTTCAGGCGTTGAAGACGCATTATGACGCGGGCCTCGCGGCAATCGAACAAATGAAGGCTGCGCAGACAAAACTCGCACAGACACCGAAAGAACAGCAGGATCCGGTAAAGGCTCAGATCAATCAAGCGGGCGGCACGGCAGTAACGGAACTTTCCGCGGCGCTGGAACTGGAAAAGCCGGAAGATCCGAACCGCTCCATCGTTCTGTCCCGCCTTGGTGAAGCTTACGAAAGCATGGGCAAGTGGCAGGAAGCTGCGGACACCTATCAGAAAGCCATCGCGCTGAAGCCGGATGCCGCCGCGAATTACAACAACCTCGGGAACGACCTTGCAAAGCTCGGCAAGGTCGATGATGCCCGCGCTGCTTACCAGAAATATGTGGATCTGAATCCGACCGACGCGGCGCTGGCGTGGCGCAATTTCGGAACGGTACTCTACAACTCAAACCGCATGAAGGAATCCATCGAGCCGCTGCAGAAGGCGACCACGCTTGATCCGAAGAACGCGACGGCGTGGCTGCTTCTGGGAATCGCCCTGGTAAACACCATGGAGTTCAAGACTGTAGGCGATAAGATCACTCCAGTAATGCAGCCCGGCACGGTGGAAGCCTACCAGCACGCCATCGACCTCGATCCGACCGGACCGATCGGCGCGCAGGCTAAGCAGGGTTTGGATTCGCTGCAGGCCATGGGCGTCGGCATCACCACGAGAGTGGGTGAGGCGCCTCCCAAGGCTGCCAAGAAGAAGTAACTCAGTTTTCTTTCCAAAATGCGCGATGAGGCCGGCAAGCAGGCGATCTCATCGCGCATGTTTATTTTGCCCGAAGAAGTCCGCGCAACGGTCTTAATGACACAGGCTTCACAGGCTGCTGAAAAACTCAAAACGCTGTCATTCTGAGCGAAGCGAAGAATCTCTCTCTGTTTTGTTCTGTTATATTTAAATCGAAGAGAGATTCTTCGCTTCGCTCAGAATGACAGAACAAGTCATTTTTTCCGCAACTTGGTCAGCCTGCGTGGACTATTATTCTTGCTGGTACGAAAATCCACAGGCTGAAGCCTGTGCTACCTTCAGAAGTGTGTCAGTGTGCCGGTGATTTTGGTTCTTCGCAGGGCCCAGGAAAAAATCGCAAACGAAATGGGCAGGAGAATCGCCGCGAATAAAAGTAATGCCGCAATGGGTGGGAACAACTCCCACATCGAGGCGTGACCCAGGATCGCGGCACGCATCCCTTCCATCGAATAGGTCACCGGAACGAGTCGCGCCACCCACTGCAACCATGCAGGAAGCACGGAAACCGGGTACATCATTCCGCCTACCACGGAAGAAACCCCGAGGATGGCCCAATTCACAGGATTTCCGCGCTTAAAAATCAACAAATAGCTCGCACTCAGAATGCCCAGTCCCGAAAAAGCCAGAATCGACGCCGCCAAGACCAGCACTGCCCCGAGCCAGTTCACTCCCTGCAGAGGGAAACCAAACAGCACAGCACCCCATCCGAGGTAAATTGCGGTGCGCAGCGACATCAGCACGAACGGGTAGAGGCTCGATCCCGCAAGGATCACGGGAAGAGATGTTTGCGTCACCAGAAGATTTTCGAGCGTGCCGTTTTGCCGCGCTTCCTGCAGGCTGCCGTCAAAGGTGACCAGCGCCGTACTCAGGTAGTCAAAGAACGCGATTCCGACCAGGGCAAAAGAAAAATAATTGGTGCCGGACGGCAGCGCTTTCTGAAGCGTCGTGCTTTCGACGAACCGGGAGAGAAAGTAAAAACTCGCGGAGCCCAGCAAAGCCTGAAAAAATTCGATCACAAACACCCCGCGATAACTGCGCGCAACGGCCAGATCGCGGAGAAACAGAAGCAGAAGTTTCCGGAGGGTCGAACCAGATTGCGAACTGTAGCTCATTGCGTTTCCCGGGGAGCGCCGCGAGTCAGAATCTCCAGCGAACCTTCCAGTGTGTCAGCCCTGGTGGCGGCTTTGACGCTGGCGAGCGTGTCGCAGGCGATCAAACGCCCGCCATCGAGCACGGCAATTCTTCCGGCGAGCTGTTCGACTTCGGCCAGCGTGTGCGATGCGAATATCATCGTCGTTCCGTGGACGCCCACGATGTTGCGCAGCAGGAATCTGCGGAACTCGGCGGCTGCGAGAGGATCCAGGCTGCGCGTGGGCTCATCGAGAATCAGGACCGAGGGCCGGTGAAGCATGGCGCGCGCCAGTCCCAGCCGGTGAATGTTTCCCGTGGAGAGCGTACGCACCTGGCGGTCGAGCAGATCGCCGAGCCCGAATGGGCCGGTAAGTTCAGCAATGCGCCTTGAGGCTTCCACGGCAGAAATATTGTTGAGTCCTGCAAACAGCACCAGATTTTCCCGCGCCGTAAGGCGCGAATAGAAACAGGCGTCTCCGCCCGTGTGGTAACCGATCTGGAGGCGAACTTTGGCGGGCTCCCGAGCCACGTCAAAACCGCAGACCTGTGCGCGGCCGCGCGTGGGGATGAGCAGCGTCGTCAGGATTCGCAGGAGCGTGGATTTCCCCGCTCCATTGGCGCCTACCAGGGCCAGAACCTCGCCCTGCTTGACCTGCAATGAAATGCCGCGCAATGCCGGAACGGTCAGGCCCGAGAAGGGATGCAAAAACGCCCGCCATCCGGAAGCGGCGGGAGGAAAGTATTTTTCGACATTTTCGAGGTTGAGCGCGAAGGGATTCACCAACCGCCGTTATAACCTTTCGAACGATGTGAAACAAGACCACAGATGCGCATCTGTGATTGACGCCGGCGTTGCGCTTTGTCATTATTCGTTGGGCCTGCGCTCGCTTGCGCTTGCCCGCCGGGGGATTTATCAGTCTGCGGATTACGATTCTGGGTTCAGGTAGTTCGGGCAACTGCACCTTGCTCGAAACGGATACGACCCGGCTGTTAGTTGATGCGGGCCTCGGCAAAAAAGAAACGCTGCGGCGTCTGGCGGCGGTGGGACGCGCGGTCGACCGTCTCGACGGCATCGTCATTTCCCACGAACACAGCGATCATATCGGCTCTCTGGCGCAGGTGCTCGGCCAGTGGCGCGCGACAGTCTATTTGAACGAGGCTACGCACACCGAAGTGATGCGCATCCTGCCGGAAACTTCCCACAAGCGTCTGGACCGCGTGGAGCACATTCGCGCCGGCCAGCGATTTATCGTTGGTGACATTGAGGTCTCTCCATTTTCGATTCCGCACGATGCGGTCGACCCGCTGGGCTTCACATTTCGCACGAACGGAACGAAGGTCGCCATCGTCACCGACCTCGGCTACCTGCCGGAGCTGGTGAAAGTTCACTTGCGGGATTCCGATTGCCTGATGCTGGAATCGAATCACGATCTGGAAATGCTGAAGGTGGGGCCGTATCCGTGGCACATCAAGCAGCGCGTCATGAGCCGCACCGGGCATCTGTCGAATCACACGGTAAGCGAATTTCTGGCTGATGCGGAAGCGTTTGACGCGCACGCGCGCTACGTAGTCCTCGCGCATCTTTCCGAGAACAACAACAATCCCGACGTCGCCCGCATATCCGCCGAAGAAGCACTTGGCCGGCGCACCGGCGCCGCGGCATTTTGCGGCGAACTGATTGTAGCTTCGCAAGCCTCGCCGCATCCCACCCTGAATTTATAAATATTTCTTAAGGATGGCCGGACTTCTGGTTCCGCGTTTACGCGGCGCGATCTAATTTGTGGCATACCGGCGGAAAAACGAATTTGGTTTCCAGGATGGCTTGGTAGCCTCGTTGGCGACGCGCTCGATCAAATTTTCCACCAGGGCGTTGAACTTGGCGGCGGCCTGCTTGTCTATCGGCTGATTTACGTCGTCGGAAGGCGCGTGGTAACGATCGTTGAGCCATTTCTTTTCGAGACCCGCTTCAGGCGATCCTTTTTCATTGCCGATATCAACCATTAAGGATGGAATGCCAACGCGCACAAAGCTGTACTGGTCGCTGCGAATAAAAATGTTGCGCACAGGTTCGGGATCGGGCTGTACCTTGATATCCATCTGCTGTCCGACCGCGCGAACATCGTCGCCCAGGGTCGATTCGTCCAGGCCGTACACGGTAAGTATTTTGAAGGGATAGAGCGGCAAAAACATATCGGTGTTGATGTCCGCGACGATGCTGTGTGCCGGCACGGTCGAATTGACGGCGTAATACCGGGAACCCAGCAAGCCTTTTTCTTCGCCCGTCACCACCACGAACAAGACCGAACGCTTCGTTTTGATATTGGCTTCCTTGAGGTGATCCGCGACTTCCAGAATCGAGGCAACTCCCGAGGCGTTGTCCATCGCCCCGTTATAAATCGCGTCTCCGTTGATGGGCTCACCGATCCCCAAGTGGTCGATGTGCGCGGACATCACCACGTATTCGTCCTTCAACTTGGGGTCCGAGCCGGGATAAATGGCAGCGAGATTTTGCGATTCCACGGCGCCGTGCTTGACCGAGGTCTTTGCTTTCAATACCACGGGCAAATCAAATCGCGGCAGTTGCTTGCCCGCTTCCGCGATGGCCACCAGAGAATCGAACGTGTGCCCGCTTCCGGCGAAGAGCTCATCGGCGTGCGCGTGGTTCCAGCCGATGGCGATCTGTTCCCCGGCGGTTTCATCCATACCCGGCGCGGCGAGCTGCATGGTCAACTGGAAACGGCTTAGCGCGGCCCTTTCCCACGGAACTTCCACGTGATGCGGATTCTGTATCCCGATGGCGCCGATCATTCCAGCGTTTTTCAGCGTTTCCCAGCGTTGGCCGCTCGATTGATAGTGCGCGGCGAGTGCGCTGGACATGGAACTCGGAGCGCCTGCAATATACACGGCTATTTTTCCCTTGGTGTCGAGACCGGCGAAGTCATCGTAGTTAAGGTCCGGCACGCGCAAACCATAGCCCACGAAACACAATTTCGCTTCCACCGATGGCGCCGGATCAACGCGTGTGCCAATGATGGCATCTTCACCGAGCTTGAGGATCTGGCTCTTGCCATCGCGTTCCAGTGCGAGGCTCGAATTGCTCTCATCCAGTTCCTTGGTGACGAATTTTACGGGCTGAATGTATCCCTGGGTTCCCGCCGGCTTCAGGCCGTCGCGCTCAAATTGCGCGGCCACGAATTCCGCCGCCTTGCGATGCCCTTCGCTGCCGGTATTGCGTCCTTCGAGCTTGTCAGAGGCCAGAAATTCCACGTAAGACCACCAGCGGGTGCCGTCTGGCGAACCGGCTGCAAACAATGAGCACGCCGCTAATGCGATTGCGCCAATTCCCAAGAGTCTAGTCGGTTTCATTGAAAAGCCTCTCTACGAAAGGTTTTTGCACGCTTGCCGCTGCTCGTGAATAACGAGGAGTGAGCTGGAACAGGTGGGGCCCTCCACAAGCTTTACTGCTTTATAGAAGATACAACGGCAGGTCGTGCGGCATCAATGCGGCACGGACGCTTCGTAGACACGATACCAGTCCTGCGAAATCTCACGCTGCGCCTGTTCGAGAGTCAAGGTTCCGGCACACACCTCGGCATGAAGGTAATTTTCCACTCTGTCCTTGGCATGCGCGCCGCCATCCGGGATGGAAGTATCAAATGGTTCGGGCCAAAGATTCTTGGGATCGGTCGGATTGCCGCCGAGTTCGAGAGGAATGAAGTGATCCTCCTCGTAGTCCCGCAAGCGCGAGTTGGAATATCCGTATTCGCTGATCTGTTCTATTTTCAGGCGATGCGTGTAAGACGCCGCCGGTCGGATGGACTTGGTGCTCCATCGCGGATTACAAATTGTTTCGCGAATATTTTCCTGAGTGATATGCGGATTTATGGCACCCGGAGTTCGAGTGAGATCGGGATAAATGTCCGGAGGTCCCGCATGCGTGGGCACTGATTCTTCTGCCGCGGGCGATATCGTCTTGGGGGAAGGATATCGCGAGTGAACCAGCCAGACGGCCAACAAAAGCACAACGAAGAGGCCAAGAATCAGAAATGGCACAGCGCTGTTGCGTCTGGGCATCCGCTAGAGTTTAACCCATATGGGAAGACCATTTCGTGGCGCGAGCTTCCCAGGCTACGGAAAAACACAAAACACTGTCATTCTGAGCGAAGCGAAGAATCTCTCTTTGTTCGTTGCCTGACACTTAAAATCGAAGAGAGATTCTTCGCTTCGCTCAGAATGACGGAACAAGGACTTTTTTCCGCAGCTTTGCTTAGCCTGCGGAATTCCGTTCTTGCGAGTTCAAGAATCCACAGGCTGAGAGCCACCACTCCGGCCTCCACGCGACACGGGTCGCGCGTTTCAGGTATCATCGTCCACGGCATTTTTGAAGCGATTTGGATGATCCGCCGCGCCGGATTTTCACGGCGCGTGCTTCGAAGGGGAGTACCGATTGATTTCCCGATATACGCGTGAAGAGATGGGGCGGGTCTGGACCGAGGAGGGTAAATTCCAACGGTGGCTCGAAGTGGAGTTGGCGGCTACGGAAACACTGGCCGAAACGGGCGTGGTTCCGGCCGCGGCTGCCGCGAAAATTCGAGAGAAGGCGCGCGTGGATGCCGGCGTGGTGAAGCGCATCGCGGAACTCGAAGCGAAGGTGAAGCACGACGTAATTGCCTTTACCATGGCCGTGGGCGAAACGATTGGCGATCCGGATGCCGCGCGCTGGCTGCATTACGGATTGACCTCGAATGACGTAGTGGACACGGCGCAGGCTCTTCAGATTCGCGAGGCTTCCCGCCTGATTGAGCATGGACTGGTGCGCTTCGGAGAAGTGCTGGATCGCCGCGCGCACGAGTTTCAGCACACGCCTCAGATCGGACGGACCCACGGCATTCACGCCGAGCCGATTACCTTCGGGTTGAAGGTCGCCAACTGGTTCGCCGAAAATCGCCGCAATCTCGAACGCTTCGGGCAAGCCGCGCGGCAAATGGCTGTCGGAAAAATCTCCGGCGCGGTCGGCAATGCGTCGCACCTGGGGCCGGACGTGGAAGCGACGATCTGCAAGCGCCTGGGCCTGGACGTCGCCCCGGTGGCGTCCCAAGTGATCCAGCGGGACCGCCACGCGCAATATCTGTCAACTCTGGCAATCGTTACGGCCTCACTCGAAAAAATCGCCCTGGAAATCCGGCACCTGCAACGCACCGAGGTGCGCGAGGCGGAGGAACCGTTTGGCGGCGAACAGCGTGGAAGCTCGGCGATGCCCCACAAACGCAATCCCGTATCGAGTGAGCAGGTCTGCGGCCTCGCGCGCGTCGTCCGCGCCAACGCAAGCGCGGCGTTTGAAAATATCGCTCTTTGGCACGAGCGCGACATCTCGCACAGTTCTGTCGAGCGCGTGATCCTCCCCGATTCCACCATCCTTACCGATTATTTGCTCACTCGCATGACGGATATTGTTTCCGGGATGCGCGTTTTTCCCGAGCGCATGCGCCGCAATCTGGACGCCACAGGAGGCCTGGTATTCTCAGGCCAGCTCATGCTCGATCTGATTGAGGCAGGCGCTCCCCGCGAAGACGCTTACAAATGGGTGCAGGAGCACGCCATGGGCGCGTGGGAGACGGAAACGAATTTTCGCCAGCGCGTGGTGAGCGATCCGCGGATCAAGATTTTTCTGGACCGCAGCGCGCTCGAAAACACGTTTGATCTAAACCGCCACCTGCGGTATGTGGATGCGATTTTTGAGCGCGTGTTCAAGTAAATCGCGTAATTCCCAAAAATCGGCAAAAAAGAAGCCTATTGGTTCAATCCGGTGCAGCTAAGTGTTTCATCGTGCACCAAGTCCGCTTCCCCCCTGGCATCCAACCTTGACTCTGCTGTCTCACCCGCTGAAAATGAATCTCCCTTTCGCTTTCCGAACTTGAACGATCGCGAGCGGGAATCCTCGCCCTTCTCTTATTCCCGGCAGCGCATCCACAGGGGGAATTGTGTCTTCCATTACATCGCTCAAAGGAGTTGTTCTTATCGCGGATGACAATCCCGGCATCCTCGAGCCGCTTTCAGAATTATTGCGCTTGAATTGCTACCGCGTAATTGCGGTTGAAGACGGTGAGCAGGCATTCAATCAGGCGTGCACACAACCTGTGGATCTCGTGCTGCTGGATGTAATGATGCCGGGACCTTCGGGATTCGCGGTGTGCCGGGCGATCAAAGCTCGGCCGGAGACGCGGTTTCTTCCCGTCGTGCTGATCACGGGTCTGGGCTGCGCGGAAGATCGCATCCGGGGCATCGAAGCGGGTGCGGACGATTTCCTGCACAAGCCGGTGAAAAAAGAGGAACTGCTGGCCCGAGTGCGATCGCTCGTGCGGCTGAAGCGCTACACTGACGAACTGGACAACGCGGAGATGGTGCTGTGCACGCTCGCGCGCAGCATTGAAGCCAAGGATCCGTACACCGAAGGACACTGTGATCGCCTTTCGCGCTTCACGGTATCACTCGCTGCAAAAATCGGGGTGTCGACAGAGGATCGCAACGATCTGCGGCGCAGCGGAATCGTTCATGATATCGGTAAGGTTGCCGTACCCGAGTTTGTCTTGCTGAAGCCCGGCCCGCTCGATCCTGCGGAGCGAAAGATTATGGAGGAACACACCATCATCGGTGAGCGTATTTGCGCCCCGTTGAAATCTTTCCGCAACGTCCTTCCCATTATCCGATCGCATCATGAAAAGCAGGATGGGAGCGGCTACCCGGACCATTTGAAGGGCACGGAAATTCCGCTGACCGCGCGAATCCTGCAAACAGTGGACATCTACGATTCGCTGACCACGGACCGGCCCTACCGCGTTGCACTGTCATCGGAAAAGGCGCTGGAAATCATGTGGGAAGAAACGCGGCGCGGCTGGTGGGACGCGGATCTTGTCGGCGCTCTCGAATTATTGCTGGCGGAATCGCCGCTGATTTTTTCCATGCCGAATGCCCAGAACGAGGTTTTGATGCACTAAGGCATTCCTTCAAGCTTCAAACACGCTGGACGTAGCGCGCTTCCGACGTATCCACTTTTACCTTATCGCCGGTATTGACGAACGGCGGCACCTGAATGGTAAGGCCGGTCTCAAGTTTCGCCGCTTTCATCACCGCGCTGGCGGTAGCTTTCTGGACGGTGGGCTCGGTGTCGACGACGGTAAGGTCCATCGTATCCGGAAGCACCACGCCAATGGCTTTGCTTTCGTAGAATTCCAGTTTCACCGTGGTGTTCGGAATCAGGTAGTACACGGCCTCGCCAAGCACATCCGCGCCAAGATGGAACTGCTCGTAGGATTCCGTATTCATAAAGTGGTAGCCGTCGTTGTCCGAATACAGGTACTCGTGCTCGATTTCATCGAAAATGGCGCGCTCGATATCCACTTCAGCGCGGAACCGGTAGTCGATGATGGAGCCGGTGCGCAGGTTGCGCATCTTCGTGGCCATGGCGGCGCGCTTGTTCCCCGGCGTGCGGTGCTCCACGCTGTGTACCGTGAAGAGCTCGCCTTCATGGCGGATGGTCATTCCGGGGCGCAATTGTGTTGCTCGCATTCTTTCTTCTCCTGATGCCTACGGGGTCTTGCGGCAGGCGGTTCAAACTCTCAACGATTCCTAAGTAATGGTTCTTGGCGTAGACCGGGCAGTGCACGGCGCCGCACGAAAAGACGCCGCCCACAGCAATAGATTATAGACGCGCGGCGGATGAGCGGTCAACGTGAGCGCGGACGGACTACAGGCGCGGTCGCCCGACGCCCGGTTTTCTCCTGCTGAACAAATAACCGTAGTAGAGGCTATTGCAATTCATGCAGGCGAATCGCCGAATGAGGACCAACGAAAGAATGCGGCGTTTGAAAATTTGTCCCCGATGGCGGTGAACATCAAAGCTGCCGCAGAACGGGCATCGGCGAAGGTGTGACCATGGCGTCCACATTTCGACAATGTTGGCCCAGGTCGAGCCGTGCGTCAACGTCACGTTAAGTCCCAGCATCCAGGGAGTCAGTCTTTCGGAACGATTGCCCACCCGGTTGTAAGAATCCGCGATTGAAGTACAATCTGTTCATCATAGGCACGAGGAGGAAAAATGGCGGAACCGACATACGACGAACTCAAGGCGCGCCTGGAGGAATTGGAAAAGAAAGGGGCGCGGCGCACCGGGGAGCTGGATTTCAAAGTCGGGGAGAAAGGCGGCGTGAGCGTGTATGGTCTCGGCCGATTTCCGGTCACATTGTATTACGAACAGTGGAACCGGCTACTGGAGGCGGCGCCGAAGTTGCGGGAATTTCTGGAAGAAAACAAAAGCAGGCTGAAACTCAAAGAGAAATAAGAAATCCTGGCCTACTTGGTTGCCATGATTTTCTCGATCTCGTCGGGCGACCGCGGCAGGCGTGCGGTAAGCAGTTTGTAGCCGGTCGGCGTAATCAGCACGTCGTCCTCGATGCGCACACCCAGATTTTCTTCAGGAATATAAATCCCCGGCTCCATAGTGACGACCATTCCGGCCTCGAGCGGCCTTGACGGCCCGCTGGGATCGTGAACATCAAGCCCTACGTGGTGGCTGAGGCCGTGGATGTAGTACCGGCCCAGCGAGCGGCCTTCCTTATCCTTGCCGTGCGAGTCGATGTAATCCATGGCTATTTTCTGCAGGCTCGTGGAATCCTTGCCGCCGAGGGTCA
>Ga0157378_10004531_pt1 | contig 12188 bp, 10 predicted proteins | sample M65metaG_FD_115309 | JGI IMG/M metagenome (GOLD analysis project Ga0157378, IMG submission 115309) | Miscanthus rhizosphere microbial communities from Kellogg Biological Station, Michigan, USA - M6-5 metaG | ecosystem: Host-associated > Plants > Roots > Rhizosphere > Soil | place: USA: Michigan...
CAAGGCACAAGGCACAGGGAACAAGGCACAAGAAAGATCCAAGAGCGCAGCACCAAGAGCCAAGAAAGAAACTACTAAGGAAGAACAATATGAAACAAGGCACAAGAACTGAATTCTTGTGCCTTGTTTTTATTGACTTGTCTTCTTAGCTCTTGAGCCTTGTGCCTTCCTTGTACCTTGTGCCTTGTTTCTTGTACCTTGTTTTATTGCCTTGTCTTCTTAGCTCTTGAGCCTTGTACCTTCCTTGTACCTTGTGCCTTGTTCCTTGTACCTTTTACTTTGTTCCCCATCTAAAGGAATTACTGTTCAACCCAGCAAGATCTATTACACGATCCACGACGGTAGCAGCAACTTCGTCAATCGTTTTAGGCTTACTATAATAGGAGGGAGTGGCAGGACAGATTATCGCACCTGCTAGTGTGAGCGTTTCCATATTTCTGATATGAATAAGGTTGTATGGAGTGTCTCGTATTACACAGATTAATTTTCTTCTCTCTTTCAAAACAACATCTGCTGCACGCGTAATTAAATCATCAGAAATACCGCTGGCAATTCTACCCATGGTACCCATTGAGCATGGAATAATGATCATGGTATTAAACTGACCCGACCCCGATGCGAATGGCGCCGTAAAATCTTTGGTTGAATAGATCTTATAAGGCAAGTTTTGATAGCTCTCATTATTTAACTCCGTTTTCCATACCTCCCTGGCGTTATCGGTCATTACAAGAGCGACTTCCTGCCATTGATCTTTAAGCGCCTGCAGCTTTTCTAACAGCAATTTGGCGTATATGGACCCGCTGGCCCCAGTTATTGCGACTACTAGTTTATGCATCTTATTTTAAATACCTTTGTAATCAAACAAATGTACTATGCAAAAACTAATGCTGCCGGCAATGGTAGTAACCGCACTGTTTGTAGCAGTAGCTTACCGACCCGCACCTCCCAAGGAAAAAATTGAGTGGCTCTCCATGAGCGAAGCCCAGGAAAAATTCGCAAAAGAAAAAAGACCAATATTGGTGGACCTCTATACCGATTGGTGTGGCTGGTGCAAGGTGATGGACAAGAAGACCTACACAAACAAAAACCTCATCTCTTATATCTCTCAAAAGTTTTATCCGGTCAAGATGGACGCTGAAACCCGCAAGGCCATTGACTTTAACGGAAAGACTTACAATTATAATAGCGGATATAAAACACACGACCTGGCGATATATTTATCCGGAGGTGAGTTGGCCTATCCAACAACAGTGATTATTCCAACAGATGGTGGCCAGCCTCAATCAATTGCCGGATATCTAGAGCCAAAGGACCTTGAACCGATTGTAAAATATTTTGGAGAAGGGAAATATGGGAAGGTACCTTTCACCGAATACCAGAAAAGTTTCAAATCCGGCTGGTAAATTGGAGAGAGGGTTGAAGGGTAATCTAAAAAATGTTGACCTTAATCAATATTTTGAAATAGTTAAAAAATTGTGACGCGGCCAACTAATGTTTAACCGCCCACATCATATATTTGAATTTTCATAGGATAAGGTTTAATGGTTAATGGTATTTGATTAGTGCAGCCTCCCTTCGTGGGGGGCTAACTTTTTTGCGGGAAGCCTACTTTTTATTTACACTGAGGTTAGAAAAATCCACTTTTTGCGCAGGGATGTACGCAGTTCCAACCAAATAAAATTCCTGTCTCTTCAATTTAAAACCGAATCGGGAACTCGCTCTGGGATGGATCATCACTTCTCTATTGAAATGGCCCGGATAATTTCCTAAACAGAATATTTCGATATAGTATCTGCCCTTTGGAAGTTTTTCCAGTTTTATCGTGTTCTTTTCCGGATAGTAAACTTTCTTCACAAGGCCTGCGCCTGTCAAATCCCAACGATCAAATATCAAGTAAACAGAATCTACCTGTGCCTGTGCGTTTGCCCGATTGTTCAAATGGATAGTTATGGAAACAGAATCGCGGCTCCGTTTCTGGGCTGGCATTGTGAGGGAGTAAGCCAGTAAGAGGGTTAATAGGGTACAATATCTCAACATCTTCGGGCTGTTTAGGGACTTATAAGTTCATATCATGAATCCTCGCCATCGCCTTAACCATCCCTGTTTGGCCGTCTGGTCCTATGTATTAACGTTTAACTAATGGTTTTCGTTTATATATACGACAGAAAAAACCCTTTAGTTGGCTTTAGGCCCTAGAGGGTTTTATAGTTAAGTCTTTGAAAATCAAGCCTCGGCCATATCGGGTATAGTTTCGATCTTATAGGCCCCCGCATCCAGCTTCTTCTTTGTTTCTTCAAAGGCTGTGAGCGTCCTTTGAATGTCTTCATCCGTGTGAACAGCTGTTGGAATGAGGCGATAAATGATGTTGCCTTTAGGAATTACAGGGTACACCACAATCGAACAAAAGATTCCATAATTCTCGCGCAAATCCGTCACCATCGCTGTTGCTTCAGGCACGTCGCCCTTCATAAATACAGGGGTGACCACAGAATCCGTTCTACCAATATCAAATCCTTTTGCTTTCAAACCTTTTTGAAGTTTTAGAGCCTTGTCCCACAACTTTTGTTTTAATTCAGGATGTGTGCGGAGTAAATCAAGTCTCTTAAGATTGCCGACCACCAATGGCATTGGTAAACTCTTGGCGAAGATTTGGCTCCTGATATTATATCTGATATAGTCAATGATATTTCGGTCGCCCGCGATGAATGCACCAATTGATGCCATTGATTTTGCGAAAGTGGAAAAATATAAATCAATTTTATCCTGCACGCCTTGTTCTTCTCCTGCACCTGCTCCGGTTTTTCCTAAAGTGCCAAATCCATGTGCGTCGTCAACAAGCAAACGGAAGGCGTATTTTTCTTTCAACTTTGCGATCTCTTTTAATTTTCCCTGGTCACCGGCCATTCCAAAAACACCCTCAGTAATCACCAGTATTCCTCCGCTCTTTTGCTTTTGCACGAGCGAGTCGGCTCTTTGCAACTGCTTCTCCATATCCTCGATATCGTTATGCTTATATACATAGCGCTGACCAGGATGTAATCTTACTCCATCGATAATGCAAGCATGACTTTCTGCGTCGTAAACGATCACATCGTGTCTGCTGCATAGCACATCAATAATACTCACCATTCCCTGGTAACCGTAGTTCAATAGGGCGGCGTCTTCCTTCATTACAAAATCAGCTAATTCTTTTTCTAGTTGCTCATGATAATTGCTGTTGCCACTCATCATGCGGGCACCCATAGGAGCAGCGAGACCATATCGGGCAGCAGCTTCAGCATCAGCTTTTCTTACCTCCGGATGATTTGCTAACCCTAAATAGTTATTAAGGCTCCACACAATTACGTCCTTGCCACGGAATTTCATATGGTTACCTATTTCTCCTTCCAGTTTAGGGAAAGCGAAATAGCCATGCGCTCTTTCACGGTACTGTCCGATCGGACCATAATTCTTAAGCAGTCTTTCGAAGATATCCGCCATATTAGATTTTTTTTCGCCGCAAAAATAGGCAATTCACCCCGAAAAGGTAGGCTGAGTACGGGGGAAATCAGTCACAAAACGTGGGTAAAACGATATCACCCTCGTTTTGAGTCACATAATTTTATTATTTAACATTTAGGGATGAAGCACTTCAAGCGCTAATCTCCATCCTTGCTTTTCTTTTCTCCAGATATGAAGAAAACCATCTGATTTCCCATTGATCATGGTTGTTCCATAAACAAACCCAAGGTCGCCTGAAGAAGCAATGCCTGAGCCCTCTGTTGTAAATTCTATTTGCGGCGGCAAGCTATCGAGCAGTGAGCGAACCTCATCATTGGTTCTTGCAGGTCTGATGTTGTTTCGATTCAATATTGACTGAGGAGAAATATATTTTAAATACGCGTCCTTCAATGACTGGCGTGTAGCAGCAATGAAATTATTTTCTGCTTCGAGCAGTGTTGGTAAAGTTCCTGGCTCGATTGAGGGGTTTGTAATTTCAATCTTTCTAAGAACAGTATCACTCGACACCTGAACGTTACTGACACCCAAATCAACCAGGAATTTCCACTCACCATTATTATTCATATGCCACACTGTAATGAATCTGCCATGTGCTTTAATAGCAGTGTCCTCTTTAGAGAACTGCAACGTCCACGGTCCCGTTGTGTATCCGAAATCGTGAGACGCTGCGATTTCAACATAATCTGGTCGCCACTTGAGAATTACGGGCGAACTGTCCCGGCTATTCCATAATTTATGTGCGTTTACGATTTTGCCTCTATCATACATAATGCCCGTAGTGTCGGCAAAGAGCAAGAATGCGGGTTTGACTCCATGGGATAAGGCATAAGCTGCAAAACCCCTTTCGGATTTTACCAACCCGTCAATATTCTTTTGACCGCTTGCGGTGAAGTATCCCACCAATAGGATGATCGCGATAAACTTTTGTTTCATATGAGATCCAAATCTCTTAATCAAAAAATAAATTTCTGGAACATATTTAAACGCTGAGCAGCTAATTTTGCCGCTTAAACATGGAAGATGAGAATTATTATTGTTTTGCTTGCTTTTTTTATTTCACTCTCGGGTTTTTCACAGGTAAACGGTAACACTGCAAAATTGCAGAGACCCAAACTTGTGGTGGGCATTGCTGTTGACCAAATGAGGTGGGATTATCTATACAGGTATTATGATAGATATGGAAATGATGGATTCAGGCGATTGCTTAATGGTGGCTATAGCTGTGAGAATACAATGATCAATTATCTTCCTAGCCTTACAGCTGTTGGTCACACTGTTGTTTTCACGGGATCAGTTCCGGCATTAAGTGGAATTACAGGAAATGATTGGATGGATCAGCTTACGGGAAAAACAGTTTATTGTACCTCGGACAGTACTGTGCAAGGCGTGGGAGGTTCTTCTCCTAATGAAGGGAAAATGTCGCCTCGCAATCTCTTAGTGACAACTATCACTGATGAATTGCGAATCGCGACCAACTTCCGGTCTAAAGTTGTGGGCGTTTCATTGAAGGATCGCGCGTCAATTCTTCCTGCCGGACACTCAGCAAATGCTGCGTTTTGGTTTGAAGACGCAAGCGGTCATTTCATCACCAGCACCTATTATATGAACCAACTACCCGATTGGGCAACGCGGTTCAACAATAGTAATATCATCGACTCTTTAATTGTCAAAGGATGGAACACTTTGTATCCTATCAATACTTACAAGCAAAGCGATCCTGACAATGTTCCTTACGAAGGAAAATTTGTTGGTGAGCAAGCACCTGTTTTTCCACATCCGATAAAAGAAATTTATGCAAGCAACAAAAGTAGTATCAGGAATACTCCTTTTGGAAATACGCTTACACTTCAATTTGCAAAGGCGGCATTGGATGGATACAATTTAGGCAGGGGAGAAGCAACCGATTTTCTCACTATTAATTTCGCCTGCACTGATGGTGTTGGTCACATGTATGGTCCTAATTCAATAGAAATTGAAGATACTTATCTCAGACTCGATAAAGACCTCGCTAATTTGTTTCAAACCCTTGATCAGAAAGTAGGAAAGGGGCAATGGTTGTTGTTTCTCACTGCGGACCATGGCGCAGCAAATACAGTAGGCTTCATGCAAGAACATAAATTGCCGGGAGAACTTACATCGCCGTCAAGATTAGTTGATAGCCTCAACAGGAGATTGAATGAATTATTTCAAGTAAGTGGTTTGGTTCGTTCCATATCAAACAACATGGTGAATTTTGATGTGAACAGAATTTACTCATCGGCTTTGGATTTCGACGCAATCAAAAAAGCAGCTGTTGATTTTTTACAACGTCAACCGGAAATTGTAATCGCCGTTGATATCAGCAAGGTTGGCGAATCGCCCGTTCCAGAACCATTAAAAACCATGATTGGGAATAGCTATTATTTTAAAAGATCAGGCTCAGTGCTGATTGTTGCGAAATCCGGTCAACTTGAAGCTTTTTACAAAACAGGCACCAGTCATAGCAAATGGAATCCATACGATACTCACATTCCTTTCATACTTTATGGATGGAATATCAAACCAGGGCGCCTCAACCGAACCGTCAACATGTCTGACATCGCCCCAACCATTGCTGCGCTTTTGCATATACAAATGGGGAGCGGCTCAGTTGGCCAGGTAGTGACAGAAGTCATTCCAGCAAAGTGATAAGAAAGTGCTGAACGGTTAATCCGCACTTGTTTTGTATCAAGTCCGCATCTTGTGTGCACTTCAATACAACCTTTTCTACGGGTTTTGGCTCTTGTAAGTTTTACATGAACGATTGGTGAATGATATTCACTGCCAATATATTTGTAATTCTAAACATTAGTCATTTATGAAATTAAAAGCCATTCTGCTTTTTGGGTGGATGATCACGTGCTCATTGATGATCGTTGCTCAGACAAATCCGTCCGATCCATTACCTCTTGATCCCAAAGTAAAACTGGGCAAGCTGCCAAATGGCTTGACTTATTATATCAGGCAGAACAAGAAGCCGGAACAAAAAGTAGAATTGCGCCTGGTGGTCAACGCAGGTTCTATTCTTGAAGAGAATGATCAGCAGGGGCTGGCGCATATGGCAGAACATATGGCATTTAACGGAACCACGCATTTCAAAAAGAACGACATTGTTTCTTTCTTGCAGGATATCGGCGTTGGATTTGGAAACGATTTGAACGCGTACACCGGTTTTGATGAGACTGTTTACATCCTCCCGATTCCTACCGATAAACCAGGCAACCTGGAAAAAGGATTCCAGGTGCTGGAAGACTGGGCACATAACGTTACTTATTTAGATGACGATATTCAGGGTGAGCGTGCTATCATTCTTGAGGAAAGCAGATTGGGAAAAGGTGCAAATGATAGAATGTTTAGAAAACTCTATCCAAAGTTATTTGAAGGTTCTAAATATGCAGACCGGCTGCCGATTGGAGTGGATAGCATCATCAAAGCCTTCCCATATGATCGCATCCGGAGTTTTTATAAAGATTGGTATCGACCAGATTTGATGGCGGTAATCGTGGTTGGCGATATTGAACCTGCCAAGGCAGAAGAAATGATTCAGAAACATTTTTCTTCAATGACCAATCCCAACAATTTGCGCAAACGTGAAGAAGCTGATGTGCCCGCATATACGTCGAGTGATGCAATGGTGGTCACCGATCGCGAAGCCACTAACTATGTAATCTCTATAAATTATCCTGCACAGAAAGTCAAACCATCAACCACGATAGGCGACTATAGAAAAGACATAGTTCAACAGTTGTTCACTTCTATGTTGAATCAGCGTTTGCAGGAATTAACGCAAAAAGAAAATCCACCTTTCCTTTTTGCCTCCACTGATTTTGGAAGCTTTGCAAGAGGTTACGAAAGCTTCAACGCTTTCGCTGCAGTGGGAACAGGCGATGTGAATAAAGGATTGAATGCGCTGGTTGAAGAATTAGAAAGAGTAAAAAGGTATGGCTTTACAGAAGCGGAATTAGAAAGGGCAAAGAAGAACAGCCTTTCTTTTTATGAGAGGACTTACAACAATCGCGACAAGACAGAATCTGCGAATTATGTAGACGAGTACATAAATCACTTCACACAACAGGAGCCGTCTCCAGGGATCGAGAAAGAGTATGCATATGTGAAAGAAATATTACCCGGAGTAACTATTCAAGAGGTGAATTCGATAGCAGATAAATTTAAAAATCAGCAAAATCGATTTGTTTACGTCACTGGCCCCGAACCTAAAGCAGACCAGGTTTTACCTCAAGGCAAAGACCTCTTGGCAACTATCGAGGCGAAAGAAAAATCAAACATATCACCATACGAGGAAAAAGCAGTGGCCACCACTCTTCTTGCTACTATGCCGAAGGCAGGAAAAATTTTATCCAAAACGAAAAATGCAGTACTCGGCACAACTGAGCTGAAACTGAGCAATGGCGTTTCTGTTACTTTAAAACCAACTACGTTTAAGGACGATCAGATCGTAATGGCGTCTACTCGTCAGGGCGGGAAAAATAATTATGGGATTGCAGATAAGTATAATGCGGAATATGCAACCGCAGTTGTAAATGCCATGGGTATAGGTGCGTTTTCTCCAACGGATTTGAAAAAGGCGCTTGCAGGTAAAAGCGTTTCCGTTAGTCCTGTATTTTCTGCTACATCAGAAGGTGTTCGCGGTAATTCAACCAAAAAAGATCTGGAGTCAATGTTCCAGTTAAGTTATTTGTACTTCACCGAACCAAGAAAGGACACCGCATTATTTAAGTCATTTGTACAACGAAACAAATCTCAATACGCGATGCTGAGCGCCAATCCGCAAGCTGCGTTTATTGATACGATGTACAAAACGCTTTACAATAATAATCCATTGGCGCCGGTTGCCGTTCCAAAAAGCGAATACTATGATAAAATCAACCTGGATCGTTCAATGGCGATTTACAAGGAAAGATTTAGTGACGTGAACGGGATGAATTTTGTGATTGTTGGCAGTTTCAAAGAAGATGAAATTCTTCCCCTGATTGAAAAATATATTGCAAGTCTTCCTTCTACTTCTAAGAAGTTTACCTACACCGATAACAAAGTAAGACCGATATCAGGCAAAAAAGAATTGACAGTAAATAAAGGGAAGGAGCAAAAGAGTTTGATTCTCGCTTTCTATGCAGGTGAAATTCCATACTCAGAGGATTTAGATTTGAAAGCGCAGGCCATGAGTGAAATTCTGAACATTCGGATTATTGAAGAATTGCGTGAGAAAGTCCAAGGCATTTACGGAGGAGGAACCTTCGCAAACCTGGAAAAAATTCCCTATGGCAATTACAGTTTCGTATTACAATTGCCTTGCGGGCCAGAGAAAGTAGATACATTATTAAAAGCCGTTAAGAAAGAATTCCAATCCATCGCCGCGAAAGGCCCAGATAAATCATATCTGGACAAAGTAAAGAAGCAATGGATTGAACAATATAAAACAGATATCAAAGACAATGGCAGTTGGCTGAATCATTTGATCAGCCTGAAATCTAATGGCAGCAGTGCTGACAGATTTGTGAATTACGAAAAATATGTAAACGCACTTACTCCAAAAGATGTTCAGCAGGCAGCTAAAGTAATTTTGGATGGCAAGAATCAATTCTTTGCTGTATTGATGCCTGAAACGGTATTGAAGAGCGGAGAAGCAGAGAAGAAGAAAGGTTTTTAAGAAAGGCACAAGGGACAAGGAACAAGGCACAAGAAAGATTCAAGGCACAAGAGTCAAGAAGGCAAGACAACGCGGAAGTAGCATGAGGTAACAGAACTGTCCTTAAAGTGGGAGCTAATTAAAATGAAAAAAGGCGCCAGAGGTTAATCTCTCGCGCCTTTTTTCTTACTTTCTTGGCTTTTGGTGCTTTCACCTTGGACCTTGATTGATCCTTGTGCCTTGTACCTTGCGCCTTCATCTGGGCTTTAGCCCAGCCCAGGGCCTGTCTTATTAGTGCCTAAGTCCTTTCTGTCTGTGTTTTCACTGGGTAATTCATCTGTGTCAGCATCCAAAGGGCCTACATTACCTTCTTGTTTTCTTTGATTGCTTCCATAGCCAGTTGCAGTTGATTCTTCATTGAAAGCACTGCCACCGCTTTTGTAGCGTTCTGGGTTCGGTTGTTGTGTTCCAGAACGTTCCTGATCATTTTGATCGTCCCAATTCTGGTTGCTTTCCTGATGTGAACCTGTTGTTTTATTTTTATCTTCTGCCATAGTCTTCGATTTTTAATTATGAATAAGTGTTTAATGTTTTCCTTGTCGGTCGTCACCGGGTTGAACGGATCCACTTTCTTGATCTTTGCTCGTTGAACCAGTAGTTCGCACGGGTTTGCCAGGTTGATCTTCGGAATACCCTTCAGTTTTTGATTGCCGTTCACGGCGTTCATAGTTGCTTCCTCCACTTCCCTGTCCCTGACCTTCTTCAAAACCAGATTCACCCCAATTCTGCTGGTCGTCCTGCTGATATTTTTTCTGATCCTGGTTTGGCGGTAAGTCCCGTGATTTATCCATAACAACCATTTGCAGTTAACTATAAAAAAATAATGCCCGAAGTACATGGGCATAATCGAACGAACGTGTAGAGCACTCTCTACACCTATTTATGAAGCACTTGTTTTGCAGTAATGTGCGCGGCGGCCAATGCAGACTCAACAGTTCCCAGAGTAGGCCCGCTTCCCAGGGCCTCTCCAGAAAAAAAAATTGTTTCTTCAATAGGTTGCGACAAAATCGAGAGATGGTGCTCTCTTCCAAGTGAACTGTACGCATAACCTCCCAATGAAAATTCATCTTCTGACCAATTGAAGACACGCGATGCTACTAATTTTTCTATCAGAACCGAATGGTCGATATTAAAAATGACGGACAAACTATCGAAGGCTATTTGAAGCAACGCTTCATCATTCAATTTCTTTCTTGCATTCACCCGGGGACCTCCGAACCATCCTGTAAGTATTGGTTTTTTTATCGGCGACTGCGTCCACCATGTCGGAATTTCTGAAGGCCCGAATATGAATCCGAGATCTTTCATTTTCTGCCCACGTACGATATTCTTATTCTCCCAAAATATTTCATTGAACTCGAGCACGAACTTAATAACTTGTCCATATCCCATATTCCTTGCAGCAGTAAGATGATTGTTTAACCCTGGAGAAAACTCAATGTATGCTTTGTGAATCGACTCTGCTTGTAAAATACCAAGCGGTACAGTGATGATTAGTTTGCTACACTGGTACTCGTTACCATTTGAGTCAAATAATTTCACCCGATCTTTCGCCCACTCTATTTTCTTTACAACAGTATTAAAAATAAATTTTGTTCCTTTCCGTTCGCACGCTGACTTCAGATATGTTAATATGGATCTATATCCGGTATCTATTCTAAATTGGTCCTCGTCGTCGTCATTTACCCACTCATCGCGCAGCGCGAAAGCGCTTGCATAATTGACATCTGCAAGGTCATATCCTTCGACGTAACCGCTTATTGACGCTCTTAGATCCTGATACTTTGCTTCACTAAAATTAGTTTGCAGGAATGATGCAACACTTACATCGGTCTTGAGTTCTTTCAGTCTTCGCGCAAGCAAAGAGTAGTCCTCAATAAAATCCTCTTGCTTGTGAGGGCGTCCATGCCTTGCATTCCAGATTTCGCCGGTGATTTTGTGGTAGGGAATATTTGCTTCCTTTAGTAAGTCAATTGTATAAGGTAAATTACCATGAACGAATTCAGCCCCCGCCTCAATATGCATTGAAAATTCACCGGCGGGAATGGTAAGAATTCTGCCGCCGATATCACCGCGCGCTTCAATTACGTGTACTTGGTTTCCTGCTTGGGATAATACCTTTGCGATCATCAAACCAGAAGCACCTGCACCTACCACAATGAATTCATCAGGCATACATTAAATTAATCTTTTGAGAGAGGGAAGAAGGGACCTACACCGTCGAATGCTTGTTGGACACAGGGAGATTTATAGTAAAAGTTGCGCCACGAGCAAGCTCGCCGGTAGCACTGATTGTACCGCCGTGAGCTTCCACTATTTTTTTGCATATGGATAGGCCTATTCCTGTTCCAGGATATTCAGCTTTACCATGCAAACGCTGGAAAATTTCAAAAATGCGCCGCTTATAAATATCTTCAAAGCCAATACCATTGTCTGCCACCTCGATTTTTGTAAATGGGGAGCTGGAAATTTTATCGATATATTCTTCCGCACTAATTGAAACAAACGGCTCGGCTTTGTCATTAAATTTTACGGCGTTTGAGATCAGGTTTTGAAATAATTGCCCCAATTGAGTCTTTCGTCCGTTTACATGCGGGAGCTTGCCAACTTTTACTTTCGCATTGCGGGAATTAATCATCACTTCCAAATCCGATAACACACGGTTGACGACCTGATTCAAATCCACCAGTTCAAAACCTTCTGTAGGTCGATTGACTCTTGAAAATACAAGAAGATCTTCAATGAGGTTCATCATTCTTCCAGCAGAATTTTGCATTCTGTTGATGTAATCTTTGGATTTGTCATCTAGTATGTCTTTACTATGACTTTCCAAAAGATTTCCGAAGGTGATAATCTTGCGTAAAGGTTCTTTCAGATCATGGGAAGCAACAGAAGCAAATTGCAGAAGATCCATGTTAGATCTCTCCAGTTTATTAGTAGTAACCTTTAATTCTTCATAACC
>Ga0157378_10004537_pt1 | contig 12182 bp, 10 predicted proteins | sample M65metaG_FD_115309 | JGI IMG/M metagenome (GOLD analysis project Ga0157378, IMG submission 115309) | Miscanthus rhizosphere microbial communities from Kellogg Biological Station, Michigan, USA - M6-5 metaG | ecosystem: Host-associated > Plants > Roots > Rhizosphere > Soil | place: USA: Michigan...
ATCCAGTCGCGGGCGCAGTTCGGTTTCCGCGGCGTGACCATCGTGCTCGCCGCCACGCTGCTGATGTATATCGCCTTCAACCTGGCTGACACGGTGCTCGCCGCGCACGGGTTGCGCGGGATGCTCGGCTGGAATGAAACCGCGATCGCCGTTATCGCGTCTCTGGCTGCGGCAGTGCTGGCCATCTACGGCCATGACTGGTTGCACCGCGTGTTTCGCTGGTGCTTCCTGGTGAGCCTGCCGATCTACGCCTTGCTGACGCTCGCCATCATGAACGGCTCGGTCCCGGCGGTTCATGGCAGCGTCGGACACTTCAGCTGGGTGGCCTGTCTCGCGCAGTTCACGGCCAGCGCCAGCTACAACATCACCTACGCCCCTGCGGTCTCCGACTATTCGCGCTATCTGCCGCAATCGACCCGGCCGCGCTCGATCATTGCCGCGGTGTTTGTCGGCGCCGCCTCCTCAGCCATCTGGCTGATCGCGCTGGGCGCGTGGCTGGCCGAGCGCCTCGGGGCGAGCGACGCGCTGGTCGCGCTGCACGATGCGGGCAACGCCGTGCTGCCCGGCTTCGGGGTACTGCTGGGAATCGTCTCGGTGGTGGCGCTGGTCGCGGCGATGGGCCTCAACGCCTACAGCGGCATGCTCACGATCGTCACGGGCCTCAATTCCCTGTTCGGCACGCCGCCCAGTCTGCGGCTGCGGGTGCTGTCGGTCTGCGCGCTCACCGCGGTATGGCTGGCGCTGTCGTTCGCATTCAGCGTCAATTCCATCGCGCTGGTGTTCGCGGTGCTGACGATCATGCTCTATCTGCTGGTGCCGTGGACCGCGGTCAATCTGGTCGATTATTTCTTCGTGCGCCGCGGCCGCTACGCGATCACGCACCTGTTCATGCCGGAGGGAATCTACGGGGCATGGGCGGGCCGCGGCCTGATCGCCTACGGCGTCGGATTCGTCTCGATGCTGCCTTTTTTGGTGCTGCCGGAAATCTACGTCGGGCCGGCGGCCCGGGCACTGGGCGGGATCGATGTGGGCTGGCTCGTGGGCCTCATGGTTTCGGCAGCCCTGTACCTGTGGCTGTCGCGTCACTTTGATCCCTCGAGCGAGCAGCGCGCCATTGCCCAGAGCGAGGCCGCGCTCGCCGCTCCGGCGCCCAGAGCCTAGGAATAGCGCGGCCTCATCCACTGCTTGCGGGTCTGGCCGATCAGGCGGCGCGTCAGATTGCGCGCGCGTATGCGCCAGCGCCGGCCCGCGATGCGGTCGGTCAGGTTGTCGATGTACTTGGTCTCGGGGCTGACCTCATCGGGCGCACCGAAGCAACGCACGTTGCGCAGCGCTGCGAGATTGGTGAGCACCGACTGATCGTACCGGTGATCGATGAAATCGGCGTGCTCGCGCACCTCGGGCATGACGCGCTCGTCACTTAAGGCAACCGGTTGCAGGCACCAGCGCAGCCACTCCGCTGCGAACCCTTCCGCGAGCGGGCAGCGCTGCCAGACTGAGAAGGTGGCCTGGATCTGCGGCAGTTGCCAGTAGCGCTCAGAATCGCATTGCATGGCGATGAAGCACTCGCGCTTGGTCCACTTGCGGTTGGGACCATGCTTGGGCACGTACACACCTGGCAGCACGCCGCCGTTGGCATCGGCGCACCAGCGCAGCAGCGGGGCGAGCGACTGGCGAATCACCAGCGGCCGCCAGGGGTATCCACAGTCGGAGTACACCAGGAAGTCGCCGGGCGCCAGGCGCTGCAGTTCGCGCTCGATCAGGAACGGCTTCCATAGCCAAAGACCCCCGCCCTTGCGGCGGTCGAGCTGGGCGCGATGCTGCGCGTAGAAGGCGGTGCGCTCGAGCATGGCGCGGTCCCAGCTGAAGATGTCGGTGAAACCGGCACGGCGGGCGCTGCGGACCACGGCGCGTTGCTGCGAAGCGTAATCGGTGGTCGCGTAGGTGAGGAGGGCGAGGCGCGCGCTGCATGCACCCACCGGCGCGTCCATATCAATGCGCCCGGCGCACGCGTGTGCGCACTCGATAGGCCGCTCCGGGATACTTCGACCGCAGCTCCGGGCTGTGTTTTAATCCGCGATAGTGCAAATTTCAGGGGGTGATGCGATGGAAGAGGTCATTATAAAACTGTTGGGCCAGTTTGAGCGCGGCGCGATCTCGCGACGCCAGCTGGTGCAGAGCCTGACTTTCGGCCTCGCGGCTCTGGCCACCGGGAGCGGTGCGGCCAAGGCCGCAACAGCCACGCCCGTCGCTACCTCCAAGGGATTTAAGGCCACGGGGGTCAATCACATCTCCTTCGGCGTGGCCGACTACGCACGCACGCGCGACTTCTATGCGGACCTGTTCGGCATGGCGGTAAGCCAGGATGACGGCAAGCAGTGCTACTTGAGTTTTGGCGACACGGTGCTCATCGCCCGCAAGTCGCACCAGCCGGACGCCAAGCCCTACATCGATCACATGGCCTACACGATCGCCGACTGGAATCACGAGCGCGTCGAGCAGGAGCTCAAGCGCCGCGGCCTTGACCCCAAGCCGGATTTCGACAGCTTCCTAATTCGCGACCCCGACGGTTATGATGTTCAGATCGCCGGCAAGGACTTCATGAAGGAACCTTAGATGATGCGTCAAACGGGGATGGCAGGTGCAATCGCGCTCTGGGCGCTGCTGGCAGGTGTCGCGGCGGCGGCCGATAACAATGATGTCATCGATTATCGCCAGCACATCATGAACACCCTCAACGAGCAGGCCGCCGCGCTGGGCGAAATCCTCTCCGGCGCCGTGCCCGATGACAACGTGATCGCGCACATGGATGCGCTGGCGATCACGGCCTCTACGGCCCTCAAGGCCTTCGAGCCCAAGGTGCCGGGCGGCCAGGCGAAACCTGAGGTCTGGAGCAACTGGGCGGACTTCTCCAAGCGCATGAATGAATTCGCGCAGGGCACCGCGGCCATGGCCAAGCTGGCCCACGAGCAGGGGAAGGATGCGGGGCTGGCCAAGGTGATGGACGCGCTCAGCTGCAAGAAATGCCACGACACCTACCGTCAGGAAAAGCACGGCCCCTAGGCCGTCTGCCCTGCCGCACGCAGCTGCGGATCCTACTGACTTCGTTGGGCGCGGCGGCGCTGGCTTGCCAGGCGGCTAGCGACGCGCGCATGGTAGGAAGCGCGGCCACCGAGATGGCGGCCACGGCCGAGCAGGGCCGTTACCTGGCGACGGCGGGCAACTGCCAGACCTGCCACACGCGCCCCGGGGGCGCGCCATTCGCCGGCGGCCTGCCCTTCGAAACACCGCTCGGCACGATTTACTCGAGCAACATCACGCCCGATGCCTCGACGTGGATCGGCTCGTGGAGCGCTGCCGACCTCAGGCGCGCCATGCAGCAGGGCGTGACGAAGGACGGTGCGCATTTGTTCCCGGCTTTTCCGTACCCCTCATTCACCAAGGTCAGTGATGCGGACATCACGGCGATCTACGCGTACCTGCGCACCGTACCGGCCGTGCGCTACCGACCGCCGGCGAACGGTGCGATGTACGCGATGCGTTGGCCGATGGCGCTGTGGAATGCGTTGAACTTCAAGCGCGGGCGCATCGGCATCAAGCTCGCGCAGAGCGCCGAATGGAACCGGGGCGCGTACCTAGTCGAAGGCCTGGGCCACTGCGGCGCCTGCCACACGCCGCGCAACTGGATGTTCGCCGAGCAGGAGGAAAAGGCGCTGCACGGCGGCGTGGTGCGCGCCGCGGTCAGCCCGCAGCAGCAGCGCAACTGGTCGGCGGTGGATCTTACCGGCAGCCCGCGCGGACTGGGCTCCTGGTCGGTCGCAGAGCTCACGCAGTACCTGCAGACCGGCGTCAGCGCGCGTGCCGGGAGCTTTGGCCCCATGAACGAAGTCATCGTCAACAGCCTGCGATCGCTCGCGAGCGAGGACGTGCACGCCATGGCCGTGTACCTCAAGAGCCTGCCGGCGCGCGCCTATTCCGATGAGCCCGTCGCGCCAGCGCTCGCCGCCAAGGGCGCACCGATCTACAAGGCGCGCTGTGAGAAATGCCATGGCCGCTCAGGAAGGGGCGGGCTGTTCTCAGGTCCGCCGCTTTCGGGGAGTGCCGTGGTGCAGGCGGAAAATCCCGCCTCGCTCCTGAATATCGTGCTGTACGGTCCCGAGACCGCGAGCGCGCTCTCCTACGGGGAATGGGACACCATGCCCGCCTACCGCACGTTACTGAGCGATGAGCAGATCGCGGCGGTCAGCAACTACGTGCGTGGCAGCTGGGGGAACAAGGCGGGCGTGGTGAGCCCCAAGGACGTCAAGGCGCAGCGCTAGCGCGCCTACTTGAGCGGCTTACGGTACGTGTCGTGGCAGCTCTTGCATTTGAGCGCCGAACGCATCTTCCCGGAAACGGCCGCAACATTCTGCCCGGCAGCTGCCAAGTCCGCGGTGCCGGCCACGAGCTCATCAATGCGCTTGGAGAAGTCTGCCCAGTTGGTCCAGATCTCGGACTTGGCGTTGCCGCCCTGCACCTTCGGCTCGAAGGCCTTCTTGGCCTGCGTCGCGGTGACGGCCATCACCTTCAAGTGCGCCCCGAGGTTGTCCGGTGGGATCTTGTTCTCGAGGATCAGACCCACCGCGTCCAGCTGCTCGCCCAACGTTTTCATGACGTGGGTCCGATAGTCGATAACGTCCTGATCGTCTGCCCGGATGGGAAGCGAGGTGATAAGAAGCAGGCCCAGGGCGGTAAGGACCAGAGAACGGGTCATGTCAGCTCCTTGCACTCCACGAATCGCAGCGGCCAGTCTGATCCACCGGCCCGCTCATAATGACGCAGTTGCCGCAGCCGCTCTTCGCGCTGTCGGGCGTAAAAAAACCACACAGGCTGCAGCTCTGATTGGCGACCGTCGACACGCTCGCGTAGTGGAGCGATGTGCGCAGCGACTCGGACTGCGGATCGACGCAGGACTCGGCCGCCTTGACCAGGGCAGGCAGACTCGCCGCCGCGGCGCTCAACTGCAGCGCTCGGCGCAGGAACAATCGTCGGGGTAGCTCGGCCATCAGCGGCAGGTTAACACTAATTGGCGCCGGCCAGACTCGCCGCCGGTGAGGCCACGGCGGCCGTCGGCCGCTGCGGTTGGCGCGGATCGGGCGGGCCGCGATAGGGCTCGGCCGGACGGCGGGCGGCGATGGCCGCGAGCGTGGCGGGCTGCGGGCGCGAGGCGGGCACGATGGCGACCTGGGTGAACTCGGCGCGCAGCGCCGATGAGATTGCGGTGTTGGCGCCGCTCTTCGGATCCGGATACGCATCGGCCAGGCGCCGCAGCGCGCGATAGAGCGCCGGGGCGGAAGTCTGTCCGTAGTTCTGGTGGTGCGTTGACCAGTTCTTCATCATCTGCAGGTACCAGCTCTCCACGTCGCTGTAGCCGGCGATCAGCCCCTCGGCCGTGGTCGGCGTCAGTTTCATGCGCAATCGTCCGGCGCGCATGAACTCATCGGTGGCGATATAAAACGGCGCCCAGGGATAGACGATATCGACCGGCTCGGTCGTCAGCACACCGTCCTTGATCGAGCCGCGCATGTGTTGGATGTAGCGTGCGCCCCAGCGTGAATCGATGCGCTGCGAGCCGCCGGGGACCACCTTCTTGCCGGTCGCGTCGTAAAGCAGCGGATCGCGGCCGCGGTAGAGCGTGACCTGAACGTTGGGCGAATTGACGAGGTCCTCGACCCCGGTGATCTCGAAGATCAGCCGGTTGTACTGGTCGCGCCCGATCATCTCATCGTCGAAGAACTGGATGGCGCCGTCCGGTCCGCGGTAGTTCTTGATGCAGCCGAGCGCGCGGAACAACTGATTGTCGATGCCGGGCTCACCCGTGGGGCTGGTGAAATCGTTGGGGCCGACCTTGCCATCGAGGTTGAGGCCGAGCGCGGTGGTGCCGCGCGCCTCGTGGAACACGAAGCCATCATCGGCGAGCGTCGGATACCAGCTCTCGATTTCCCACCGCAGCTGCGTGCCCACCAGTGTCCGCTTGGGCCCGTTTTCCGGATACAGCTTCTTGAACTGCTCGCGGTTGCCCTCGTTGAAGCCATCCGGGCACTCGCTCTTGCCGCCCTCGGTCTGGTAGTTGGCCCAGTGAAGGTTGGTGAGCGCATACGCGATGGAGCCATTGACCGGTGCGCCCGCCGGCGCGTCAGCCGCTCCGGCCTGGCAAGCCAGGCCAAGTGCCACCAGCAACGAAGAGGCCTTGAGCATGTTCATCCGCCCCGTCCGAAGTAGTCGTCCCGCAACCAGAAGGCATTGTACCCCTCGCGCTCACCGCGGAACTCGCCGTAGGCATCGCCGTTGACATCCCCGGGCTGCGCATCGCCCGCGTACACGTATACGGGCCGGTCTCGGTAGGCCCAGACGCGCAGCGACTTGGCATCGTCCGCCCGGGCACGCCGGCCGGACATCGGATCGATGCTGATGACGCTCCAGCTGCGGCTGTGGCTCACGGCTCCCGCTGGCGCGGCCACGTAGGGGAAGTTGCGCAGGCAGCGCGCCGCATCGCCACCGCCGCACATCATCAGACGGTACACCTGGGTCTCGGTCGGATGATCGCATCCGAGCTGGTCGATCGCGTCATCGCCGCAGGTGTAGGCGTAGATGGTCATGCCGTGCGCATCGGCCAGCACCTGGCCGGAAGTTGTCTCCTGGACCGTGAACTCGGCGGGCGGGGCGGGCGCGCGCTGCGTGTACACGTTGTGCCAGCCGGGCTCATCACTGCCCGCCAGGCTCCGCGCGCGCGTGTCGAGCGCGTAGCGATAGAGCGGCTTGCCGCGGAAGGCCCACTGGCGCACTCCGGGCGAGCGCTCGATGATGGTCCACTCACCGTGCGGGCGGACGGATTCGGGCGCCAGCATCGGCGGCCAGGTGCGCGCGCAGCTCGCATCGCAATTGGACTTGGTGGAGCTGTCGGCGTCCGAGGCGTACACCGAAAAGCCGCGTTCGTTCTGCAGCAGGCGGCCAATGACCGTGGTGGTGACCTTAAATCCGGGCGGCACATCGGCGGGTGGGCCGATCGGCACCCGCACCGCCGGATCGTCCCCTTCGTGATCGTATCGCTCGCCGCCCAGCACGTCGCCCGGTCGGGCATCCAGCACCGAGGTATAGACCGGCAATCCGTCGAAGGCCCACTGCCTGTTGCCGTCCTCGCGCTTGACGATGGTCCACTTGCCGACTGGCTTGGCTGACGCATCGGCCAGCACCGGCGGCCACATCTGCACGCAGCTCGGACGGGTGTCGAGCTCCGGCATCTCGAGGCCACCCGGATACGGACTCATGTAGCCCGAACTCTCGGTAGTCTTTACCGAGGTGCAGTGCGACTGCCCCTTGGGATCGCCGGTGTTGCCCACGCGCATGATCTTGAACGGCCAGGTGTACAGCGTGTGGCCGCGCGGATCGGCGAACACCGGGCCGTCAAGTTCGGTGGCCTCGACGCGAAAGTGCGGGGGCATCGGCACGTGCACGTAAGGCTCGGTGGGCGCACTCACTCCAGCGCCTGCGGCCAGCGAGGCGGCCGACAGGAAGCCGAGCGCCGCGAGCCCGCGCCGCGCGCAATGCCTGAATCCACCGTGCGCGGCTTTCACGCCAGGATCTCTCCGATTTCCTTCGAGGTCGCGTTGCTCTTGGTGCCCCAGGCGCTGGCGTCGAGGCCGAACACCTTGAGGGCCGTGTAGCCGACACGCGCACCGGGCCCGGCGGCGCCGTCGATATGCAGTCCCGTCTTGACGCGCCCGCCCGCGCGGCCGGCGGTGAACATCGGGATGCCGTCGAGCGAGTGGATGCGGGCCCAGGCCGTGTCGCTCGAGGCGTAAATCAGCATGTTATCGAGCAGCGTGCCGTCGCCTTCCTTGACCTTGGTAAAGGCCTCGACGAAATAGGCCCACGATTCCATCGAGCGGCGCAGGAACCAGGAGGCGGTGGGCTGGTAGCCGATCGACTGATCGATGGGCTCCTCATGCGTGCAGGTGTGATGCGGCTTTTCGTAGCCCGCTTTGGTGGTCGAGGCGAAGGCCGCGGAATAAGCCATGTTGCACACCCGCGTCTGATCGCAGGCGACCGCCATCACCATCAGGTCGGTCATCATGCGGTGGCGCTGGGCGACCATGGTGGCATCGACGCTCGACTTGGGCTCTTCCTTGGGCTCCTCGACCGCATGGCAGGAGGCAATCGGCTCGGGCTTGGTCAGCTGCAGGTCCATCTGCCGCTCGAGATCTCTGAGGTCCGAGTAGTACTGATCGAGCCGCGTGCGATCCTCGCTCCCCACCATCCGCGAGAGCTCCTTGGTCTGATCGAGCACGCCGGAGAGCACGCTCTTGCGGGCCATGACGCGCGGATTGGGCGTAAAGGCGCTGGCGTTCGGATCCTGGTAGCCCGGGCCGAACAGCTTTTTATAGAAGTCGAGAGGCGAAGCCTCCGCGGCATTGATCGAATTGGCATTCTCGTAGCTGAAGCTGGTGCGCACATCGCCGTTGGCCGTGGCGGTCACGGTCTGAAAGCGCGTGGTGCGGCCAATCGCGCGCCCGATCGTGACATCGATGGTCTCGCCCGGGCGGTCCTCGGGGCCAATCGGGGTCGAGCCGGTGCGCAGGATGATCCACCCGGAGTAGTGGCACAGGTTGGGTGAGGAATCCCGGAACGCGTTGAAGTTGGTGTACAGGTTGATGTGCTGGCGCACGTTCGCGAGCGATGACAATTCGTCCGGCAGATCGTAGTTCGCGCCCAAGGTCTTGGGCACGAACACACTGGAGTTCATGCCCAGTCCCCAGAACCAGGTGCCAAAGCGCACCGGGATTGGGGCGCCCGAGGCCATGGCCGTGCCGCTCTCGTTCAGGAAGCAGTTGAGGAGCGGTAGGCCCAGCGTGACCACGCCGCCGTTGAGCATGCCGCGCAGCACGCGGCGTCGGCTGAGGAGGGCCAGTCGGCTGTGATGTTTCATGGATGGACTCCCGCATTCCCGGCCGGTTCGACGCGCGCCACTGCCGTGGGTTTCTCGCCCGTGACCGTCGTGAATGAATTGCTGAGTGCGATGGTACGCAGCAGCTGCGGCAGCTTATAGCCCTGCTGTGCAAACTGCGCACCGAAGTAAGGAACGACCGGGGCCGTGTTACCGGCCGGCGCCTGGCCGACCGCGTAGCCGTACAGGCGGGTCACCAGGCAGGTGGGGAGCGCTGGATGATCGTGCAGTGCCTGCGCCAGGCCGACCGCGTCGGTGTAGGTCTTGCCATCGAGGTTGCCGCTGGCATCGATCGGCGCGCCGCGCTCGGTCGTGCGGTACTGGCCGGCTCCATCGAAGTTTTCAAGCGCTAGGCCGATCGGATCGGTGATTTTGTGGCACCCCGCGCACACCGGATTGGCGCGGTGGGCCGCGAGCCGTTCGCGCGCCGTCAACAGCGTTGATTTCGGGTCTTCAATGAGCGAGAAATCCACGTTCGGGGGCGGCCGTGGCACTTTCTGGCAGAGCAGCAGTTCCCGCAGCGCCTTGCCGCGCAGCGTCGCCGAGCTCCGGCCGGGATGTGCGTGCGAGGCGAGGAAGGCGATCTGTGTCAGCAAGCCCACGCGCTCGCTGTCGGCAGGCACCGAATACGGGGTCCAGCCCGGCGGCGCCGCCACCCCGTACAGTGGCGCGAGCGCCGGGGAAATAAAAGTATCGCGGGTCGTGAAGAGGTTGCGGTAATCGCCGTCCTTGACCAGCAGCTCATCGACGATCATGCGCAGCGTCTGCTCGCGCGCATCGCTTACCGTGTCGGCGATGAAGGCGGGATAGATACTCGGGTCCTTGGCCAGCACCGCGAAGTCGTCAAAGCCCAGCATGTCATCGAAAAAGGCGCGCACTCCGGTCTCCAGGCGGGGGCTGGAGAGCAGGTAGTCGACCGCCTTAGCCTGACCGGCCGCAGTGTGCAGCTCGCCGTGCTGCGCCCACTTGAGCAGCTGATCATCCGGCGCCGCGTTCCACAGGAAGAAACTAAGACGGCTCGCCAGCGAGTAACTGTCCAGGCGGTACTGGCCCGGATGCGCAGGATCGGGCTCCGAATGATCGACAATAAATAGAGTCTGCGGAGCGATCAGCAAACCCTCGAGAGTCACGGCCAGCCCGGCGTAAAAATCCTTGAGGCGCTCGGCCGTGCTGTGCGCCTGACCGACGTAGTCCGAGAGCTCCTTGCTCGTGAGCGGGCGTCGGTACAGCAAACGCCCCACCAGTCCTACAAAGCGGCTGGCGCAGGCATCATCGGCGCGTGTTGTCGTATGCGGGGTGCAGGGAATCAGGAAGGCGCGATAGTCAGGGCCCACGACTTTGTCGGCGACCGCGCCGGCTGTGCGCTGGAACTCCTGCATCTGTCCGAGCGTCACGCCCGCCGAAGCGCCGCCGATAGCCAGCAGCCCGTCGGTGCGGCGGAAGGGCGCGAAATGCGCGCCCATGGCGATGTCCGGGCCGAACACATAGGAAAGGGAGTTGAAGTACTGATCCTGGGAGATCAGCCGGACGTGCGGAGTTGAAGCGGTATTGGCGGGTTCCTGCGCCACTGGGACGGCATGGCCAAGGGGCGGAAGCGCCGCGAGTACGGACAGGGCCAGAATCCTGAGCTTCGGTCTCACTATGTAAATTCCCAACCTCTCGGGTGGCAGTGGCGGCCACGCGCCGGTCAGAAACGTGTCCGGCGACATGGAAAACCAAGCGATTATAAGCCAACTTGGGCCCACTCACTTAGTGCCCTGGGCGGAGGTCTGGCGCGCCCGATGGTCCAGTTGCGGCGCTTCGCGCCAAAACGGCACTCTGCGGTGCAGCAGCCCGCGCGTGTCCGGCGGTACGTCGAAGTTCGTCCGTGCGCAGCATCGATGTCAGGCCAGGCCACTTCGCGCAGGCAGACATTGAGCAGAGAAGAGGTGTGCTATGGTGGAAAAAGACCAAACAACGAAGAGAATGCCGCATGGTTCGTGAGCAAAGCGGACGAAGCCTGGGGCTGGTGGCGTTGTGCTTGTTGGCCGGGTGTGGCGGCGGTGGCGGCGATAGCAGTTCGACGGCGCCGCCTCCGACAGCCAGCATTTCCAGCTCCTCGACGGATGTGGCTGCCGACGGATCGGTCACGCTGACTTGGTCCTCGACAAACGCTACCTCGTGCACGGCATCCGGCGCCTGGAGCGGCGCGCTGGCAACCTCCGGTTCCAAGAGTGTTGTCGTCACCCAGAATTCGATGTACTCCCTGTCCTGCAGCGGAGCGGGCGGACAGGCCACAGCGCAGGTCAACGTCATCGCCGCTCCCATGCAACTCGCCGTGACCGTGAAATACCAACGGCCGGGTGCGCCGGTCGTCAATACCGCCGGAACCTATTACGTGCCTGATTGGGCGCATCCGGTTACCGCGACCGTACCCTACGTGTATGTCGAACTTGACGACCCGACCGGTCAGCCGGTGCAGTCGGTCTACGCCAATGCCAACGGCGTCGCCACCTTCACCGGACTCGACCCACGGGTAAGCTACACCCCGCAGATAATCTCGCGCGCTAAGAGCGCCACGCTCGGCATCGATTTCGAGGTGCTCAACAACACCGCACCGATTGACACCTCCAAGGGCACATTCCGGGCGCGCTATCCGCTCTATTCGGCATCCTTTTCTCCCTACACACCCACCAATCTCGTGTCGCAGTCGGTCGCCGTCACGGCTCCCGATGGTTGGAATGCCTCGATGGGCAAGCTCGTAGATGATCAGCGAGTCGCCGCGCCCTTCGAATTGCTGGCCTACGCCACCTTTGAGGCGCAGACCGTATCGGCGGCCGCCGGCGGGGGGAGCTGGCGTCCGCTTACCATTCTCTGGAGCGTTGAGAACAAGGGCGGACTCGCCGCACCTCCGGACAACTACGACCAGGGCACGGTCACGGGCTCAGGCGGCTTCTATGAGTCGAGTCATGGTGCGATCGACACCAATGGCACCGACTCGGGCAGCAACGTATCGGAGGACACGATCTTCCTGTCGGGTGATCAGACCGCCGAGGCGATGGATATCTATCCCACCGTGATGACTCACGAGATGGGTCACTTCGCGCAGGCGCAGTTTTCCACCGAGCAGTCTCCCGGCGGCAATCATTCCTACAACGACTACGAGGATCCCACCCTGGCCTGGGTCGAGGGCAGCGCCAGTGGCATCGCGGCCCTGGTC
>Ga0157378_10004538_pt1 | contig 12182 bp, 10 predicted proteins | sample M65metaG_FD_115309 | JGI IMG/M metagenome (GOLD analysis project Ga0157378, IMG submission 115309) | Miscanthus rhizosphere microbial communities from Kellogg Biological Station, Michigan, USA - M6-5 metaG | ecosystem: Host-associated > Plants > Roots > Rhizosphere > Soil | place: USA: Michigan...
CCGCCAGCCTGATTCCGGTTCCTTGATATGGATATTTCGCGCTGCAGCAACGCGCGGATGTGAATAGCGGCCTCGATCCGGTGTTGTAGAATCCTGTAGTCGTCGGCAGGCGCCGCAAACCCGCGGCGCAAACAACCAACATCGGGGGGATTTCTATGGCAGCACGAAGCGGAGAACCAAAGCTAGTTTTTCCGGGCCTGGCCAGTTTTTACGAGTCCGTATCTGATCTTTGGTATCCGATGATCCGCGTCGCTATTGGCGCGATTTTGTTCATGCATGGTTGGGGCAAAATCAATGCCGGTGCCGGCCGCATAGCCGGGGCTTTTGGCACCAATTATGGCCTGCCAATGCCGACGCTGCTCGCATATTCAGCCATGTTCCTAGAGACCGTTGGCGCTATCTGCATCATCATCGGCCTGTTCACCCGCTTCTTCGCGGCGGCGATCGCCATCGAGCTTTTGATCGCGATGTTCGCCGCTCACTGGGTCAAGGGCTTCGGCGTCAGCGCCGGCGGCTACGAGTACGTGCTTTTCCTGGGCATCGTCATGTTCGCGATTGCCCTGCGCGGCGGCGGCCCCTATTCGGTCGATCGCGTGATCGGCAAAGAACTCTAAAAGACAGGCGCAAAAAGCGCGCGTGGCACTAGGCCGCGCGCGCTTTGCGTATCCAGACCCTGTTGTCGTGCACCGCCGCTCCGCCGTAGGGCGCGATTGAATCCGCGCCGACGAGCGTATTGATGCCGCAGCCATCGGCATAGGCGGCGTTTGGCCAGATCGATTCCGCAATCAAAACACCTTGCCGCACGCCCGCGAACACGCGTGCATGCAGACGCACTTCGCCGCGCTTGTTACCGAGAACGACATAGTCGTCCGTGCAGATCCCAAGCGCCGCGGCATCGTCGGGATGGATCATCACGGTAGGCCGTTTTTCCTGCGCCAGCGACGTCGGCGTCTCGTTAAAGGTCGAATTGAGGAAGCCGCGTGCCGGGGACGTCGCGAGCCGAAATGGATGCTCGCCATCCGCGACTTCGATCGACGTCCAGTGGTCGGGAAGCCGCGGCATGTCCGCAACTGGGCCGCTCTTGCAGGGACTACGGAACGGAACGTTCGGCCAGTCCGGTTTGAACCTGAACTTCCCGTCCGGCCACGGAAAGCCATCAAGATAGTGCGATTCTCGGAAAGGAGGCTGGCAGTCGATCCACTTGTTGGCCTCGATCTCGGCAAGCGTCCCACGGTTCGACACCTGCAGCATCTGGTCGATGAGCTCGCGCGGGCTCATCGTGAACCCTCGATGCTCGGCGCAAAGCCGCTGCGCCAGTCCGCAGATCACTTCGTGATTACTGCGGCATTCGCCAGGCGGCTCGACCAGCTTCGGTCCAAGAATGAGGTACTGGTGCCCGCCGCCGCGGTAAATATCGTCGTGCTCGAGAAACGTCGTTGCCGGAAGCACGACATCAGCGACTTGCGCGGTCTCCGTCATGAATTGCTCGTGCACGCAGACGAAGAGATCTTCACGCGCGAACCCGCGCTTCACCTGTGTCTGATCGGGACACACGGATACCGGATTGGTGTTCTGGATGATCATCGCCGTGACCGGCGCGCCGCCGTGCAGCGCCTCACGTTCGCCGGTCAGGATCGCCCCAATACGCGATTGATCGAGCATCCGGACCGATCGGTCGCACACATCAAGACCCTCGATCAGGGTCTTGTCGAGCCGGAAAATGTCAGCGCTGATGTGGAAGGCCCCGCCGCCCTCGTATTGCCAGGCGCCCGTCACCGCCGGAATGCAACTCGCCGCGTGCATGTTCACGGGGCCGTTGCGCGAGCGCGAAAAGCCATAGCCAAGGCGGAAAAATGCACGCTTGGTTTCGCCGATCAGCCGCGCGAACGCCTCGATCGTCTCGACCGGCGCGCCGGTGATCGCAGCAGCCCATTGCGGATCGCGTGAGCGCAGATGCGCTTCGAGCTCGCGCGGCGCATCAGTGTATTTTTCGAGATAGTCCCAGTCGGCTTTGCCATCGCGGAATAAGCAATGCATCACCGCGCAAGCGAGCGCGCCGTCGGTGCCCGGCTTGATGAGCACAGGCAGATCGGCCTGCTCCATCGTCCCGTTCATGTAGATGTCGACAGCTGCAATCTTAGCGCCGCGCTCTTTCCGCGCGCGCACGGCATGGGTCATCACATTGACCTGGGTATTTACCGCGTTGGTACCCCAGATAATCACCAAATCGGACTTCGCCATCTCGCGGGGATCGACGCCAGCGATGCGACCGATTCCTGCGGCATAGCCCGCGTAAGCAGGATTGACGCAGATCGTCGAGTGAAATCCGGAATACTTTTTCACGTGGCGCAAGCGATTGATGCCATCGCGCATCACCAGGCCCATTGTTCCGGCGTAATAATAGGGCCAGACGCTTTCCGCGCCGAACCGGCGCTCGGCTTCAATGAACTTTTCAGCCACGAGATCGAGCGCATCATCCCACGATACGCGCTCGAACTTTCCCGAACCTTTTGCACCGGTCCGGCGCAACGGGTGCAGCAGGCGCTCGGCATGATGTTCCCGTTCGGCGTAGCGCGCGACCTTGGCGCAGATCACGCCGGCTGTGTAGTCGTTGTCTTTTGCGCCGTGCACGCGCCCGATCGTGCGCTCGTCGAGAACTTCGACGTCCAACGCACAGGTCGATGGGCAATCGTGCGGGCACGCCGAATGCCCGATCCGCACGGTCTTTGGGAGCCGGACCGTTTGATTCATCGCGCTCCCACTATAGCCGATTGGGGCGAACGAGCTAAGTTTCGCTTTGGGCCTGAAGCTTGGATCGCCGCCAGAGGCCTCCGACCAGCAGCACCAGCGCAGCACCCGCTGCGGCTGCACCGATTTCAACCTTGTGCGCTGTCGCTGCTCCATACTGGCTGGTCAGCCAGTTCGCGATCACCGGATCGGTCGCGATAACTTCGCCGACAATCCAGCCAAGCAAAGCGGCACCGGCCCAAACCAGGATCGGGAACCGGTCGAGCAGTGACATGATCAAGGCTGCACCGGCGACGATCAAAGGGATGCTGATGCCGAGGCCGATCACAAGCAACGCCATGTTGCCGCCCGCTGCAGCCGCGATCGCAATCACGTTATCCAGGCTCATGATGATGTCGGCGATCGCGACGATCCGGACCGCACGCCAGAGGTGCTCGGCTGCCTCGGCTTCGCTCTCGTCCGGATCCTCCGGCACGAGAAGCTTCGCCGCAATGTAGAATAGAGCGAGGCCCCCGACGATCTTGAGGTAAGGCAGCAGCATCAGCGATGCGACGACGCCGGTAAAAATGATTCGCAGTCCGACGGCGACGCCCGCGCCAAGGATCATGCCCCAGACCCGCTGACGGTGTGGAAGGCCGCGGCACGCCATCGCGATGACAACTGCGTTGTCGCCCGACAGCAGGATATTGATCCACATAATCTTGGCGAGCGCGATCCAGAACTCGGTATGGCCTATGTCGTTCCAGCCGGAGCTGACCAGCGCCCACCAGCCCGCAGGATCCATAAGCTGTGCCATCGAACCCACTTGTCTCTCCTCCCCTGTACCGCGTTCTGATGCTCGCGGTTTGTCCTGGTACCGGCAAGGACAAATATCGCCCTTGCGATTTCCGAATCTACGCGCTGCCTCTATCCGACGATTTCGTTGTCCGAAAAGAATTGCGCAATTTCCCGCGCCGCAGTGTCAAGCGCGTCGGAGCCGTGAACGGAGTTTTCTCCGATTGATCTGGCGTGAATTTTGCGGATCGTGCCGTCAACGGCCTTTGCAGGATCGGTGGCTCCCATGACTTCGCGATACCGGGTAATGGCCTTCTCACCTTCGAGAACCTGCACGACGACCGGGCCGGAAATCATGAACTCGACCAGTTCGCGAAAGAACGGCCGCTCGCGATGCACCGCATAGAATCTCTCGGCCTGCTCGCGCGAAATGCGCACGCGTTTCTGCGCCACAATCCGCAGGCCCGCCTTTTCGATGAGGGCGTTGATCGCGCCGGTCAAACTGCGTTCGGTCGCATCGGGCTTCAGAATCGAAAAAGTACGCTCTACAGCCATCCTACTGTCCTTCACTGGAACTAATCGATGAGTTTAAGGGGTTTCATTGGCGAGACCGGATGGCGCGGCTTATACCGGGGGGCATTTCAGGCGGCAAGATCGGCCCTCATTGACGGGAAACGTCGCGCAGGAGACAGAAAATGCTGGCCCGCTATCGGATGTTCGCCGGTTACAATGCCTGGTGCAATGAGCGTCTCTACGAGGCCGCCGCCCAGATTCCCGACGCCGAATACAGAGCCGATCGAGGTGCTTATTTTCGGTCACTCCACGGTACACTCAACCATTTGCTTGTGGGTGACCGCATCTGGATGCGGCGTTTTACCGCCCAGGGCGAGGTCCCGCCGGATCTTGATGCCATCCTTTATGACGATTTCTTCCTGTTGCGCCAAGCGCGTCGCTCCGAGGATGCACGGATCAACGACTACGTCGGAGGCCTGAATGAGAGTGATCTCTCGAAACCCATCCGATATCGGACCGTCGTCAATCCGCAGGACATCGAACAGATCCTCGCACCGGCGCTCGACCATTTCTTCAATCATCAGACCCATCATCGCGGCCAAGCTCATGCGCTGGTCAGCGGCATACTGGGCAATGACAGAACGCCAAGTTTTGATTTGATCATCTACCAGCGCGAAACCGGCGAAGGGGCGCTGCGAACAATCGGCTAAAATGCCTTACTGGACGTAGCTGCGCTCGAAATCCTGGCTCGCGGTCTTTGGCGCGCCGGATTTTTTCTTTGGTGTCTTCTTGGCCGGGGCGGCAGGCTTCGGCTGCTCAGGCGCGCGGTCGATGACTTTCAGCCTGCCGTCGACAAATGTGTAAATTCCGGGCCAAGGCCCACTGAGAAAAGTCAGAACCGCCCTGCGCTCGCCTTTGTCGCCGGCACTGATCGCTACATTGGTCGGAACGCCCGCCCGCTGCACCGCTTGGCATTCCGTCATGCCGAGCGCGATACCGCCTGCAACCTGAGGCATAGTCGGCTCAAGCTTCTGAGGGCTTGGATCCGGAGCCGCCGAAGCGCGAGCCGGCGCCGCTGTGCCAGCAAGGTCCCCGGCGACCGAGCCGACTTCGCGGTCGGCATCGGCAGGCCCCGCAGATTGGACGGGCGGCGGGTCTGCTGTTTGCGCGGTCGCCGCAGGCAGCGATGCGCACCGGCCATCGGCACCCACCAGATCTTCCGCGCTCACAGGACCCTGCGGGCCTAAGCTGACTTTTGCCGTGTTAGGACGAGCCCAATCCGGTTTGCTGAAGATATTCGCCGACTTGAGAAGTCCGCCTTCGTTCTGATCCTCGAAAAGCTGCGTCGTATTCTTGCAGCCGCCGACGAGGAGCACGGCACTGCAGGCGAGCGCAAAGCTGAGAAAAGCGCGGTGACGCGACAAACTTCCGACCCCTGGATGACTTATCTGCTTGTTCCTTAAAACGTATTTTGCGTCATCACAATGGCGCGCTGCAAGCCCGTGTCGTTCAAAGGGTTACCCGATATCGGCCACTGGCTGATCGTGCATTGGCCGATTCGCGCTGCACCCGGCCCCCCCTGGATTGTTCCCTTCCTTCAACTCTTTTTCGCCCAGCGTCCTTGTTCGTCCGCTTGCCAATAGGTTGCCTCAAACCCTTTTGCCCTGACGTCGGACCAGTGCGCACGTGCTGCAGTCACTGCTTCCTCGTCTTCGCCATCGAATAACAGCACGATCCGCTGATACCGTTCGACGTCAACGGGAAGCGGTGCGCGATCGACAAGGAAGCGTACGGTCGCGCCATTTGGATTGCTGTCATTGGGGGTGAGCAACACCGGCTGCTGTGCCGCCTCGGATTCGCGCCACGTGCCGTGCGGGAGAAAGCCATCGTCGCGATAAGTCCACAAATGTGCATCAAGCGCTTCGATGCGCTCCTCGATCGAACCCTGCACCACAACTCTCCAGCCCCGCTCCAGCGACTTCTCGAGCAGCGCAGGCAATACGTTTTCAAGTTTCTGCCCTTGCAGATGGTAGAACAAGATCTCGGTCATGGGATTGGATGCCCCGCTAACTACTTTTCGTAGTGATCCGCGACCAGCCGATCGAGAAGTCGCACCCCCCAACCGGAACCCCAGCTTTTGTTGATGTCCGTCTGACGCGACTCAAACCCTGTTCCAGCGATGTCCAGGTGAGCCCAGGGAATTTTGTCGTCGACGAAGCGCTTGATGAACTGCGCGGCCGTAATAGCACCACCCCAACGGCTTCCACCTGTATTCTTCATATCGGCGAATTTAGAGTCGATCATCTTGTCGTACTCAGGCGCAAGTGGCATGCGCCAGACCAACTCTCCCGTCTCATTTCCTGCTTTCGTCAGGCGCTCAGCAAGCTGATCGTTGTTCGAAAACATGCCGGCATACTCCTGCCCTAGTGCGACGATGATCGCACCGGTGAGGGTTGCCAGATCCACCATAAATTTCGGCTTAAAGCGTTGCGCCGCGTACCAAATCACATCTGCAAGAACGAGCCGGCCCTCCGCATCGGTATTGATGATCTCGATCGTCTGTCCCGACATAGATTTGACGATGTCACCGGGACGCTGCGCGTTGCCATCCGGCATATTTTCGACCAAGCCAATGAGCCCAACGGCATTCACCCGCGCCTTGCGTGCGGCAAGGGCATGCATCAACCCGACGACGCAGGCGGCGCCTGCCATGTCGCCTTTCATATCCTCCATGTTGGAGGCGGGCTTGATAGAAATTCCTCCGGTGTCGAAGCAGACGCCCTTGCCGATGAATGCAACCGGAGCCTCCCCCGCTCTTCCGCCATTCCAACGCATCACCACGACGCGACTCTCGCGTGTCGAACCTTGACCGACGCCGAGAAGAGCGTTCATGCCGAGTTTTTTCATCGCCTTGACGTCAAGAGCTTCGACGGCGACGCGAAGCCTTTTCAGGGCCCCTACACGGCGTGCGAATTCTTCCGGGTAAAGGATATTGGCGGGTTCGTTGACCAGATCTCGGGCCAGTACGACGCCGTCGGAAACCGCCACCCGTGGCACATCCGCTTTGCGCACAGCCGCAATATCGCCGACCGCGATGGTCACATTTCGAACAGCAGGCGGCTTTTCGTCCTCCTTGCGTTTGGTCTTGTAGCGATCGAATGCATAGGCGCGCAGGCGCGCCCCTTCCGCCAGATCCGCCGCCTGCTCCACCCGCATGGCGCCGCCCGGCAGTTCGGCGAAGATACTGGCGTCGGCGGTCGAGCTCGGCAGCCTGCCGATCGCAAGACCTCCGAGCCGGATGAAGTCCTTTGGCGTGAGTTCGGCGACCTTTCCTACGCCAATCACGGCCAAGCGCGTCGCCTTGAGCCCAGCCGGCATAACGAGATCCAGGGTCGAGCTTTTCTTCCCTGTGAACCGTTCTGCCTTCGCGGCGCGCGACACGGTATCGGCCGCCGCCCCAAGAGCCTTGCGTGTCGCCGGACCGAATTTCAGGCCCTCGTCGCAAAACACGATCAACACGCCTTTTGAGGGGGTCGCAAAGGGGCCAAAACCGAGCTTCAAAGCGGTGGGCATCGAAAAAGGGTCCTTTGCTGACAGGGGCGTGTGGCGGGCGGGGTGTGTTGGTCCATATGGCGCCGGCTAACGGGCCCTGCAAAGCCCAATTGTCCGGATTTCCAGCGTTTTCCTCGCGGACCCGGTCAATTCGGTGACGAAATCATCCAAAACCTACGGTACCAAAATACCTTTATCGCCCAATGGCCCAGCCGACAACACGCATCCGCCGCACCCGCGGTTTTTACATTTTGTTGTGCATGTTCAACGGCTTTGCCTTTGCCCGGCCATTTTGTCAGGCGATCAAGGTAAGTCTGACGGGGTTGAGTTTTAAGTTTGAAAGCACTCGGCGCCTGGTCGGGGAAACCAAGCGCGGGGTCCGGTTTATGCCGGATCAGGGGACGATGCTGCGGATGGGGTCCATCAACGGATACATTTTTCGCACCACGCTGGGTGCGTTCCTGATCGTGCTGGTCAGCCTGACCGCCGTGATCTGGGTAACGCAGGCGTTGCGCGACATCGATATCATGACAAGCCAGGGGCAGACGATCCTTGTCTTCGTCGGGATCACCGGCCTGATCATACCCCTGCTGGTCCTTGTGATTGCGCCGATCGCGTTGCTGATCGCGGTCGCGCATGTGCTCAACAAATTGTCCAACGATTCAGAAATCATCGTGATGAACGCGGCAGGCATGTCGCCTTGGGTCTTGTTCCGCGCGTTCATGGCTGCCGCTCTCGTGGTGTCGCTGCTCGTCGGCGCGATCAGCGCCTACTTCGCTCCAAAAGGCCTTCGCATGCTGCGCGATTGGCTGACCGAAGTTCGCGCCAACGTCGTGAGCAGTATCGTTCAACCGGGGCGTTTTACGCCGATTGAAAACGGCGTGACCATCCATATCCGTGAGCGGCGCCCGAACGGTCAGCTGGCCGGAATATTTCTTGACGATCGACGCAATCCGAACGAACGCATTACGGTTCTTTCGGAAAATGGCGAACTGCTGGACAACGATAGCGGAACCTACCTGGTCCTTCAAAAGGGTATCGTCCAGCGGCAAGAGACCGGCCAGCGCGATCCCGCAATGGTCGTCTTCGATCGCTATGCCTTCGATCTATCGCAATTCGCTGGCGGAGCGCAGTCGGCCAAATACTCGATCCGCGAGCGTTACCTCTGGCAGCTGCTGTTTCCTGATCCGAAGGACCCGTCTTACGTAGAGCAGCCGGGCCAGTTCAGGGCCGAATTGCACGACCGACTAATGGCGCCGCTTTACCCGCTCGCATTCGTCGTCATCGCCTATGCCTACCTGGGCGCCCCCCGTACAACCCGCCAGAGCCGCACATTGTCGATGCTTGGCGCAGTCGGTGGCGTTGCCCTGCTGCGCCTGATTGGATTTGCCTCGACCGTCTTCGGCGCTGCCATCCCCTGGGTGCTCGCGCTGCAGTATCTGACTTTGGCCGCTGCGGTTGGCGCTGGCCTGTATGTCATACGCCGCGGCCTGATCATTGAACCCCCCGCGTTCATTTCCGACTGGCTCGCTGCGCTCACCGAGCGTTTGGGCCGACGCTTCGTTGCGCCGTGATGTGACCACTATGCAGATCATTGCCGGAACACTTGCAAGGTACTTCGGGCTGCGATTTGTCAACGCAGTGCTGGTGGTCTTTGTCGGCATATTCGCGCTGGTCGCGTTGATCGACTACATCGAGCTGATGCGGCGTGCCGGCGATATTCCAAATGTGTCGGCCGCACTTGTCGCAAAGACATCGTTATATCGCGTACCACAAGTCGTCGAACGCATTCTGCCGTTCTGCGTGCTGATCGGTGCTATGTCTTGCTATCTCAACTTGTCTCGACGACTCGAACTGGTGGTTGCCCGGTCAGCTGGCATGTCCGCATGGCAATTTGTGATGCCCGCTGTCGTGACCGCGTTCGTTTTCGGTATCATCGCCACCGCCATTTACAATCCAATATCCGCCACTTTGCAGGAGCGCTCGAAGCGCTTCGAGGCTGAACTTTTCGGGCAGACTGCCACTGCGGCCGGCCGGAGCGGCGGCACCTTCTGGATGAATCAACGCACTGACGAAGGGCAGGCGATCATCAACGCAGCGGGAAGCCGCGACCAAGGCATCAATCTCAATGGCGTGTCGATTTACGTGTTCGACATCAATGGCCGCTTCAAACAGCGGATCGAAGCCCGCGCCGCCGTTCTGGTCCCCGGCGCATGGCTTTTGCGGGATACCCGCATTTATGTGCTCGGCACCGTTCCCACTATCGAGCCCGAATACCGGCTCAAGACTAGCCTCACCCCCGAGCAAGTCCGCGAAAGCTTTGCCACACCCGAAACGGTCCCATTCTGGGATCTTCCCGTGTATATCCAGATCGCTGAGCACGCGGGACTCGTAGCGGCCGGCTACAGATTACAGTTTCAAAAGCTTTTGGCCCGACCTTTTTTGCTTGCTGCGATGGTTCTTCTTGCAGCTGCTGTAAGTCTACGCTTCTTCCGCTTCGGCGGGATCCAGAAAATGGTTTTAAGTGGCATAGCCGCCGGGTTTCTGCTTTACGTTTTGTCGAAAGTGACTGAAGATTTGAGCAAGGCTGAGCTGATGCACCCTGTGGCAGCAGCTTGGCTACCCGTGTTCGTCGGCGGCGTCACGGGATGTGTAGCGTTGTTGTACCAGGAGGACGGGTGATGGCGGGGCTTTTTAGCACTCGTCCATCAGGGCCGCGGACGTATTGCCGTGGCCTGACGATGCTTGCCGTCTTCCTGGGCCTGTTAGCCTTCGACGGGCTGGTTGTGTCTGCGCCAGCGCAAGAGCTGCAATTTCCGCAGCGACCGCCGCCGCCCAGAAAATCCAAGATTCAGCTGGAGCGGGAAAAATCCGGGCAAAAGCAGATGCTCGTTCGGGCGGACGAGGTCGACTACGACTACACAAACAACCGCGTTGCCGCCGTTGGCAACGTGCAGATCTATTATGGTGGATCGACTCTTGAAGCGAACCGGGTTGTCTACGATCAAAAGACCAAGCGGCTTCACGCCGAAGGCAATGTCAGGCTCACCGAGCAGGATGGCAAAGTCACCTACGGCGAGATCATGGATTTGTCGGACGACTACCGCGATGGATTTGTTGACTCGCTCCGCCTAGACGCTCCCGATCAGACCCGCATGGCCGCCTCGCGTGCCGAACGTTCCAGCGGGAATTTCACGGTGTTCCATAACGGCGTCTATACGGCCTGCGCGCCGTGCAAGGACGATCCGCGGAAACCGCCTCTCTGGCAGGTCAAGGCTGCCCGCATCATTCACGATCAGACCGAAAAAATGATGTACTTCGAAGACGCGCGGCTTGAATTTTTCGGTCGACCGCTTGCGTGGCTGCCCTACTTCTCGGCTCCGGATCCAACGGTCAAGCGCAAGACCGGGTTTCTCATACCGTCGATTGGGGCGAGTTCGGTCTACGGTGGAGCGGCTGAAGTCCCCTATTACTGGGCACTGGCACCGGATTACGACGCGACGTTCGCGCCTATGATTACAACCAAACAGGGACCATTGCTCCAAGGCGAATTTCGTCAACGTCTGATCAACGGCGCCTATTCAATTCGTGCCGCAGGAATCTATCAGCTCGACAAGGATTATTTTATTCGCAGCGACGGCACCACGACGCCTGGGTACCGCAATTTCCGTGGAGACCTGGAAAGCTCGGGCTTGTTCGCGCTCAACGATAAATGGGTATGGGGCTGGGACGGAGTGCTGCTGTCCGACAAGACGTTCTTCCAGGACTACAATCCGCGGCTGTCGAGATACCGAACAACTGATCCGTTCCAGAACCCATACAGCGAGGCAATCTCGCAGGCATTTATTACCGGCAACGGCAATCGCAGCTATTTTGAAGCGCGATCGATTTACTACTACGGCTTCTCCGAAGCCGACGTGCAAAGCCAGATTCCGATCATTCACCCGGTGATCGACTATAGATATACGTTTGATCGTCCAATCCTTGGCGGCGAGCTTGGCTACCGGATAAATTTCACCAGCCTCACGCGCCAAACTGCCGGTTTTGATGCGATAACTCAGAGCGCTTTGAACAACGGGACCTGCGCGCAGACTGCGGACCCCGCAATCAAAACGACGGCGAACTGTTTGCTGGGCGGCGTGCCCGGCACCTACAGCCGCTTCTCGGCCGAAACACAATGGCGACGCCGGATTACCGACCAGTTTGGCCAGGTGTTCACGCCATTTGCGTCAGTAAGGGTTGACGCGGGATCGATGCAGATCAAGGACCAACCTGGCGTCGCCAACTTCATTCAGCCCGGCGACGACAATCTCGTACGCGCAATGCCGACCGTTGGGCTCGAATACCGATATCCGTTCATCAGCATACACTCATGGGGTACGCAAACGATCGAACCGATCGCGCAAGTGATCTTTCGGCCGAACGAGCAGCAGATTGGTCGATGGCCAACTGAAGACGCACAAAGCCTGATCTTCGACGACAGCAATCTGTTCCGCGTCGACAAGTATTCCGGCTGGGACCGCGTCGAAGGCGGTAGCCGCGCAAATTACGGCATGCAGTACACGGCACAAATCAATCAAGGTGGATTTGTCAAC
>Ga0157378_10004540_pt1 | contig 12176 bp, 5 predicted proteins | sample M65metaG_FD_115309 | JGI IMG/M metagenome (GOLD analysis project Ga0157378, IMG submission 115309) | Miscanthus rhizosphere microbial communities from Kellogg Biological Station, Michigan, USA - M6-5 metaG | ecosystem: Host-associated > Plants > Roots > Rhizosphere > Soil | place: USA: Michigan...
GTGTAAGCTATGTCTTCGGAACGTTGTGTAAAGGATCTCTCCGGACTGTACAACGTTGGTCTGGCGGAGGAGGAGGGATTCGAACCCCCGAGACCCTTTCGAGTCTAACGGTTTTCAAGACCGCCGGTTTCAACCGCTCACCCACTCCTCCGTTTTTAAGTATAACGTGATCTATGTTTTAGACTGCCATTTGTGACAGTCGAGCATCTCTCTTGCTGCATTTTGGTGCAACTGTCACCAAACTGTCACGAACAGAAGCCAACTTTGCAACCGCGGTTCTTTTCGAGTCGAGATTTGTGTGCGTATAACGCATGGTTACAGTGACGGTCGAATGTCCAAGCAATTGTTGGACTGTCACTATATCCACGCCTCGATCGAGCAATCGCGACGCAAATGTATGCGGCGGAACGGCCTCGTCGCACTTCCGGGACGTTTCTGAGTATCATGGGGCAACGAGATGGCAAGACCAGGATAACCGCCTGCCTCGGCGAAGCCTGCGGTTGGACAGGTTCGAATGTGATGCCTGGGCTAGTGGCGTAGAACGTCGTTGCTGCGATCGAACCGCGGCACGTCCGGTCCGATGCGGTAGTTAGTTGCAAGATCCCAGTTGCGGAAAACGGTTCCATCGGGCACCCCCTCGAATCGCATATAAGGCTTGAAAAGCCGGCTGGGCGCATCCGCTCCTCCACCGCAATTCGCGACACCCACGAATTCGTGCAGCGTCGCAGGTTCACCGTTGAGCAGGGTTGCGGTTCCCGCGGCCTTGAGTTGGGCCTTGGGCACGAAACGGCCGGAGTTCTCCGCGGCCAGACTGCCTCGAGTCTGCTGCGAACTCCAGAAGCCAATCCCGGTAGTGTTCGCCAAGCCACCATTCTTACTGGCAGTGACAACGCGAATCAAGGAACAACCTGCGAGATTACCGTTGGCCGGCAGAACTAGACGGTGGAAGCTCGGTACCTGGAGGGAGTTGAAAAGCGCGTCCGTACAGTCGATCGCGCCGCCATCGGCGGGCTTGCACTTGTTAATGTCCAGAGCCAGCGGCGACGTGCTCGCACGGACCACAGTTACATCATCACTATCCTGATCCACCACTCGGGCCATTGGTGCCCTCGGCAGTAAGCCATAAACTGCGACGTAGTAGTTTTTCGGAATCTCGGTCGGCCGGTTATCGCCCCCATATTGCCGCCGCGGTTCTTCGTCGCCATACGTTGCGACGAATACCTTGCCTCCAGCTACTAGCGGCGTGGAAAATTTCGCAAAAAGTCCGAGGCGGTCCCGGTCGGCGAACTGTTCGCTTGTCCACAACGTGCGACTCACGTCCTGCGCGTCATGCGCCAGCACGATGCCCTTTACACCCCGTAATTTGTTGGCGTCGCCGTCCAGCGGGACTACCGCCCAGACTATTCCCGTCCCCGCTTTGTTGCCGTTTGCAGACAAAGCTAGCATTCCACCGGGCATGCCGTTGGGTGGTCGAAATGTGCCCTGCTTGGCGTTGTTAGGGTCCTGGAATTTGCCCTGACTGAACAGGAATGCTTTCAACCTGCTGTTCTCGCCCCAGGCGTAAATGCGTGCGGAATCCGGTCCATTCCAGAAGACCGGTGAACCGTGAATATTGCCCCAGTGGTTCTCACCTTCGAAGAAATGCTCTTCGAACGCCTTAATGCTTTGCACCGCGTGTGCATTCCTGCAGTTGGGAGAAGTCGGGTCGGGGACGAACCCTCCCATGTTCGCCTTCGAAAGCACGTACAGAACACCTTCCTTTCCGCCACTGACAATGCGTGCAGGAGTGGTGGGAAGGAGTATCGGGCCGGCCGCGCCGAGATCTAAATCTCTATCGTTCAGGAACTTGAAATTGCAGGGCGTGAAGAAGTCCTTAACGACGAGGCTTTGTCCCTCAAGCGCCAGCCTGACGAAGCTGCTGCCAAAGTTCTTCTTGCCGGGATCGAAGGTGCCGTTGCCTGTCATGACGTAAACGTTGCCGTCGACGTCTGCAGCGGGTCCCTGCCCCGATTGCCAAATTCCACCATCGTCACCAGTGGGCGTCGACGACCAGAAGGCAAGCTGCTTGAAGGTGGCCGCATCGAACGCGAACATCGCGCCACGGTTGCCGTCGCCGCCGAATGCGATGTACAGAACGCCCTTGCTCAGCAACAGTGCGCCGCGCTGCTTGTGTACACAGGGATTGAAAGTGCTCTGGCGTTTGCATGGCTGAGAGGGATCGACCGAAGACGGACCGATCGGAACAGCGGCCCGGACTTCCGTTCCGTTCTTCATATTCAGAGCGTGAAGTCTGTATTGAAACCCCTGGGGACCGTCATCGTGCCATGCCACCACAAACAGCGTCTTCCTGTCGTCACTGATGACGGGCGTGCTGAGGATGCCCCAGTCCGGATCATTTGTTCTGAACATGTCGATGTCTTTGGAGCCCGGCCGCGGTTTGCCTAGCCACGTAGCCCAAAGAGGGGTGGTCCGGCCCTCAGGACCACGGTTCTCCTTATCGGCGTCATATACGTACACGGTGTTGTGCATCGTGGCGATGACCACGGCATTGAATGTTCCGGTCACGCGTGGTGCGTTCGGACTTGCCGAGGTGTCAATCGCGAGTCCTGATACATAGAGGGGCTGCGCTACCACTTGTCCGTCTGTGAATAAGGTCCATAGCTTGCCAAATTTAGCGGAGTTTACGGACGCAGTATTGAGTATCGTTTCATCCAGGATCGCTCCTGTGCGCGCATTGTTGTTGTGCTGCGTCAGAACATCGTCTGCGCCTAGGATCACTGGCGCGGAGATCGCGAAGACCGCAACCAGCAGGCCAGCCATATTCGAACCAACGAAACTATGCCTTTTCATGTCTCACCTCTCGCCGACAACTCTGCCGGAAGCGATCTGTGACGTGGCCATATGCTTCGGTTGTAATCACTCTGCCCCTTGGGGTCAACCTAGAATCAGGTTTCTCGAGACCAACCTAACTGCGCCTCTGGCATTTGCGAGCCGCACGTTGTCCGCATCGCGCGGTGACAATGCGAGCTCGGGCTCAGTTCCTCCCAACGGCCCTTCCTGCAAGGTTCATCACAGCAGATAGTGCGTTAACGAGGCGGCGCGTTACGAAGCGAGCGCCGACTTCTACTTCGCACCTGTCCCTACCAAAAACTCAGTTGGCCGCCCACTAGCGAAGTGAACGGTACTCCATGTCCGTTGCGCTCAGAATCAAACCTCGGGTCGCGGGCGTCCTTCCACAGGAAACTAGGCTTCGCATCGCGAAACGAACGCAAGGCTCGCTGGATTCTCACCCGAGCGCTGGGAAGTCTTTGTCGATCAGGCAGCTTGGCGCGTGTAAAGATGATGCAGGCCGCCGACTTGTGGGATTTGGATCACCTCGCCAAACCAGGGAGGCTCGACAGGTCGGCCGACAGGCGCATCCTTTTTGAGCGACAGATGTGTACGGCACCTTTCGTAGTATGCAAAATACTGCTTCAAGGTCTGGCGCAACCCAGCCTCACGGAAGACCAGGACGTAGTCCAAACACTCCCGTCGAATGGACCCGATCAAGCGCTCCGCGTAGGCGTTTTGCCAAGGTGATCGCGGCGCAGTCAGGGCTTCCCGAATACCCATCCATTTCGCTGTCTCACAAAACTTCTCTCGATAAATGCTGTCCCGGTCGCGCAGCAAATAGCGCGGGGTCCCACGGGAATGCTTCCAAAAGTTGACGGGCTGTCCATTCTGCTATGGGGTTAGAGGTCACAGCGAAATGAATCGGACGTATGGCGGTCATGGTCGAGAATCACCAAGACGAATAGGAGTTGGAATGTAATCGTCGGGACAACGAAGAAGTCTGCAGAAACCAAGTCCTTGGCGTGATTTTTGAGAAAGGGCCTCCTTCTCGTAGAACACGAAGCCAAGTTCGTCAGAGAGAAATTCTTTAGTGACTGAGGATCAGTCACTAAACTTAGTCAGATTGTAGAACTAGACGGTCGATATACGCCACCGGCGTCGCGGGTAGGTATAACCATGGCCGACACCCTAATATTTTGGTGGCGGGAGTCTACCTCTTTCCATTCCACTAGATGCAAACTCAGGCTTGCCAAGCCCACGCGTACAAGCGTACATCTAGAGGCGCCCCACAGCCGGCAACTCGACCATAATAATTTGCAGCATTCCATCCGGACGAGGTATCTACTTTGTTAACAATCAATCTCAATTCCAAAGATTGGTCCACCCAAGAACCAGTTACCTCCCGCGGAATGCGATCTGCCGACTCCGTCCCTCCGTCGGACTTCCCCCGATCCTTTCTCACCGAGGATTCGGAAGTCGCACGAGAATTCACCGCGAAGCCCAAGGCCGCGACCCGCGGCCAGGCAGGCCCAGCCGGTCCCCTCGATTTCTCTTGCGATCTTGCACCCGACGAGGCCGCTATCCTCGCCATCCGCCATCCCTCAGGCGCCCTCACCTTTCACCTGCCCGTGCAATCTTCTAGCCGCGGTCTTCGTCAACCCAATCAAGTCCGCTTCGTCGTAAACGTGCGATCCGCCGACGTGGATTCCGGAACTCGCGGAATCGTCACCAAAGCCGTCAAAGCGGTCGTGATTAAGGTCGGCAAGGCCGTGGCCGACAAAGTCACGAGTTTTCTTCTTCCCAAGCTTGTAGCGGCGTTCGAAAGGGACAGTTGGAGCAAGCACGGCCTCCAGGAAGGCTGGCTCAAAGTCACGCCAGAAACGCTGGCCAAGGGATTGGAACCCGGCAAGCCCGTTTCCAGTGACCGCTCCCTCCTCTTCATCCACGGCACGTTTTCCAACGCCAAGTCCGCTTACGGATCGCTTGTCACTTCCAATTTCTTCGACCGTATCAAATCCACCTACGGCGATCGCATGTTCGCCTTCGATCACTTCACCCTCAGCCGCACTCCGGAAGAAAATGCCAGGATGTTCCTGCAAGGCTTACCCGAGCAAACCACCACCTTCGATGTAATTACCCACTCGCGCGGCGGACTAGTTCTGCGCAGCCTTGTTGAGCGCGCCAGCCAATTCGAACCCTTGTCGCAACGCTTTAAACTAGGACGCGCCGTTTTGGTCGCCTCGCCAAACGAAGGTACTCCCCTAGCAACTCCCGAACGTTGGAAAGACACCATGGGCTGGATGGCAAACCTGCTCGAATTGTTTCCCGACAATCCATTCACGACCGGAGCAGCGTTTGTGGCCAACGGCCTCGTCTGGTTGGCCAAGCACGCCTCCGGCGATATCCCCGGCTTACATTCCATGGACGGTAACGGCGAGCTTATCGCCTCTTTGCAGGCTCCGCCGAACCCACCTGCGGATGCGTTTTCCGCACTCGTTTCGAACTACAACCCGACCGGTAAAGTGCTGCTGCGAATGATTGACGCTGGCATCGACCAATTCTTCGGATCCGCCAACGATCTCGTCGTGCCTACCGAGGGCGGTTGGCGGGTCGCACGTCCCTGGAAGCCTTTCATTCCCGCTGGGCGTATAGGCTGCTACGGTCCCGGCGGAAATCTGTCCGCTGACTCCGTGACCCACGTCAATTTTTTCTCTCGGCCTGAAACTGTTGACTTTCTCGTTAGAGCCCTGGCTGGCGAACCTCAACCACTCCGCCGCATCGATCCTGAGGCAGCCTTGCCGGACCGCCGAATGGTCCGCGGAGGAGCTGTCCCCTTTGCGGCTGCCGCAGCTCCTCCGCCCGTCCTGCCCCGGGTGCTCTCCGTCAGCGAGGCGGCACCTCTCCCCGTGGACGTACCCCAGCGCGCCGATCAGAACGTCCTAAATGTCACCGTCACTAACGGCGATCTCACCTTCGAAAAAGACCCTCTGCTGCTCGGCCACTACCGCGCCACACGGCTCACTGGTACTGAGCGCATCATGAACGAGCTCATTGGCGGCGCCATGAAGCGTTCCCTCGACATGGGCCTCTATCCCCTCGCCCCAGGCTCACACCAGATTTTCCTGAACACCCAGCCCAACCCGGAAAGCCCCAAGGGACTCCCACGTCCGAAAGCGGTCGTCGTCGTGGGACTCGGCGAAGAGGGCAAGCTGAAAGCGTCGGACTTGACAAAGACCGTTCGTCAAGCGGTGGTCGCCTGGGCACAACGCACTACCGAGTTAGATAAGAAGCCACCCGCAACCTTCGACCTTGCGGCCACTCTGATCGCCAGTGGCGGCAGCGGCATCACGGCCGCAGAATCTGCGCAGCGAATTGTCCAAGGCGTCTACGAGGCCAACGCGCTCCTAACAGCCAAGCCCGAGAGCTCGGACAAGAATTGGCCGCGGGTGCGACACCTCCGACTCATTGAGTTGTACCTGGACCGCGCCTCCGAAGCATGGCGTGCCCTTAAGATGCTCACCGCCACCTCGACCGGCCGCTACGAGCTCACCCCGGACATCAAGGTCGGCACCGGCCCACTAACCCGGCCACCCGAATTCGGGTATCGCGGTGCGGACTACGACTTCATCACTGCACTCACCGCGGAAAACAAGGATGGCGCAAAGTCGATTCAATACACTCTCGACACCAAGCGCGCCCGCAGCGAGGTGCGGGCGCAGACGACCCAAGAGCTCCTCCTGCGTGACCTCATATCCTCGGCTTCCAACGCTCAGAATCACGACCCACAGGTCGGGCGTTCGCTTTTTCAACTACTGGTCCCCATCGAAATAGAATCCTTTCTTGCCGGTTCCAGCGAAATGCAGATCGAACTGGATACCGACACCGCCGCTATCCCGTGGGAACTGCTCGATTCCGCACGCGCCGACCAGCGCAGCCCCGAAACAAGGCCTTGGTCCATTCGCACCAAGTTGCTGCGCAAGCTGCAACTCAAAGAGTACCGCATGGAAGTCAGAGACGCCGACGCCGACTCCAGTATCCTGGTCATCGGCGAGCCCGAATGCCCCAAGGAATATCCGCGGCTCCCCGGCGCACAGCAGGAAGCCGCCGACGTCTACAAATGTCTGATCGAGTCCGGCGCGATGGAGGAGGACCGGGTCAAACAACTTTTCGCCGAAAGTCCCGCGGACCTCGGACCTGACGCTCGGACGGTGATCAATGCCTTGTTGGAACGCGATTGGCGGATCGTCCATATCTGCGGTCACGGCCAGCTCGGCGACAGCGCTGCAGAACCCGGCGGCGTAGTGCTCACTAATGGCACCTTCCTCGGCCCCAACGAAATAAACACCATGCGTTCGGTGCCCGAATTAGTTTTTGTCAACTGTTGTCACCTCGCCGCTCACCCTTCCGAGCAGTTCCTGAACTATGATCGTGCGGAATTTGCCTCCGGCGTAGCCAATAAACTCATCCAAATCGGGGTCCGTTGCGTCATCGCAGCAGGGTGGGCCGTCGATGACTTCGCCGCCAGCAAATTCGCAAAAACCTTCTATCGTTCCCTGCTTTCCGGGAATCGCTTCATTGACGCCGTCGCCGAAGCTCGCGAGGCCATCTACAGCACCGAAGACAATACCTGGGCTGCCTACCAATGTTACGGGGACCCGGACTGGGTCTTCCGACGCAATACTGCCGAGGCCGATGCTCCCCCTGCGCCGTTGAGCGACGAATTCGCAAACATCGCCTCAGCTACCGGACTCAAGCTGGCCCTGGAAGCCATTGCCGTGCGAACGACTTTCCAGAAATACGACCCTAAAGCTCAGTTAGAACGAATACGTATCCTCGAAGAACGCTTTGCCGCAAGGTGGGGCAAGATCGGTTCCGTCGCGGAGCTCTTTGGAAACGCCCATGCCTCCGCGCACGATGCCGCGGGCGCGATCCGCTGGTACCAGCTAGCAGTCGATACCGAGGATGCGACCGCATCGGTGAAGGCCGCGGAACAGCTTGCCAACGTTCGAGTGCGCTCGGCTTGGGAAATCGTGAAGAACGAGCAGGACCATCTCCAGAGAGTGACTTCACGCTTGAAAGCAGCCCGCGGCCGGTCCCCCGAAGCCAGAAAAGCGCGAACCGACGCAAATCGCGCCGTCAGGCCTGCAAGAACCGCCGTCCGCAAATCCTTGATCTCAGGGCGCAAGTCGATCAAAGAAGCCATGACCCTGATAGAGAAACTGATCGCCGTGAATCCCACCGCGGAACGCGAAAGCATCTACGGCTCCGCATACAAGCGCATGGCTTTGATAGAAGCTGCCGCTGGTCACGCGAAAGCGGAGCGCCAGGCTATCCAAGCCATGCAGTACCACTATTATGAAGCTGTGAAGATCGCCGGACTCAACGACACGCCCGAACGAGCCGCCCAGCGCCACGATAGATCCGGCTTCTTTTATCCGGCGCTCAATTACCTCGCAGCCGAACTCGTTTTGAACGCAGGCCGGCACCGCCGGAAGGAACTTGATAAAGACGTTATCGAGAAGACGGAACGATACATCGAAGAAAAAACTACCGAAGATCCCGATTTCTGGAGCGTGGTCGGACAGACGGAGTTGGAACTTTACCTCGCCCTCGCAAAAGGCACCTTCGTGAAGGAGAGTGAATCTTTCGCGAAAGAATATCGCAACCTCTATAGGCGCGTAACCGCCCCTTGGATGTGGTCTTCTGTCTACGACACACTCCACTTCGTCTTGCAAATTTATCGCTCGCGTCGACCCACCCCGGAGAGCAGAGCCGCCGAGGCGCTTCTCGCGTCGATAGCTCCATTCGCCGAAAACAGATAGCCACTTTTAGCGTTGGCTCGGCTCCGAACGAGTGACACGCTCATCGGACGAATCCGCTGTGAGAGTGACCAAGTTGCCCGCCTGCGATATAAGACTGTTGAATACTGCGAATTCGGCGTGTTCCGAATGGGGCAACCCAGAACCGACTTGGTACGGCTTTCTGTTGTTGTGTGATTCAGTGATCGATGTCCTCCATGCCATCGACCACGACCGGAAGATCTGCAGGCTCCGGCTTGCCCGTTCATGCAGCGGGAGTCGAAGGGTAGATTCGCCGCGAGATTTGAGCTATTTGGTATGGTGTTTAAATGGATCGCGGTAGGATGCGTCCAAATCGGGGGCTGATTGCTACTCCGTGCGTTGATTGTCGGGCGTCACGTACTAATGCCGCGACTCTTGCTCGATGAGCTGCCGCACCGCGAGATCTCTCGCCTCTCGGGTCGCAGCGAACACTTGGAGAAACGCATCATAACGACCGGGGAGTGGGGACTCATCCAGAGCAAGAAAGACAATACGCTTTGGACGTCCAGATTTCCGAGAGCATCGCTCTGCCGATTCGCGTTCCCATGCGCACCAATCGCTGTTCTGTGACTCTCCGCCCCAAAGCGTGATGAAAGTATTCGATTCAGAAATCACACTTTCAAGTTTGTACTTGATTTCATCGGTAATCTGCAGTTCCCGTTCATCGCGAAACACGGAACGGCCGCGGCGGCGCAATAGCGCTTCGATGTGATCGGCTTCCCCATGATTTTCGTGGGCGTAACTTAGGAAGTAACTATGCCGACCGGAAAGTGTTTCCGCAATATCTATAGCTGCCTCTGCACTCTCATTCTCACGCCACCCGGTGAGGAGGTCGCTGGCCCTACTCGCAACCTCTCGCATTTGAACGTACCAAGGGTTGAGCAGCTCGAACCTACGGGCTGCTGAACCGCCGAAAGATGGAATGGCAACTATAGGCTTGTGAAGATCCGCTGCTAACTGACTCACGAGCTCAGTTCCACCTGCTCCCCCAATCAGTACGACCGAATCACAGCTCGCGATAGCACCGATGCGCGCCCCAAGCTGCTGACGCTCCGCCTGGAGGACCTGTTGATAAACAACATGTTCTAATCGCAACGACTCCCAGCCCTTGAACGGGCGCGGACGCCCCAGCATCTTGTGCACCTCTACGATTGGCAACTGGATTCCATCGCTCGCGCAAGTTTGTGCACCTCGAACGAGGTAGTGGTCAACCGTCCGAGAACTCTCAGTTGTGACTAGAATCGTGTGTCGTCTGCGCGCAGCCGCCGCTCCAAGTTCAAATGAGGCTTTCTTGAAAGACGCGAGAAGGCTCTCGCTGTCAGGGGCTAGTAGATGGCGTAGTGATCCGGAGAAAAAGATTCGCATTTCCGACATCCTCACCACAACTTCTCGAGACCGCTTAACTAGCTAAGCTAAGGTCCTCCGCTCATGAAGAACGTTAGGGTTCGTCGCGCGCCTTGATTGCGTAATTTGAGTAACGGCCAAGCTTCCATCTGGGCCTCTCGCTTCTGGTGCGTGTCTACAATTGTGAAGTATTTTGGTAAGGCCGCTACTCTAATCTTCGGTTCTTCTTGTCACCCTCTTGGTGGCCTTCTCTGGGGCTGGCTTGTTTCCCGGCTTTCAAAGCGATCAGCGATGGAACGAAGCGCTTCTTGCCCTTGCCTGAAGGTAGCTAGTGTTGCGGGGTCGAGTTCTAGGCCGCAAAATTGCGCTGCCTGCATCATCCCTTCGGCGATTTCCTGCCGGTATGTTTCCAGCGATCGCAAATATGAGCTGAGCCCCATTGGCAAATAAGGCGACATGCCACCACCCATTCTATGACCGTCGGCAGCTTCTTCGGTTGCCTCCTGAAAATCCCGAGCTCCTTTTTGGATTCTCTTCAAGACTGGGACCAGTGCAGACTGTCGGCCCACTTCCTGCAAGGCGTCGTTCGTACGGCGCCGGATTTCTTGCGCCGACGACCGCAGAGGATCTGGAAAATGATAGGTACCCAGCGTCCTCCGTGATGAGTCGCCGATCTTCTAAGAAAGTTAACAGGCTGTCTACTACTCGGCGTTCGACGTCCGATACGGCATCGCCGGACGGCTTAGGCATACTTCCACGGTGGCTGCTACTTCCGCGGCGACGTCGCCGCGGGCTTCCAGTACCGTTACGGAAGCTAAGTAGGGGTCGATCAAGTTGTATTCCGTAGGCTGGATCACGACTGGTAGAACGAATCCCCATGGTTTCGGCCATTTGGCTTTGGCCATTTGGCTTTGGCTAGCTTCAACTCGGTACGCGCATAGCGACGCCCCCCTACTGAGTTCGGGCTAATCAGAAAAATAAAGAGCTGACATTCCTTAATGGAGTTACGAATCTGGGAGTTGTAGTCGCTTCCTGGAGCAAGACTTGCTTCGTCAAAGAACACTTCATGTCCAGCTCCTAGAAGTGCGAGTTGAATCTTCTCGGCAATCGCCCTATCAGGGGACGCGAATGACAAGAAAATCCTCAAAGCGGTTCTCCGTGGTCTTTCGGGGCGGAACTCGTGTTTAGGCTGACATGCATAAAATCTTTCCCAGTAGGCGTGACATTCCCATTGGATTCAGCAATTCGGCTCTGCAATTTTATCCGAAGGCGTCGTTCTTCCACAATCGGAGTACCTGAGTTTAGTCCGAAGCGCGCCTTTGAAGTGTGGGTGGGCCACGATATTCTGGCGCGCTTCGATCTCCCCGAAGCCCGTTTTCTGGACCGTGAGGTAAATCAATTGTCCGAGATTGCGACTCATCAGGACTTTGTCTGCGATTGTGTCACAAAAGTTCTTCAGCTAAGTGCAGGGAACCTCAAAACGAAATTCTGGTCTATACACAGCCTTGGGAATCGAAACCGCGTTTCCAGAGTGCTGCGCTCCACGGGGAAGAACTGCGACGCCCCGCCACTTGTCCGGCTCCGTCGTCCCTACCGGCGGCGTTACCCACCTTTCAATAAATAGAAACGTGAAGGCTGAGACTCGCACATGAACTCAGTGCCTTCAGGCTGCTCCTCGAAACGGCCGGCCCCATCGCCAAGCCGAACGGCAAGCGCAGCAGGTACGTCTGTGCGCGTAGCGATTGCGTGGAATCCGTTCGCGGTATGTGCGTTTTTGATCGACGTTCCTGGCGATGCGTAAAACTCCAGCTCGCCGGTGCCGGCGTAGCGGTCATTCTCGTTGTAAAACACTCGCTGAGCGGCGACGAGGTCTTTGAGATCGCGGCGCATCGCCGCGAGCGCTCTCTGCTGCGTCGGCGTCACGTCCAGAATCTGGCGCAGGTCTCGCGCCGCCCGCTGTGCACTCTTCGCCGATGGATCCGTCGCATCGGCGGGCGGTGCGAAGGCAATGCGTTTCGCCTTCAACTGCGCAAGCACCGCCGGCGGCGCGATCCATGCTTCGGTGCCGAGGTCGAGACAGCGGTACAAGTTGCGCGCTTCAACCGGGGCTGACACGAGTTCAGCGACGTTGTCCCGGACCGAGGCGACGAACGTCGCCCA
>Ga0157378_10004541_pt1 | contig 12176 bp, 7 predicted proteins | sample M65metaG_FD_115309 | JGI IMG/M metagenome (GOLD analysis project Ga0157378, IMG submission 115309) | Miscanthus rhizosphere microbial communities from Kellogg Biological Station, Michigan, USA - M6-5 metaG | ecosystem: Host-associated > Plants > Roots > Rhizosphere > Soil | place: USA: Michigan...
AAGATCTGGAATTCCTTACCTACAGCCTCCCGGAATCCATCACCGTCTCGCTTTCCGGCCTCGCCAATCTCGTCGTTCGCTCCTCGCTCATTGCCGCGCAGTATGCGCAGGATGTTCCCGATTTCCAGAAAATTGCCGACGAAACCGAAGTGGACGTCATCCTCACCGGCACCCTTTTTCCAGCAGGCGACCAAATCCGCATCACCGCACAGTTGGTCGAAGTCCCGGGCGGCGCCGTCCTCTGGTCGCATTCCTCCGACGCCAGCGTCCGCCAGCTCCTCCAGCTTCACGACGAGCTGGTCAGCCGCGTCGTCGAAGCCGTTCTTCCCGCGCTCAATCCCAAGGAAGTCGCCGCTCTACGGCAGGATCGTCCCGCCAGCCCCACCGTGTATCAGCTCTACCTCCGAGCCAACGAATTCTCGCGCGGCTGGCAGAATCTTCCCGCAGCCATCAGTCTTTACGAACAATGCGTGCAGCTCGAGCCACGCTACGCTCCTGCCTGGGCGCGCTTGGGCCGCGCCCGCTGGCTGCACGACAAATACACTGCCGGTTCGGCAGCTGGCCTTCGTTCCGCCGAAGAAGCCTTTCAGAAAGCCTTTGAACTGGCTCCCGACCTTCCTCTCGCTCATAACTTTTATACCCACCTGCAGGTCGATCAGGGCTGCAGCCTGCAGGCCCTTCAACGTCTCCTCGACTTGTCCGCCGGGCGTCACACCGACCCCGAACTTTTTGCTGGCTTGGGCCACGTCTCCCGCTACTGCGGCCTGCTCCAGCCCGCTCTGTTCGCGCACCACGAAGCGCGCCGCCTCGATCCCCGCATCCCGACCACTCTCAACCACACCTGGTTCATGCTCGGCGACTACGAACGCGCACTCGCGGCCTCCAAGCATGATTTCGGCTACGGCACCGCTCTGGCTCTGGTTATGCTCGATCGCATCCCCGAAGCCATCATCATCCTTCGCCAGCACGAAGAGGCGTTTCCCTGGCGTCTCAGCCGGCTTTTCCTGACCTCCATGCGCGCGCTACTAGAAGGGAATCGCGAAGAAAGTCTGCGCGCCAGCGAAGAATTGATGAACGCAACGTTCCGCGATCCCGAAGGCCACTACTACCAGGCGCGCCAGCTCAGCTATTTGGGCGCCGACGACTGGGCCCTCGCCATGTTCTCTCGCGCCGTGGACAACGGCTTTTTCTGCTATCAGTCCTTTGTGCGCGATCCCTGGCTCGATCACCTGCGCGGCAAGCCTGCCTTTTCCGCCATCATGCAAAAAGCCTCCCACCTTCACCAGCAAGCCGTCCGCACCCTGCACTCCAGCGCCGCCGGCACCCTCCTCGGCCTCGCCGAAGAGCCTTACGGACCCTGACCCATCCTTCCATTAGGAAATTCCTAAAATTGTTGCTCCTTTCTACTCACCCTTTCTCACTCCCTTAATCTTTTCTGATCCGCGTCGCCGCTCCTTCTCCGCCCGCCAGTCGCAAGCCAGGCGCTGGCCTGCGGTCGCTGACTAGTCCGCGCGGTTTCCCTCGCTCGGACGGGGAGTGGCAGCCTGGAGTAAACGCCCTTCCGGGCCACCTTGTCTCTTTCTGCTTTCTTTCCCCAAGCCTTCCGGTATACTTTCGCCAATTCTCTATAGGAGGCAACGCCATGTCCGCCTCGCCGGTCTCGACTCTCGAGCACAACAAGGCTCTCACCATGCGCTGGTTCGAAGAAGTCTGGAACCAGGCCCGCCGCAACGCCATCTTCGATCTCTTCGCGCCTGAATGCGTCCTCTACGAAGGCCACACTCCGATCCGCGGCCCGCAGGAGTTCGCCGACTTCCACGACCGCATTCGCGCCCAATTTGACGATATTCACATTGAGTCGGGAACTGCCCTTGCCGAAAACGATCTGGTCAGCCTGCGCTGGACCGTCTCTGGCGTCCACAAAGCCACTGGCAAGCAGGCCAAAGTCACCGGCATCTCTATCGTCCGCATCAAGGACGGACGGTTCATCGAGGCCTGGCAAAATTGGGACGCCGCCGGCATGGCCGCCCAACTTTCCCCAACTCCACCCGCGCCCTTGTTCTAGTTCAGTACGCCCGGGCGCAATGCGAATTCGCCGCGCCCCTATCATCGCGTGCCGGCGGGCAAGCGTCCGCTCCGCGCTTATGCACTATCCGCGGCGATAGGCCCTCATGTATCGGGGAATCTCGGTTCCCGCCCCCAGCCGCGCATCTCGGATCGGCTCCGCGGGTACCACCGGCAGTGGAACGACACCTGCCCACACCGGCAGGGAATAGTCTTCTTCGTCATCAATCGGACCGCCCGTGCGCACCTTCGCCGAAACCTCTTCGAGCGGCAGCGCCAGCACCGTCGTCGCCTTCAACTCCTGTTCGGTGGGCCAGCGAATCTCTTCCCAGCGGCCTTTCATGATGTGCTCGGTAAACAGGCGCAACGCCTCCATCTTTTCCGCGGCATCCTCCACCAGCCGCGCCGTGCCTAGCACCACCACCGACCGGTAATTCACCGAGTGATGAAATGCCGACCGCGCCAGCACCAGTCCGTCCGTCAGCGTCACCGTCACGCAGACCGGCACACCCTCGCTCAGCGTGCGCAGCATCCGGCTCGCCGCCGACCCGTGCAGATAGAGCGTCTCGCCGCTCCGCCCAAAGTTCGTCGGTATCACGTACGGCTGCCCGTCCGCCACGAATCCGACGTGGCACACAAACGCCTCATCCAAAATCCTGAAAACCGTCTCGCGGTCATAAGCTCCGCGCTTCGGCAACCGCTTCACCTGTGTCCGCGCCGTCGGTGTAAATGTGCTCATAGTTGTAACGGCCGCCTCCTGAGGCGGGCGCCTTCCTTGCGCCATCTTACGGCAGCATGGCGGGCGGACAAGAGCCAATCTGGATGTTCATTTGGAGTTCGGCAGTTCTGCTGCCGCGTTTGCGCTCTCAGGCGTCCCGCGCGAGCCCCGCTCGTGCGCGACTTGTCATTCCGGGAGAAGCGCGGAACCCGTCTGCTCGGATCTTCTGTCTCTGGTCAGTGCGACTCTGGCTTAGGCGCTGGCTTGGCCTCGCCCCGCACCACGCGGAACCCCACGTAGTCCGGCGCGGGCGTGCAATTGGCCTTGGCATCCGCCGGACAATCCGCGCTGCCGCCGATCGCTTTGCCCTTGCCGTCACGCGTCAGCACCCACTCCGCTACGTTGCCTCCCAAATCGTAAATCGGCTTCTCGTCATCTTTGCCCTGGCCGTGGAAACTCCCGACTTCTTTCAGGAGCGGCGTCCCTCTGCTCAGCTTTTTGGCGGCTTCATGGAGTCGCGCGGCGTCTTCGGGATTGGGTGCGTACCCGGCCCAGTAGTCGAGCGTGTTTTCGTTGGCGCGATTTTCATACAAGCTCTTTACCTCGTCCTCATAAGGAATGCGCCAGATTTGTCCGGTTTCCTTGCTAAGCCAAGCCGCGAAAGCTTGAGCGTCGGCGAGTGAAATGTTTCTCGCGGGCATATCGAGTTGAAGCACCGGCCCCGGCAGCCTAAATTTGCTGAATTGACCGGTGGTGACTTCAAATCTCCCAACTTCCAGATCTCCGCGCTTTACAACCTCGGGAATGAGAACGTCGTGACCAAGCTTCGACCTCATGCTCGTGCCGTAAACGGCTGCGCCTAATTCACGCTGCGCGTCGTTAAGCCTAAGAGCTTCTTCCAGCGGGGAGCCTTTCTTCACAGCATCGTTGGCGGGCTTCTCCGTGTTGAAGAAGTATTTGTCGAACCAAGTGACTTCTTCTTCCACTTTGCGCATCTGGTGCGTTAACTTGCGCGGGCCATGCGGCTCGCCGGGAAAAATCACAAACTTCACCGGCACTTTGTCGTAGTGCTGCAGCGCGCGGAAATACGACCAGCTCTGCGCAGGCGGCACGTTGGTGTCATTCGTGCCGTGGAAGATCAGCACGGGCGCTTTGATCTTGTCCATCTTGAAAAACGGCGACTTGCGGATATACAGGTCGGGATCTTCCATCGGCGATTTGCCGAAATAGTACGAATCGAACGAGTCGCCAAACGCCACGTTGCCCCAGTCGCTGATCCATTCGATGTCGCCCGCGCCCACGCTCGCCGCTTTGTAGCGATCCGGATAGGTAGTGATCAAACTGGTCGAAAGGATCGAGCCGTTCGACCAGCCGAGCGTCGCGACTTTGTCGGGATCGACCAAGCCCTTCGCGATCAAATAATCCACGCCAGCGTTAATGTCCGGCGTTTCCAGGTCATAGTATTTTCCGCAGCAGATCGATTCCACCCACTTCAGTCCGTAGTTTCCGCTGCCGTGATAATTCGGCCGCAGCACAAACGCGCCGCGCTGTGTCAGTAAATTCGTCGGATAAGCCCAGTTGTCGTCCCACGAATCGGAATCATGCCCGGTGGGCCCGCCGTGAATCGCCGTGATCAGCGCATACTTTTTCCCGGCCTCGTAATTCGTCGGGTAGTAGAGAATTCCTTCCACTTCCTCGTCGTTCGCGCCCTTCCAGCGGATGATTTCGGTTTTCGCAAACGCGCGATTTTTCACCAGCCCTTCGTTCAGCTTGGTCAGTTGTTCCGCATCGGTAATCTTATTTCCGTCGAGCTGCGCGCGATAAAGCTGCGGCATCCTGCTGGCCGTGGAATAGGCGTATACGATTCGCTTCCCGGAGTCATCGGCCTCGAAAGTCTGAATACGCTTTGCATGTTCTCCTTCGAGCGAGGCGCGCTTCCACCTCCAGCCATCCCCTGACTTCGTGCGCGCGTAGCGGGACACTTCCTCCTGCGCGCCGGCGGCGAGCGCGGCAATGAAGCCGTCTTCGGTTGCAGTGAGATTGAACCCCGCACCATTCTCCCAATCGAGCGGAACCTGCACGTGTTTGCCGGCGGCGAGGTCGTAGAAATAAAGCTGCTCGATCGTGGCCGTCAGAAACTTGGGGTGCGTCGAGTAGGGAGCGACAGCATAAAAGCCGGAGTTGTCGGGAGCCCACTCGAAGACGCGGGGATAGACGCGGCCTCCGGTGAAAACAGTCTTTTCGGAGCCGTCAGCAAGATTGTGCAACACAGCCACGGGAGGATTTTTTTGGTCGAAGGTGTAGTGCAGGCTCTTGTCGTGCGAAGCGACGACGTGTTTTCCGTCCTGGGATACCGCCCAGTTGCCGATCCAGTCGGTGTTGTTGGTGAGGCGCGTGATTTTCTTGTCCTTTACGCTGATTTTGTACAGCCGCACCGGCGGCTCGTGTTCCGCGTCGTCCACAACTTCCGAATCGTCTTTTTTCTGTTTCATTTCCTGCGCGTAGAGCGTTGGATCTTCCTGCGCGCTGAAGATGATGGTGTCTTTGTCGAGCCAATCGATGCGGCGCGGCGCGCGCGCCAATTCCGTGATGGACCACGGCTCTCCGCCGAAAGGATTGATGAGCCAGATCTGCACCGGCGCCGTATCCGGCTTTGCTCCATGCCGCGCGCGATTGCTGGTGAAGGCGATCAGCTGGCCGTCGGGCGACCATTTGGGCTGAGCGTTGTTGTCGCTGCCGCGGGTCAGCGCCAGCGTCTTGTCCCTGGCCGTCAGGCTGGAGAGAAACAGATTCGAGACGCGCGCGTCTTTTTCCTTGTCGCCGGTGGATTTCACCCAGACCAAGTATTCCGCATTCGGCGAGATACTCATCTGCTGGGCGGATTCGGCGTAGATGACGTCTTCGGGCTTCCACGGCTCCTTCTTGTTCGCGGTATCGTCGGCGAAAAGAATGTGCAACGGAAACAACAAGCAGGCGGACAAGGCTAGCGTGAAGAAAGAGCGGCGCATCGAGAATCCTTGATGGAGTGGATTGGACGACCGGAAAGGATAGTCGAATTGACGGGATTTGGGAATGCGGTAGGCTGAATGGTTCACGGACCAGGGAGAGGTGTGATGGCTGCGGCGAAACCGATTTTCACGTCGGAGATTTTCCGGTTCTTCCAGGATTTGAAGAAGCACAACAAGAAAGCGTGGATGGATGCGAATCGCGAGCGGTATCAGGATGCCGTCACGAAACCGTTCCGCCGCTTGCTTGAGGAATTGTCGCCTGCATTGCTGAAGCTGAACGTGAATTTCGACGTTGCGGCGCGCGGCGGGCGGAACTTCTCGCGCATCAACCGCGACATTCGCTTTGCGAAGGACAAAACGCCCTACCGCGCGCAAATGTACGTGAAGTTCACGGTGCCGCTGGCGGGCGAAATGGAGGGCGGTGAGTTGTATCTGGGAATTTCCGCGGAAACGGTGACGGCCGGTTTTCGTATTTACGCGATGCCCAAGCGCAAGCTTTCGCCCATTGCGCTGGTCGCTGAACCGAAGCTCGCCGGGAATCCAAAATTGCTCGCGCGGCAGAAGCAGCGACTCGGCAGGAAGTACGACAGCTACTGGTATTCGACGGTGAAAGGCGAATGGACGAAAAACGGCGGGTGGCCGACCGCCGGTGACTGGCCGAAGCTGCAGGCGTGGATCGTCCGCAGGAAACTGAACAAGTCTTCCGCGAAGAAGGCTTCGTTGCCCGGCGACGCAGCCAAAATCTTCCGCGACGTGTACCCGCTTTTGGAGTTCACTTCGCTCTAGATGCGAGCGAAAGATGGCTACAGAAAAAATCGTTGTCGATGTTGATTTTTATTGCATTCTGTCTTCGCTGCGCGTAAATATGCATCTTGCGTTGAACAAAAATTTTCATTCATCTCAGGCCCAGGCGGTGAACTGAATTAGATGGACTCGTTCGCTGTCCTGTTCTGTGTTTTTCTACTCGCGATATTCCTGATTGCCTGGAAGTCGCATTTCTTTCCCGACAGTTCGCTTTATTCCTACCAATGTTACGCGGCCGTTTCCTGCGCCGTCATGGCAATCTGCGCTTGCGGTATCGCGTTTGTGTTGTTTCGCTGGTCAGCTGACGACGTGCGGAGCGATTCCGGTGAACTCATTTTCTATTTTGTGTTTTCGCTGATCTGGGTTGCCGTGACACAGATGTTGTTTGCGTTCCTTGGGGTAAGTCTGCGTGACGACGGAGTCGAACGGAAAAACAGAGGAGCACTAATTACGGTCGGCGGCCTAACCATCGGCATTTCCTGCTGCGTAGCAGGCTCAAACGTCGGGAATGGCCCGGGCGGTGAAGTTGTGCTCTTCTGCAGCGTGTTTTCGACTGGAACATTGCTAGCACTATGGGCGCTGCTCGCGAGGTTCGGCGACATGGTGGAAACCATCACCGTCGTGCGCGACGCGGGAGCAGGTGTGCGAGCAGGAGGATTTCTGGCCGGTTCAGGCGCGGTTTTCGGCGCGGCCGTAGCCGGAAATTGGGTTTCTGTCCCTTCCACGTTGTGGGATTTTGTGCATTTTGGGTGGCCGGTTTTTGCGGTTTCGACACTGCTGACTGGTTTTGAGCGAACCCAGGCCCGCCGTCCGCTCGGGGGACGATTGAGCACAGGCGCGTCTGCGCTGCTGTCGGTGACGCTGATGATCGCGTCCGCCCTATATGCGGCATGGGTGGCGAAACAATGATGCAGATACCTTTTGCCGCTCGGCCAAGTCTTGCTCCGGACAGATGGCGGGAGCTACGACTGCGCGCCATTTTTGACTATTGCAAATGGGATCCTCGCTGTGGGGACGACTGGAAGTGTATGGAGTGAACGCAGGTGAATCGCTCCGTGCTTTATCGGTTAGCCAACCTTCGCATTTTCGAGCGTTATGGCAACGAGCCCTGGCGATACTCGGACTGCGCCGCGGAGCATTCGGTGGATTTGGCGACTGGCCGCACGGGACCGGTGGCGGTTGACGCAGATGCCGCCCTAAAGGGCGGCGCTAAATGAGATCAATAGATGGGAGGCTTTCGGCCCCGCGTTTTGTACAGCCGCCTTTTGCCGGAGCCGAAAGCGTGGGGGAGTTTGGTTAGGCATTAGCAACGTCGGCCGGCGAAGGCCCGCGGTCTAAAGACCGCGGCAACATGGGGAAATCCTCGGAAGAGACCCTGCCTGCGGGCAGCGGCGTGAAGCTGCTGCGACACTTCCGACTGACAACGACCACGCAACGCCGACTGCCCAAATATGCGATTGACACATGTTCTAGTCGTGGCCGCGGCGGGCGGCGTCGGCCTGTTCGGCGAGTTCGTGCAACAGAGCGAAAAAGGCCGGAGACTGGCCCCGGAAGAGGCCCATGTCGGTAAGGAATTTCAGCGCGCCCACGGCAACGCCTTTGGTTTCGGTGGGGCGAATCACGGAACACGGCGGCAGCTTGCGGCTGAGGAACGGGCAAGGCTCCGGCATGATCAAGCTCGTCTGAAAATCTTCGGCGGTGAAGCCGCTCGGGAATGGGCCGGCGTTGATATCCGGGAAGGTGACCTGGACACCGGTGACCGGATCCGTTGCGGTCACCGGCGGAGCATCGCCTGCGAGGTCCGACCAGGTCTGAAAGTGCATGGTTTCGGTTGGGCCGATGCTGATAAGAATGCGCAACACTTCGGTATGTGTGGCGCGCTGGGCCATCGAGGGGTACAGGCTATTGCCGCCCTGTTCGATGGTGGGGAAGTGGAAGACAGCGGTGTTCACGATGACTTGCAGAAAATTCGCGTCGCTGGTATCGGCGTCAGTGCGGGGAATCGCAGTGTGAGGGCCCTGGTTCAGATCGGGAACGGCTTGCGGAAAAACGAAGCCTGGGTCGAGATCAGGGTTGCGCGTGCTGCTGCGATAGCGCGTGTACCAGCTGGTATCCGGCGTAAGCTGCGTGAGATTCGTGAGCCGCATTTTGCCGCTGGAACCGGTGGCCTCGCTGCCGGGCAAGGTGCGAAACGGTTCGAGATTGACGGGCGCGGCGCCTTTCGCTTCGAGATAAGCGTTCAGAAAATTCTGGTGCGTGAATTCGTCGTCGGTATTGTCGTGGATGTATTGCGGCATGTCGTCGTCAATCGCGGCGAGTAAGGCGGTGTAGGCGGAATTGCCGCTGCCGCCGGGGACTTCGCTGGTGTTGGGAACACCGCCGAGTTCGTTGTACTGCACCCAAAAATCGGTTTCGAGGATTTCCGCGGCGGCGGCGAAACGGAGCAAGGCGGCGTCGCCTTTGCTTAGTCCTCCGGGCTTAACCTCGTCATCCTGTCCGGCAAAAGCATAGGGAGCGTGGATCGCATTGGCGCCGAGGGTGATCGCGCCGGCGGTGAGTCCTTTCTTGAGGAAGCCGCGTCGCGTCGAGGCAGGGGTTCCAGGTCGTACTTGCATGGTGAGTCTCCTTAGAGGACGAGAGCGTTTTGGGGCCAGAGTGCGCTCGTCGCAGCGTGATGTCACAAGGCTAGAACGGAGCTGGGGACGGAGTGTCAAAGGCTATCAACGCTGCGTCGAAGGTTTGTTGGTTGGATTTGTGTCGCGAAGTTTCGTCAGTCTAATCCGGTAGGACCGGGCGGTAATTAGCGAAGCAGATAAATTGACGCTGCGGGGAGAGTTGCATAGGATGCGGAGCGCGGTTTGTCGGGGAGCTCGTGAGGTCCAGGGGAGTTTTGATGCAGAAATTGCCTTTGTTTTTGATCGCCGGGATGCTGGCGATGTTGGCGGCGAAGCCGGCCGCCGTGTGGGCGCAGAAGCCGGGGGAGAAGTCAGCGGAGAAAGCGGACCGGGATAAATCCGACAAGTCCGAAAAGGGCGAGAAGTCCGGCGAAAAGAAAGAGGAAAAGAAGGACGAGAAGAAGCCGGAAGAAAAGATGGTGCAAACCAAGCACACCATCAAGATCGGCGGGCAGGAGATCAAGTACACGGCGACGGCCGGAACAATTCTGCTGAAGCTGGAAGACGGAACGCCCAAAGCCAGCGTGTTCTATATCGCGTACACGAAAGACGATGTGAGCGACACGGCGAAGCGGCCGGTGACGTTTACCTTCAATGGCGGGCCGGGCTCGGCTTCGATCTGGCTGCACCTGGGCGCGTTTGGGCCGCGTCGCGTGGAGATGGGCGACGCGGGTGCGCTGCTGGCGCCGCCGTACAGGCTAGTCGACAACGAATATTCCTTGCTGGACCTGACCGACCTGGTATTCATCGATCCAGTTTCGACCGGATACAGCCGCCCGGTCGCCGGAGAAGCTGCGCAGCAGTATCACGGGATTCAGCAGGACATCGAGTCGGTCGGCGATTTCATTCGTTTGTACGCGACCCGAAACAAGCGCTGGACTTCACCGAAATTCCTGGCGGGCGAAAGCTATGGAACGACCCGCGCGGCGGGGCTTTCGGGCTATTTGCAGCAGCGCTATGGAATGTACCTGAACGGAATCATCCTGATTTCCTCCATTCTGAATTTCCAGACGGCGGAATTCGATACCGGCAACGACCTTCCGTACATTCTGTATTTGCCGACGTACACGGCGATCGCGTGGTACCACAAGAAACTGCCGGCGGATCTGCAAAGCGCCGGGCTGCAAAAGGCGGTGGAGGAATCGCGGAATTTTGCGGGGCACGAGTACGCCGACGCGATGATGAGCGGCGACAATTTGCCGGCAGCGCGCAAGACCGAGATCGCTCAGAAGCTTTCGCGGCTGAGTGGGTTGCCGGCGGATTATTTGCTGCGCAGCAACTTGCGAATCGAGATTCAGCGGTTTGACAAGGAGTTGCTGCGCGACCAGCGGCGGACCGTTGGTCGTCTGGATGGTCGATTCACCGGAATTGACGAAGATGCAGCCGGTGCGCGGCCGGACTACGACCCGAGTTTGGCGGCGATTGTCGGACCGTACACCGCGACGTTTCACGACTATGTGCGCGGCGATTTGAAATTCGAGAGCGACCTTTTCTACGAATACCTGACCTCGCGCGTGCATCCTTGGAGCTTCGAGCCGTACGAGAATCGTTATGTGAACGTAGCGGGTACGCTGCGCAGCGCGATGACGCAAAATCCGTTTTTGCATGTATTCGTCGGTAAAGGCTATTACGATCTCGCGACTCCGTTTTACGCGGCGGAGTACACCTTCGACCATTTGAGCCTGGATGATTCGCTGCGGCCGCACTTATCGAGCGGCTACTATGAGGCGGGCCACATGATGTATGTGCACATGCCTTCGCTGGCGAAATTGAGGCAGGATCTCGCGCAATTCATGCAGGAGAGCATGCCCGCCGCGGCGCAGAAAGGCACGGCGAAGTGAAGCGGGCGGGCGCCACGGCGGTCTGGACGCTGATTGCGATTGGCGGTGCGCTGGCGCTCGGAAAAATTGCCCTGTTTCGCGGCGAGTCGATCAATGCCACTTGGTTCGTGATCGCGGCGGCTTGCTGTTTTCTGGTGGCCTACCGGTTGTACTCGGCATTTATCGCGGCGAAGTTGCTGGCGCTCGACGATACGCGCGCGACGCCGGCGGAGCGTCTGGACGATGGGCGCTATTTTGTGCCGACGAACAAATGGGTTTTGTTCGGGCACCACTTTGCGGCGATTGCGGGGCCGGGTCCGCTGGTCGGGCCGACGCTGGCGGCGCAATTCGGCTATTTGCCGGGAACGCTGTGGCTGATTGCGGGCTCGGCGTTCGCTGGATGCGTGCAGGACTTCATCATTCTGTTTTGCTCGATTCGACGCGACGGAAAAACGCTGGGCGAAATGGCGCGCGATGAGGTAAGCAAGCGCGGCGGGTTCATCGCGCAGATCGCCGTGCTGGCCATCATGATCATTCTGCTGGGCGTGGTGGCGCTGGTGATCGTGAACGCGCTGAAGTCATCGCCGTGGGCGACCTTCACGCTGGCGATGACGATTCCGATTGCCCTGCTGCTGGGCGTGTACCTGCGGTTTCTGCGCCCGGGGCGAGTGATGGAAGCTTCGGCGATCGGCGTGGCGCTGGTGCTGTTGGTGGTGGTGGCGGGAGGGTGGGTGGCGGATTCGCCCTCGTGGGCGAAAGTGTTCACGTTGAGCGGCGTGGCGCTGGCGTTTGCGATCATGGCGTATGGATTTGCGGCATCAGCTTTGCCAGTGTGGCTGCTGCTGGCGCCGCGCGATTATCTGAGCGCGTTCATCAAGGCTGGAGCGATTTTTTCGCTGGCCGCGGGAATCTTGATTGTGCGGCCCGACGTGCATATGCCGGCGCTGACGAAATTTGTGGACGGAACCGGGCCGGTATTCGCGGGGAAGATTTTTCCGTTCTGCTTTATTACCATCGCTTGCGGGGCGATCAGCGGATTCCATTCGCTGATTTCGAGCGGAACGACGCCAAAGATGATTCAGCGCGA
>Ga0157378_10004542_pt1 | contig 12176 bp, 8 predicted proteins | sample M65metaG_FD_115309 | JGI IMG/M metagenome (GOLD analysis project Ga0157378, IMG submission 115309) | Miscanthus rhizosphere microbial communities from Kellogg Biological Station, Michigan, USA - M6-5 metaG | ecosystem: Host-associated > Plants > Roots > Rhizosphere > Soil | place: USA: Michigan...
CCAAGCGATCGGAGGTAACCGCGCGCGGGCGGCTGGTCCGCGAACTGACCACCCGCCCCGACATCGCCGGCAACACACTCAAGCTCACCATCGATGCGGGCCTGCAGGAATATGCGGCGCGGCGGATCGGCGACAATTCGGCGTCCGCAGTGGTGATCGACACACTGACGGGCGGCATCTTGGCAATGACATCGATGCCCGCTTACGACCCCAACAGCTTCTCGGACGGCATCAGCCATTCCGAATGGAAGATGCTGTCGGAAAACGATCATATCCCGTTGCTCAACAAATCGCTGCAGGGCCTCTACCCGCCGGGATCGACCTTCAAGCCGGTGACCGCGCTCGCACTCCAGCGCGCAGGGATCGATCCCGAAGAGATCGTCTTCTGTAATGGTGGCTATCAGCTCGGGAACCGGCGCTTCGCCTGCCTCGGGCGACATGGGCCGATGAACCTCTACCGGGCGCTCGCACGCAGCTGTAACACCTATTTCTATACGCAGGGCCGCAAGGCCGGGATCGACTTGATTTCGGCAATGGCGCACGTGCTCGGGCTCGGCCGCTCCTACGATCTGCCGATGCCCTCCCAGAAATATGGCACCGTTCCCGACCCGGCCTGGAAACGGAAACGCCATAACCAGGCCTGGGGACAATCGGATACGCTCAACACGGCGATTGGCCAGGGCTTCCTGCAAGTCAGCCCGCTGCAACTGGCGATGATGGCAGCGCGCATCGCCTCCGGCCGCGAACTCATTCCCAGTCTGATCGGGAAACGCTCGGTACCGCAAGCTCCCCCGCTCCCGGTTCCGCTAGAGCATCTCGCGGCGGTGCGGCGCGGCATGGACGAGGTAGTCAACGCCGGCGGTACCGCGGTGCGCAGCAAGCTCCAGCTCGAAGGCATCCGCCTCGCCGGCAAGACCGGCACCGCCCAGGTCCGCCGGATCGCGGGATCCGCGCGCGGCGGCTCGAACGTCCCCTGGAAATATCGCGACCATGCGCTGTTCATCGGCTTCGCCCCGGTCGATAATCCGCGCTATGCCTGCTCGGTGGTGGTGGAGCATGGCCTGCACGGATCGAGCGCCGCCGCTCCGGTTGCGAGCGATTGCATGCTTTATCTGTTCGATCCCCAGAAGGCGCTCGCCAAGCTGGTGGAGATGGAAAAAGGCTGGGGCGGCGATATCGCGACCCGCACGCGTGCCGACGCGGCACGCTGGCAGCAGGCCCAGATCGAAGCGGCCAATCCCCAGCCAGCGCCCCAGGGCAATGCAACCACGCCGATCGCCGGTGACGGGGGCGTCGCCGAATGAGCTCCTCCTCGCTCATCCCGGCATCGGTGGCGCGGTTGCCGTGGAAGCTGTTGCTGCTGGTGGTCGCGATCGGCGGCTTCGGGCTGGTCGTGCTCTATTCGGCGGCGGGCGGCAGCCTGCGGCCCTGGGCGCTGTCGCAAGGCGTGCGCTTCGCGGCGTTCATTCTCATTGCGATCGCCTTGTCGCGGATCAGCCTCGAAGCGCTCAAGCAGGTCGGTTTTCCGGCTTATGCGATCGTGATGGCCTTGCTGATCGCAGTCGAGATCCTGGGCGTGGTCGGCGGCGGCAGCCAGCGCTGGCTCGATCTCGGCATCATCAATCTCCAGCCGTCGGAGTTGATGAAGCCCGTAATCGTGCTTGCCCTCGCCCGCTTCTACGATCTGCTGCCGGCCGGCGAGACCCGCCGGTGGAACGCGATCTGGCCCGCCGCCGCGATGATCGGCGTGCCGTTCATGCTGGTATTGATCCAGCCTGACCTCGGCACCGCTATGATGATCATGGCTGGCGGGCTTACCATCATGTTCCTGGCTGGACTGCCGTTGCGGCTGTTCCTCGGCGGCGGTGTCTTCGTGGCGGTGGCGCTACCGATCGCGATTTCCTTCCTCCACCAGTATCAGCGGGATCGCATCGAGATCTTTCTCGATCCCGAGCGGGATCCGCTCGGCACCGGCTATCACATCATCCAGTCGAAGATCGCGATCGGATCGGGCGGCCTGTTCGGCAAGGGCTTCCTGCAGGGCACGCAGAGCCATCTCGACTATCTTCCGGAAGGCCATACCGATTTTGTGTTCGCGACGATGGCGGAGGAATGGGGCCTGATGGGGGGCCTGCTGCTGATCTTCGCCTATTTCCTGCTGGTGAACTGGGGCATGCGGGTCGCTCTCCGGGCACGCTCGCGCTTCGCGCGGCTGGCTGCGGCCGGGCTTGCGACGACGATCTTCTTCTATTTCGCGATCAATCTGATGATGGTGATGGGGCTGGCGCCCGTGGTGGGCATCCCGCTTCCGCTGGTCTCCTTCGGCGGCTCAGCGATGATGACGGTGATGCTGTCCGTCGGCATCCTGATGGCGATCGCACGCGCCGAGCGCGAGACTCGCGGCAGCGCGTTGTAACAAGATCGCGAAGACAGTTTACACCGCGCCCATCGCCTGCTAACCGGCGCGCCTCACGACCAGACGGCCTCGCCGAATGGCCGTGACCGATCCCTTCCCAGGATCAATGGACGCATAGCTCAGTTGGTAGAGCAGCTGACTCTTAATCAGCGGGTCCTAGGTTCGAGCCCTAGTGCGTCCACCACCTTCAAATCATTAGATAATTTTCTAATTCTCTGATGCCAAAATTGTGGGCGGAATCGGGGCCTGGCAATCACCGGGTAATCACGGTTCAGCATTTCGGCCGTTCTGAATGTAACAGAGCCGGGCCAACGCACTGTGCCAATAGCGACATTAGTGTCATTAGCTCATGGAGGTGGCCTAATGTCAGCAAACGACCCAATTGCCGCCATTACTCGTGGTCGTTTTATGATAGATACGGCCTCATGAAACTAAATATCCTTTGCGCTGTCATCGCGGTTTTCGTGTGGTCAGGCTCCGCGACAGCCAACCCGCTGCCCAAAGTATTACGTTGCAAACCTAGCGGATTTGGTGCTTGTCCGCACTCCGGGGAAGAAGGAATTTGTATTGGGAATGGCACGCGAGACAAATCGATTCAGATGATTCTCGACGTAAAAGCTCATTCCGTGACTTTAAACGGTGTAACCGGACGCATTGATATTGCTCCTAACGAGGGCATCACCTCTACTGGAAAGTACGATATAATTTGGAAGTGGCAACTAATTCGCCTGAATCAATTGCTGTTCAGAAATGACGACGAAAAGCGGATCACTGCGGCGCTAACTGATGGAGAATTTGACCTCGAATTTGCGTGTGCCCGATAAGGCGGGCTCAAATTTTCATTGGTTCCAATGTCAGCTTCCCACCCCTACGCGGGTATCCACCAGATGATTCCGCTTGACCGACTCGTCCCAGATGCTCTCCGATTGTTCTCATCGGATGGTAGTGTGGCGGCGTATGCGGATTTCACAGGAGCGGCTGATCTTCCTCGCTCTCGTCGCGGTGAAGGAGGCTGTGCAGGCGTGCCATGACGCCCCGATCATTCCGTCACGCGCGCTGCGGTCGGCACTGAGCTTCCTCTATGCGCACAGCAAGGGGCCGCGCTTCCGTACGATGATTTCTGGCGTGCTATCCGGGATCCGGGGTTGCCCGACAAACACGAATCCGCTCGCACCTATGCGCGCTTTTCCAGTGCCGGTTCGGGCTTGAAGGGCATCATCCGATCGGTCGGCATGCCCGAAACGGTCGAGTTCGATCAGATGCTTGCCGTGGCGGCCGGGTCGAAAGAGGATCGTGCCCGGTATAAAATTGCGCAGGCGATTTCGGACAAGGACAAGGAAGCCGAACTGATCAGGCGCGCGAGGGAATGTGATTTGAGCGGATGAGCTGATCGGGCCATGGTGTCACGCGACGCCCCGGCCCGTGAACCAGATGAGCAAATGGCACCTTCGAGGCAACGTGAAAACTCGAATCGACAGCCCGTGCCAAACTTAGCGCATCGGGATCATCAGATGAGCGTAGGGCGTGCCGGCCCACATGACATAAGGCTCAGTGGTGTTGGGCGTCGGGCTTTCTGGATACCCCTGCATCATGGGCATCGCACCAACAATCATCACGTGCGGCCCGGTACTGACCCAGTTGTTTCCCGCAGTAGGCTTCTGCGCGTACGGATCGGTATTGCTGGCGTCTGTGCCGCCCGCCAGCATGTACATAAACCCAACCTTGTTGGCGGGCGGTGTCTTATGCTCGATCCATGCCTGCGCCCAGGCCATCGCATTGGCATCGCCGCACATGGGATCTGGTCCTGGTGTGGCGGGATTGTCGGCCATGCACGTGAAACCATTACTGCCCTTGCGGAGCTCGGTCATTGTGCCATTGGCCCCGGCTTTAATGATCGTGGCACCTTTGGCCACCGCGGGAGGCGCAGCCGACATAGCGCTTTTAATGACGGCATCATCGCTCATCGCCGAAGACATATCCATCCCCGCGGCGGGCTTAGCGATCGGTTTTGTCTTGCTGGGGTTTGACGGTTTCGCGGCGATGGCCATAGGCGCCAACACGATCAAAGCAATCAGGGTTGTGGTTCTGAGCATAGCATCCTCCACACAGCCCCCCCGCTATGAGAGTTTACCACCAATTCTCGCTGTGGGCGATCAGCTTGCCGTTTCTGTCAAGTACCCGACGTACCGTTTTCGCGCTCAGTGAGTCTAGGGTTGGATTTTGACCGCAACAGTTGCGACGGATAAGCGCAGGCCAGCCAAAGGGCGTCATCGATGGGCGCGGTTAGCCGCCCGCATCATATTTCAATAAACGCAACTCGAACATGTTGAAATCAAGCCCATGCGGACGATGCCGAGCGCCTGAAAATCAGGCGCCGGCACCGTCCGTCCGGGATCAGAACTTGAACCGCGCCGTCGCCCCGTACGTGACCGGCGCGCCGTAATAAGCGAGGACCACAAAGCCCAGGCCCAGCGTGTCGTTCTTGTATGTCTTGTTGAAGATGTTCTTGCCGTAGAGATCGAACGAGACCCGCTCGTTAAGCTCGAATTTGAGCGACGCGTCGACCAGATTGAAGGGCGCGACGCGGGCGACATTCCGCACGATCGGCGACGGATCGGTGATCATGATGCGCTCGCCGGTGCGCGTTACCTGAATGCGGGGGGTGAGTGCCATGTCACCACCGATCGCGAACCGGTTCTCGATCGATCCGGAAACGCGATAGTCGGGAATGAACGCCAGCGGCTCGCCGACGCGCGATCCGCCGGGCACCGAACGATCGTCGAAACGGGTATAGGCTGCCTGCGAAAAATCACCGTTGAACGACAGGCGCAGGCTGCCGAGCAGCAATGCCTGCAACTCGATCTCGATACCCTGGATCTTCGCGCCACCCGCATTGAAGGTCGAGGCAATCGATTCACCGGTCGTCGGGCTGGTGCCCTGCACCGCGAGCTGGATATCCTGGTAGCGCATGTCGTAGCGGGTGACCGATCCGGTCAGGCGACGATCGAACATCGAGAATTTGAGGCCGACCTCATAATTGTCGACCTGCTCCGGTTCGAAGAAGGTGAGATTGCCGGCAACGGTATCGCCATTGCCGTTGAAGCCGCCGCTCTTGAACCCCTTTGAATAGGTGAAATAGAGCATCGCCTGATCGAGCAGACCGTTTCCGGTCCACGCCTGCGGCGCGTTGAGCTGGAGGCTGCCCATCGGCGTCCAGGTGCTGAAATCGCGGGTGAACAGGCCGTTGGTGGTGAAGGGCCCGACCCGCGTATTCCGGTCGGCATCGCGCACCGCATATTTGTACATGTAGAAACCCTTGGTCTCCTCCGTGTAGCGGAGGCCACCCGTCAACGAGACGATCGGGTTGAAATCGTACGTGACCTGCGAATAGAGCGCCCGGCTGTTGTTCCGCAGGTTGATGCTGCGGATATTGTTCAACGGTATCGGCCGCACGGCATCCAGGAACGGGAATGCGGCCGAGTAGCGGATGCCACCGCCAGGCGTGCGTTCGCGATCGGCATAAAGGCCGAACACGAAGTTCAGATGCTTGTCGAACGCCTGCCCCAGAAACTGGATCTCACCGCTGAGCTGGGCGGTCTGCTTGTCGAGCTCCTTGCTGAAGATGCCGACGAGCGAGGTTCCGTCGAAGTCGATCTCGCGAAAGCTTTTGATCCACTGGTAGGAGGTGATGCCCTTGATCGTCAGATCATCGATGAAGCCGATCTGGCCAGCGTCCCACGCGAGGATGCTCGATGCTCCGAACAGGTCCGCAGCGCCATTCAGGCGCACGTCGCTGCGGGTATGGCGGACGCCATTGGCGTTAGTCGCTGCGCAAGCCGGCGGGAAGCTGGCGCCCAGCACGGCATTGTTGCTGATCTGGACGCACTGGAAGGCGCGCCCGTTCGAGCGGTCCTGCGAATACATCGCGTTCACATCCCAGGTCAGATTGTCCGTCGGCGTGAAGCGCAATGCGGCCGAAAGCACTGTCATATCACGATTTTCGAGCCGCCGGCCGTCCACGTCATTGACCGCATAGCCGTCGTCGCGGTCGCGCATGGCCGCCAGCCGGACCGCGAGCTTGTCACCCAACGGGACATTGATGGCGCCCCGCACGCGGATGCGGTCGAACCGGCCGTAACCGGCTTCGAAAGAACCGGAGATTCCGTCGGTATTCGGTTTGGTGGTCGTGATGTTGATGGCGCCGCCGATTGTGTTCTTGCCGAACAGCGTTCCTTGCGGACCGCGCAGCACCTCGATGCTGGCGATATCGAGATTGTCGAGCAGTGCCCCCTGCGCGCGGCCGAAGAAGGCGCCGTCGATATAGATGCCGACGCCGGCATCGGCGGTGACGTTGGGGTTGTAGTTGCCGACGCCGCGGATGAAGATCCGCGCCTCGGACGAATTTCCTGCCGTCGCCTCATAGACAAGGCTCGGCGTGCTCTTCTGGATGTCCGAGATCTGGGTGATCGAGCGGCGCTCGAGTTCGGCTGCGTCGAACGCGGTCACCGCGACCGGCGTTTCCAGCAAGCCTTCGCTGCGGCGCCGGGCGGTAACGACGATATCGGCAAGCCCTTCAGGATTTTCCGCGACGGCGGGAGCCGGTGAACCCGCATCGACTTCGACAGCCGTCGCCTGGGTCGCCAGCGCTGCATATTGCATCTGCTTCGGAGCCGCGCTGCTGGAACTTCTGATCAGGAAGAAATCATTGCCGTAGGGCGCATTCACCGCCTCCAGCCCGGAATTCTTCAGCAGAACATCCAGACCTTTTTCCACGGAATATTCGCCGCGCACGGCGTTGGTCCGACGGCCATCAACTTCCTTGGCAGCAGCGAGAAGCTGAATGTTCGCCTGCCGCGCGAACAAGGGGATTCCCTTGCTGGCGCGTTGCGCCGGGACATCGAAGCTTCGGCTTTGCGCCAGGACCGGAGACGCCATCATCGTGGAGACAGCCATCGCCGAAACGGCGACCAGCCAATGCGAATCGATAAAGGATTGCCTCATGCCATCTCCCCCTTTTTTGCGGCCTTGTGGCGCTTGTAAGGGATAGATGCACGCAGACCGGGTTTCCGATGCGGGTGCTCTTTTATTTCCTGGCGATCCGGATCGTGTCGCCATCTTCGATTACTTCGGCCCCGATCATCCAGGCGACCGTCTTGGCAAAATTCTCCGGCTCTCCGGTATAGAAATAGCCTACCAATTGTTGCCGCCCCAGCGCGGGATCATCGACGATCAGCTTTTGCCGGTTGTAACGGTTCAGTTCCGCCACGGCGTAATCAAGCGTCTCGCCATCCAGGGAAAGCTGGCCCGATCGCCAGGCCAGCGCGCGGTCAATTTCCTCCGGCGCGGTCGCAACCGCGATGGGAACGCCCTGTTCGACCAGTCCGCGGGAACCGGCGGTGATGATCTTCCTGTCCCCTTCCCGGCCGACGACCCATGCCTCGACGGTTCCCTCGGTCACGAGCACGTCCGTTCCCTCATCCCGTCGGCGGACGGAAAAAGCCGTTCCGATCGCCTGGACACGAACTTCGCCAGCCTGAACGACAAAGGGCCGGGTCTTGTCGGGCGCGACCCGAAACCAGGCCTCGCCACCTTCAAGCCGCACGAGCCGTTCGCGCTCCTTCATCTGCACCGAAAGCTTGCTGGCGGTATTCAAGGTGGCGACCGAGCCATCTTCCAACGGCATCTGACGAATTTCGCCCACCTCGGTATCGATCCGCCTTTCGCGGGGAAACAACATCAGGACACCGACGCACGCCGCAGCGCCCGCCGCCATCAACGAACCGATCATGCTCCGCCGGTTGAGACGCCGAGGCACGTCCTCTTCATGGAAAGCGCCGCTGAGGGCGCGTCCCCGATTGAGATATTCAAGCGCGGCACGGGCCCTCAGCAGGGCGCCTTCGCGTCGTTCGTCTGAAGCGAGCCAAGCCTCAAGTTCGCGTTCCTGGGTGGCAGAGATGGGCCCGGCGTCAAGCCGAACGGCCCATCGCGCCGCCCCCTCGTCATCCTCTTCGCGCGCCACTGGGCATCTCCTTCGGCCGCTGGGAACGCGCCTCACAGGCTGCATCCTCCATCGCGATGGCCTTCAAAATGAGCTTCAATCCGCGCGCCGCCTGCTGTTCAACCGTGTGCTCGGGCAAACCCAGGCGCGCTGCGATCTCCCGCTGGGGGACGCCTTCGATCCTGCGCAATTCGAATATCTCGCGGCATCTCTCCGGCAGCGCCGCGATCAAGCGGCGCACCCGTTCCAACTCCATCCTCGCGCTGGTCCGAACCTCCGGGTCCGGTGCGACATCCGCTACTTTGAGCGCCTCTATCTCCACCAGCCGATCGATCGGCACAATGCGCTCTCGCCTTAGCCTTTGGAACAGCGCCATTTTTGCGGTTTGAAAGAAGTAGTTCTTGCCGCTGTTGATATGAGCGACGCTGCTCAGTTTCGTGATGGAGAGATAGGCGTCCTGAACAACATCCTCGATCTCATCCTCGCTGATCCGCATTCTGCGCAACCAGGCGCGCAATTCCCCCTCGAAGGGAATAATATTGCTTCCCACCCAGGCGATTATGCCGCTTCGGGTCTGCACGTGCATCTCCAAGTCCCTATCGGGCTCCATAGGCTAGATGCACGGAAATGCCATTTCCAACGATTCAAACCGCCAAAAATGCAAACAGGCGTGAACATGGGAAATCCCGGAAGCCGATTGCAGCTTCCGGGATCCTGTTTTCACGGAACTAGCCGGTAGTTCAGAACTTCATCCGCGCCGTGACGCCATAGGTCGTCGGCGCGCTGTACCAAGTGATCACATGGTCACCGAATGACAAACCGTCATTGATGGTCCGCTTGTTGAAAATATTCTTTCCGTAGAAATCGAGAGCCAGCATGTCGTTGACATCATAACGCAGCGAGGCATCAACGACGGTGATCGCCTGCGCATGGGCCGCTTCGCGAGCCGCCACGCCGATGCTGGTGTACATGTAGCGGTCGCCCGTCCGCGTCACCTGTACCCGCGGCGTCAATGCCATTTCGCCACCCAGCGAGAAGCGGTTCTCGATCGAACCCGATACCCGGTATTTGGGGATCAGGGCCAGCGGTTCTCCAACACGCGTTCCGCCTGGTGCCGACAAGTCGTCAAAGCGCGTGTATCGAGGTTGCGTGAAATCGCCGTTGAACGAGAGTCGCAAGGTTTCCATGAGCAAGGCCTGCAACTCGACTTCGATACCCTGAATCTTCGCGGCACCAGCGTTGAAGATCGACGCGATCGGAGCGCCCGTATCGGGATTGTTGCTCTGCACATTGAGCTGAATGTCCTTGTAGGACATGTCGTAACGCGTGACCGAGCCAACCAGGCGCCGGTCAAATATGGAGAACTTCAGGCCGACCTCGTAATTGTCCACGTGCTCGGGCTTGAACGAGGTCAGGTTGCCACCCGTCGTAGTACCGTTGGCGTTGAAACCACCGTTCTTGAAACCCTTCGAATAGGTGAAATAGAGCATTGCCTGATCGAGAAAGCCGTTGTTCGTCCATGACGCCGGCGCGTTCAACTGCAAGCTGGTCATTGGCGTCCAGGTCTTTGCGGGCACTGAAAACACACCATTGGCCTGATCCGGGCCGACGCAAGTCGTAGGGGCAGCGACCCGCACAGCACATTTCTGCGTGTAGAAACCCTTTGTGTCATCCGAATATCGGATGCCTCCGGTTAAGGAGACGATCGGATTAAAATCATAGGTGAACTGCGAATAGACAGCGCGGCTCCTGTTGAGCAGCTTCAAATACTGCACGTTACTGAATATCCGAGCGGGCTCGAGAAACGGATAGATGCTTCCGAAGCGCTCGCCCTTGCCAGGCGTACGCTCCCGGTCGGCATAGGCACCGAGCACGAAATTCAGCTTCTTGTCAAAAGCTTGTACGAGAAGCTGTAGTTCACCGCTGATCTGATGGGTCTGCTTGTCTACCTCAACGCTGTAGATGCCGTTGAGCGCGGTCGCGTCATAGTCGATGACCCGGTGGCTATTGGCCCATTGATAGCCCGCGATGCCCTTGATCGTGAAATCGTCAATCACGCCCGACGATCCAAGATCCCAGGCGATCGTGCTAGACGTCGCGAACATTTCCATTGCGCCGGTCAGAGGCGCATCTGAACTTGTGTGGTTAAGTCCGTTTGCGCGCGTCGCTGCGCAGGCCGGGACGTATATCGCACCAAACACAGGATGAGGCGTGATCTGGATACATTGGAAGGCACGGCCATTATTGTTGTCGGCGGAATATATCGCGCTCACATCCCATGTCAGATTGTCCGTAGGCGTGAAACGCAATGCCCCCGACGCGACCCAGGTATCCCGATTGTCCAGCTTGCGTCCATTGAAATCGTTGACCGAATAGCCGTCGTCCCGATCGACCATACCTGCGATACGGACTGCCAGCTTGTCACCAAGCGGAATGTTGAGCGAGGCGCGCGAACGTACCCGGTTGTAACGTCCAAAGCCCACTTCGACCTGTCCGGACAAGGCATCCGTGGAAGGCTTGATCGTGGTGATGTTCACGGCGCCGCCGATCGTGTTCTTACCGAACAACGTGCCCTGCGGCCCGCGCAGTACTTCGATGCTGGCCAGGTCGAGATTGTCGAGCATCGCGCCCTGCGAGCGCGCGAAGAACATGCCGTCGATGTAAATGCCGACACCCTGTTCGGAGGACACGTTGGCGATGGCATTGCCGACACCACGGATAAAGACGCGCGCTTCCGACGAGTTGCCGCCGGTGCCTTCGTAGATGAGGCTTGGCGTGCTGGACTGGATCTCAGACACCTGCTGGATGGAGCGCCGCTCCAGTTCCTCGGCGCTGAAGGCAGTCACCGCCACCGGCGTTTCGAGCAGACTCTCGTTGCGGCGCCGCGCGGTGACGATGATGTCGGCGATGCCGCCCTGACTTGCCCTCTCGGCGGATGCTGGTGCAGCTCCTGCCTCGGCGTCCTGCGCAAAAGCCGACGATGCTATCGTGGTCGATAGTGCCGCCGCTGATGCGGCGACAAACCAACGAGATTTCACAAAAGATTGTTTCATAACCTCTCCCCTTTTTCTGCCTGCGGCTTTACGCCTGCTGTTTGTATAAGCGCCGCTATCGGTTGCGATGCGGTACTATTTCGTTTTTATGCACATCTTTTTATTTTATTTCTCAGATGAGATGGGCCTCAGGGCGCCTCCATGCCCCAATGCCGCACGAAGCCATCACAACGTTCTCGGACAATCCCGAGGCTTACGGTTACGGAAATGCGCACCCCCCGTTGGCGATCAAGATGTGTCTGTTGTAACATCAGCCCCTGCTTATTGTACCGGTTTAATTCAGCCTTTGCCTAATTAAGTATCCGCCACCACCAGCAGCGCGCGCAAAGCGATTAATTTTATTAGCTGGAGGAGATCGCGCCGCTCCTCGCTGCAATAACCACTTTCAAAAATGCACAGCTTTCTCGCGAATCCGGTTCATTTTCCAATAAACGAAAAGACGTGTTTGATACGATATCGTGCGCGAATATTTTGGATGTAAGGACAGTCGCAGAAACCAATATGTGGTTTTGCGGGAGAACCCATGACAGCAGCCCGCCTTTACGGAACGAGCGACAGCAGCATCGAAGGGGTCAGAAGCTGAGGGAGTTCCTGCGGCTCATCCTTGGCCGGATAAAACAGATAATAAGGCACGCCCGACCGCCCATGGGCGGCAAGGAAGCGGCCGATGGCGGGATCGCCGCGGGTCCAGTCGCCGACCATCGTCACG
>Ga0157378_10004543_pt1 | contig 12173 bp, 3 predicted proteins | sample M65metaG_FD_115309 | JGI IMG/M metagenome (GOLD analysis project Ga0157378, IMG submission 115309) | Miscanthus rhizosphere microbial communities from Kellogg Biological Station, Michigan, USA - M6-5 metaG | ecosystem: Host-associated > Plants > Roots > Rhizosphere > Soil | place: USA: Michigan...
CTAACTACTTCAAGCTACTGATATGCCAACCGCAGCCGGAACACTGGAATCGCTTGCACTGGAATTGGGCAAAGCTTTGCATCCGCTAAAAGACCTGATGCGACCTGATATTTTTGTGCGGCTTGGAACAGAACTTCCTTCAGCTATTGCCGGCAGCGCCGGAATAAACAATAAGATTACTGCTGCTGCTAATAAAGCCTCTGATCTTGAACCGAAAATACAAGCGCTTGCAGCAGCTATAGCCGCAGAAAATGTAGCAACAATTATTAGTACCGGTATTGATTTGATCGGCACTATAGCGGAACTTATTACGAATCTCAAAGATTTAGGTGATACTGTTCATTCAGAAGCAAACAGTCTTCCTCCTGCAGACAGGGCAGCCATTCAGGCCCTGGCAGAAAAATTAGCAGTGCGAATACTCGAATATTCCGGTGTTGGTTATCTTGATGAAAAGATGCCTGCGCTTACTACTTCACTCAATCTTATTGGATTGATTGATAAGGAAACTGTCACTCCTCCCGAACTTGAAGTATTAAGCCTTCCAAAAGATATTATTCCGAGACGTTTCAATCTAGATCGGTTGCCTGATCTGCTAAACAAACCGGATTTATATCTTCAGCAGATCTTTCAATGGGGCAGTCCGGGTTTTGATGGAAAGATATTGCTGCAAAAAATACAGGCGTTAATACAAGGAATTGGACTGCCGGCAGAAATTTATACCGTTGGCGGACAACCACCGGTTCTTGAAGCATACGTTTTCAATTTAGAAGTAGATAACAGTGTAAATCCCCCGGGACTGAAATTAGAGTTTAACCTGCCGGGCAGCACAGACTTTGATAAAACCATTAATTTTTCTGATCTCTGGAAGGGCACAGTGCATGTTCATGCTGCTTTTGCTGCGGGTTTAACCGGCACATTAAGACCACCCTTTAACCTCAATATAAAACCACCAAGCGGCAATATCACGCTTGAAACATTGCTCGGAATAAAGGCAGAAAAAACTCCTGATGATCCTATCATCATATTAGGCGCTGCGGGAGGAACAAGACTGCAAGCTAAAAGCATCGGAGGAAGTATTGGAGCCAATGTTAACGGGGACACTTCCGGGGTTGATGTTAATCCTTCTATACAAGTCAGTATTGAAGAAGGAAAACTTGTTATTGATTTTTCACAAGGCGATGGCTTTATTCAAAAAATACTTTCGGGGGTTCATGTAGAGGCGGATTTCAGTCTGCTTGCTAACTGGGATCCCAAAAACGGATTGCGTCTGCAAGGCAGCGGCGGCGTAGAGGTATTGATCCCACTACATATTGACCTCATTATAATCCAGGTTAAGGGTTTATATTTTTCTATCGGTTTTTCTACCGAAGCTCCACTCAAAATTGGATTGGCTGTACAGCTTGCCACAACACTTGGTCCGCTCAACGCCATTGTTGATCACATTGGCACGAACATCAATATCACCTTCCCTTCTAATGGTGCAGGACGATTAGGTCTTGCAGACCTCAACTTTGGTTTTGAACCGCCAAAAGGTGTAGGGTTATCCTTAGATACCGGTCCCATTAAAGGCGGTGGCTTTCTCTATCTTGATTTTGAAAAAGGAGAATATTTTGGTGCGCTGGAGCTAAGCTTTCAAGGTATCGTTGATTTGAAAGCCATTGGGATTATCAACACCAAAATGCCTGACGGTAGCAGCGGCTTTGCATTGCTGATATTGATCACCGCTGAATTCACTCCCATACAATTGGGTTTCGGTTTTACATTAAATGGAGTTGGCGGTTTACTCGGATTGAATCACAGCACGGATGTTACTGCTTTACAGATCGGTGTAAAAACAGGAGCGGTTAACAGTATTCTTTTTCCTGATGATATAGTGGCAAATATTACACGTATCATCAGTGATTTAAAGGCGATCTTCCCGGTAGTAGAAGGACATTTTGTTCTTGCTCCCATGGCAAAACTGGGATGGGGAGTACCTACATTAATTACACTTGAACTTGGCATTATCATAGATATTCCATCTCCTCAATTAATAATCCTCGGAGTATTAAAATGTATATTACCCACCGAAGATGCTGCGATCCTGAAATTGCAGGTAAATTTTGCGGGCGGAATTGATTTTACACAGGGCATTTGGTTCAATGCAAGTCTTTTCGATTCAAGACTATTGACCTTTACCCTTTCGGGCGATATGGCATTGCGCATTGGATGGGGTGATCAGCCAATGTTTATTATTTCAGTTGGAGGCTTTCATCCTGCCTTCCATGAAATACCACCTGATCTTACAGGCATGAATCGCTTGAGTATTTCATTATTGTCGGGCGATAATCCACGCATAACGATACAAACTTATTTTGCCATTACTTCTAATACCGTTCAATCTGGAGCAAGAGCAGAATTATATGCTGAAGCGGCGGGATTTAATGTGTATGGATTTTTGGGTTATGATCTCCTGGTGCAATTCAATCCATTCTATTTTATAGCCGATATATATGCCGGGCTTGCACTTCGTTCGGGTACAGATGAAATTGCCGGTATCAGTGTGCATTGTGAGCTCTCCGGTCCAACACCGTGGAATGCAAAAGGCGATGCAAGTCTTGAAATACTTTTCTTTTCTATTAGCGTTGGTTTTGATGTTACTTGGGGAGAAGATGAACCCTCGCAACCGGAGGATACGGAAAATATACTTGATCTCATTTCAAAGGCGCTGAATGATGATCGTAACTGGCGTGCTGAACTCCCACCCAATACTTCTACAAATGTTACGATAAAGAAAATAGATCTTCCACCAGACCAGATTGTCATTCATCCTTTCACATTGCTTTCGGTAAGTCAGAAAGTGGTGCCGCTTGAAATGGAGATCAATAAATTCGGCAATAAAAAACCCGCAGCCGATACAATATTTCATCTTGCTAACGGCGATGCCACCCCACAATATGTAACAGAAGAATTTGCCATAGCCAACTTTATAAAATTGAGTGACAGTGAAAAACTTTCACGCAAGTCATTTGAAAAAATGAAAAGTGGTTTGGAGTTTCAAACCTCGAACGCAAGCGCGTACGGATTTAATATACACAAAGATGTAAACTATGAATTGAGTTATGTGCATCGTAAAAAGAACCTCATATTAAGAGTCGGTATTTTCCGCTTCTTAATTGATGCATTCAATGTATTTGTAAAAGGAAATGCCATCGCAAAAAGCACGTTGTCTGTCAGCAAAAAAATCACTACAAATGCACCTGCAAAAGTAGAAATCAAACAACCGGGTTATTCTGTAGTGAATGTGAGCGATATGCAATTACATACTGAAAATGCAATGGCAGCTTCAGAAGCCGAAGCTTATTATCTGCATGATACTTTCATCAAACAAAATCCTTCTTTAAAAAACCAGATACAGGTTGTTTCACAATTTGAACTGAATTGATATGAGCATAACTGTAGCAAAATATACTTTTAGTTCCTGGCTAAGGAATGGCATTGGCGGAAACGTTAATCAAACAGATAATCTGGCTGATGGCTCTCCGTCTGTAAAAGAACGTGCAACAGTTCCTGTTGATGTACAAATTAACGGGCAAAATATTCATAAAGATTTTTCTTTGCTTGGTCCTGGTGATATTATTGGCATCAATCCGCAAATGGTGGTACGCACAGAGCCGTTAAACTGGATCACTAATTTTGAACCGAACTATCTTCCATTCATTGAATTTTATGAAGAAGATTTTATCTGGCGTTATACACCGGCGAAAGCAAACGGCGATAAGCTTAGACCGTGGATAATATTGTTGGTATTAAAAGATTCAGAAAAAGAAGAAGAACGCGAATTTGTCTTCAATCAAAACAGATCGCCTTTGCCAACTGTGATTGTAAAATCAACAGATAACATTCCCCCTCTCACACAAACATGGGCATGGTCGCATGTGCATATCAATGAAGGTTATAATTCAACAACTGAATTTGAAGAATTTCTTCAGTCGCTTCATGACCTTAATAATCCGAATGCTGACAAGATTATTTGCCGCCTGATGAATCCCCGCAAATTGGAATCTAATCAAGGCTACCGCGCATTTGTAATACCAACCTTCGAGACAGGAAGGCTTGCAGGTTTACAACAAGATACAACCAACACTGATGCACAACAACCTTCATGGACAGATGGCGCTGCCAATATTGAATTCCCTGTCTATTACACCTGGTATTTCAGAACAGGCGAAAACGAGGATTTTGAATCGCTTGTAAAATTGCTTGAACCGAGGGTGATGGATAAAAGAATTGGCATTCGTGATATGGATGGTTCGCAGCCAGGTTTTGGAATGACTGTTGGAACAGATATTGGCTCTATACCTGATGCAGATAACCAGCAGATCATCGGTCTTGAAGGTGCTTTACAATCACCCACTACACACTCAAGACCGTTAACGATAGATACATCAAAACAATTTTTTTCACAACTGCAATCTATTTTGAATTTTCCTGCTGAATTACAAAAAGCAACAAACAATTCATCTGACCCTGTAGTAAGTCCGCCTATTTATGGCGAGAACCATGCTTTGGTGCATGAACTTGATATTACAAACAATGGCTGGTTGCACCTTTTAAATAAAGACCCGAGAAATCGGGTTCCCGGCGGTTTTGGTACCAGTGTAATTCAAAAAAACCAGGATGATTATGTGGCAAGAGCGTGGGCGCAGGTAAAAAAAATATTGGAGGCGAATAGAAAAATTTTATTTACTTCCTTTTCTTTATTTGTAACGGAAACTATCAATAAAAATTTTATTCAGAAGTTGGCTCCTGAAAAAACGTTGTTGTTCTTTTCTCCTATTCTTAAAAAAGTAAAAGGATCGCCAACTACCCTTCATTATCAAATGCAGCAAAGCAACATTCAAACTGCTGCAGTAAGTGCGAGTTTCAGACGTCTCATAAGACCGAGAGGTGCATATTACGAGAAACTAAAAAATGTCGATGCTACTTTTAGTCATGTTAAGTTGCTTCAGGATCTTAACAGCGGTAAAGTAAGTGCCGCGCCTCCTAAGCAAGCTCCCGATAATATTACTCGTATTGATAAAGTTACAGCCGGGTTGCCTGCAGAAAAGCTAAGTCCGTTTATAAAATTTTTGCTTAAGAATAATTTGTTGCTTTTTATTGTTTTGCTTGTATTGTTATTGATAATTGCTATCGTGAGTGGTGCATGGCTCGTATGTTTGATTATCGCAATTGCCGCCGTGGCTCTTTATTTTTATTCCAACAAATTGAAAAATCAACTTACAGAAAACGCTGCAATTAATGATCCTGCTACACTTGTAACAACTCTGGAAAAAGTTCCTCCGAGAAGCAATTTTGTTTTTACTGAAACAGATCCTGTTGTTCCTGTAACAAGTACAAGCGGCACTACTGTAACACAAACAAATACCAGCAGTTCTTCATCTTCTAATGCTATTCATTTTTCGACGGTAACAACATTTACTCCTGCTGCCGCAGGACAAGATAGTTTGGAAGCAAAAAATTTTCGTGCGGCTGCGATCAATTTAAACAAACGCTTATCGATAAAAGCGCCTGAAAAAGTTTTTGTTCCGTTTGATATTACAAATGCTTATGAAAAATTGCAAGTGGCAACTGATCCGAAACTTGTATTTCCGCGCATGCTTGCCTCTCTTGTTTATTTTTCTTTCAATCAAGAATGGTTGCTAAATTGGGAGCATCTTGTACCCGCAATGGCTTACCCCGATTTTGAAGACCCGATGTATGAAAAGCTGCGCGATATTTCTTCAGAACTGCTCATTCCAAATCTCAATCTTATTCCGCCAAACACTATTTCTCTTCTCGTTACCAATCCTCCGTTTATCGAATCATATATGGTTGGATTAAATCATGAATTTGGTAAAGAGTTGTTGTGGCGAGAATATCCCACAGACAAGCGCGGCAGCTACTTTCGTCAATTCTGGGATGTGAAGGGTATTATAACAAATGAAACCGGATTAACACAAGAACAGTTAACTGAAAAATATAAAGACATTATTCCATTAGACAAATGGTTCAGCACATCTGAACTCGGTAATCATAATAACCGCAATCTCGGTGGTAAAAAACAAGTAGTGCTTGTTGTAAAAGGTGAACTGTTTAAGAAATATCCGAACACAATTGTTTACGCACAAAAGGCGCATATTTTTAAAGATAGTCATGGCACACCTGATGCGTCTCATGAACCTGTGATTATTGAAGTTCAAACAGAAGATGAGATGAAAGCAGAAATTAAATTTCCAATTTTTAAAGCAGACGTAAATCCTGATATAAAATTTTTTGGGTTTGATCTTACCATTCCGCAGGCACGTGGTGCAGATGATCCGCAAAATGAAAATGATGACTGGGGATATTATTTTATCATTCAGCAAATACCCGGAGAACCGCGTTTTGGAATGGACATCAACTACGAACCTGATGATCCGGCACATCCTACATGGGACGATGTATCATGGGATAAATACAGCCCGGTTAAAGGGTTTATCAGCACGGGTGTTAAACCAACAGGATTTACACCAACAGGAGCGGGTGAGGATATTAATCAATGGGGTAATAATTCCGCTATGATGGCTTATATCCTCTATCAAAAACCTGTGATGATTGCAGTTCATGCTAAAGAGATGCTTGAAAATCTGGATAACTAAAAATTTTTCAATGAGCTATTCCGAATCCATTCAAAAAATAAGACAAGCAAGAGCTGACAGGGATGCGGTGAAAGAGAAGATATATAATTTACAGCTTAAATATCTCTCATTAAAAAAGCAACAGAAAAAGGCTGACAGAAAAGAAATTGCAGATGACAAAGCAACAACAGAATTAATTGATAGTTTGCAAAAAGAGATGGCAGGTCTTCAGGAACAGTTGAACAACTTAACGTCTCAACTGAACAGACTTCTCTTGTTGAATGATCGCGTAAAAGAATTGCAGTCGCAACTTCAGCAACTGTCTGCAGAAACAGAACAAATCGAAAACAAAATTGCTGGTGTTGATAACGAACTGCAACACGGCGATATTTCTGATGCGAAAAAAGCAGAGCTTGAAAAACAAAAAGAAGCACTGCAACGGCAACTGGATGCACTAAATAAAAAGAAGGAAGACATTAATAGAGAAATTGAGAAAATTCGCGCTGAGTTAGCGAACACACGGTCGCAGGATGATTTGCAAAATCAAATAGACGAATTAAACGGTCGCATCAAAGCGTTACAGGAACAATTAGATAACACCATTAAAGACAATACAAAATTTGCGCCTGATAATAGCGGTGAACTCGAACGCATAAAGAGCCAGATCTTTGATACGATTGGCACATCAAAAGAAAAGAATCAAGTGCTCATTAGTACGATTGGTGAACTTTTCGGCAGGTTAACTCCGCAACAATTAATAGAAGAATGGAATGATAATATTCCCATTCTGTTGTTACCTCTAAGGCTTGAAACAAAGTTTAAACAGGAAGGTGATTTCAACGAATTATGGGTACGCATTTTTCCCGACGATATAGCGGTGGTTACTCATGAAAGGGTATTAACTGATACAGAAATCACTTATGGCACTGCACATTGGAAAGCTATATGGAAAGCTAAAGGAGATGCCGCAAAGAAACAAACCGCGTGGCAAATGATCACCGATAAGTTTGGCATTAACAGAGCAGCATGGGTCGCTTTACAAACCAAACCAAAGAATTGGGATAACGCGGGTGATCTTGAAAATGAAGGTGATTTGGTTTTTCCAACTTTCGATATAACAAAACCAAATAGCTGGACGCAGGCTCCTCACACACGCATCATGCCTGATCGTTTTGTAATACTTGGTTACAGAAGCGGAGAGCTTAAATATTCTGCAGTAGGAAACCTCGTGGATGATATATTGATTCTTGGTCCTGCTCCGGTGGAAGATGCGGATAATCCTTCTCTGACAAGAGATCCAAATGATAATCGTATAAAATACAGTGAAGATTTCCAATGGTTGGTTGATTTTGACAAAGCGGTTGAGAAAGGAATGGGCTTTAAAATACGGCTCGATAGTGAATCTGCAGTTTCAGGTTTTGACCAGTTGCTTGTGTTAGGAATAAAATTATCTGCGGATGAAAATGATAGTCAACAAATTTTAGAAAACCTTCTTCAAAACCATCGCTACTCGATTGAAGGATTAAGTTTGGTGCAACAGGGAACACCTACAAATAATACGGATGAAGAAGATGCAGGATATTCAAAAAAGCAAACGATAGAAGATATTTCAAAATTTATTGAACAAGATCAGGTTTTGTTTAATTCAACTACAGATCTCCGCGAAGCTACCGATGGGCAGCGCCTCGCAGATTATCTTGGCGTAGAGTATGAAATTTTTCAAACCGTTCAGAATAGCCAGTTACGTGATCATACAGAAGCCATTGCTATGAACAAGGCGCTCTATGCAGCAACATTTGGATATTACATGCACAGCATGTTGAATGATGTGGTTAATGATGACGGTCTTTTGCAATTGCGCAGTCACTTTACTAATATGGTAACCGGTCGTGGACCGCTTGCTGCTATCAGAGTTGGCAACCAACCCTATGGCATCATAATAACAAGTGCTTTTGACCAATGGAAATATCCGCAGGGCAGAATATTTGATGCGTTGTTTAGTAATTCTTTTTACGAAAAGCTATACAGTTTTTTGAAGTTTCTCCAGGCAGAATGGCAAAACAAAATTCCTTTACTCGCACACATCAGCAAACAGGGCGATGCAAATGATAATTTGATGAAGGTGCTTGGTCTTCATCCTAACTCTGTTGAATTTTATCAGAGAGTAGGTTATAGCTGGGATTATCTGCAAAATCTTGATGAGTTTGGATGGGGAGGAAAATATTTTGCGGATGTGATGAAGATGGTTTTTGAGAATATTTATGTGCGGCAATTGTTAAGAAATTTTGGTTACACAGAAACTAATGAGAATGGAACACCAAAAGCAGTACCCTTGTTGCTACAATTGATATTTCAGCATTATCAGACAAGGCTTGATAATAAAAATTTGATTGACAGTGAACCGCTTTCTGAAACACAACTGATAAAACCTTACGATGAAGCCACTGGATTAAACTATATTGATTGGTTGATTACAAATGCAGGTGATGCTACGCAACTGGAAAAGCAGGATTTTGGTGGAGCGCAAAAACCAAATTCTCTCTTGTATTTAATGCTGCTTTATTCTTTGTTGCATGAAGCAAGCGAAAGCATTTACACTTATCTGAACAGAAACGATGTTGTGGCAAATGAACTGTTGCGGTCAAGAAAATTTATGAACATAAGCAGTGCGCCAACGGTTTCGAACTGGGAAGTTTTTCAGGCGCCTGTAAACAAACTTGTAACTACGGAACAATCTTCTTTACCGCTGTATTCATTTGTGTATTCACAAATCAATATAGGCACTTCTGATTTCGCTGCAAATCTTGCTGAACATTTATGGGGATTGAATATTCTCAAAGATCTCCCAACTGCAAGACTCGAAAGAATTCTTGTTGAACACATTGATACGGTATCGTATAGATTAGATGCATGGCAAACTTCACTGTTTGAACAACGTTTGCAGTCACAACGCAATCTTACATCAGACAATACCAAAAGAAACAAAGGCATTTATCTTGGTGCGTATGGCTATCTCGAAAATGTGCAGCCAGGACACAAGCGCTCAAAAATTTCAGAGGATATTCTGCCCGAATCTTTACGCGAAAACAAGGACAATCTTTTTGTAGAGGCAGGCAATGGAGGTTATGTCCATGCGCCATCTTTAAATCATGCCACAGCAGCAGCTATTTTACGTAACGGTTATCTTACACATGCTAATGCAGAAGATGAGGAAACGCTCTCCGTCAATCTTTCTTCTGAAAGAGTGCGCAGAGCAAAATATTTGTTGGAAGGGATACAAAACGGGCAAACACTTGAAGCCCTGCTCGGTTACCAGTTTGAAAGAGGTTTGCACGACTGGACTACAAGACCTGTAAATCCTGTTATTCTTAACCAGCTAATTCCAAATTTCCGTGAAGCTTTTCCTATCACTAAAACAAAAGTGCCGCAGGAAGGGAAAACAACAGGACCTGAAGAAGTGACACAGGATTTTCATGTGGTGAATGGTCTTTCATTGGCAAATGTTACAAATGATTTTCCTTACGGCATCGGTACTTTTCCTTCGCTCGATAATGATCAAATCAATGCTATAAGGACAGAGAAAAAAGAAATTGAAGATACACTCGACGCCTTGCGTGATGTGCTTTTATCTGAAGGCGCTTACCAGCTTGCACTCGGAAATTTTGAACGCGCTGCGGCAGTAATGCAAGCCATCTCCAGCAGCACTATGCCACCGGGCACAGAAGTTATAAATTCTTCACGGGGCACTGATTTAAGCTTTACTAATAAAGTAGTCATTCATTTTGATAGTACACTTACAACTAATCCATGGAGTGGTGTGCCACTAACGCAAAAAGCATTAACAGAGCCCGCGCTTAATCATTGGCTGGGAAGTTTGCTTGATGATCCTTCAAAAATCAAGTGTACGGTAATGGCTGTTGACAAGGAAGGGAATATATTAACAAGAGCGGATGCTACCGAAATAAAAGGAATTGTTTCGCTACATGATCTGCGAATTCAGCCAATTGATTTTATATATCTTATCCGGAACAAACTGGAATCTTCGGGAACATCAGAATTAGAAACAAGGATACGATATGTTTTTGCGAGAACCAATTCACTCACCGATGATACGATTGTAAAGATTGTTTTTGCAGAATCCGGTGCTGCTGCAGATATCTCTATAAAGTCATTCGCCGAAATACTTCCTTTTGCAAATTACCTTCGTGATTTGATAAGTGGATCAAGACCATTGGTTGCTAAAGATTTTGAACCTGCCTCCAAAACACTTACAGTTTCAAAAGATAATCCTAATAATATCAACTGGAATGAATTTTTAAGTCGCGTGCAAAAGGTATTTAACTATTATGATACTTTATCAGCGCAGTTAGCAACAGATGTAAACGATGCAGTTACATTAAAAACTCCCATCGCAACAGACACATTGCGTGCAACGCTGAAAACGATTGGGGATGCAGGATATGTTTTTGCATTTCCGCAATCATCATTCGGATCAGAGCAAGCACAGATAGATATTCTTGCAACGCAGGGCAATTCAGTTATTCAGCGGTTGAATGATGTAAAGGAATCATTTAATAAAGCACTTGCAAAAGTGAACGATGCAAACACAAAAATTGATCAGAAAATTTCATTGCTTACTGAAATGACGAAGAGCTTTTTGGGGGATGATTATATTGTTCTGCCAAAATTCAATTTCAATAATACAACAGAAATAAACCAGGCAAATATTTCAAGAAATGATTTACTGAAATACGCAACGGATGATTTAAAAATTCCGTTGCCAGTGAATGAGTGGCTGCATGGCGTATCATTGATTCGTTCAAAAATACACACACTTGAAATGGTGCGATTGCTGAATGACACTTTCAATAATGATCTGTTGGAAATATCGCCTCTGCAATTGCCTTATCGTAACAATGATACATGGCTTGCTATAGAATTTAAAGAAGGAACAATAATTGATCATGATACACTTTCAATCGTTCAATGTAATCCACAAGGATTTAGTGCAGCAAAGGAGCAATGTGGTTTATTGATTGATGAATGGATTGAGATTATTCCCAACAAAAAAGAAGTAACAGGCATCACATTTAATTACAATCAGCCAAACAGTGTGCCGCCGCAGGCTATTCTTCTCACTGTTACTCCTGAGCAAACAGGGAACTGGAAATGGGGCAATCTTGTAGCATCGATCCAAGATACTTTTGCCCGTGCAAAAAGAAGAGCCATCGAGCCGGATCATGTTGATCTTATGAATGGAATAAGTACGTTGCTTCCTGCAACTTTAACTGAATTTACTACAGGTGAAAATGGTATATCACTCGATTATTCACTCATCATTACCACAGTCTTGAATGAAGTAGCAGCTATACAATTCAACAAAAACTAAAACAGTATTCAATGCCTATTTTGTCTGAAATAATGATGCAGCCTGATTTAGAGCTCTTGCAGGCAATTTACCGCATACCAACCGTTACTGCTTATAACCGTTTGGAACCACGACCGCGTTCAGAAAATTTTGAAAGAAGTCTTCGC
>Ga0157378_10004544_pt1 | contig 12172 bp, 12 predicted proteins | sample M65metaG_FD_115309 | JGI IMG/M metagenome (GOLD analysis project Ga0157378, IMG submission 115309) | Miscanthus rhizosphere microbial communities from Kellogg Biological Station, Michigan, USA - M6-5 metaG | ecosystem: Host-associated > Plants > Roots > Rhizosphere > Soil | place: USA: Michigan...
CGTCTGCGTGCTCAACATCTCGGCCTCGCCCTACCACCTCGGCAAGGGCGAGGCACGCGAGGAGATGCTCGCGACACGCGCCCGCGACGGCCTCTGCGCCGTCGCCTACTGCAACCTCGTCGGTGGCCAGGACGAGCTCGTGTTCGACGGGCGCAGCGCCGTGTTCGGACCCGACGGCAGCGTGCTCGCGCGCGCCGCCTCCTTCGTGGAGGAGCTCCTCGTCTCCGACCTCGACCTCGACGCTTCCGTGCACGAGCGCCTGCGCGACTCGCGTCTGCGCCGCGGGCGCCGCCACCGCGTGCACCCGCCGGTCACGATCGAGCTCCCGCTCGGCCACGAGCGGCCCGTCGTGACGTCGTCGGTCGCACCCGTCCCGGACGGCAGGACCGCGGAGCTGTGGGGCGCGCTGCGCATCGGGCTCATCGACTACACGCGCAAGAACGGCTTCGAGCGCGTGCTGCTCGGGCTCTCGGGCGGCATCGACTCGGCGCTCGTGGCCGCGCTGGCCGCCGACGCCCTCGGGCCCGACCGCGTCGAGGCCGTCTCCATGCCGACCCGCTACAACAGCGAGGGCACGCGCAGCGACGCGCGACTCGTCGCCGAGCGCCTCGGGATCTCGTTCCGCGAAGTCGCGATCGAGGAGCTGCGGCTGGCGTTCGGGGGCGCGCTGCCGGGAACGACCGGGCTGGCGGCCGAGAACCTGCAGGCGCGCATCCGCGGCGTGCTGCTGATGACACTCAGCAACCAGCACGGATGGCTCGTGCTCACGACCGGCAACAAGTCCGAGACGGCAGTGGGCTACACGACGCTGTACGGCGATTCGGCCGGCGGCTTCGCGCCCATCAAGGACGTCCCCAAGACGCTCGTGTTCGCGCTCTCCCGCCATGTCAACGAGCAGGCCGGCAGGGAGCTGATCCCGGTCTCGATCATCGATCGCCCGCCCTCGGCGGAGCTGCGCGACGATCAGCGCGACGACCAGTCGCTGCCGCCCTATGAGCAGCTCGATCCGCTGATCGAGGCCTACGTCGAGGACGATCTCTCGCCGGACGAGATTGCGCGGCGCGGCCTGGCCACGCTCGAGGTGGCGCAGCGCGTGGCGCGCCTCGTCGATCTCGCCGAGTACAAGCGGCGACAGGCGCCGCCCGGCATCAAGGTGCACCACAAGGCCTTCGGCCGTGACCGGCGCCTGCCGATCACGAACCGCTTCGGTCGCTGAGCGAGCACCGCCGATCAGAGGTTTTGGCTCTGCCCGGACGGGCAGGAGGCTCACGTCAATCCACCTTCATCCGAGGGAGGCTTCCGTGTCTACCTGGCTCTGGATCATCTTCGTCGTCGCCGTCGTCGTCATCGCTGTACTGGTCCTGTCCGCGGCCATCCAGCGGCGCAGAACCGAGCGCCTGCGGGACGGCTTCGGGCCCGAGTACGACCGCACCGTCGATCGCGCCGGCGGGCGCGGGGCCGCCGAGGCCGAGTTGCGCGAACGCCAGCACCGCCGCGAGGAGCTGGAGCTCCGCCCGCTCGCGCCGCTTGCCCGCAAGGGCTTCCTGGACGCCTGGCAGGGCACGCAGGCCGAGTTCGTCGACGATCCGGCCGTCGCCATCTCCGACGCCGACCGCCTCATTCAGAACGTGATGCGGGACCGCGGGTACCCGGTCGAGGACTTCGAGGAGCGCGCAGCGCTCGTCTCCGTCGACCATCCGGAGGTCGTCGAGCGCTACCGCCGGGCGCACTCCATCGCCGTCGCGAACGCCGACGGCAGCACCGACACCGACACCGAGGACCTGCGGATCGCCATGCAGGACTACCGCGCGCTGTTCGTCGAGCTCGTCGAGCGCGACACCGTCGACGCCTCGTAACACGTGCGGCACGTCAGGGGGGACGTCAAGGGTCTGGCCCTTGACGTCCCGCCCAGCGGCCGCGCCCGGCCAAGTGGCACACGCTGCGTGTGCCACTTGGCCGCGTTGCGTCAGGAGCCGACGACGAGGCCGCCGAAGCCCACGGGCAGGCCGCCGACGCTGCCGAGCGAGGTCAGCGAGCCATCGCCGGCGATCTTGAATGCGTTGATCGTTCCGGTGTTGCCGCCGTTGACGTAGAGGAAGCGGTCACGCGAGATCGCCTCGTCCAGCGGGTGAGTGCCGGGGGCCAGCTGTGCCGTCGCGCCCCCCGGGGTGAGCAGCGCGAGGCTGCCGTTCGAAGCCACCGCGTAGGCGGAGATGGAGTCGGTCGCCGCGTTGGCGGTGTAGACGAGACGCCCGTCGCGCGTCGAGGCTGCCCAGCAAGCCGCGCCCTGACCGTTCACGAGCGAAGCCGTGACCGTGGTGAAGGGGTCGAGTTGGTAGGAGCTGAGTGCGCTGGCGCCGGCCTCCGTGACGAGCAGCGAGTCGTGCTTGCCGAACGCGAAGCCGAACGGCGCCGCGCCCGCCGACGCGTGGGCGGTGCCGGCTCCGGCGCGGCCCGAGCGGTCGACGGGATAGGTGTCGATCACGTTCGCGCCCTTCTCCGAGACGACGAGTTGGTCGCCGCGGGGCGTGAAGGAGACCTGCACCGCGCCCGCGGTGGCCGACGAGAGCGGCTGCGTCGCGCCGCTCAGAGGCGCGAGGCCGTGGCGGCCGAGCTTGAAGCCGGTGATGTTCCCGGTGCCACCGCTGTTGAGCACGTAGGCGATGCCGTGGTGGAGCGTGACGCTGTTCGGTGTCGTGCCGCCCGAGGGCACGCGATTGACGAGCACGAGCTGATCCCCGCGCACGCGGAAGGCCGAGACGTCGTTCGAGCCTGCGTCGACCGCGAGCAGCCAGCCATGGTCGAGGGCAAGAGCGCCCTCGGAGCCGAGGCCTGCCGCACCGCTGCCGGCGCCGCCGGTGAGGTAGCTCGCGCCCGGCGTGAGCGTTCCGTCGGCGGCCTGCGTGTAGGCCTGCACCGCGTTGGCGCTCGCGTTCGTCTCCGTGAACACGGCGCCGCCGCCGTGTGCCAGTGCCGGCGCCGGCGCGATCACGGCGAAGGCGGCGATCGCGAGACCCGTGAGTCGTCGAAGGGAGGTGCGGAACGGCATGTGTCGGTCCTTTCGTCGTGGATGCGGACGAGCCACCGTCGCACGACCCCGAACGGCAATAACGGCTCCCGGGCAGGTGTTCAGCGGCTGTTCAGACGTGGTTCAGGAAAGCGCCCGCAGACGCGCTTCGAATTCACCGCTTCCTAATGTCCGTGCCGCCACAATGGCGCTGTGGAGCCTGCGCGCACCGTGCTCGTCGTCGACGACGAGCCGACCGTCCGGGACGTCGTCGGGCAGTACCTCGCCCGCGACGGCTTTCGCGTCGTCACGACCGGTGATGGCCGGGAGGTGACCGGGCTCGTGGAGCGCGAGTCGCCGCACCTCGTCGTGCTCGACGTGATGCTCCCGGGCATCGGCGGCCTCGAGCTCTGCCGCGCGATCCGCGCGCGCTGGCCGATCCCGGTGATCCTCCTGACCGCGCGCAGCGAGGAGAGCGATCGCATCGTGGGCCTGGAGCTCGGCGCCGACGACTACGTGACCAAGCCGTTCTCGCCGCGCGAGCTGGTGGCGCGCGTGCGCGCCGTCCTGCGCCGGGGAGGCGGTGAGGAAGTGCCGGACCTCCTGCTGCACGGAGAGCTCGAGATCGACGTCCCGGCTCGGGAGGTGCGGTTGCGCGGCGAAGAGGTCCGGCTGGCCGCGCGCGAGTTCGACCTGCTTGCGTTCCTGGCGCGGCACCCGCGGCGCGTGTTCACGCGCGAGCAGATCATGCAGAGCGTGTGGGGCTACACCGCGGCCATCGACACGGGCACGCTGTCGGTGCACGTACGCCGGCTGCGCGAGAAGATCGAGGACGACCCGCGTACGCCGCGCCGCATCGAGACGGTCTGGAACGTCGGCTACCGCTTCGTCGCCTGATGTTCCCGTTCGCGTTCACGCTCGCGCTCTGCTCTCTGGCCGCCGGCATCTCCGGCGGGCTCGCCCTCCGCCTGCTCCCGAGCCTGCGCCTGCGGCTCGCAGGGCTCGCGTTGCTCGCATCCGGACTGCCCCTCGTGGCCGTCGTCGCCTCGGGGCTGATCATGTTCGACACGCGGCACGACGCGCTCGTCACCCTGATCGCGGCCATCGCCTCGGCCTCGGCGCTGGTGGGAGCGCTGCTCGTCTCGCGCTCCATCTCGCTGCCACTGGGCGCGCTGCGGCGCACTGCGCAGCGCCTCGCCGAGGGCGAGCTGGAGGCGCGCGCACCGATCAGCGGACCGAGTGAGCTGCGTGAGGTCGCGACCGTCGTGAACGAGATGAGCGCGGCGCTGGACGGGCTCCTGCGCGCGCAGCGCGAGCTCGTGGCGGCGGCCAGCCACGACCTGCGGACACCGCTCACCAATCTCCGCGCCTCGGCCGAGGCGCTCGAGGATGGGGTCGGCGATCCTGCGCCGCACCTCGCCTCGCTCCAGATTCAGGTCGAGCGCATGACGCTGCTCGTCGACGACCTGCTCGACCTCTCGCGCTTCGACGCGGGCGTCGTGCCGCTCGACGTCTCGGAGATCGACCTGGAGCCCCTGCTCGACGACTGCGTCGCGCTCTATGCCGCCGACGCGCGCACGGCGAACGTGCTGCTCGAGCGGGAGTGCCCGCCCGGCCTGCGCGGTCGCTTCGATCCGCTCCAGCTCGGGCGCGTCCTCTCCAATCTGGTGGGCAATGCGATCCGGCACACGCCGCCCGGCGGGCGGGTCCTGATCAGGGCCCGTGACGGCGTGGAGGTCAGCGTGATCGACACCGGCGTGGGCCTGCCGCCAGGTAGCGGCGACCGTGTGTTCGAGCGCTTCTGGCGCGGCGACGAGAGCCGCGGCGCAGGTGGGACCGGGCTCGGCCTCGCAATCGCCCGCGCGATCGTGGAGTTGCACGGCGGCACGATCCGCGTCGCCGACACCCCCGGCGGCGGCGCGAGCTTCACGTTCACGCTGCCGGCTTGACGGCCTCGTAGAGCGCGCGGTAGGCGCGGTAGCCCTCGTCGTAGACCTCGGCGTTGCCGGGGCGCGGGAGCAGCGGCTCGGCGAGGGCCACGAAGCGCGCGACATCGCTCCAGGCCGTGAACGCGCCGCTGCCCATCCCGGCGGCGAAGGCCGCTCCGAGCGCGGAGCCTGGATGGTCGATGACGGGCTCGAGCACCAGGCCGGTGACATCCGCGACGATCTGCTTCCAGAGGGCCGAGGAGGCGCCGCCATTGGTGACACGCGCTCGCTGCGGGGCCAAGCCATGCTCGGCGAGCACCTCGAGATGATGCCGCACGCCGTAGGCGAAGCCCTCGAGCAGCGCGCGGAACACATGGCCCCGGCCGTGGTCGGCCCGCAGGCCGGCGATGGCGCCGCGCGCGAGCGGGTCGTTGACGGGCGTCTTCTCGCCCAGCAGGTAGGGCAGGACGACGACGCCGCCGGCGCCGGGCGGGGTGGCCGCCGCCTCCCGGTCGAGCGCCTCCAGCGTCGCCCCCGCCGCCAGCTCGCGCTGGAACCAGCGCAGGCCCGAACCGCCGCTCGCCATGCAGCCGTTCGGCAGCCAGAGGCCGGGAGCCGGGTGCGCATCGAGATAGAGGCGGTCGTCCAGCAACGGGCGGTCGCTGCAGGCCAGCACGTCGACGGAGCCGCCGAGCTTGACGAGCAGGTCGCCGTGGCGGGCGAGCCCCGCGCCGAACGCGGACGCGACGTGATCGGCGAGCCCTGCCACCACGGGGATGCCGCTGCGCAGGCCGGTCGCTGCGGCGACCGGCGCGCTCACGCCACCGACGACGTCGGACGGGTCGCGGATCGGGCCGAAGAGCTCGCCGGTCACGCCGGCGGCGGCGCACAGGTCGGCGGCGTAAGCGCCTGAGCCGAGGTCGTAGAGACCGCCCTCGAGCGCCCAGTTGCGCTCGCTGAAGGCGACCTCGGCGAGCTGTCCGGCAAGCCAGTCGTACGAGCCCGCGACGCGTCGCGTGCGTGCCCACACGCCGGGCTCGTGCCGCTGCAGCCAGCGCAGCTTGGGGCCGACCGACTGCTGCGTGATGCCGGCGCCGGTGCGCAGGAGCACGCGCGCATCCGACAGCTCGGCGGTCAGCTCGTCGATCTCCGCGTGCGCACGGGCATCGTTGTAGAGCAGCGCCGGGCGCAGCGGCCGGTCGTCGTCGCCGAGCGGCACGACGCAGGGCACACAGCCCGCGACGCCGACGGCCGCGATGGCGGACGGCTCGATGCCTGCCGCGGCGCAGACGCGCGGGATCAGCGCAAGGGCGTTGTCGAGCCAGGTGGCGGCGTCCTGCTCCGACCAGCCGGGCTGCGGCGAGGCCGGCGCGTTCGGCAGCGAGTCTGCGGCCAGCAGGCCGCGGTCGGGGTCGAGCACGACGGCCTTGACGGCGGTCGTGCCGAGATCGAGCCCGACCAGCACCGAGCCGCTCAGGCGCTCCGCGCGGCGTCCAGGAAGCGCCGCACGCGCTCGCGTTCGACCGGTGCCCACGTGTCGCCGTCACGCTTGAGATCGCTGCCGACGATGACACCTGCGATGAACGGCGCGAACGAAGCGATCGTCGAGGCTCTGGCGCCGGTGTTGAGCAGGACGGGGGCGCTGCCGTCGAGGGCCTCGGCGACCTCCCGCACCGTCTCGAGCGCGGGCACGGCGCCCGCCATCGCCCCGGACACGAGGATCGCGTCGGCCAGCGAGGAGACGACCGCCGAGCGGGCGCGCGCGCCCGCGGTGCGGCTACCGAGTGCCGAGGCGAACTCGGGCGTGACGTTCATGAGTATGCAGAGATCGTCGGCTCCGTAGGCGCGGCGCTCGCGCAGCAGCGCGCCCGCATCCGGCTGCCAGATGCCCATGTCGCTCTCGTAGACGCCTGGGAGCACCTCGCGCATGAACGCGGCCCCGGTCGCGACGGCGACGCCCAGCGCCGCACGGGCGTCCCACAGGTAGTCGACTCCGAAGGGGCATTCCTGGGGCGCCAGCTCGCCGACGATGCGCCCCATCGCCGCGACGTGGACGGGCGGTGCCTCGAGCAGGTACGGCCGGTCGTTCTCGTTGCAGAACAGCACGGCGTCGACGCCCTCGCCGATGAGGATCTCGAGGTCGCGGCGGACATCGTCGATCGCCCCCTGGATGCCCGCCTGCTCGTCGTACAGCGGTGAGCCCGGCAGCGCCGGCACGTGGGCCATCGCGATCACGGGCAGCGGTCCGGGGAAGATGCGTCGGAAGCGGTTGCTCATCGCCGCCCGACTGTAGTGCTACTCGCGGTCGGCCGCGACGCGCTCCGCCTCGGGCTGCTCGACCCACTTCGAGTGGTGGCGGCGAGCCCAGTCCTCATCGACGTCCCCGAGCGTCATGCCGCGCAGCGAGTGCCGCGTGGCCGGATGCAGCACGGCGAGGTAGAGGTGGCCGGCCACGAGGATCATCAGGATCAGCGTGCCCCAGTCGTGCACCATCACCGTGCCCGCGAAGCGGTACGTGGTGTCGCGCTCGCCGTACCAGAGCAGGAATCCCGTCGCGTACATGGTCAGCATCAGCCCGCCGATCAGGGCGGAGTTGAGCTTCTGCCCAGCGTTGAAGCGACCCTGCGGCGGCGCGGCTCCGCCGCTGATGAACCGGCCCGGGGCGCCCTTGAGCCAGCGCGCGTCGTCGCTGTCGAAGCGGTCGATCTCGCGCGCGCTCCGGGCCAGCGAGCGCCGGTTGCCGAGCAGCGCGAGCAGGGCGAGCCCGCCGACGAGGGCGATGGCGCTCCAGAGATGCCAGGCCTTTGCGGTGGGCCGGTCGAGGATGCCCTCGAACGCCGACACGCTCAGGCAGAGGCCGGTGAACAGCATCACGAAGAACGTGGAGGCCAGCAGCCAGTGGGCGGCCCGCTCCGTCTTGGTGAAGCGGCCGATCCGCCTACGCGCCATAGCCGTTCGACTTGCCGACCCAGGCGTCGACGTCGTACCCGCGTTGCTCCCAGTAGCCGGGAGCGGGACTCGCGTCGAAGCGCAGCTCCCGCACCCACTTGACGTTCTTGTAGCCGTACATGCTGGGCAGCACGAGACGCAACGGCGCGCCGTGCGAGCGTGTCAGCGGCTTGCCGTCCTGGCGCCGGGCGAGCATCGCGTTCGGCTCCCGGAACTGGTCGAGCGAGACCTGATCGACATACGGCGTCTCCAGCGACTGGAGTGTCACGAACTTCGCCGAGGGCTTCGGCCGAACGAGGTCGATGATCGTCTGCGCCCGGATTCCTTCCCATCGGACGTTGTCGACCGACCAGCCGGTGACGCAATGGAAGTCGCTCGTCTGATGCACGCCCGGCAGTGCCGCGACCTCGCTCCAGCGCAGGCGCCGCGGCTTCTCCACGAGGCCGGTGATGCTGAGCTCGAACGAGGCGGGATCGAAGGTGGGGAGCGGCGATTGCACGCTGTAGATGCGCCAGCCGCCTCCGATGCCAGGCAGCACCTCGCCCAGACCGCCGGTCGAGGGCACGGCCTTGGAGAGGAATCGGCTCACGGAGGGGGCCGCGGCGATGCCGGCGATGCCCGCCGCAAACGTCCCGAGCAGCGCCGCGCGACCGAAGGGAACGCCGGAGCGAGGTGTTGGCGTGGGCCGTTCCATGTGACTGACAGTACCGCTCGCCCTGGTTTCGCTACAGGCGCGCGAGCTGGAATTCACCCCAGCTTCATGAATCGCCGGTGAGCCGGATCTCCCCGTCCGTCGTCGAGATCACGACCGCACGGAGGCCGCTGCCGTCACCGAGTGGCTGCACGGGCACGTCTCCGGCCACGCGTCCCTCCAGTTCCTCCGCGCTGCAGCCCACCTCGACCCGGCGAATGCCCTGCACCTCGACGGCATGCGGGGCGGCGAGCAGGCCCGGCCGCATGGCCGGGTCGTCCCAGGCGATGTAGAACGGCTTCGCGCCCAGGCACGCGTCGCGCCCGGCGACGCGCCACGAGATGCGCGAGCCGTCGGGGCGCTCCCGGCTGCCGGGCTCCAGAGCGAGACCGAGCCGCTGTGAGAGCCGTTCGATCTCGGTCGTCTCACAGCACCACGCCATCAGCGGGTCGCCGGTGGCCGTGTTGGCCAGGAGCCAGCGCCCCATGGGGTCGCGCAGCGCCTCGTTCTCGTCCGCCACCCCGATGATCTCGAGATAGGGCCCGCCGAGCGGCACGATGCGATTGTGCGTGCCCCAGCCGGGGTGCCTACCGCCCTGGAGTGAGGCGAGCCCGTGCTGCTCCCAGAGCCGGTCCGCGACCGCCTCGATGTCGCGAGCCCCGATGATCGCGTGGTCGATGCGCACGCCGGGTCAGGCGCCGTCCTCGCGAATCGTCGTCAGCGTCGCCCCGACCGTGACGACGTCGTCCTTGTGGACGAGTTGCGGGCCGAGCACCCCCGCGACCGGTGCCGTCACCTCGGCATCCACCTTGTCGGTCTCGACCAGGCAGATGGCGTCGTCGACCTCGCCGTGCTCGCCTTCCTGCTTCAGCCACTCGACGAGCGTCGCGTCGAGCATCGTCAGGCCCCATTTGGGCAGCACCACGGGCGTCTCGCTCACTCGCTCCCTCCTCCGTGTCGGGGCCGGCAGGCCGTGGCGATGATGCCATGCCGGTACGGATGGCACAGGTAAGCTCACGATCCACCGCCCACCATTCAACCCTTGTCGAGCGTTCTGCTGGACTGTACCCTCACGCCACGCCGCGTTCCCGAGCGGCGCCCCAACGCTGGAAAGGGAGGTGGTCATGGAGGGTTCGCAGGTGGTAGACCCGACGCACGGGCTCGCCCGGAACGCACTCGGTCTGCCGCAAGTCTTGTTCTGCATCGTCACTGGCGCGGCCCCGATCGCGGCCATGCTGTTCAACGATCCATGGGCCGTGTTCGGCGGCGGCTGGGCAGCTCCCAGCGCCTTCATCATCGCAACGATCGGCTTCACCGTCTTCTCGGTCGGCTACATCGCGATGGCCCGGCGCGTCACCGCTGCAGGCGGCTTCTACAGCTTCGCCTCGCACGGCTTCGGGCAGACGATCGGGATGGGCGTGGCATTGCTCATCGCGGCGTGCTACCTCATCTTCTCGGCCGGCGTGACCGGGGTCACGGCGTACTTCGCCAATACGACGATCAACGACTGGATCGGCGTCGACATCCCGGTCTGGGTGTTCGAGTTCGGCACGCTCGCCGCAATGATCATGTTCGCCTTCTTCCACATCGAGCTGACGGCGAAGATCCTCGGCGTCTTCCTCGTGCTCGAGCTGGTCGCACTGATGACCTTCGGCATCTGCGTCCTCTTGCAGCCGGCTGACGGCTACGTCTGGAGCTCGCTCCTGCCGTGGAACTTCTTCGACGGTAACGCCAACGGCGCCACCAAGGCGTTCGGTGCCGCCACCGTCGGGGTCGGAATATTCGGTGCCTTCTGGTCATGGATCGGCTTCGAGATGGCACCGAACTACGCCGAGGAGTCCAAGGACCCCAAGCGGATCATGTCCCCGGCGACCTACATCTCGGTCATCGGGCTCGGGGTCCTGTATACGTTCATCTGCTGGATGCTCGTGGTCTCGTGGGGCAAGAACGGCATCACCGGCGGCGTCACCTCGCAGTTCAACGGTGACATCGCGTCGGTCTTCTACCCGCAGACCGACCGGGTCTTCCCGATCGACCTCGGCAGTGCATCGCTGCTCACGCGGGCGTTCCAGCTGACGATCGTGACCGGGTCGTTCGCGTGCCAGCTGGCGTTCTTCAACACGGCCACGCGGTACCTGTTCTCGATGGGCCGCGAGGGCGTCCTGCCGCGTCAGGTCGGGCGGACGCACCCCACGCACAAGAGCCCGCACGTGGCGGCGTTCATCGTCGGGGGCCTCGCGGCGCTGATCATCGGTGGCTTCCTGCTCTACGACTCGAGCACGCTCGGCGCACTGCTCAAACTGGGCACGTGGGCGCCGATGATGGGGAACATCGGCATCCTGGCGATCATGGGCCTGGTGTCGCTGGCGATCATCCGCTACTTCGCGACCACGGCGAAGGGTCAGCTGGACGTGATCTCAGCGGTGGTCGCTCCGCTGGTCGCGGCCGCCATCATGTTCGGCGCGACCTGGCTGCTGATCGACAACCGCAACACGCTCAGCGGCGGTGCCGGCATTCCGTTCGTGGAGTACATGTGGGTCCCGCCGCTCGTCGTGTTCATCATCGGCATGGCGCTGGCGCAGCTCTACCGCTCGCGCGACCGCACCCGCTACGAGGGCATCGGCCGCTACCTGCACGAGGACGCGCCCAGCTCGGGCGACTAGCTGCAGGCCTTGGGAATCGCGGGGCGCCGCAACGGGCGGCGCCCCGCGATCCTGGCTGCGTCCTGCGCGAACGCTCGCACCCCCGCGAGCGGCGTCCCCAGGTAGTCGGCGGCGGCCGCCGCAGCCAGCACGGCGCAGGCCTCGCGCGCGTCGAGACCCAAGCCGAGGCCGAGCAGGGCGCGCGCCGCGGCGGCCCGGCCGAGCTCGTGCGCGGTGCCCTCGGCGCGCTCGACGACGAGCGGGACGCTCTCCTCCTCGAATCCGGCGAGCAGGGCGGCGAGGGCGCTCTCGGGCACGTCCGGGGCGACGAGCGCGAGCACCAGCGGGTCGCTCACGAGCCGGCCGCATAGGCGAGGACGAGCCCGACGGCGACCGCAGCGCGCGGGCCATGGCGCCCGAGCACGTTGCCGCGCGCCACGGCGACGTCGAGGTCACCGAGCTCGGCCGCGACCGCGTCGATCACCTCCGCGTCGCTCGCGCAGCCGCCGACGAGCGTGACGAGCTCGCCGCGCGGCACGCCTCCCGCCGCGTCGATCGCTCGTCGCACGTTGCGTCCGATCACGACCTGCTTGGCGCTGCGTCGCAGACCGCCCCAGACCTCGGGGGCGAGCGTGCTCTCGAGCGGCTCGGGCGGTCCTCCGGCAAGCACGCACAGGTGACCGAGCGCAACCGGTGGCGCCGGCTCGCCGAGGAAGCTGCGCGAGCCGTCCTCGTGATGCAGGACGAACGGCGTCTCCACCCGGGCGGCGCGGTGCCGCTTGGCGCGCTCCGCGGCGTCGCGCCCGACTCCCAGCAGGCCCTGGCAGATGCGCGTGACGAGCTCCCCGGCACCGGCCGTGATCACGGCGCGGCCCTCGCGGTGGAGGTCGACCGTGCCGCCCCCGATGTCGATCACGAACGGCGTCGTGCCCGCGCGCGGCGTGGTGCCGGCACC
>Ga0157378_10004545_pt1 | contig 12168 bp, 11 predicted proteins | sample M65metaG_FD_115309 | JGI IMG/M metagenome (GOLD analysis project Ga0157378, IMG submission 115309) | Miscanthus rhizosphere microbial communities from Kellogg Biological Station, Michigan, USA - M6-5 metaG | ecosystem: Host-associated > Plants > Roots > Rhizosphere > Soil | place: USA: Michigan...
GTCGATGAACTGGTGCAGCCCTGGGCCGGCAACAAGATCGACAAGGTCGCCGGCATCGAGGCGCGCGGTTTTATCCTCGGCGGCGCGGTGGCGCATCAGGTCTCGGCCGGCTTCGTGCCGATCCGCAAGAAGGGCAAGCTGCCGCACACCACGGTGCGGATTGCTTACTCCCTGGAATATGGCCTCGATGAAATGGAAATGCATGCCGATGCCGTGCATCCGGGCGAGCGCGTCATTCTGGTCGACGATCTCATCGCCACCGGCGGCACCGCGGAAGGCGCGGTAAAACTGCTGCGCCAGATCGGCGCCAACGTGGTCGCCGCCTGCTTCATCATCGACCTGCCGGATCTCGGCGGCGCCGCCAAGCTGCGCGCGATGGACGTGCCGGTGCGCACGCTGATGACGTTCGACGGACATTGACGTCGTCCCGGCGCAGGCCGGGACCCATAACCACTAACGTCGATCGCAGCCTTCTCGTTTCAACAGCAACACTTATGGGTCCCGGCCTGCGCCGGGACGACAGCTTAGATCGCCATCGCGCGCAACTCCGCGCGCCAATGCGCCACGCGCTCCTTCAGCAGCGCGTCGCGGACGTAGGCTATCTCTTCCTCCTCCAGCCGCTCACATTCCCCGAATGTCAGGCCATCCGGCCCATGCGCGTTCCAGGCCGCCTGCAAGCTGCGACAGGTGTGCACGCCCTGGCGCAACGAGAACCAGATCCGGTTCTGGATCTTTTCTAGGTTGGGCGTCTGGCCGACCCAGGCCTGAGACGTCGCCGCGCTGCGGACGACGTAAATCCCGGCGATGGTCTTTCGCTCCTTGTAGGCGGCGATGGCTGCCTTTCGGTCTGATGTCATGGGAAGTGCCTCGGCGGGGATTTCACGGTCGGGCGAGGCAATAGAGGATTGGCCGGATCACGTCAATATTATCCGGGTAATATTGTGAAAGGTGCTGAAGCCGGCTACAAGGACGCTTGCCCGCCGATGGTCGGCGGTCCCGGAGAGAGCCATGAACGACCAGCCCCGCTATCTCGAGCCGACCCAGGACGCCGGCCGCGCCTTTTTTCAACGCGGCATCGTCGGCGAGGTCGTGATGCTGAACCTGCTGCGCTTCCGGGCCGTTGCGGACTATTCCGAGGCGCCGGGGCTGGCTCCGCCGCAGCCGATCAGCGGCGCGGAAGCGTTCGACCGCTACATTGCGCACACGATGCCGCATCTGAGGGCCAGCGGCGGCGATGTGATGTTGCTCGGGGAAGGGGGCTCGTTTCTGATCGGGCCGGAAGCCGAGCGCTGGGACCTGGTGGCGCTGATCCGCCAGCGCGATGTCGCCTCGTTCATGGCCTTTGCGCAGAACGCGGCGTATCTCGCGGGCCTCGGTCACCGCACGGCGGCGGTCGAGGATTCCCGATTGCTTCCAATCGTGCCGCGGCCGCTCACGACCGCTGCAACAGCAGGCTGAGCTCCAGATCGCGAAAACTCGAATAGTTCCGCCTGATCCATTGGTGCAGCTCGGTGGACGAATCCTTTTCGTTGCGCAGGTAGCCGGTGAACGAAAAGCTCAGGCGGTCGATATAGGTCTTCAGGAACGTCGGCAGCGCCGAGATCCGCAACACCCGTCCACCTTCCATCGCCGTTGGCAGCTCGCCGCGCACCACATGCTCGTTGTCGACCGCGATCAGGGCGTTCTGCGGGATCTGCGCTTGCAGCATCGGATAAGCGCGTGCCGAGACGCGGTCGATATCGGCCACGAACAGGATCACCGGCGCGACGTGGCGGCGCGCGGCTTCCTTCAGGAAGCCGATTTCACCGGTCATCTTGAAAAACTCGTCGAAGGCGTGGAAGCCGAGGTCGATCACCTTGGCAATGCCGTCGTCGACGATCAGGCGGTCCATCAACTGCATCTTGCCGTAGGTGTCGATGACATCGGCAGTCTCGGTCGTCCGCGGCAGATAGTCGAGCAGCGACGGCTCCTTCAGATTGATATCGAAGGAGGTCACCGCGCCGTTCTTCAACAGCAAGAACTCGCTGAGCAGCCGCGCGATCAGCGTCTTGCCGACCAGCGGGCGGGGCGAGCAGATGATGTAAACGGGCGTGACGGGCATCACGGCTATATCAGGGGATTTTTTCGCCTAATCCAGCCCCATCCCGCCCGGGCGGCGACTATTTTTCACCGCCGCGCGTGATCGGTTTGCCGACGCCGACGAGGTCGGTCAGCTTGATGCGGTCGAATTCGCTCCAGACATTGGCGAGCCAGTGCCGGACATAGCCGCGCAGCACGAACGAATAGTTCGCAGCCTCGTCGTCCTTGCCCTTGTTGGCGACGAATTTGAGGAACGGCACCGAGGAAACCTCGACCTGCTCATAAGCCATTTCGTTGAGCTTCGGGATTGTCAGCTCGGTGGCATCCTTGATGCGGTGGAAATAGGAATTGTAGGTCGCCTGGTCCCACTGGAAGAACTGGGTGTCGTTGATGAAGTTCTTCACCAGGAAATACTTGGCGCCGACCATGAAGTTGGCGGTCTCGGCGATTTCATCGAGCGAGGCGATCGAGGGGCCCAGGATGTGGAACACGGCAAAGGTGATCTGCCCGGATTTCGCCGCGTCGAGGAAGCCGATGTCGCGTAGCGAGGCCAGCGCGGGGGACAGCAGTCCGGCGCGGACGTCGATCACGGTGACCGAGGGACTGGCCGCGTTCAGCGTATCGAAGATCTTCATCTGGTCCGAGGTCGTCGTCATGTCGACGATCTCGGTGATGTCGGGGTGGAAACGCATCAAGGTGCCGCGCGGCGATTCGGTGTCGAACGCCCGCGTCGGCACGTTGTTGGCACTGAAATAATCCAGCAGCGTCCGCGACACCGTCGTCTTGCCGACGCCGCCCTTGTCCGCACCCACCACAATCACGACCGGCTTTGCCATGGAATTCCCTTAAGACGCGCCCCCGGCCGCGGAAGCGGCCGGCAGGTCCCCAACCCCTGCTTTGGGCGCGAACATGGCAGAAACAAGGGAGAATTCAAATCCTTAGACCGCCGCTACGGATATTCCTCCCAGATTCGTTGGCACGGCGCAGGGAGGGGGCGCAAACGGGTCTAGTTGTGGCGGCCCCACGGTCCGATCGGCGGCAGGCCGGGGATCGGAGGTGGATTTCCCGGCAGGCCGGCGGGTTGGTTGGCGTCGCCCCAGGGACCGTGGTGCGGAGGCGGGGCCTGGTCGGTGGTCGGCTGATCGGCCGGGCTGCCCTGGTCGTCCGGCTCATCGGCGGCATCGGATGGCAGCGCCAGCGGGCCGGGATCATGGCCGCCGGCGAACTGCACCTGCGCCGTGACCCGCGAATCCACCGAGGGATGGGTCGCGAACAGGTCGGCAAAACCTTCGCGCGGATTGTCGACGCATAGCTCCATCACCGCCGAGGTGGCGCCCGGCAGTTCGCCGCGGTTCTCGATCTTGCGCAACGCCGAGATCATGGCGTCGGGATCCTTGGTCAGTTCGACCGAACCGGCGTCTGCGAGAAATTCGCGCGAGCGCGACAGCGCCAGTTTCACCACCTGCGACAGCAGCCAGGCCACCACGATCAACGCGATCGCGATGATGACGACGATGACCGCGCCGCCGCCCGAGCTCTTGCTGTCGCTGTCCGAGGAGGATGACGAGGACCGTGAGGATGACGAGGACGAAGAGGAAGATCCCCAGCCGCCGCTCCAGCTCAAATTGGTGAACATCCGGAAGAACAGTTCACCGAAGAAGCCGACCACGCCGGCGATGATGACGGCCACCACCATCAACTGCACGTCGCCGTTGCGGATGTGCGTCAGCTCGTGGCCCAGCACGGCTTCCATTTCGTGGTCGTTGAGCGCGTTGAGCAATCCCGTGGTGACGGTGACGGCGTATTGCCGCCGGTTCAGCCCGGTGGCGAACGCATTCAGCGCCGGGCTGTCCATCACCTTCAGCTTCGGCATCGGGATGCCGCGCGAGATGCAGAGATTTTCCAGGAGATTATACAGCCGCGGCTGCTGCTGCCGCGTCACGTCCTCGCCGCCGGTGACGGCGTCGATCATGTTCTGGTGGAAGAAATAGGCGATCACGATCCACAGCGCCGCGGCGATGGTCGCAAACGGCGCGGCCTTGATCAGGTCGCGCAACGCCGCCTGAAGATAATAGGCGACGGAGCCGTTGCCGTTGATCACGACTTCCGCGATCAACGCGCCGGCATAGACCAGCACATAGATCAGCAGGAACAGGCCGGCGAGCAGCAGCATCGAACGAAACTTGTTCGATGCGATGTGCGTGTAGAGACCATACGCGGCCATGGGGAGCTGCTCTGCCGGACGCTTTTGAGCTTAGAACTTCACCGTCGGCGTCGCCTCGACTTCGGTGCGGCTGGCGCCGAGGTCGAAGAAATCCTTGCGGGTGAAGCCGAACATGCCGGCAAACAGCGCGGCGGGCATCTGCTGGATGCCGGTGTTGTATTCCTGGACCGCGTTGTTGAAGAAGCGGCGGCTGGCCGCAATCTTGTTTTCGAGGTCGGACAGTTCGCTGGCGAGCTGCTGGAAGTTGGCGTTGGCCTTGAGGTCCGGATAGGCCTCCGACAGCGCGATCAGTTTGCCGAGCGCGCCGGAGAGCTGGTTTTCGGCGGCGCCGACCTGGGCCGGGCCCTGCGCCGACATCGCGGAGTTGCGCGCCTTGATGACGTCGTCGAGCGTGCCGCGTTCATGGGCGGCGTAGCCCTTCACGGTTTCGACCAGGTTCGGGATCAGGTCGTGGCGCTGCTTGAGCTGCACGTCGATGTCGGCAAAGGCCTGGCTGACGCGCTGGCCGAGCGCGACCAGCCGGTTATAGGCGCCGAACGCGAACAACACGATGATGACGATGACGCCGAGAACGATCCATCCGGTCGACATGGCAAGCAACTCCTGTGGGACTGACAATCCGGCGAAACTAGACGAAAACCGGGCGCGCGGCACCCCGCCGCGACTTGGGGCACCCCGTTAGTCGGAACTAAGGCGGGATAAGTTCATGTAGCACCGTCGCCCCGGCGAAGGCCGGGGCCCATAAGCTGCGCAGTTGAGGCACAGCGGCAAACACCATCTCCAAATAGCGGCGCTTATGGGTCCCGGCCTTCGCCGGGACGACGGGTAACTGCATCGCCCCAGCTCCAGCGACGGGCGAGGGCATAGTCGGCCTTGGCGCGGCGGGGGATACGCCTCCACGCGAGTCCGTCGGGCGTGCACAACTTTGCCGTGACTTCGACCTTGCCGACGTCGGGCTGCGCCAGCACCCGGGACGGACGCTCCGTGATCGGAGTTCGCGTCAGCGCGACATAGGCGAATTTTTCGTCCTCATAGGGCAGTTCAGCGCCCTTGAGCTGCTTGTGGGCGCGCGAGCGTTGCAGGCGCTGGGTGAAGTGGCACCAGTCGGGTGCGGCCAGCGGGCATTTGGCGTCGTGTGGGCAGGGCGCTGCGACATGCGCGCCGAGCGCGATCAGGCGTTCGCGTAGCGCGAGGATGCGCGCATAGCCAGCCGGTGTGCCGGGTTCGACCACCAGCAGCGTGTCGTTCGTCTTCTGCCACATCAGCTCGGTGAGTGTCTTTTGCGCGGCTTCGCCGAGCTCGTTGATCACGTAGCTGGCGACGACGAGGTCGGCGGGCTCAGCCTTGGCCAGCGCGGAGATGGCTTCGCCACGCTCGTAGGCGACGCTGCGCAGGCGAAAGCTGTCGCTGAACAGATCGAGCGCCAGCGTGCGCAGCGCGTCGTTGGCGTCGAGCAGTGCGAAGGTTTGTAATGACGGAAAGGCTTCCGCGGCAGCCCATGTCGCCGTGCCGGGTCCGGCGCCGATGTCGAGCAGGTTCGTCGGTGCAAAGTCCTGTCTGATCTCGGTGAGCGCGTTCAGGCTGGCGGTAACCGCGGCGTAGGTCGCGGGCATCCGCGCCAGCGCGTAGGCCAGCGCATCGGTCTCGGTGCGGATCGCCTGCGAGCCGCCGCCGTCGCGGTAGGTCTTCGAGATAGCGGCGGAACGAGAGGCGGCGTCGGTGCGCGAAAAGCCGCGCAAGCAGCCGTCGAGGGCGGCTTTCAGTTCGGCGGGGAGGTCGGGTGAGGTCATTCGATTTTTCTTTCCCTCTCCCCTTGTGGGAGAGGGTGGCACGGACGCGCACAAGCGCGTTCGTGACGGGTGAGGGGTTCTCTCCGCGAGCAGCAATCTTCGCGGTGCCTGACCCCTCATCCGGCGCTTCGCGCCACCTTCTCCCACAAGGGGAGAAGGAAAAAGGTATCACGCCACGTTCTGGTCGAGGATCTTCACCGCATCATCGAGTCCGACCGAGACCAGTTGCGAGACGCCGCGTTCAGCCATGGTGACGCCGTACAGCCGGTTCATCCGCGCCATCGTGATCGGATTGTGCGTGATGATGATGAAACGGGTTTCGGTCGACGCGGTCATCTCGTTCAGCAGGGTGCAGAACCGCTCGACGTTATGGTCGTCGAGCGGCGCGTCGACTTCGTCCAGCACGCAGATCGGCGACGGGTTGGTGAGGAACACCGCGAAGATCAGCGCCAGCGCGGTCAGCGCCTGCTCGCCGCCCGACAGCAGCGACAGCGTCTGCGGTTTCTTGCCGGGCGGCTTGGCGATGATTTCGAGGCCGGCTTCCAGCGGATCGTCACTCTCGATCAGGTGCAAGGCCGCTTCGCCGCCGCCGAACAGTTCGACGAACAGCCGCTTGAAGTGCGCGTTGACGGTCTCGAACGAGGTCAAGAGCCGCTCGCGCGCTTCCTTGTTGAGGCTCTGGATTCCCTGGCGCAGCCGCTTGATGGCTTCGACGAGGTCGTCGCGCTCGGTGGTCAGCGCGGTGTGCTGGGTCTCGACCTCGCGCAGCTCTTCCTCGGCGCGCAGGTTGACGGCGCCGAGCCGGTCGCGGTCGCGGCGCAGTTTTTCGAGGTTCTCTTCGACCTCGGCCAGCACGGGCAGTTCCGCACCGGGCTCGATTTCGGCGAGCCCCGCCACCGCGCTTGGCTCGACCTCGAGCATGTCGTGGATTTCACGCTCGATGTCGGACAGGCGCCGCTTGGTGCCTTCCATGCGCTCTTCGGCACGGGCGCAGGCTTCGCGGGCCGAGGACAGCGCTTCGAGCGAGGCCTTGGCTTCGCGGTCGGTTTGCGCCATCACGCTTTCGGCGGCGGCGAGCGCATCGGCGGCGACGCGGCGGGCGCTTTCGGCCGACTCGATTTCGCTGATCAGCGCGCGGCGCTTTTCCGCAAACACGGCCGGCGCATTTTCCAGTTCGGCGCGTTCGGCGGTGACTTCGGTGATGCGGGCTTCGACGGTGGCAACCTGGGAAGCCGCGCCCTGCTTGCGGTTCTGCCAGTCGGTGCGCTCGGCCACGATCGCCTGCACGCGGCGGTCGGCGAGTTCAGCCTCGCGCGCCAGCGCCTGCGCTTCGGCGCGGACCTGCGCTGCAAGGCGCCGATGGCCCTCGATGTCGCTGCGTACCGCCGCGAGCCGCGCTTCGGTGTCGTGGCTATCAGGCAGTTCTTCCAGCGCGGCGGTCGCGGTCTGGTGCGCCGCATAGGCTTCGGTGAGGTCGGCGTTCAGGCGGGTATGCGCCTCCGTCAGCGCCGATTTGCGCGCACTGTGGCGGTTGATCTCGCGTTCGGTCGCGGCATGGCGTTCGCGCGCGGCATCGGCCTCGCGCTGCGCGGCACGCCAGGCTTCGCGGGCGGCGGTTTCAGTGCTCGACGCCATCTTGAGTTCGGACTCGGCGTCTTCCAGCGCCTGTCGCTTGGCGATGGCGTCAGCGCGCGCTTCTTCCAGCTCGTGTTCGATATCGATCAGCCGGGCGCGCTCGGCGAGACGCCGCGCCGCACCGGTCGGCGCATGGGCGGCGGCGACAAAACCGTCCCAGCGCCAGACGTCGCCTTCCAGCGACACCAGCCGCTGGCCGGTCTTCAGTTGCGACACCAGTTCTGCGCCACGCTCCTTCGGCACGACGCCGATTTGCGCCAGGCGCCGCGACAGTTCGGCAGGCGCCTCGACATGCGAGGCAAGGGCTTCGACGCCGGCGGGCAGCGCCGGATCGTCGAAGGTGGCGCCGGCATTGGTCCAGCGCATCGGCGCCGACGGATCGACCGGCGCATCGAGATCGTCGCCGAGCACGGCGCCGAGCGCCTTTTCAAAGCCCTTGGCAACCGTGACGCCGTCGATGATCGGCGGCCACAGGTTCTTGGTCTCGCCGTTGACGAGCTTGGAAATCGTGCGGGCCTCGGTCTCGAGCCGCTGCACCCGCTTGTCGGCCTCCGTGAGCGGGGCGCGGGAGGCTTCCAGCTTCTGCCGCGCGGCGACATGGTTGCCCTCGCTGGCCTGGGCTGCTGCTTCGGAGGCGGCGAGCGTTTCCTGCGCGGTTTCCATGGTGGCGGCCAGCGCGTCGATGTCGCCGAGGCTGCCGGTTTCCTGCGCCAGCTTTTCTTCTTCGCGGACGACGTTGGCGATGTCCTGGTCGAGCTTGGCCAGCCGGTCGCGATGGGTGCGCACGCCGGCCTCGAGCTGGCCGCGCCTGGCGGTGAGATCCGCCAGCGCCGTGGTCAGCTCGCCGAACATCTGTTCGGCGGCAGCCAATGTCGCTTCAGCCTCGGAGACGCGCTCGTCGACGCCGGAACGTTTCTCGACGCGCGACTTGATCTCTTCCTTGATCTCGGCGTCTTCGGTGTCGAGCCGCTGCAGCGCGATGTCGGCATCGGCCGACTGTTGCTGTTCGCGGGCGATGTCGGCGGCAAACTGCTGCAGCCGGCGATCGAGTTCGGTGACGCGCTCCTTGGCGCGCGCTTCTTCGCGGTCGAGCAGTTCGCGCGCATTGGTCAGGCGCTGCAGGCCGGCCGCGGCTGCGGCTTCGCCTTCGCGCAGCGCCGGCAGTTCAGAGGCGCGGATCGCCTGGATGCGTGCGGCTTCGGCCTGCTCGCGGGTGCGTTCGGCCATCTCGCGGACGTTGAGGTCGTGGGTATGGGCGGCTTCCGCCACGTCGGCATGAGCTTCGAGCCAGCGCAGGTGGAACAGCGTGGCTTCGGCCTTGCGCACCTTGGCGGCGACTTCGCGGAAACGAATGGCCTGGCGCGCCTGCTTCTTGAGGCCGTCGACCTGGCCGGCGAGCTGGCCGATCACGTCCTCGACGCGGGTGAGGTTGGTTTCGGCCGCCTTCAGCCGCAGCTCGGCTTCGTGGCGGCGGGCATGCAGACCAGCGACACCGGCGGCGTCTTCCAGCACGCGGCGGCGCTGCTCGGGTTTGGCCTGGATGATTTCGCCGATCTTGCCCTGGTGGACGAGGGCCGGCGAACGTGCGCCGGTGGCGGCATCCGCAAACAGGATCTGCACGTCGCGGGCGCGGACATCGCGGCCGTTGATGCGATAGACGGAACCGGCCTCACGCTCGATGCGGCGCGAGATTTCCAGCACCTGGCTGTCGTTCATCGCCGCCGGCGCCGTGCGTTCGGCGTTGTCGATCGTCATCGTCACTTCGGCGTGGTTGCGCGCCGGACGGTTGCCGGAACCGGCGAAGATCACCGCATCCATGTCGGCGGCGCGCAGCGACTTGTGCGAGGTCTCGCCCATCGCCCAGCGCAACGCTTCGACCAGATTGGATTTGCCGCAGCCGTTCGGGCCGACCACGCCGGTCAGACCGGGCTCGATCATGAAGTCGGTGGGTTCGACGAACGACTTGAAACCGTGGAGGCGGAGGCGCGTGAGTTTCATAAACAAAATCTCGCTTGGCCGGGCGCGAATCTCCCAGCCGTGACAATACCATAGAAGGCAATGTCGTTGTGTGGACGAACCGGCCTTGCGGCTCTTGTGGCCCGCGACAATGGCCATGCCGGGGCCGGAGGGCAACGCCCGGAGGCGGCTTTTCCCAAGGGTTTTGTAGGGGTTTTGTCCAGTCTTTTGCTGGACTTAATGTGATATCGGGAATCAGCAGACGCGAATCAGCTTTGCAATCGCGATCTGAGCGAGATTGCCGGTTCAGAAAAGCCCGTGCCGGACCTATAGTTTTCGAACCGGGCGGGCGACGCCGAAAGAAGCAAGCCGGCCCGGTCATGGTGGTTTGGCATGGGAGCAAATCGTGAAACGTCATTACGGTTCATTTGTCTCTTTCTCGCTGGTTCTCTCCGCTTTCGGTATTTCGCTTGTCGCGGGTGTCAGCCCCGCGACCGCCCAGGCCAGAAACTGCGCCGAACTCAGACAAGCATATGCCGGCGCCATCCCGCCTAAGGCCTGGGCTGAATCGGCAGCTACGGGCAAATGCGCCTTTGCGTCGGCCAAGTCGGAACCGACGCTTGCTTCGGCAAAAGCGAGAGCGCTGGCCGATTGCGCGGCGGCCGCCGGGATCAATTGCAGGGTCACGTCTGCCGCTGGCAGGTAACCTGGGCAGATGACCTGACGGCGATCAGCTCTTGAGCTGCGCTTCGATACGCCTGGCGAATTCCTCGAAGGAAGCTTCGCCGACGATCTCGTCGCCGTTGATGAAGAAGGTCGGCGTGCCCTGAACCTTCAGCACGTCCTCGGCATATTTCTGCCCCGCGCTGATCTTGTCCTGCATCGCCTGGTCCTTCAGGCAGTCCTCGACCGCTTGCGTGCTCAGTCCTGCCTGCCGCCCGATCAGCCGCAGCGTATCGGAGGTCTGCTTCACCATCTGGTCCTGCTGGCGGAACATGATGTCGACGACGGCGAAATATCTAGACGAGTCCTCGCCGGCGATGCGGCGTGCCACCATCGCGCAGGCGAGGTCCTTGATGTTCAGCGGAAACTCGCGGAACACGTAGCGTACCTTGCCGGTGTCGACGAATTCCGCTTTCAGCTTCGGAAACACGTCCTTGTTGAACGCGGCGCAATGCGGGCAGGTCGACGCCGCGTATTCGACGATCGTGACCCTGGCATCGGCGGATCCCAGCGCCATGTCGGGCAGCGCCTGCGGCTTGGTCACATCTCCGGCCGGCACGGCGAACGCGCGCGACGCGAGCGCGGTCAGCGGCAAGGCGGCAACGAAAGCGCGGCGGGTGACGGACAAGGCCTGCTCCCGGGTGCGGCGATCAGCTCTTCAGCAGCGCATTGATGCGCTTGCTGAACTCCTCAAAGGTCTGTTCGCCCTTGAGCATCTCGCCGTTGAGGAAGAAGGTCGGCGTCGAATTCACTTTCAGCACCTCGGCGGCGAATTTCTGGTCGGCGGCGATCTTGTCGAGCAGCGCCTGGTCCTTCAGGCAATCCTCGACCGCCTGCTGCGTCAGGCCGGCCTGCTTGCCGATCCGGGTCAGCGTCTCCGTGGTGTTCTTCACCACCCAGTCGTTCTGCTGCTTGAACAGGAGGTCGACGACGGCGAAATATTTCGGCGCGTCGTCCTTGGCGATGCAACGCGCCAGCATCGAGCCGGCGGCGGCTTTGATGTCGAGCGGGAATTCGCGGAAGATGAAACGGATCTTGCCGCTGTCGATGAATTCCGACTTGATCTTCGGGAATACGTTTTCGGTGAACGCCGCGCAATGCGGGCAGGTCATCGAGGCGTATTCGGTGATGGTCACCGCGGCGTTGGCCGGGCCGATCCCCATGTCGGGCAGCGACTGCGGCTTGGCGACGTCGGAAGCGCTCTGTGCGATCGCGTCCGAAATCAGCCGCAGCGGCGAGAAGCCGGCGATCAGGCCGAGGCCGGTCAGCGATAAGGCGGCATTAAAGGCACGGCGCGTGATCATGAGAAGTCCCCGGACTGGCGCGTTCGCGCCCAACGATTGCGAAAAGAAACCTTGCTAAGTGAGTTCTTGTCTATTGAAGCCTTGGCTAGCTTGAAACGATAATTGTGGCAATGGCGGGTTGTGCCCGCTGGCGCGGGCGAAAGGCTCAATTTCGCTTGATTGAGGCGCCGAGCCGCGCGAGCGCGTCGCGCAACTGTTCATCTTCGATCGCCGACAGGGTTTCGGCCACCTCGGCTACCGCCTTGGCGTCCGGGGCGCGAGGCGGGGCAGGCTGCGCGCGCCGCGATAGCGGTGCCTGGCGCAGCGCCAGCCGGCCGACCGCGTGCCAGCCGAAGAAGCGGTTGACCCGCTCCAGGATGACATCGGCGGAGTGCTGGATCTCCAGCGCCATCGGCCCCTCGACCCGCAGCACCAGCGTCGCCGGTTCCTGCGGCTGGCCCTCCACCGGCCGCGGCCA
>Ga0157378_10004546_pt1 | contig 12167 bp, 12 predicted proteins | sample M65metaG_FD_115309 | JGI IMG/M metagenome (GOLD analysis project Ga0157378, IMG submission 115309) | Miscanthus rhizosphere microbial communities from Kellogg Biological Station, Michigan, USA - M6-5 metaG | ecosystem: Host-associated > Plants > Roots > Rhizosphere > Soil | place: USA: Michigan...
AGCGCAGGGAAAGCCGGATACATGTGCATTCCAAGAATCCTAGCGATGTTCATGTAGGCGCGAGATCGGAAGTTGAGCCCCTCCAAAAAGAGTAGTTCTCGGGGACTAAGGCCGACGTTCCTTCCAAGATCGAATCGAATTGGGGATTCTAACTCCTCCTCGCCTATCAAACCCGCTGCCGTGTGCTTTTCGCGCTCTGCATCGTCCAGGATGGGGATAATCTGTCTTGGCCGCAGTAGCTGTGGTGCTTTAGCCACCAAATCCAGCATCATTCGATACCGTGCAGACTCCGCAGACGGATCGGCATAAAAGCTGTAGGGCGTCCACAGCAGATCAGTCAAAAAATCCCCATACGTGTAGTCCACCCCAAGTTCAGATAGCAATTCCTCAGTATCTTCGGCACTTGGAAAAGGAGCTAGGACCCTATGCTTGACCAAAGCTTTTACGAAGGATGAATTCTCAAGGACATCTTCAATGGTACGGCTGCTGTCTTCAGGAGCACCTCTTGCGACAGTCCGTAGATCGTAAAATACCTTGTCGTGAACGACGAGAGACTCGATAAGCGTCGCCAAAGAATGTACAAAGCTTGGACCGATAGGCAGGCCTTCGTCCAAACCGCGCACAATAGTTAAGAGAACTTCATCCTGCAATAAACCAGTGTTTGATAGATCTTGCCTGGAGACTTTCGATGGCGACTTCATTCGAGGCCTCCTAGACAGTCGGTCGACAAGACCAACTATTGGCAACTACGCGGAGGACACGCAGTTAATCTGGGAAGCAACCCTAGGTTAGATAGTCGTTATATCATCGTAATCCGCCTGATGTAAACGACGGTATCTCTGCGGGCATTGCACGAAATGCGGATCTGAATGCATCCGCCGTTGTTTATCCCTGCAAGGCGCTTTTATCAGACCAGCGGATATGCGCAACCTACACACGAGGGTGTATCACTTTTCCCCACCCTGTAAGCTACCCCGCGGTTTTCTTGACCCTGCGAGCGCGAGTCGAATACACTTACTGATTCGGAACAGGCTGCAAGTCCAGCCTGTCGAAGTCTGTCTGCCTGAGCAGACGGCGCGGCGTTCGCGCGACGGAAGAGTGAAATTGCGCGGCCGCGAGATACGTATGTAAAAGGGGGAGTGCTTTGCCAAAGAGGACTTATCAGCCGCGGAAGCGGCGTCGCGCGAAGACGCACGGCTTCCGCGTGCGCATGAAGACGAAGGGCGGCCGCAGGGTGCTGGCGGCGCGCCGCAAGAAGGGACGTCATCGGCTCACGCCCGAGTAGTGAAGGGCGCCTGGATTTTCCTCGCGCCGCGCGACTGGTGCGCAAAGGCGAGTTCGATGCCGTATACCGCACCGCGAAGCGCCGGTCGAGTTCCCACTTCACTGTTTTTTTCCGCGTGAACCAACTGCCGGAGAGCCGATTCGGGTTCAGCATCAAAAAGGCGTTGGGGGGCGCGGTAGTGCGCAATCGCATCCGGAGGCGGCTGCGAGAGATCGTGCGTTGTCACCGGATGGAGATACCTGCGGGATGGGACATCGTCATACATCCGAAGAATCGAGCGGAGCGCGCGGAGTTTGCGGCACTGACTGCGGACTTGCTGCGGCTGATTACGAGCGGAATGCAGCCGGAGAAGACGCAGTCGTAGCCGGCAGGACTTCGGTGAAATCACCTGGCGTTCGCGTGGCGTTGTTCGCGCTGCGATTTTACAAGGCATATTTGTCGCTCTTGTTTGCAGGCGCTTGCCGATTTGAGCCGACTTGTTCGCGATATGCGTACGAGGCGATCGAGCGATTTGGAGTGGCGCGTGGGTCGTGGCTGGCGTTGAAACGGCTGGGACGGTGTCAGCCGTTGTCGAGGAAATTTGGATTCGATCCGGTGCCAGACGCCAGTGATAGCGTGCCCCCGATGGCCTACCGCCGGAGTCTGGAAGCGGGAAGTTCCGCAGTTACCCACCGTGAGGTCCTTTCGTGAGCGAACCGGGAAAGAAAAGAAATTTCAGCCACGAGATGCGGCTTCTGGCAGCGTCATTGCTGTCCATGGGAGTGATTTTGCTGTGGGCACGATTCTTTGCGCCGAAGCCGACAGTGCCTCCTGCGGGATCGAAGACCGCACAAAGCGGTCCGGCAGTCGCGGGTTCGCAGCAAGGCGCGGCCACACCTCCGGGTGCAAATGCAACCGCGACGACTCCGAAAAATACTACGGCATCCGCGGCAAGACCGGCTGCCCCGGTGAAGGTGACACCGAAGAGCGAGACACAAGAGCGGGTGATCGTTGTTGAGAACAATTTGTATCGTGTGGAATTTTCCAACCGCGGCGCGGTCGTCAAGAGCTGGCAACTGAAGAAATATTACGACGACGCAAAGCCGCGGCGCGTGCTGGACGTGGTGCATGCGGAGGCTGCAACGCAAACCGGCGGCTGGCCGTTTGCGCTGGTGCTGAACGACGCGGAACTAGGAACCGCGGTGAACGACGCGCTATACCAGGTTTCCACACCCGCGGCTTCGATTGAGGCACCCGCGGATCTGGAGTTTGCGTGGAGCGATGGCCGCACCGAGGTCACGAAGCGTTTTCATTTCGATCATTCGTATGTAGTACGCGTCGAGACGTCCGTGAAATCTAATGGCAATCCGGTGACGGCGGGGGTCGCGTGGCTCGGTGGATTCGGCGATCTCACCGTGAAGGATCCGGAACCCATTGCCACTGTTTCCATTTTTTATAATGAGAACGGCAAGCTGACCAACATTGCGGCGCAAAAGCTGGAAGGTCCGGAGAAGTGGGGCAACGGCATCTGGCAGGGCGGCAAGGGGTGGGTTGGAATCGAGGATCGCTACTTTGCGGCGGCGTTTTTGCCACCGACCGGGTTAGCCACGGGCTCGCTGGAAACGCGCTATTGGAAAGTGCCGCGCACGGTACGGGGCGCCGACGGCAAGGACACCGAAGAACCGGTGCCGCAGATTGCGGCGGCCGCGGCGGCGCAGCCTTTGGTGCTGCGGGCTTACGTTGGGCCGAAGGATTACGACGATCTGAAGAGGATGAATCCGCCGCTGCATTCGCTGGTGAGTTTCGGCTGGCTAGAGTTCATCGCGGAGCCGTTGTTTCACGGATTGAAGTGGCTGAACAAGTACATTCCGAACTGGGGCTGGGCCATCGTCGTATTGACGCTGGTAGTCAATATGCTGCTGTTCCCGCTGCGCATTTCCAGCTACAAAACGACCCTGAAAATGCAACGCGTGGGGCCCGAGATCAAGCAGATCCAGGAGAAATACAAGAAGTACTCGATGCGCGATCCGCGAAAAGCGGAGATGAACAAGGAAGTGATGGCGGTGTACAGCCGCGAAGGCATTAATCCGGTGGGCGGCTGCTTCCAGATGTTTCTGCAAATGCCGATCTGGTTTGGGTTGAACACGGTGCTGCGTTATTCGATCGAGATGCGGCACGCGCGATGGTTTGGATGGATTACGGACTTGTCGGCCAAGGATCCTTATTATGTGCTGCCGATTGTCATGGGGCTGTCGATGTATCTCGTTTCCAAGATGACGCCGATGACATCGACGGATCCACAGCAGCAGATGATGATGAAAATCATGCCGGTTACCATGGCGGGCATTTTCATGATCTCGCCGATTTCGAGCGGACTTGCGGTGTATATTCTGACCAGCAGCTTGGTGGGAATCCTACAGCAATGGTGGCTGAATCGTTCGCATCCGGTAACCGTGCCGGTATCGACGAAAGTGGTGAAGGGCAAGAAGGCGTAAATCGGCGGGGTCCCGTAGTCAAGAAAGCCTATGGCGCAAGAACTCATCAAGGACGGACATCTGGACCGCGACGCGGCGGTTATTGCGTTGCAGGAATTTCTCGACCAGACGGTGCGCGCCGGTGGCTTTCAACTGAAAGCAACGGTACATGCGGTGGTCGGCGACGCCGGAAGCGATGCAGAGGTGATCGCCGACCTCGATGGACGTGACAAGGAATTGCTGCTGGAGCGTGGTGCTGAGCTGCTGAAAGCGTTCGAGCATCTTGCATTCCGCGCTTTGCGGCTGGAGCCGGCGTATCACGAAAAAATTCATTTGGATTGCGGCGGGTATCGCGCTCTCCGTTTTGAAGAGCTGCGCATGACGGCGAAGGTTGCGGCGGAACGCGTGCAGACTTCGAAGCAGCCATTTCGATTGAACCCTATGTCCTCTCGCGAGCGGCGCATTGTGCATCTGGCGTTAAAGGATATGCCTGGTATTCGTACCGAGAGCGTCGGCGCCGGAGATGAACGGCAAGTGGTGATTCATCCAGCGGGAACCGCCGGAAGCAAGCCTGCCAAGTAAAGAATCAAAGCCTATTTCGAATTCCGCACTCTTCTATCTTTGACCCAACCTTGTTCGAGGATTTTGCCCGCGGCGTCAAAGCGGACCTGATAGGTGAAGGACGCCGGGCGATCCGGACGAAGGTGCGGAAATCGCAGGTCGGAGACTTCTACGATCGCAACGGAACCCTCTTTGTGAAAACGCGTCACCGGAAATCTCGCGAACCACAGAAACGTTTGCACTGCGGGCAGCTGTTTGGCGGATTCAATATAGGAATTCGAAGGCGCATCGGGATAGTAGCGATACTCCAAAGGCAGCGCGGAATCCGGCGCAGCTGCTTGAACGCTTTCCGGGCTGCCACCAAGATCGATGCGCGTCTCGTAGACGCCCCGCGGTGCACGGACCAGCCCATCCCAATGCCAGAGTGAAGGCGGCATGGGCAGAGCGCCGATTGCCTGTACGTCAAGTTGTTCCGCCACGGCGAATTTCTGTACGCGAGACATCGCAGCTTGATGGAACGAGATCGCCAAGGCGACGTAGCCGATAGCTGCAATCAAGCCAACCAGATTCCAGGCGAAGCGTTTCACGCGCAATCCCCAAAAGCGTATACCCGGGGAAAGAAAAATGATCGCGAATGCGACGATCGCCGCGATCGTAATGCTCACCGAAAAAGGTGCTTCGACGATTCGCGCGATCATGTAGACAGCGATCGAAGCCACGCTGAAAACAAACCAACTCCCAATGGCGCGGATCTGCAGCCGCTCTTTTCGTTCGTAAACCCATGCGAGCACTTGCGGCGCGAGCAAGATTCCACTGAGCGTGAAATCAATGATGAAGATCAGATCCCACGCAGGGCGAGACCATTGCAGCGGCGACCAGATCATCGTGCCGAACGAAGTGACCAGGTCGAGCAGAATGTGACTAAGGATCCCGACAGCGTAAATTACCGCGAGAGTCGTAAACGACGGCGCATCCCATTTGCGCCAGCCCACGATCCATCGCGTGAGTGCGGCTAGCAAGATGGCGAACGCTGGCAAGCACAAGAGCGAATGCGTATAACTGCGATGCCAGGTGAGAATCAGCAATTCATTGCGCGAAAGCATGTCGCGGAAAACGTCGGAGTCCGGAAAAATTGCGCCGAGCATAAGCGACCACGTTACAATCCGCGCCCGATTCATCGGGCGAAGGGCCAACATCTCGTCGCCACCGAATACTGCTTTGCCGATCAGCGCGCCGGCGATTCCGTGAGTGATGGTGTCCATGCTGGGGAGTCAGTTTACAAGATCAATCGGCACAAGATGAATCACCGGCGGCAAAGTGGCGCGCACCAAACTTCTAGCGCACCAAGATCAATGGCGAGCGTTTTGTGACAACATTTCCGACGCGCCGTGCCGGCACACCGTGAGCTTCAAGAGCGTTGCGCGCAAAATCCGCGGATTCAGGGGCGATCGCCACCAGCAAGCCGCCGGATGTTTGCGGGTCGAACAGCAAGTTCTGCCGCTCCTCGGAAACGTTGGTTGCGAACTCCGCGCAGTCGCCGATAAACGTGCGATTGTTTTTCAACCCGCCGGAAAGATGTCCCTCGCGCGCCGCCTCGACGGCGCCCGGAAAATATTCGAATGCAAGGTGATCGATTTCGAGTGAGACTGGTGCAATTCCATGATTGGGGTCGCCGAGCGCCATCTCTCGGGAATGACCGAGAAAGCTGAATCCCGTTACGTCGGTGACCGCATGGATTGGCTTGCCAGCTCCCGACTTTTCTTCCACTTCGTGCAGCGCATCGGCCGCCGCGCGATTCAGAGTCGTCATTGCGGCGGTGGCGGCAGCGATCGAGTCCGCGCTGGCGCGGTCCTTTTTGAGCGCCGTTGTGATCACGCCGGTCCCCAGCGGCTTGGTGAACAGCAAGGTGTCGCCGGCTCGCGCGCCAACGTTGCGCCAGATGCGATGCGGATTGATGATGCCGGTGACTGCATAGCCAAAAAGCATATCTTCATTGCGGATTGAATGACCGCCTATCACAACGCACTTAGCTTCATTCATCTTTTGAAGGCCGCCGCGGAGGATCTGCTCGAGGATTGCGGGGTCACCGTGCTCGGGAAAGCCGACAACAGAAAGCGACGACATTGGACGGCCTCCCATTGCATATATATCGCTGAGCGCGTTGGCCGCTGCGATTTGTCCAAACAAATTTGGATCGTCTACGATGGGCGTGAAAAAATCGATCGTCTGCACCAGGGCGAGTCCTTCGGAGAGCAGATAAATTCCAGCGTCATCGTTGGTGTCGAAGCCGACCAGAACATTCGGATCTGTTTGTCGAGGGAGTTTTCGCAATACCACGTCAAGAATGGCAGGACTCAACTTGGCCGCGCATCCAGCGGCTTTTGCCATGGCAGTCAACTTCATGTGGTCGCTCGCAACTTGGTTCCTGTCCTTAGTTCGTCGAGAACATGGTATCAACCATTGCGTCGAGAGCATTATAAGGATGCTGCGTCGCTTCTGCGCATGTCTCGACAATGGGACGATTACGACGGTTGCACGTCTGAGGGGAACGTGATTTGATCCCGACGTGACATGGGCTGGTGCGTGGGATATCTGGCTGATCTTCCTGTTCCTCGGTGTGGTAGTGCCGTGGCGTGGCCGGATCCGGCTCCGAGAACTGTTCACGCGGCCCGAAGTTAGTTCCCGCGAGCGAATCTCGCTTTACCTCTCTACAATTCTGTTTCAGTGGGTAGCTGTTGCTATCTGCGGCTGGAGGGCGTGGGCTCATGGATTTCGCTTCAAGGAGTTGGGAATCGTGTCACCGAGCTTGGCCATGGTGGCATGGGCCCTGGTCGGAGCGGGGACTATTGGAACACTTCAGTGGTTCAATCTTCGACGAGCTGGCAGATCGGGTCCTCGCGGGGATAGCCTGCGGCGCTTGACCAGGGCGATCCTTCCGCATTCGAAGAATGAGTTGATCGTGTTTCTGTGCCTGGCGGTCACTGCCGGACTTTGCGAGGAGTTTCTCTACCGAGGGTTCGCGATGTTGGTCTTTCTTCGGATGGACTGGCCGAGCTGGCTGGTGGTGCTGGCGTCAGCAGCTCTGTTTGGGCTGGCCCATCTCTACCAAGGCCGAGGCGGGCTCATCGGGACGATGCTGTTGGGGCTTGTGTTCGGGATGTTACGAATCGTAACAGGCAGCCTGCTTTTGCCTATATTCTGCCACGCGGCGGTTGATATCGCGGCCGCGATGGCGGGCCCGCGATTTTTGCTGCATACGGATTCGCCATCAAAACCTGTAACCGGCTTGCATTCTACAACTTAGTGAGGACCAGGACTTATTGATGACGACGCCTCCTCCCTCTGTCCCAAACCCGGATACCATTCGACGCGTTCTGGGTGAATTTCAGTTGATTGTTTCGGACCTGCAAGTCTTGCAGATTCAGCAATATATAAAGATGCTTTTGACGTGGAACGACAAGGTGAACCTGACGGCGATTCGGGATCCGCTTGAGATGTTGTATCGCCATTTCGCCGAGTCTATGTACGCCGCGACGGCCGTGCCTATCAAAAATGGTCGGCTCGCCGACATTGGCTCCGGAGGAGGTTTTCCGGGATTGCCAATTCGGATCCTGGAGCCGGATCTCGAATTACTCTTAGTGGAATCGAATGTCAAAAAGGCTACCTTTTTAGCGGAAGTAGTTCGAGAGATTGGACTTAGTAATGCCCGAGTTCTGGTTAGTCGATATGAAGAGCTGGCGGAGGAACTTACGCCGCTCGATTTCGTTTGTTGTCGCGCGGTGGGTGAATTCGGACCGCTTCTAAACTGGGCTCACTCAGCCCAGATTGCTGTTCCGCGGCTTGTTCTGTGGGTTGGTGGACGAGACTTAGAGCAGGTAAGGGAAATTGCGGGCTGGAAATGGAGTGAACCTATTTCAATCCCGCATTCACTAAGACGCTTTGTGCTGGTCGGTGATCGTGTTGAGATCGGCAGCAAGACGGATTGATGTTTTGTTGCTTGATCGAAGGGCACTTTGTTCCACGTGGAACAGTACCGAGTCGAATTGCCTTGGTTTGTTCCACGTGGAACCGTTACGCTTGAGCCGCAAGTAAATTTTCACATGCTCTCCCAATGTTCCACGTGAAACATCTTGCATCGGATTCCAGTGTTTGCTAAATTTTCGCCCACTGGGGGCATTTTGGCGCGAATTATTGCTATCGCCAATCAAAAAGGCGGGGTTGGCAAAACCACAACGGCCGTAAATCTGGCTGCCTGCCTTGGCGCCAACGAACAACCGACGCTTCTTGTGGACTGTGACTCTCAAGCCAACTCTACCGCTGCAATCGGGTTCGCAAAGGACCCGTCTCGCCGAACGCTTTACCACGCCTTAATCATGAACGAGCCGTTCGACCGGATCGTCCAAAAATCGCAAGTCGAAGGTCTAGACGTGCTGCCGGCCGACAAGAACTTGGCCGGAGCGGCAGTGGAACTGGTCTCTGCGGAAAATCGCGAATACAAGTTAAGAGGCATCCTCAACGAACTCGGTGAGAGATACAAATTCATCATTCTCGACTGTCCACCTGCCCTCGATTTGCTGACTTTGAACGCGCTGGTCGCAGCGAATGCAGTATTGGTCCCCATTCAATGCGAGTATCTGGCGCTGGAAGGCGTTTCCGAGTTGCTCGATACCCTCATGCGGATTCGACGCACTCTGAATCCGACTCTTGAGATTGAGGGTATTCTGTTGACGATGTACGACGAACGAACCACGCTTTCCCGCCAAGTCGCAACGGACCTGCGAAGTTTCTTTGGCGGGCAAGTATTTCAGAGTGTTATTCCTCGAAATGTTCGCCTAGCAGAGGCGCCTAGCTTCGGTAAACCTATTATTTTTTACGATATTCATAGTAAAGGGGCGGAGGGCTATACGCAGCTCGCCCAGGAGGTAATCTTAAATGCAGAGAAACGCACTGGGACGGGGGCTCGGAGCGCTCATTCGGGAGCCTGAACCGCAGATCCCCATTCCGCCGGCACCATCAACCCATCCGGCTGCAGTCGCTGGCGCTGCTGTGGCTCCGGCCCGGGATCCGGGATCGGCTCCGCTGGAGATCGACATCGACTTGATCGATCCCAGTCCTTATCAGCCCAGAACACGCTTTCGCGAAGAAGCGCTGGCGGAACTGACTCGGTCGATTCAGGCCAGCGGGATCATTCAGCCGCTGGTCGTGCGCCCCGTCGGAACGCGATTTCAGTTGATTGCCGGTGAGCGACGCTGGAGAGCGGCGCAGCGGGCGGGCTTGCAGCGGGTTTCCTGCATTGTTCGCCATGTTCCGGACGAACTTGCTGTCGAAATGACACTGGTCGAAAACATTCAGCGCGAAGATTTGAATGCGGTGGAAGCGGCTCGTGCGTTCGAGCGGTTGATGAGCGAATTTCAGCTTACCCAGGAAGCAATCGCGGATCGCACCGGGAAAGACAGGGCGACAATCGCCAATTCAGTTCGTCTGCTCAAGCTCGAACCTGGGATCCAGGACTGGATAGAAGAGGGAAAATTGACTGCCGGCCACGGCCGGGCACTGCTGGCTGTCTCTGATCCTCAATTACGCATGCGATATGCCCAGCGCGCATCACGAGGAGGGCTTACGGTGCGGCAGATCGAGCGCCTGGCTGCCCGACGAGCGAGGAGCGCTGGCACGTCCGCTGCTGTGCCCGAGGCCAACGCCGACGCAAACATCCGGGCCGCGCTCGAAGAGTTGCAGCGGCATCTCGGGACTAAGGTGATGCTACGAGAGCGCACAAAATTGCGTCCCGGACAACTGGTGCTGGAGTATTACGATGACGGTCAACTGATGGGACTGTACGATCGCTTGATGAAGTAACCTTGGCCTGAGGCACGCAATGAGCAGATCAAGCCGCTGAGAGCGCTTTGCCATTCGATTGTGCCCGTCCGTTCAGTGACCTGATTCGACAACTTCCGCTCCAGCGTCCGTTGACTTGTCTGCGCGTACGGCTAGAGTAGATAGGTCGAGTGGGGGTAAGTCATGGCTTGGAAGTGGCCCAGCGCTTCAAAGAACGGGAGTAACGGTGAAGAGTGGACAGGCTTCATCGACCAAGGCGTGACACTGGAAGGTACGCTCCAGCTCAAAGGCACGTTTCGTATTGACGGGAACGTAAAGGGCAACATTATCTCGGAGCAGACCGTCGTTCTCGGCGAGGGAGCCAAAGTTGAGGGCCAGATCGAAGGCAACCGCGTGGTCATCGCGGGCCGTTTTGACGGCGTTATTTTTGCCAAGGGCCGAGTTGAGATTGAAGCCAAGGGTGTGGTCACCGGCGAAGTGCATTCGCCGTGTATGGTGATCGATCCGGGCGGGATTTTTGACGGACGCTGCCACATGTTGGCGTCTTCGGACGCATCGGCGGGCGTGACGATTCCCATTCGCGCGGCGAGCATTGCATAGCGTCGAGCTATCTCACTGCCGGCATGTTACATAATAAGGTATCTATATCTTAAGTAATAGTAGCAAGCCTTCCCTGTTCGCTTCCGCTTGATCCAGCAAGTTGACACTTTTCTGCCCGACGGCTATCGTTCGTGTTAACAACGAGGCCATTTCATGAGGATTTTGGTGATCGGCGGAGGCGGCCGCGAACATGCCTTGGTGTGGCGCCTTACGCAAAGTCCGCGCGTGACGAAGATCTGGTGTGCGCCGGGCAATGGCGGAATCGCGGCTCAAGCGGAGTGCGTGGCGATTGACGCCGGCGACGTCGCTGGTCTTGCCGCGTTCGCCGAGAGCATGCGGCCTGACCTCACAGTAGTGGGACCTGAATTGCCGTTAGTGAATGGCATCTCGGACGCCTTCGGCGACCGCGGCTGGCCGATCGTAGCTCCTTCGAAGCTGGCCTCACAGCTGGAAGGCAGTAAAGTCTTCACCAAGGAGTTTCTGCAGCGCCACCAAATCCCGACGCCCAGGATGTATGGTGCTTTTGATTCCTCTGCAGCCGCGAATGCTGCCCTCAGGCATGTCGAGTGGCCGCTGGTCATTAAGGCCGACGGTCTCTGTGCAGGCAAGGGTGTTTGTTTGGCACCTGATGCCCCGTCCGCATCCGACTTTATCGACCGGGTATTGGATAAGCGGGAATTGGGAGCCGGCGGCGCCCGACTTCTGCTGGAACAAGCACTGGTGGGCGAAGAACTGTCCTTCATTATTCTGACAGACGGGAATCGCTACGCTCCGATGGTGCCGTCTCGGGATCACAAGCGCGCTTTCGATGGGGACCGAGGTCCCAACACGGGAGGTATGGGCGCGTATTCCAGTGACGAACTGTTGCCGTCAGCCCTGCGGGATACGATTTTGCGGACTGTCGTCGAGCCGACAATGCGGGGCTTGGCCTCGGACGGTATCCGGTACCAGGGTTTTCTCTATTTCGGGCTGATGTTGACAAAGGCCGGGCCCGAAGTCCTGGAGTTCAATTGCCGGTTGGGCGACCCAGAGGCGCAAGCCATAGTGTCTCGCATGGACTTCGATCTTGCAGAGGTATTGACTGATGCAGCTGCGGGGCGCCTCGATCCGTCAAAATTGAAATGGAAACCGGGAGCCAGCGTCTGTGTAGTTTTGGCATCTGGAGGATATCCTGGCAAATTTACCGTGGGGCAGTCGATCAACGGACTAACCGATATAACGCCAGAAACCGGTGTGAAAGTGTTTCATGCCGGAACCCGGCTTGGGAGCAGCTCCGTTGTCTCGAATGGCGGCAGAGTGTTGGGAGTTACTGCGGCTCGGCCATCGGTTCAGGAAGCAGTATCAGCGGTTTACAGCGCGATCAGCAAGATAGGATTTGACGGCATGCAGTATCGACGAGATATCGCAGGGCATGCGAGCCGTGTGGGAGCGGC
>Ga0157378_10004551_pt1 | contig 12162 bp, 11 predicted proteins | sample M65metaG_FD_115309 | JGI IMG/M metagenome (GOLD analysis project Ga0157378, IMG submission 115309) | Miscanthus rhizosphere microbial communities from Kellogg Biological Station, Michigan, USA - M6-5 metaG | ecosystem: Host-associated > Plants > Roots > Rhizosphere > Soil | place: USA: Michigan...
ATCTCGTCGACGTTCGACGAGCCGGCGCAACGGCACGTGCAGGTCGCCGAGATGGTGATCGAGAAAGCCAAGCGGCTCGTCGAGCACCGGAAGGACGTCGTCATCCTGCTTGACTCGATCACGCGCCTGGCGCGCGCCTACAACACGATCGTGCCGCCCTCGGGCAAAGTGCTGTCGGGCGGCGTCGACAGCAACGCGCTGCAGCGGCCGAAGCGGTTCTTCGGCGCGGCCCGGAACATCGAAGGCGGCGGCTCGCTGACGATCATCTCGACGGCGCTCATCGACACCGGATCGCGCATGGACGACATCATCTTCGAGGAGTTCAAGGGCACCGGCAACTCGGAAATCCATCTCGATCGGAAGCTGACGGACCGCCGTGTGTTCCCGTCGATCGACATCCAGAAGAGCGGGACGCGGAAAGAAGAGCTGCTGCTCCCGAAAGAGGATCTCAATCGCGTGTGGGTGCTCCGGAAGGTGCTGACGCCGCTGTCGGCGGTCGAGGCGATGGAGCTGCTGCTGTCGCGCATGGGCAAGACCAAGACGAACCAGGAATTCCTCGCGTCCATGAGCGCCGGAAAGTCCTAGTGCGCTACCGGCGATTTGGCCGGACCGGTTGGCACGTCTCCGAAATCGGCTACGGCATGTGGGGCATGGGCGGCTGGACCGGCTCCGACGATCAGGAGTCGCTCCGTTCGCTGCATCGCGCGATCGAGCTCGGGTGCACCTTCTTCGACACCGCGTGGGTGTACGGCACCGGCAAGAGTGAAAAGCTGCTCGGCCGGGCGCTGAAGTCACACGCCGATCGGCAGCTCATCGTCGCAACGAAGATCCCCCCGAAGAACATGCAGTGGCCGGCGCGAGACACCAGCGCAATCGCGGAGACCTATCCGCCGGATCACATCCGCGAGTACACCGAAAAAAGCCTCGAGAACCTCGGCGTCGACGTCATCGATCTCCAGCAGTTCCACGTCTGGAGCGACACGTGGGCCCATGACGACGGCTGGAAGCGCGCGGTCGACGACCTGAGAGAGTCGGGCCTCGTGCGCGCGGTCGGCATCAGCATCAACCGCTGGCAGCCGACCAACGTCATCAAGGCGCTCGACACCGGCCTCATCGACTGCGTGCAGGTCGTCCACAACATCTTCGACCAGGCGCCGGAAGACGAGCTGTTCCCGTACTGCCGGCAGCACGACATCGCGGTCATCTCGCGGGTGCCGTTCGATGAAGGCAGCCTGACGGGAACGCTGACGAAGGACTCGCGCTGGCCCGAGGGCGATTTCCGCAATCTCTATTTCACGCCCGACACGCTGCCCGAAACACTCGAGCGCGTCGAGCGGCTGGAGCAGCTCGTGCCGAGCGGCATGGACCTGCCGGAGCTCGCGCTGCGGTTCATCCTCGCGCATCCGGCGGTCAGCACCGTCATCCCGGGCATGCGCCGGACTCCGCACGTCGACCGGAACCTCTCGGCGAGTGACGGCGAGCCGCTGCCCCCAAGGCTCATGGACGCCCTGCGCGCCCACCGCTGGGATCGCGATTCGACGCTATCCCCATAGCGGTAAGCCCTTCCAGACAAAGCGTTTGAGGCATGAAGTACCCGGTGCGCGGATTCGACGGCCTCCCCGGGCGCGTGCTACACTCGAAGTTTCCACGTACCCGCAAGGAGCCCGCTGTGAAAGAAGGAATTCACCCGAAATACCACGACGTCGAGGCCCGTTGCGCCTGCGGCGCGAAGTGGACGACCCGGTCGACCAAGCCGGAGCTGCACCTGGAAATCTGCGCGAACTGCCACCCGTTCTTCACGGGCAAGCAGAAGCTGATTGATACCGAAGGCCGCGTCGAGCGGTTCAGCAAGAAATTCGGCGTGCAGACCTCGGAAAGCCGGAAGACGGCCGCCAAGGCAGCGAAGGCCGAAAAGGCCAAGACGTCAAAGAAGACGACCGCCGCCGCCCGCTAGCTTCCGTTCGATCCTGTCCAGACGGTGCCGGGCCCCTTTCCGGGCCCGCACCACGTTCTCCATCGCAAACAATCTCGCCGACTCGAGATCGCGCCGCCGGTGCTCGTGGTGGATCGCGAGCGCCTCGATCGCTTCGTGCTCGACGGCCGACGAGCATCCCGACTCGACCAGCGTCGTCCAGCACATCGCCGCGTCGTCGAACCGCCGGGCGCGGCGGTACGCGAGCGCGAGCGCGTGGAGCGCGTCTTCGGCGACAAACGACGCCCGCCCACTGCGCGACGTCGACGCCAGCGTGACCGCGCGCTCGAACGCCGCAATCGCGCGCGCGTCGTGCTCGGCCGTGCGCGCGCGCGCGTAGACGTGGCCGAGCGCCAGCGCCTCGCGCGCGTTCTCGGCGTAGTCGGGTCCGCCGCGGACGATCTCCAGCAGCCGCGACGTCAGCCCCGCGAGCGAAATCAGATCGCGGCGGTTGTGCTCGAGGACGCCGGCAAGCGGGCCCGCGTCGCCGGACCGCACGAACTGAAAGTACCGCTCCGGGATCTCGAACCCCGGCACGTCGTCCTCGCGCCGGGCGCCGAGGATCTGCTGCTCGAGCACGACGAGCGAACACTCGTCTTCCTTCCAGAACCGCCGCGCCGGGTGCAGCACGTCGATGTGCGGCTGCGCGGCCGCCGCCCACTCGAGCCGGTTAAAGAGATAACGCGTCTCGAGGACCGGCGCGTCGAACGACTTGCCGTTGAAGCTGACGAGCGCGCCGGCGCGCGCGAGCTCCTCGGCAACGGCCGACAGCATCGCGCGCTCGTCCGAGTACCGGGCGAGCAGATACTGCCGCGTCGTGAAGCTGTTGTCCTCTTCGAACCACGCCATGCCGACGAGGAACGCCTGCGTGCCCGCGCCGCCGCTCAGTCCCGTGGTCTCGAGATCGAAGAATACGAACGGCGCCCGCGCCTCCGCGCCGCTGCAGACGAGCGGCGCTTCGTGCGCCGACTCGCGCAATCGCTCCGCCAGCTCGCCGATCCGCATCCGCCCGTATTTCGTCGCCGCCGGAAACCGCCGCTCGACGATGAAGCAGTGGCCGTACCACTGGCCTTCCAGGCAGTTCTCGATGTCCGCCGGATTCGCGCGCGGGACGACGTCGGCAACCCGTGCGCCGTAGGGTCCGGGGTTTGCCGGACGGACGATCTCGCGCAACCGATCCGACAGCGTGCTCATGCCGTCGCCTCGAGCGCCTTGGCCTGAGTGGAGTCGAAGGCCGGGGTCAGGAGCAGATCGAGAATCCTGAGCGCCGCCGTCTTCGCCAAAGGACCGGTGTTGCCGACGGGACCGGCGCAGCCCGGGCATCCCTGCTCGCACGGGCACTCGGCGATGAGCTTCCGCGTCGCCTCCAGCAGCTCGTGGTGCATGCGGAAGAGCGGCGCGCTGAAGCCGATGCCGCCGGGGTAGTTGTCGTAGACGAAGATCCGCGCCGTCGTAATGGTCGGCGCCGGGTTCTCGCTGGCGTCGTCACTGTCGATCGAGATGCCGACGTCATGGCGATCGCACATCAGGAGCAGCGACGCCACCTGCCGCATCGCAAACGACAGGCCGACGACGCCGTCGCGCCGGTCGTCGGCGGCGTACGGCAGCACGCCCATCACCTGCTCGGGAATCGTCAGGCAGTACGACGTCGTCTGCATCTGCTGTTCGGGCAGATCGAGCTCGCCTGATCCGACATTCTCGTTCGTGTAGAACTTGATCTTCTTGAACCCGACGACGCGCGAGACGACGTGGACCTCGCCGTGCGAAGCCGCGCCCTCGCTCGCGAACGTGTCGAGGCTCGTCACGCGCGTGTACGTGATCGCGTCGGTGTAGTAGTCGCAGTCGACTTCGCGCACGTACGCCTTGCGTCCCTCGAAGTCGAACTTCTCCACCTGAAACAGCTTGCCCTCGACGATGTAGATCGCCTTGGGATGCAGCGTCGCCGGGCCGCTGGTGAAGTCGGTCTCGCCGATGACGCGGCTTTCGTCGGTGACGTCCACGACGACGAAGTTGTCCGACGACACCGACCGCAGACTGACCGCATCCGCGGGATACGACTCGTTGGTCCAGGCCCATCGGGATCTGGCTTTGTCCTCATCGAGCGGGGCCCCGCCCCCGCTCGACTGCGAAGCGTCGCTGTAATGCACGAGCCCCTGCTCCGCCAGCAGGGCGAGAACCTCCTGAACGTCATGGCGGCCGAAGGCTTCCGCCCCGGTGAACGGCAACTCGAACGCCGCGCACTTGATGTGATCGACCAGGATGTGGAGGTTGTCGGGATCGATGAGCGCGCGCTCCGGCGACGCGTCGAAGAAGTACGCCGGGTTGCGGACGACGAACTGGTCGAGCGGCGCGCTGCTGGCGACCATCACGGCCGCGGATCGGCCCGCCCGGCGGCCCGCGCGGCCCGCGCGCTGCCACGTCGCGGCGATCGTCCCTGGATACCCCGCCATCACGCTGACGTCGAGCGCGCCGATGTCGATGCCGAGCTCGAGCGCATTGGTCGACACGACCGCGCGCACCTGGCCTTCGCGCAGGCCTTTCTCGATTTCACGGCGCCGCATCGGCAGGTACCCGCCGCGATAGCCGCGGATCTTTTCGGGACCGCCCGGCACGTCCTCGAAGTCGTCCTTCAGGTACGTCGTCAGGATCTCCGTCGTCAGCCGGCTCTGCGCGAAGACGATGAGCTGCAGGTTGCGCTTGAGAAACTCCGAGGCGATGCGACGCGTCTCGCCGAGGTACGACCGGCGAATGCCGAGCTGCTTGTTGACGACCGGCGGGTTGACGAAGACGAAGAACTTCTCGCCGCGCGGCGCGCCGGACTTTTCGACCAGTTGGAATGGCTGTTCCGTCAACCGCTCGGCCAGCTCACGCGGGTTCGCGATGGTGGCCGACGAGCAGATGAACGTCGGATTCGATCCGTAATGCCGGCAGATACGCTGCAGCCGCCGCAGCACGTTGCAGAGATGGCTGCCGAACACGCCGCGATAGGCGTGCAGTTCGTCGACGACGACGAACTTCAGGTTCTCGAAGAGCTTCGCCCACCGCGGATGGTGCGGAAGGATGCCCGAATGCACCATGTCGGGATTGCTGAGGACGATGTGCGCGCGCGAGCGGATGGTGCGCCGTGCGTCCTGCGGCGTGTCGCCGTCATACGTAAAGACACCGATTTTCGGCGCTTCCTCGCTCGCCCCCTCGCTCGGCTGAAGCCTTCGCGCTACAGCTCCATCGTCAATGGTCTCGCAGAGCGCGTGCAATTCGGCCAGCTGATCCTGCGCAAGGGCCTTGGTCGGGAACAGATACAGCGCGCGGCTCGCGGGGTCCTGCAGGATCGCGTTGAGGACCGGCGCGTTGTAACAGAGCGTCTTGCCCGACGCCGTCGGCGTGACGACGACGACGTTTCTATGGCCGAGCGCGTGTTCGATCGCGTCCGCCTGGTGCGTGTAGAGCTGCTCGACGCCGCGGCTTCCGAGCGCTCGCGTCAGCCGTTCATCCAGCGCCGCCGGGAATGGCGCATACTGCGCGGCAACCGCAGGCAACCGGCGGACGGCGGTGACGTGGCTGTCCGGGGTGTCCTCGCGATTTGCCGGAAGCCCCGGCGCAAGACGGTCGAGCGCCTGTTCGAGTGCGGCCCCTCGGCTTCGTTCGGGGCCGGCGGCGCGCGGGACCAGTGACATGGCGCGCAATCGTACCAGCCCGGTCGGGGGCGATCAAGAGGCGAAAGATGACGCTGCCGCGAAAACTCGGGCTCTGGAGCGCGATCGGCGTGGTCGTGGGCATCACGATCGGCTCCGGCATCTTCCGCACGCCGGCGGCAATCGCCGGGCTGGTGCCGCATCCGCTCGCGATCCTCGCGCTGTGGATCGGCGGCGGCCTCCTTTCTTTATGCGGTGCGCTCTCCTTCGCCGAACTCGGCGCGATGCTGCCCGAAGCCGGCGGGTTTTATCCATGGCTCCGTGAAGGGTGGGGCCGCCCGGTCGCGTTTCTCTTCGGGTGGTCGGAGCTCGTCGTGATTCGCGCGAGCGCGCTGGGCGGCATGGCGCTCGTCTTCGGCGAGTATGCGCTGCGCAGCGCCGGCATCGACCCCACCACGCACGTGCTTGCGACGCGTGCGCTCGCGGCCGCGGTGATTGCCTTCTCCGCGTTCGCCAACATCGTCGGCGTGCGCGTCGGCGCGGGCATCGTCAACATGTCCACGGCCGCCAAATTCGCGGCGCTGGCCGCGCTTGCCGGCGCCGCGTTCGTGTTCGGAGGCGCGCACGGTGCCTCTGTACGCCATTTAACGGCGATTTCAGGCGCGTACGCGCCGATCACCGCGTCGGGCCTGGGGATCGCGCTCGTCAGCGTCCTGTGGACGTATGACGGCTTTGCCGATGTTGGGTTCGTGGCCGGCGAAGTCACGAACCCCGGCCGGACGCTCCCGCGCGCGATCATCTTCGGCACGATCGCCGTGGTCGTGCTGTATGTCGCCACCAACGTCGCTTATCACTACGTGCTCCCCGTCGACGCCGTCGCCAGGTCACCGCTCGTCGCCGCCGACGTCATGGACGCGCTCTTCGTCAGCGCCGGCGTCGTCGCGGTGGCGTTCTTCGTCATGATCTCGTCGTTCAGCGCCGTGAACGGCGGAATGCTGGCAGCGCCGCGCGTCTTCTTCGCCATGGCCGAGGATCGACTCTTCTTTCGCGCGCTGGCGCGCGTCCATCCTCAATTCAGGACACCTCACATCGCCATTCTGTTGTCGGCGGTGCTCGGCATTGCGCTCGTGATGAGCCGCAGCTTCGAATCGCTGGCCAACACGTTCGTGCTCGCCGCGTGGCCGTTCTACGCGCTCAGCGTCGCCGCGCTCTTCCGTCTCCGTCGCTCGCGTCCGGATCTTCCGCGGCCGTATCGCACCGCCGGTTATCCGTTCGTGCCGGCGATTTTCGTGATCGGCGTCGTCTGGTTCGTCGTCAACGCGCTCGTGAACGATCCGATACCGACGATCGCAACGTTCTCGATCATCGCGCTCGGCATTCCGATCTACTTTTTTTCATTTTTCCGACGTGCAGTGTCGTGAATTTAATTGACGTACTAAAACGGTACTGCTACTTTGCAATCATCGGCCGATAAGTATCGGCGAGGAGATTTTGAAGATGAATGCAAGCGAGCCGCGAGTGCGGCGTAGAGGTTTCTTCCTTCACTCAACCGACGGCAGTGAAGGACACGATGCCGGAGAGCACGAGAACCCCGAAGGCGTTGCCGTCAGAGTCCGAGTCGCAAGTTCCCCCGCCCCCAGACAATTCGCCAGCCAAGGTCGACAGCTGCGTACCGCAGGCCGCACCGACGAAGGCCGTTCGCAGGTCAGATCTGTGAACGCGACTGGCAACCGTCCACGGGCACACTCGCCCCGCTGATCCAGCTCGAGCGCGGCGACACGAGGAACGCGACGACCGCCCCGACCTCTTCGGGGCGGCCGAACCTCCCGAACGGCAGCTCCCGCTTCACGAAGTCGGCAATACCGGCCGGATCATCTTTCTGCCGGCGATCCCACGACCCTCCCGCAAACAGAATCGACCCCGGCGCCACGCTGTTGACGCGGATGTTGTCTTTCGCCAGCTGCTGGACCATCGACTTCGCCAGGCTGATCTCCGCGGCCTTCACCGCGTTGTATGTCATCCGGCCGCCTGATTCGCGGCCCCAGATCGACGCGATCATCACAATCGACCCGCCGCCGCGCTTCTTCATGTGCGGCACCGCCATCTTCGACGCGCGAATCGCCGGAAACAACGTCTGATCGAAGGCCTCCTGCCAGTCGGCGTCGGACGTGTCCGTGATTCCCCCGCCCTTGGCCAGGCCGACGTTGTTCACGAGGATGTCGAGGCCGCCGAAGGTCTCGACCGTTCGTGAGACGACATCGAAGACGCCCTTGTCGGTCGACAGATCGGCCTGAATCGCGAGGATCCGCTCGGTCCCGCCCGGCAGTTCCCGAAGCTCCATGACCGCCGCCGCGAGTCCTTCTTCGCCTCGAGCGCAGACGGTGACGTTACAGCCCTCGCCGAGCAGCGCCTTGACCGTCGCAAAGCCGAGGCCCCGGGTCGAGCCCGTCACGATGGCGACTTTGTCTTTCAGCTCGAGGTCCACGACTAAACCCGCTTATCCAGAAAGCGCCCCAGCGCCTCATTGAATGCCGCGGGCTGTTCCATGTTGGACATGTGGCCGGCGCCTGGGATCACGACGAGTTCGGAGCCGGGAATGTCCTTGTGCATCTGCTCGCTCAGGGGCGGCGGCGTTATCGCGTCTTCGGCGCCGACGATGATCTGCACGGGTATGCGTATGGTCGGAAGCATCGGCGTCGAATCCGGCCGGGTCATCAGCGCCGTCAGCGCGCCCACGATCGACTCAACCGAATTGCCGGTGATCTGCCGGCGCATGCTGTCGACGACGTCGGGCTTGCCCTTGAGCGTCGCCTCGCAGAGCAGTTTCGGCAGCAGCGCGTCGGCGACGGCGCCCTGTCCCTTCTCGCGCACGAGCTGCTGCATGTTCTTGCGGTTCGTCACGGCTTCCGGCGAATCGCCCTGTGACCGCGTATCGGCGAGCACCATGCCGCGGAAATAGGAGGCCGCGTGCTTGTACATCGCGAACGCCGTGTAGCCGCCCATCGACAGGCCGCAGACGACGGCGTCCTTTTTGATGTCGAGCTTGTCGAGCAGGTCGATGGTATCGCCGGCGTAGTCGTCGATCGACGTCGTCGGCGGGTCGCTCTTGCCGTCGCCGAAACCCCTCAGCTCCGGCACGACGATGCGCCATCCGCGATCGGCGAGTGCCAGCTGCGGCTCCCACATCGCGGTGGTGAGCGGGAAGCCGTGAACGAGAATCAGCGTGCCCGCGCCGCGGCCCTGGCCGCGGGCAGGCACGTCGAGATAGCGGAGCCGTCCGATCTTCTGCATGGGGGCGAGCCTACTGCCGTCCGCGGCCGTCACCGCGGCCGCCGGCCGGGCCGCGTCCGCGCATGAAGAGCTCGGTCGACGGAGGCACGAGGCCCTTGAGGCGCAGATACACCGTGCCGATGCCGTACATCTCGCTGCCGTGCTGCAGGACGCCGAGGAGCGCCGCCGTGCGCGACTGCTGACCGCCGCGGCCGTTGGAGATCATCTCCTGCGCGCTCGCCTCCGTCAGCGACGCAAACGCATCGTCACAGAACGCGAACGAGTCGGCGACGGCCTTCACCACGTCGGCCTTCGACGTGAGCTGCTCGAAGCTGGGCTGGCCCGCGCGCGGGTTCGGGACGCCTTTCGCGCCCGAGCACTGGCCGAACTGGGCGTCGGCGACGTGGGCCCAGAGCTGGCCGTAGCCGCGGATGTCGCCGGTCGGCTTGAAGAAGTAGTCGGCGTCCGACATCTTCTCGGCCGACGCCGTGACGTTGTTTTTGAGCTGGGCGTAGCCGCGCTGCAGGGCGACGGCGGTTCCGACCGGACCCTGAGGCGGACCCTGGGCGATGGCGACCGAGGCGGCGAGAAGGATTCCCGTGAACATGGTAACGACGCGCGTCATTTACTGACTCCTTAGTTGTACTGGCCCGGAAGAGCTCCTAGAATCGTTCTTATTATGGCGAAGTTTCTGAGAACCGCTGCACTGCTGCTTGGCGCACTGGCGCTGAACGCTTCGTTCGCTCTCGCGCAGACCCCGGCGCCGACGCCGCAGCCCGACGGAACGACGACGAGCAAGCCGTCAGCCAGGAAGACGCGCTCGAAGAAGTCGGCGAAGAAGAAGGCCCCTGCGAAGAGGAAGACGGCGAAAAAGCCGGCGCCGACCCCGCCTCCGCAATAGCACATCCGCCCCGGACTCGGTAGTCCTTCGTGCCTGGTGCTTTGTTCTTGGTCCGTCCCACGTCCGACGTCCCTGGTCCGCGAGGGCGAAGGACCCCGGACCAAGGACGGACCAAGGACCACGGACCAAGCACGGACCAAGCACCAGGAACAAAGTACCAAGGACCAGACTTGACCCGTACGTAGCGTCACGGTCAATGATGGAAGCCGAAGGACTGAAGGACCATCATGCTGAAGATTCAGGAATTCGCGAAGCGCGGAGGCGTGTCCATCCGGACGCTCAGGCATTACGACCACCTCGGGCTGCTCAAGCCGTCGGCACGTTCACGATCCGGCTACCGGCTCTATGAGGAGTCGGACGTCAGGAAGCTCGAGCAGATCATCGCGCTCCGGACGTTCGGCCTCTCGCTCACCGACATCGGCCGCGCGTTGAAGAAGGAGTCGGCGCTGTCGAGCGCCCTCGAGCAGCAGCTGCGCACGCTGCTCGAACAGCGACGCATCGTCACTGACGCGATTGATGCCGTCGTGTGCGCGCAGCGCAATCTCGAGAACGGCAGCCGTCCCGACTGGCGTCAACTCGCGATGCTCGTGAAAACCGGCGGCGACGCCGCGCGGCTCGAGCAGGCGCGGCGGCAGATCGCGGAGCGCCGGCGCCAGTGGACGCCGGTCGCCGAGGACATCGCCGTCATGCGCGACATCAAGGCGGCGATTGACCGCGAGGACACGCGCGAGAGCCCGGCGTGGCGGATGCTCGTCGACCGGCTCAAGGAAGCGATCGATCGCTTCACCGGCGGCGATCCGGAACTGCGCTCGGCCGTCGCGCTCGTCATGGCCGATCAGCCGAACTGGCCGGGTCCGCCGATCGGCGCAAAATTCCGCGAGTTCTTCAACGAAGCGATCGCCGCTTCGTCGGTCGTACACTAATCCCCGACGTGACGCTGACGTTCGTGCCGCTGCTGCGCGTGCAGCGGGAGCTCTACGATCTTCCGCGCGACATGACCCGATTTCGCGCGTACCTGAGCACGATGACCGATCCGATCACGCGCGATCTGAAGCTGCCGCTCGTCGCGATGAATCCGATGGGCAAAGAGCACGTTCCCGCCCTCCTCGACCAGTGGATGGCGCTCGGTGCCGACGAGATTGCCGGCAGCGCCGTGGCCGAAGCCGCGCATCGTCTGACGGAGGTGCCCGGCGCCTTTCAGGTCGGCCTGGTCATCGCCGACGATCTGAAAGGCGGTTGGACCAATCGGCACACCTACGAATTCGCCCATCGGTTCCTGACACGCCCGTTCCATCGCCGGGGCTGGCTGACCGGGATGCTCTGGACGAGCGAAGCGCCGTCCGCCGCCGCCGCGCGCGAGGCGGCGGTGACGACCGTCTATCGCGGCGCCTATATCGAACAGCACGGCTACGCGCGCACGCTGCGCGAGATGCTCGCGCAGGAGGGGTTTGCGATGTCCCACGCCGGCTGCACGACGCCGGCACTCGATCCCGACGATCTCGCCTACACGCGCGAGATCATCGAGCGTCATCTCGACGCGGCCGATCAGCCAACGCTCATCACGTGCCTCTTCGGCGACGAGGCCGGCGCCTCGCTCGGCTATGCGCGCCTGGGATTCAGCAACCGCGCCGGCCTGGCGCTGGCGCTCGCCGACCAGTCTTGACTCCCCCCTGACGTCAGGGTGGATGATCCGTCGTGATGACTCCTTCTTCAGACGACCGTGCGTATCGCGTCCAGGAATTCGCGACGCTCGCCGGCGTCACCGTGCGGACGCTCCACCACTACGACCGCGTCGGCCTGCTCAAGCCGCGGCGCACGCGCGCCAGCTATCGCGTGTATCGCGATTCGGACCTGCCGCGGCTGCACCAGATTCTCGTGCTCAAGTTTCTCGGCGTGGCGCTCGCCGACATCGCCGACGCCCTGAAGCGGCCCGCGCGTCTCGAGGACGTGCTAAAGACGCGCCGGTACGCGGTGAAGCGGAAGCGCGCCCGGCTCAACATCGAGCAGCACATGCTCGACCAGCTGCAGGAGGTCACGGCCGACCGGCGCGACTGGGCCGACCTCGCGTCGTTCGCGGGCGAGGGCGGGGTGCTCGGCGAGAAGGACGGCTGGCGGAAACGCAGGCTCGATGAGGCGCTGCGACTCGTCACCGAGCGGCGCATCGCGTTGAACGTGACGCTGGAGGAATACGAGCTGCACCGCGACGTCCGCGCCGCCATTGCCCGTGGCGATACGCCCGACACCGGCGGCCAGGCCATCGTCGCCCGCTGGCGCGACGCCATCGCACGCTTCATCGGCGGCGACCCAAAGCTGCGCGACGCGCTCGTGCTCGTGATGGACGCGCAGGCGGACCGGACCGAGTCCGCCTATCGCGTCTACTTCGATCG
>Ga0157378_10004553_pt1 | contig 12155 bp, 11 predicted proteins | sample M65metaG_FD_115309 | JGI IMG/M metagenome (GOLD analysis project Ga0157378, IMG submission 115309) | Miscanthus rhizosphere microbial communities from Kellogg Biological Station, Michigan, USA - M6-5 metaG | ecosystem: Host-associated > Plants > Roots > Rhizosphere > Soil | place: USA: Michigan...
CGGGGATGCCGCAGATCGACGTCCCCGGCGCCGGCCCGGGCGGCGGCGGGCCGTTCGGCGGGATGGCGCCGCCCGCCGAATCGCCGTTCCCGATGATGCGCGCCACGCCGTCGGGCTACATCCCGGGCGCGCCGCTCATCTCCACCGTCGACCTCCACGAGGGCCTGACGCGCCTGCAGGCCGGGCAGACGGACTTCGACGTCGGCGGCGCGCAGGTGTCGTTCTCCGGCGTGCCGATGGGCATGCACAACGTCCTGCGCGACCTGCAGGAGTCGCCGCTCGGACGCAAGGCGAACCAGCTCGAGTCGATGACCATCGAGATGGTCGCGATGCTCTTCGACTTCATCTTCGAGACGCGCGACCTGCCGGACGGCATCAAGGCGCTGCTCGCGCGCCTCCAGATCCCGGTGCTCAAGGCGGCGATGCTCGACGGCGCGTTCTTCGCGAAGAAGACGCACCCGTCGCGGCTGCTCGTCAACGCGCTGGCCGAGGCGGGGCTCGGCTGGTCGCCCGAGATGGGCGCCACCGACCCGCTGTACCAGAAGATCGAGCACATCGTCCGCCGCATCCTCGACGAGTTCTCGGACGACCTCGCGCTGTTCGACGAGCTGCGCGAGGAGCTCGAGGCGTTCCTGGCCGAGGAGGAGAAGGCGGCCGAGGACAAGATCGCGTCGTCCGCCGACGAGATCAACCAGAGCGACAAGCTGCAGATCGCCACGGTGATCGGGCGCGCCGAGATCGAGCGGCGCATCGAGAGCTATCCGGTGCCGCAGTTCCTGGCGTCGTTCCTGCGCGACCATTGGCAGAGCACGCTCGAGCTCGTCTACCTGAAGGACGGCGACGAGAGCGAGTCGTGGACCTCGGCGGTGACCACGCTCGAGGACCTCGTGTGGAGCGTGCAGCCCAAGCGCAGCCCCGAGGACCGCAAGCATTTGGTGGCGCTGCTGCCGTCGCTGCTGAAGCGACTGTCGGCCGGCGTGCACAACCAGCGCTGGTCGCAGGAGCAGCGCGAGCACTTCATGACGAACCTGGTCGAGGCGCACGCGGCGGCGGTCAAGCCGTCGTTCGCCGCGGCCGCGTCGCCGACGGCGGCGGTCGCCGAGGCCGCGAAGGCGCAGGCGGAAGTCGCGAAGGCGTCGGGCGACGTCGCCGCGGCGGCGAAGGCCGAGGCGCTGGCCGAGGCGATGGCCCCGGCGGCGCCGGCGCCGGTCGAGACGGCGCAGGAGATCGTCGACGACGAGTACCTCGAGATCGCGCGCAACCTGGAGCGCGGCATGTGGGTGGAGTTCGAGAGCGAAGGCGGCCAGCTCGCCTTCGCGAAGCTCGCGTGGGTGAGCCCGCTGCGCGGCACGTACCTGTTCACCAACCGCCAGGGACAGAAGGCCATGTCGATGACGGCCGAGGAGCTCGCCGACCGCTTCCGCGCCGACCGCGCGCGGCTGGTCGAAGCCGAGCCGCTGGTCGATCGCGCCATGACGCGCGTGATCACCAACCTGACCGAGAAGATCGCGGAGCCCGCCGACGCGATGTGACCGCCGGGCGCTGCGAAGCGAAGGCCGCCGGCAGCGCGAGGCGGCCTTTCGTTTGCGCGGATTCGGCACAATGCGGGAAACGAGGAGACAGCGGATGGGCATGGGCGTTCTGGTGATCGGCGACGAGATCCTCACGGGGAAGCGCGCCGACAAGCATCTCGCGCACGCGATCGAGACGCTCGGCAAGCGCGGGCTCGAGATCGACTACGCGAACTACGTGGGCGACGACCGCGGCCGGCTCACGGCGGTGCTGCACGACACGTTCGCCCGCGGCGACATCGTCTTCAGCTTCGGCGGCATCGGCGCCACGCCCGACGACTGCACGCGCCAGGCCGCCGCGGCCGCGCTGCGCGTCGAGCTGGTCGCGCATCCGGACGCCGTGCGCGAGATCGAGGCGCGCTTCGGCGCCGAGGCGTATCCGCATCGCGTGCTGATGGCCGAGTTCCCGGCCGGCAGCCGGATCATTCCGAACCCGGTCAACCGTGTCGCCGCGTTCGCGATCCGCGACCACAATTTCTTCCCCGGTTTTCCGCAGATGGCGTGGCCGATGCTCGACTGGGTGCTGACGACGTGGTATCCGGAGCTCGTGCGGCCGCCGCGCGTGGAGCGCGCGATCGTCGTCCGCGGCGCCGGCGAGAGTCAACTGCTGCCGCTGATGAACGCCTGCGTTGCGCAGTTCCCGGACGTCAAGCTCTTCAGCCTGCCGACGTTCACGACCGACGGCACGCGCCGCCTCGAGCTCGGCGTGCGCGGCGCGGCCGGCGACGCGGACGTGGCGCTCGCGTTCCTGCGCAACGGCGTCGCGGCGGCGGGCTTCGACTTCGAGCCGCTTCCGCCGGCCGGATAGCCCGCGTGCTTGCCGCGCTGGTCCGCGCGCTGCCGGTGTTCGCGAGCGCGCGCATCCTGTCCGTCGTGTTCGTGCCGCTCGCGTGCGCGGCCATCGCGTTCGTCGCGATCGCGTGGTGGACGTGGGGACCGCTCGTCGCGTGGCTCGCGGGGACGGTGTTCGGGGTCGCGCGCGACGCGAGTGGCGCGGCGGCGGGCCTCGGCGTGGCCGCCGCGTCGGCGACGGCGTTCCTGCTGTACGTCGCGCTCGCGCTGGTGTGCGCCGGGGTGGCGATCGCCGTGCTCGCGATGCCGGTGATCGTGCGCACGGTCGCCGCGCGCGACTATCCTGCGCTGGAACGCCGCCGCGGCGGAACGCTCGCCGGCAGCGTGGCGAACGCCGTCGTCGCCGTCACCGTGTTCCTGCCGCTGTGGCTCGCGTCGCTGCTGCTGCTTGCCGTGCCGCCGCTGTTCGTCGCCGTGTCGCTCGCGCTTTCGGCGTGGCTCAACCAGCGGCTGCTGCGCTACGACGCGCTCGCCGAGCACGCCGACGCGGCGGAGATGCGCGCCGTGTTCCGTACGTCGCGAACGCGCCTGATGGGCCTCGGGCTGCTGCTCGCGCCGCTCGCGTACGTTCCGGTCGTCAACCTGTTCGCGCCACTGTACGCCGGCGTCGCGTTCACGTTCCTGTGTCTCGACGCGCTCGCGGCGCAGCGCCGCGCGGCGGCGGCTCCGGCGAGGTCGTGATGGACGGCAGCGGTCAATGGTTCGACGAGGCGACGGTGGGGCAGTCGTTTGCCAGCACGCTCACGATCACCGAAACGCACCTGGTGCTGGGCGCCGGGCTGATCGGCGACTTCAATCCGCATCACACGAACGAGGTCTACGCGCGCGAGTCGCGGTTCGGCACGCGGATCCTGCACGGGATGCTGACGAGCGCGATCATGGGCGCGGTCGTCGGCATGCGCTACCACGGCACGGCGATCGCGTACCTCGAGCACAACGCGCGCTTCCTCGCGCCGGTGCGCGCGGGCGACACGCTCACGTCGACGTGGACGATCGTCGAGCTGTTGCCCAAGCCCCGGCATGCGGGCGGCGTCGTCGTGCTGAACGGCGTGGCGCGCAACCAGAACGGCGCCGACGTCGCCGCAGCCGAAGGCCGGATCCTCGTGCGGTCACGCACGTGACTCCCGTGGACGCGTGCGCCGCATCGGCGTGAGGGAACGCCTTTCGTGAACGAGCGCGACGCCCTCGACGTGACCGCCGTCCGCGTGATCGAGACGGACGAGGCGGCGCGCGTCAACTGGTCCGACGACGACCGCGCGTGGGCGAGCCGCGCCGCCGCGGAGGTCGTCGGCGAGCGCGCCAGCCCTGCGGCCTTCCTCGGCCGCCGCGCCGCGCTCGCGCTGGAGCGGCTCGGCGAGCACGATCCGCGCTTCGTCCGCGCCGTGCGCGGGCTGCGCTGGCGCGGCTGGATCGGCGTCGCCGTGATCGCCGGCGCCTTCCTGGCGGGCATCGGGGTCGACCGCATCGGCGGCGCGCAGACGATCAACCTGCTGGCGCCGCCGTTGTTCCTGCTCCTCGCGTGGAACCTCGCCGTCTATGTGGCGCTGGCGGCAGCGCCGCTGTTCGCGCGGCGCCGCGACGGCGCGCCGGGCCCCCTGCGCAGCGTGCTCGTCGCGTGGGGCGGCGGCCACCGCCCGTCCATCGCCCGCGGGCGCTTCCGCGAGCGGGCGTCGCGGATGGCGTCGATCGCGGCGGCGTGGAGCGCGCTGTCGGCACGTCTGTACGCGGCGCGCGCCGGGCGCATCCTGCATTTCGCGGCTGCGGCGCTCGCGCTCGGCGTGATCGCCGGAATGTACGTGCGCGGCCTCGCGTTCGAATACCGCGCGACCTGGGAGAGCACCTTCCTCGACGCCGACCGCGTGCGCATGCTGCTCGCCGTCGCGCTCGCGCCGGGCGTGGCGCTCACGGGGATCGCCGTACCGGACGTCGCCCGCATCGCAGCCATCCGCGCGCCCGCGGCGGAGAATGCGGCGCTCTGGCTGCACCTGATCGCCGCGACGGTCGCGACCGTCGTCGTCGTGCCGCGTCTCGCGCTCGGCCTCGTCGCGGCGTGGATCGAGCGGCGGCGCGCGTCGCGCATGCCGGTGCCGCTGGCGGATCCGTATTTCCAGCGGCTGCTGCGCGGCTTTCGCGGCGGCGCGGAACGGGTGCGCGTCACGCCGTACAGCTTCACCGTTCCCGCCACGTCGCTCGCGGGGCTCGAGGCCGTGGTCTCACGCGCGTTCGGCGGCGGCGCCACGCTCGTGGTCGAGGCGCCGGTGGCGTACGGCGACGAGGCTCGCGCCGGGGGCACGGAAGGCGAGCGCCGGATCGCGCTGTTCAACGCCACGGCGACGCCCGAGCGCGACGTGCACGGCGCCTTCGCCGCCGCCCTGGCCGGGGGCGCCGCGTCGCCGGCGCTCGCGCTCGTCGACGAGGCCGCGTTTGGCGCGCGTGCCGACGGGCAGGCCGCGCGCCTCGAGGCGCGGCGCGCGAGCTGGCGCGACGCGCTGTCCGCGGCGCGGGTCACGCCCGTGTTCGTCGACCTGTCGGCGCCGGATCTCGCCGCGGCGGAGCGCGCGCTCGACGCGGTGCTCGCGGGCCACGCATGACGTCCGCGCACGCGAACGATGCCGCGAGCGTCGCGCTGTCGCTGATCTCGCACACCAACGCCGGCAAGACGACGCTCGCGCGCACGCTGCTCGATCGCGACGTCGGCGAGGTCCGCGACGCCGCGCACGTCACGCAGGACGCGTCCGTGCACCGGCTGATCGACACGCCGTACGGCGACGCGCTCTCGCTGTGGGATACGCCCGGCTTCGGCGACAGCGCGCGGCTCGCCCGCCGGCTGGCGAAGGAGGGCAGCCCGATCGGCTGGTTCCTGACGCAGGTCTGGGACCGCTACCGCGACCGCACGCTGTGGCTGACGCAGGCGGCGCTGCGCAACGTACGCGACGAGGCCGACGTCGTGCTCTACCTCGTCAATGCGGCGGAAGCGCCGGAGGACGCGGGCTATCTCGCACCGGAGCTCACGGTGCTCGCCTGGCTCGGCAAGCCGGTGATCGTGCTGCTCAACCAAACCGGGCCGGCGCGCGACGCGACCGACGAGCGCGCGGACGAGGCGCGCTGGCGCGAGCGGCTCGCCGCCGCGGGGTTGCGCGACGTGCTGCCGCTCGACGCGTTCGCGCGGTGCTGGGTGCAGGAGTTCGCGCTGTTCGCGGCGCTGGCGCGCGTCGTGCCCGACGACAAGCGCGCGGCGCTTCGCCGTCTCACGCAGGCGTGGGTGGCGCGGCGCTACGCGCAGTTCGACGCCGCGATGGACGCCATCGCCGCCCCGGTCGCGCACGCGGCGCGCGTGCGGGAAACGTTGCCCGACGATCCGCTGCTCGCGAGGCTCGGCCGCTCGCTCGGCCTCGCGCGCGGGTCGGAGGAGAGCGCCTCCGCGGCCGCGGGCCGCGCGATGGCCGCGCGCGTCGACGGGGACCTCCGCGCCTGCACCGACGCGCTGATCGCGGTTCACGGCCTGGCCGGCGGCGCCGCGGCCGAAGCGTTCGCCCGTGCGGACGCCGGCATGCGCCGCGACGCGCCGCTCGACGAGGGCAAGGCGGCGATGATGGGCGGGCTCGTCACCGGCGCGCTGTCCGGGCTCACCGCCGATCTCGCGACGGGCGGGCTCACACTCGGCGGAGGCATGCTGGCCGGCGCGCTGCTGGGCGCGCTGGGCGGCGCCGGCGTCGCGCGCGGGATGAACGTCGCGCGGGAGCGCACGACGGTGTCGCTCTCGTGGGACGACGCGTTCCTCGACGCGCTGGTCGAGGCGGTGCTCCTGCGCTATCTCGCGGTGGCGCACTTCGGGCGCGGACGCGGCGACTGGCAAGCCGACGCGCCGCCGGGGCGCTGGCGGGAGGTGCTCGCGAGCGTGCGCGACGGGCGGCGCGCGACGTGGACGTCGCTGTGGGCACGACGTCTAGACGGCGACGACGCGGCCTTTACCGCGGTGGTGCGCGCCGAGCTCGCGCACGACGCGCTCGCAGCGCTCGACGCGCTGTATCCGGACGCAGCGCGGCCGCGGCGCTCTCCGCCCGCGACCTAGCGCGCGCGGCCAGCGGCTCGCGGCGGCTGGGCGAGCGCCTCGACGCACTCGGCGACGAGCGCCGGCCCGCGGTAGATCAGGCCCGTGTAGAGCTGGACGAGCGTCGCGCCCGCGTCGATCTTCGCGACCGCGTCGGCGCCCGACAGGATGCCGCCGACGCCGATGATCGGCAGCGCGCCGTCGAGCGCGCGCGCCAGCGTCCGCAGCACCGCGGTGGACGACTCGAACAGCGGGCGTCCCGACAGGCCGCCCGCCTCCTCGGCGTGCGGCTGGCCCGCGACGCGGTCGCGCGCGATCGTCGTGTTGGTCGCGATGGCGCCCTCGATGCCGTGCGCGACGAGGAGCCGCGCGACGCCGGCGATCGCGTCGTCGCCCAGGTCGGGCGCGATCTTGACGACGAGCGGCACGTGGCGTCCGTGCCGTTGCGCGAGCGCGCGCTGCTCCGACTTCAGGCGCGCGAGCAACGCGGCCAGCATCGTCTCCGACTGCAGGTCGCGCAGCCCCTTGGTGTTCGGCGACGACACGTTCACCGTGACGTAGCTCGCGTGCGCGTAGACGGCGCGCAACCCCGCGACGTAGTCGTCGCCCGCGCGCTCGAGCGGCGTGTCGGCGTTCTTGCCGAGGTTGATGCCGAGGACGCCGCGATAGGCGGCGCGCTCGACGTTGGCGACGAAGCGCTCGACGCCGTCGTTGTTGAAGCCCAGGCGGTTGATCAGCGCCTGCGCGGCGCGCAGGCGGAACATGCGGGGACGCGGGTTGCCAGGCTGTGCGCGCGGCGTCACCGTGCCGGCCTCGAGGAAGCCGAAGCCCAGCGTCGCGAGGCCGTCGAGGTGCGCGGCGTTCTTGTCGAGGCCGGCCGCAAGGCCGACGCGATTGGGGAAGCGCAGGCCCATCGCGTCGACCGGCGCGTCGGGCAGCTGCGGCGCGCGGCGCTGCGCGAGGCCCGCGCGCGCCGCGACGTCGAGGGCGCGGAACGTCGCGTCGTGCGCCTTCTCCGGGTCCAGCGCGAACAGCAGCGGGCGAAACAGCGGATAGAGCGAGTGCATGGGCGCGCGATGGTACCATCGGCGCCGATTCGCGATGCCGCCCGCCGCCGTCCTTCTCCTCCCACTTGCGGTTCTCGCACTCGCCGCACCGGTGCCCGCGCACACGAAGTCGCCGGCCCCGCGGCCGCCGGATGCCGCAGCGCCCGACCCCGCGCACCGCTACGCGACGCGCGCCGACGTGCGCGCGTTCATCGGCGAGGTGGCGGAGGAGACCGGCATCGACGCCCGCACGCTGACGCGCTGGTTCGCCGACGCGCGCTTCCAGCCGCGGATCGTTGCCGCGATGGACCGGCCGATCGTCGAGCCGCCGAAGTGGTACACGTACGCGCCGCCGTTCCTGACGCCGGAGCGCATCGCCGGCGGCGTCGCGTTCTACGCGGCGAACGCCGACGCGCTTGCGCGCGCCGAGCGCGACTTCGGCGTGCCGCCGGAGATCGTCGTCGCGATCGTCGGCGTCGAGACGTTCTACGGCCGCAATCTCGGCAGCTACCGCGTCTTCGACGCGCTGACCACGCTCGCGTTCGACTACCCGCGGCGCGCGGCGTTCTTTCGCGGCGAGCTGAAGGAGTTCCTGCGCCTGTCGCGCGAGCAGGGCTTCGCGCCGCTCGAGCGCAAGGGATCGTTCGCCGGCGCGATGGGCGTCCCGCAGTTCATGCCGGGCAGCTACCGGCGCTTCGCGGTCGACTTCGACGGCGACGGGCACGCCGACCTGTGGACGAGCACGACGGATGTCGTCGGCAGCGTCGCCAACTTCCTCGCCCGCCACGACTGGCAGCGCGGCGAGCCCGTGCTGCTGCCGGCGACGATCGACGACGACGCGCGCGACGCGGTGCTGCGCAAGCTCGACGGCGGCATCAGCGAGCGGCGCACGCTCGACGCGTGGGCCGCCGACGGCGTTGCGCCCGACGTGCTGCCTTCGGCGCTGCCCGCGGACACCGTCGGACTGCTGGCGCTCGAAGCGCCGCCGGTCGACGGTGTCGAGCGCGCCGACTACTGGATCGCCTGCGCCAACTTCTTCGTGCTGACGCGCTACAACCGCAGCCGCCTCTACGCGGCCGCGGTCTGGCACCTCGCGGAAGCGGTCCGGCAGGCGCGCGCCGCCACGACGACGAATTCGGCCGGCAGCCGGTAGCCGCGGCCGTCGCGCCAGCGCGCGATCGCGTCGAGGTACCGCGTGCGAACCCGCGCGCGCACGTGATCGTCGAAGCGCGACCAGGCGAGCGCGACCGGCCCCGCGAGGAACGCCGCGTTGCACGCCTCGTCGGCGTCGGCGTGGACCACGCTCGCCGCAATGCGTCGCTCGCTGACCGGCGCGAGCCCCGCGTCGGTGCAGAGCCGCGCAAGCGCGTCCGGCTCGCCGAGGCGGAAGAACAGCGGGCAGACGTCGCTCGCGACCTCTGCCTCCACGACCTGGAACAGCGGCGCGAACCCGCACCGAGCTGCGCGGCCCCACACGGCGACGACGACGCGTCCGCCGGGCCGCGCCACGCGATGCATCTCCGCGATCGCCTGTGCGGGGTCGGGCACGTACATGAGGCCGAACGCGCACAGCGCGACGTCGACGCTCGCGTCGTCGACGTCGAGCCGCTCGGCGTCCATGCGCAGGAACGCCGCGTGGCCGATGCCGCGTGCGCGCGCGCGACGCGTCGCCTCGGCGACCATCGCGCCCGACAAGTCGACGCCCAGGACCCGGCCCGTCGCGCCGACGGCGTCCGCTCCGCGCAGCGCGAGCGCGCCGCTGCCGCACGCGACGTCCAGCACGCGCTCGCCCGGCGCCGGCGCCGCCGCCTCGAGCAGCGCCTCGTGCGCCGGCGCGAGCTGCGCGTGCCACAGCGCTTCGTACGCCGTCGCCGCCAGGTCCCAGCCGTAGCGCTGCACCCGCCGCTGCACGCGCGCCTCCATCGTCGTCCCGCGTCCTAACGGCGCGTGATGACGACTTCCAGGTACTCGCTCGGCACGACCAGCGACGCTGGGCCGGCGACGTTGAGGGCGTCGAGCAGCGCCACGAGATCGCGCTCGAGTGCCTGCGCGCCCTCGGGCGGCAGCGCACCGAACGCCTTGTGCACGGGGCCGTACCACGAACGGAAAACGTCGACGAAATGCGCGGCCGAGCGGTAGCGGAACTTGAAGGTCTTCGGCGTCGCGACGATCGCCGCCGCCGTGTCGCCGAACAGCGCTTCGAGGTGCGCCTTCGTCCCCCACAGCGCCGGGGGCTGCACGCCGGCCGGCGGCGGCACGTGCCGCCCGAGCACCTTGAACATCTTCCCGACCATGCTGTCGGGCGTCCAGTTGGCGAGCCCGATCCGTCCGCCCGGGCGGCACACGCGCGCCATCTCGGCGGCGGAGCGCGCGTGGTCGGGCGCGAACATGACGCCGAAGGTCGACACGACGGCGTCGAAGCTCGCGTCGGCGAAGGGCAGGGCTTCGACGTCGGCGACGCGGAAGTCCACGTCGAGCCGCTCGGCGCGCGCGCGCTCGGCGCCGCGGTCGAGCAGCGTCGCGACGTAGTCGGTCGACGTGACCTTCGCACCGCGGCGCGCGGCGGCGAGCGTCGCGTTGCCGTTGCCGGCGGCAACGTCGAGCACGCGCTCGTCGAAGCGGACGTCGCAAGCCTCGGCGAGCTCCTCGCCGACGAGCTGCAGCGTGGTGCCGATGACGGCGTAGTCGCCGCTGGACCACGCGGCCTGCTGGCGGATCTTGATCGCGGGAAGGTCGCTGGGTGCATTCATGTCGCGCTCCTGTAGAGGTGGGGACTCGAGGCCGGGCGGATGGGAAAGAGGCGGCCGTCGTGGGACGCACTTTCGGCGTCCGGCGCCTGTGTCGTCCTGCCCGCGCGTCGCGCGGTTATGCCCCGGCGTCCGCGACCGGCCGGCGCGCGCGCGCGGCCTGCCTGCGCGTCCGGGAATGCTGACCGTTCGTCCACGGCGCTGCGCGTAAGCGGGCCCCCTCTTGGCACGTGGCGCCGCGGCGACGACAATCGCACGATGGACATGAAGCGCAGCGACGCCGACGTGACGCCGCGCGGCGTCGACGACGCGCTGCGCCGGGCGCGCGCCGCGCTCGAGCGGCGGCCGCAACTCGGCCTGCACGACGACGCGCCGGCGACGGCGCGCTGGGACTCTCGCACGCGCGTCGTCGCACGCCACCCCAACGGCGCGGAACTCGCCACCGACATGCCGGGCGAGCTCGGCGGCACCGGCGACCAGGTCACGCCCGGCTGGCTGTTCCGCGCGGGCTTTGCGTCGTGCCTCGCCACGAGCATCGCGATGGCGGCCGCGCTGGAAGGCGTCGCGCTGACGCGGCTCGAGGTGCGCGCGAGCAGCCGGTCCGACACGCGCGGCGTGCTCGGCATGAGCGAGCCGGACGGCACACCGGTGTACGGCGGCCCGACCGACGTCGCGCTGCACGTCCGCATTGCCGCGAGGAACGTCGCGCGCGAACGGTTGCGCGCGCTCGTCGACGACGTCTACCGGCGCTCGCCGGTGCCTTGCGCGGTGGTCAACGCCGTGCCTGTCGACGTGGTCGTCGACGTCGACGTGGACAGCGACGCAGCGTAGGCGCGCCGGTGGACGCGCTCTCCGAGACGCTGCGCGTCGTGCGCCTGACCGGCGCCATCTTCATCAACGCGCGCTTCAGCGCGCCGTGGTGCTACCAGTCGCCGAGCGCGGACAGCGCGGCGCCGGTGCTCGAGCCCGGCGCGGAGCGCGTCGTGATCTTCCACCTGATCACCGAAGGCGAGTGCTACGTCGACATGGGCGGCGGCGAGGCTGCCGTGCATCTCGTCGCCGGCGACGCCGTCGTCTTCCCGCAGGGCGACGCGCACCGGATGTGCTCGGCGCCGGGCCTGCCGCCCGCGAAGGGGCGGCGTCTCGCGGAAGTGCTGTCGCGGCGGCCGCGCCAGCTCGCGTACGGCGGTGGGGGCGCGACGACGCGCCTGGTCTGCGGCTATCTCGCCTGCGACGCGCGACTCGCGCGGATGCTGCTCGCCGGACTGCCGCGTCTGTTGCGCGTGAACGTGCGCGGCTCGAACGCCGGACCGTGGCTCGAAGCTTCGGTGCGCTACGCGCTCGCGGAAGCGCGCTCGCCGCGCCCCGGCGGCGCGGGCGTGCTCGCGAAGCTCGCCGAGGTGCTGTTCATCGAGGTGCTCCGCCTGTACATGAACGAGCAGAGCGCCGGCCGCACCGGATGGCTGGCGGGCGTGGGCGATCGCATCGTCGGCGGCGCGCTCAAAGCGCTGCACGCGAAGCCCGCGCATCCGTGGACGCTCGAGGAGCTCGCGCGCGCGGCCGGCACGTCGCGCTCCGTGCTGGCGGAGCGCTTCCAGCAGCTCGTCGGCAGCTCGCCAATGCAGTACCTGACGCAGTGGCGGATGCTGCTCGCCGCCAACCTCCTGTGCGGCAGCAACACGCCGCTGTCGCGGATCGCCGAGGACGTCGGTTACCAGACGGACACGGCGTTCTCCCGCGCGTTTCGCCGCGAGTACGGCGTACCGCCCGCGGCGTGGCGGCGCAGCCAGTCGGCGCGCGAGCACGCGCGCTGATTCGCCGGCGGCCGAGCGCGCTCAGCCGCGCGCGGCGAGCGCGCGCGCGCGATCGACCAGCGCGCGCGTCGACG
>Ga0157378_10004555_pt1 | contig 12153 bp, 8 predicted proteins | sample M65metaG_FD_115309 | JGI IMG/M metagenome (GOLD analysis project Ga0157378, IMG submission 115309) | Miscanthus rhizosphere microbial communities from Kellogg Biological Station, Michigan, USA - M6-5 metaG | ecosystem: Host-associated > Plants > Roots > Rhizosphere > Soil | place: USA: Michigan...
AGAACTCATTAGTGCAGAGTCGCATTTTAGTAACTGGTTATCTTTGTGATGAAGACTTGCGCGCGCTCTATAGCAGCTGTGCGATGATGTGTTATCCGGCGCTGTATGAAGGTGCCGGACTGCCTCCACTCGAAGCAATGGCCTGTGGTGCTCCAGTGATAACAAGTGATGCGCGGGCAATCGCAGAGATGGTGGGCGATGCTGCTTGTCTTGTTCCGGCAAGAGACTATGAAGAACTAGCGCGTCAGATCGTTGTCGTTTCGACGGATTCTAAAGTGCGAGGTAGCCTGATTCAACGTGGACTTATCCGTGCAGGCGCGTTCACATGGGAGCGCACAGCAGAAGCCACGTATGTCGTCTATCAAAAAGCGCTCGCTGAACATAGTGCCAAATAACGTCGACACAGCTACACTGTTGCAATCACTGAAGGTCGTTTTTCACAATCTCCCAATGGCCTGAACCATGAGTGACGTCTACCTCGAATTCCAGGATCAATACGCCGGACCACAATATATTCCCGTCATAAAGGATGCTACTCGCCTTGGTCGTGAACCGGGGTTGGACGTAGTGATTGCCTCCACTGCCGCAAACGTTTCCCGACGTCATGCTGAAATTCGTCGTCAGGACAACATCTACATTCTCGTCGACCTCGGGAGCTTCAATGGAACTTTCGTTAACGGACGAAGAATCGCCGGTGGCGAAGTACTGCACGACGGCGACGTCATTCAGTTGGGACCTGGCGGACCAAACCTGAGGTTCCGTGCTCCCGGAAATGCAGATTCACTACGAACCGCCAATTTTGGACAGTCAGGTGACTCACGTAGCGGAAGACTCGCCCAGCCAAGGAGTCAAACGATTGTCGGCACTGACGGTGCGCAGATTCAAAGCACTCTGCGGAGTCATGAAGTAAATCCGAACGAGCCGCGCGTGTTCCTTCAACGTGCATTGGATCAAGCCCAACTTACAATCGGTCGTGGAGATGAATGCGACATACGCCTCGATGGTCTACTCATCTCAAACAATCACGCTCGCATCTCACAAAGTCCTACTGGACTCATCATTGAAGATCTGAACTCCACAAACGGAACCTACGTCAATGGCGAACGCATCACGAGTCGCCGGCAGCTTGCAGCCGAGGATGTTGTACAAATCGGACCGTTTCTTCTCCGCGCTAATCTTCAACGCGGCGTTACCGTCTTCGACACAAGAGCAAGAACGCGACTTGACGTGGTCAAGATAACGAAAGAGGTAAAGAATCGATCAGGTGGCGGAAAAATTCGCTTGCTGGATGAAGTAGATCTCAGCATACAACCGAATGAATTCGTCGGACTGCTTGGCCCATCAGGCGCAGGAAAGTCGACACTAATGGATTCGCTAAATGGGATGCGACCGGCAACGAGCGGAAACGTACTCGTTAACAATCTCGATCTTTATCAGCACCTGGAGTCGTTGAAACAATCAATTGGATATGTTCCGCAAGATGACATCATCCATCGCGAGCTAACGGTTTATCGCACGCTTTACTACGTCGCGCGCCTGCGTCTCTCCAGGGACATTTCAAAACAGGAGATTGATCAAGTGGTGGGTGAAGTGATGGACATCACTGGCTTATCCGAACGTCGCGATGTTCCAATCTCCCAACTTTCGGGAGGTCAACGTAAGCGAGTCTCGATTGCGGTCGAACTACGCACCAAACCATCAGTCATCTTTCTCGATGAACCTACCTCGGGACTCGATCCAGCAACGGAAGAAAAGGTCATGAAGCTCTTCCGACAGATTGCCGAATCGGGAAGAACTGTGATTCTGACAACGCACGCAATGGAGAACGTAAAGCTCTTTGACAAGCTCGTTGTTCTGATGCGCGGCAAGCTTGTTTTCTACGGCAAACCACAAGAGGCGCTTGCCCACTGTGGAGCTGACAGCTTCAAGGATTTATACGACAAACTGGAAGCACCCATCCTCGAAAACCTTCACCGGGCAAACGGGCGCGCAAACAAGGATCAGCTAGCCGAAGAAGTCGCCGAGGATTGGAAGCGCCGCTTCCTGCAAACCGAGCAGTACCGGATGAATGTGGAAATACCGCTTCGCTCTGTGTCGACAGGTGCACATGTCGCGGCGCCGGCGAGGCGAAGAAGTTCTTTTGGTGACTGGTTAAGACAGTGGGCTACTCTTTCGCGCCGATATATGGAGGTACTATCTGCTGACAAGTTCAATCTACTGATCCTCTTTGGACAGGCGCCCATAATCGCGTTGCTCACCTACCTGGTTGTCGGTGCGAAGGTACCTCGGGATTTCACTTATTTCGTTCTCGCCCTTGTTTCGCTTTGGTTTGGAACATCAGTAGCAGCACGTGAGATTATCCGTGAGCGCGCAGTTTACAAGCGTGAGCGGATGGTCAATCTTCGTCTACTTCCGTATGTGGGCTCGAAGATTCTTATCTTGATGCTTATCGTTGGTCTTCAGTGTTTGCTGTTGTTCGGCACTTTGAAGATTCTCGATGTCACCAGGCTCATGTCTTTTCCCGGTGCTTACGGAGGACTGTTTCATCTCGTAGTGATGATCGTGACAAGCCTGGTCGGAATCTCGCTTGGACTTTTCGTATCAGCAGTAGTTAAGACATCCGAGATGGCGACGAGTCTGATACCGTTGATCCTGATTCCACAAATTCTCTTCTGTGGCCTTGTTGGCATCCCAACTGGAATGTCTAAAGTGGTGGGTGTCGTGATGCCGGCAACCTGGGCTTTCGACGAAATGAAAAGGCTTTCGCGGCTCGATGTTCTCCGAGCTAAAGACGAGGAAGCACAGGCGTCAAATAAAGCAGAAGGCAGTGGACTCTACAAACAGATCGAACGAGACAACGATCGCAACATCGAAGACTCACGCGCCAAGATTGATAAGTACAAAGCCGACGCGGAGAAAAGTATCAGCAACTTCGAGAAGAAGATGGAAGATTATCAGAAGGACCTGGCCATGGGACGCGCAGTGAAAAAACCCACCGCCCCGAAACTAAGTCCGGTTCCAGAGATTCCAGCTGCGGAAAAGATTCCGGATGATCTAAGTTCGTATGTTGATTTCCTTCATCCATGGGGCAGCCGCACATTGGATCTTGCAGTTCTAGTGGCGATGTTCTTCACGTTCCTAATCGCCACAATCGTTGCTCTTAGAATGCAAGATGTATGAGGGGCATCGACCTTGTGCTTTGTGCTTGGAACTTTGTACTTGGACCCACTGGAGCCTGGTGCTCCTTTAACAATCGACAAAGCTCAAAGTACAAAGCTCAAAGCACCACGTCTTCATTGCCCAAACCTGTGCCGGTATTCATCTGACGAGATAAACGCCTTCACCATTTCCGCGTTGATATAGTCTCCGTTGAACGAATTAAGTTTATTCAACCAAAAACTGTCACCACTGAAATCGTGATCGGGTGCGTCATCCGGATTTCGTCGCAAATACCCAAAATATTGCATCAACACAAAGGCCTTATTGAATTCGGCGTTTTTCAAATCAGCGTCTTCAGCTACGGAGCGCAGCACCTGCGCACGCTTGTTGAGATCAGACGGTGTCGCACCTAACACAGCGACAAGGTTCGCATTATCTGCCGGCGACAAAACGTTACCCGCGTTCTGATTAAGTTTGTCGACAAACTGTTGTGCGGTCATCGAGTTTGGGTACGCCGTAAGAAATTCGGGGCGTTGAACAAACGCCAATATGTAGGCTTGCTTGTTCGTTTCAAGCTGTGCCTCCCAATCCCCGATCCCCACACGAACGCCCTGCCCGATTTTTTGCGTGTCTCTCAGGAACGGAACAAGCTGAACTGCTACCGGTTTATTGGTAAGGTCACCCAACGCCGCCTTATAAACTCGATAGACAAGGTAACCTGTGTTCTGAAACTCGATTGAGACAAAAAACGCTGCCGACACATTGATGCGTTTGATCTCGCGACATTGAAGATCGCCTCCACACTGGTTGATCTCATTTGTCCAAAAGTTCAAACCACTCGTGTCAGGTTCACGATTCAGAAAGTCAACGTAGTGCTGGCGTACAAAGAAGGTCGTATCGTCAACCGGATTGGAAGTCCCGTTGGACGAGTCGTTATCGTTGATGGTCAGACTTTCACTTGATGGCACCCCCAGTGTTCCGCCAACGGCGTTACTTAAAGTGATCGTGAAAGTTTCAGCACCTTCGGCAAAGGCGTCATCAACCAGCGGTATGTTTATCGATTTAATCGATTCTCCGGCTGCGAATGTTAATGTGCCGAGCGTCGTAAGGTAGTCGCACCGGGAAGACGCTTGACCGGCCACAATGTTGCAGCCGCTGGACCCTGCGCTGTCGCTCGTCGCGTAGTCCACTGTGGCCTGGGTTGAAGTGTCGCCAGTTCTATTTACGGTTACAGTCAGGTCAGCCGCGCTTTCACTCACAGCCGTTGACGCGGCACCTAGCCGAATCTCACCGGCTGTGGATGAACTCCCAGTGAAGAACAGCGTTCGATCGCTGGACAGAACGCCTCCCTGGCTTACTGGATTAAAGGTGAATGCTGCTTTACTTGGAGTGACATCAAAGGTGACGCCGGAAGGGACATTTGCAAACGAAAAATTGCCTGAGCTATCCGTCTGCGTCATTAACTGGGTGCTATTAAAACTAAGAAGGACACTAACTCCTGCGATTGATGGTCCGGTTCCTACCGGAGGCTGGGTAATCTTTCCATTAACTGTAAAAGTTTGGCCTTGAGCTTTTGCTATAAAACCATCATTTCCAAAACACGATATTAAAAACAAAACAAGCAGGACGCCCAACCGGGCATATCTGCACATACGCAAACCCTCCACTTTTTGTTAACCCCTCGTCCAAGCGGCTATCCCTAAATTGGAATAACCGCCCGAACGTTTGATCGAGATGATGTGTTTATTGGAGGCGCTTTCCGAACCCCCTGATTTGATCTCGTTATGATGAAGAGCAGTATCTCGCAAACTTCACGAGTACCTGTTCCGATGGTCCTGCCGCTCTCATCGCATAAGGCATAAATGTTTTCGTCAACACTCAACGGACGAATCAATGGTCCAACTGGCATAGTCTCAGTCCTCGGGCCGCTCGCCCGCACGATTAACGAGCGGCCTTATACACTCCTCCTTTTAAAGCCTGGCGCTGCGAGTTTTGTTCAACTAGCTTCGTCTTCTCAGTTTTCTGGCAAAGCCTGCGAGTCCCACCAAGCCGGTTCCGAGTAGAAACATGCTAGTGGGCTCCGGAACGGCACCGGTTTGCAGTGGTGCAGTAACGAATGACTGAACAGAAGTCATTTGGCCTGGAGGGTTAATTAACAAAGCATTAGCTGGTACTCCAGGGCCACCCAAGTTGGTGATCTGGTAAGTAACTCCGTTGAGTGTTAATGAGGTGGCGCCGAACACTACTACGACCGTTGAAGTATTTCCACTCCCTGAGACCGATACGGTCCCACTCACTAACGCACTGAAAGTCCCAGTAGTTGTTGGTCCCGGCGTCGTTTGCGTGATCTGCAAAGTGAACGGAGTAGGAGCTATCGCACCGCCGGGAGTGCCAACCCAGGTAAAGGAGCCCAACTCCGCTGACGTCGGCGTTTGCAAGGTGGTCGAGATTTCCCCCGCGTAGACCAGGCCGCTGCCCACTGGGCCGATTGGCAATGTAGCGAGTGCAACCGGTGAACACGCCAGGCCAAAACAGCCCTGCGTTGAGTAAGTGAAAGTAGTTGCATTAGCGATCGCTGTGACAGCCATTAACATGGCAGCGAGCAACGACGCTCTAAGAATTAGTTTAATTAAGTTCAATCTAACCATTGTTACCCTCCTGTTACCCTCGGTTACCCTTGGGATCTAGAAATGCGTTACCGCTTACTGAGGACCGTTTCTACTTCCCACTTGAGATAGAAAATGAGTCCACACCTTGACCGTGAGCGACCGGACAAAGGTCACCGCCCTTTTTGCACTCTTCTAAATTTTGCAGGCGTCTTTACGGGGCAAACTTCACCTGCGGCGCCCCGCACCAGGGAGAGAGAAACTCCACGCGGGAAACCTTCGTTGGTACAGTCGACAAAACCAAGCAGGACAATTGCCGGTTTCTAACGAGTACCTCGTATTAGATTGTCACTGGGAGAAGTGATTTTCGTCGGGGAACAAACTTGCGAAAATCAAGTGACCGAATCCTAAGAACGATTTTTGTTTTTTTCGTGTTCGATCGATGTTTATTGCATCTAACTTGCGATTTGAATAAGTCTCTAGCTTACGTTGAGCCAACGGCATAGTATGTGTTGCCAAGTCTGATGATGAAGCAAGAGTTAACATCCGATCGACGGACCATGACGTCAGCTACTCCTTCTCTCCGTACGATACTTGTCGTCGATGATTTCGATGACACTCGACTGCTGCTGCGAATCTGGTTGGAACGCCGGGGCTTTCGCGTCATTGAAGCTGAAAACGGACTTGAAGCCATCAAACGTGCTACAAGCGAGCCGCCAGACCTAATAATAATGGACATGGAGATGCCGCGACTCGATGGCCTCTCAGCGACCCGACGGATTCGTGAAGTACCCTCGCTCAGTAAAGTTCCGATCGTCGCGGTATCAGCGTATGGTGCGGACCAGTTTCGAGAACTCGCGCTTGCTACCGGTTGTGATGAATACGTCTCGACACCATTCGAACCAACTGCACTCGAGACAATCATCCGATCGTTAATAAGGTAATCAGAAATCGCCAATGTAGATTTTGAGATCTCAGATTTGCGATCTGAGATCCAAGCGACGTTGACACACCTTTCTATTTAGCATTAATTTCGGCTGCACTCCCTAACTAAAGAACAGCCTCCTGGCTTATAAGAGGCCTGAAGAACAAATGCCCCATTCTGCTCTGCAATATCGGCTGCTGCTTCTAACACTAATAACCCTTTCCGCTGGAGCTTCTGTACAGTCACAATGCACTCAGAAATATAACGAACTCCCCGCCGCGCCCGAGTTACTCGGCTTTCACCTGGGAATGACGAAAGCTGAAGTGAAAGCTCGAGTACCGCAGACAGTCTTTGGCAAAACTGACGACTTCGGAGTTTCGAAAACGACCATCAATCCCTCCTTTGATTCAAAAATCGATCAAACAAAGTTCGAAGGCGTCCGAAGCATTTCGCTCGACATGTTGGATGATCATTTGACCTCTCTCTGGATTGGATTTGACGAGTCCTTCAAGGTCCAGTCAATTGATGACTTCGTTAAGTTCATCTCGCAAGCATTGAAGCTCCAGGGAGACTGGAGCGCCTGGAAGGGTCGCGGCCAACAAATAAAGTGTACCGATTTCCAGTTGATAGTTTCGACGATAGCGCGAGGACCAAGTTTGAGAGTGCTGGACATTGCAGCCGAAGAAGTCGTCGCCGCACGACGACAAGCGAAAGAAGAGCAGTCTGCAGCGGCTGAATCGGCGGCGGCGCAGGATGGCACAGCGGAAATACTTGGCGACAAACAAGCGAAGGTCTATTACCTTGCGAACTGCGCACCGCCGAAAGAAATATCGGAAGTCAATAAGATTGTCTTCAAGAGTTCCGAAGACGCGGAGAAAGCTGGATACAATCTAGCGAAGAGTTGCCATTGAATGAATGTCCGACAAACTTCAGTTTGTCGATCCGATCGGTTTCTAGAGCCACCAATTGAGACGCCAAACTGAAGTTTGTCGGACATCTAAAGAGGAGATGCGATGCTCAGAGAATTCAAGGAATTCATTTCGCGTGGAAACGTGGTTGACCTTGCAGTCGCAGTCGTTATCGGGGCTGCATTTGGAAAGATAATCAGTTCACTCGTTGAGGGCGTGATAATGCCACCGATCGGCCTGTTGCTTGGTAAAGCTGATTTTTCCAATCTCTTTATTGATCTTTCAGGCCAGCATCCGGTTTCACTCGCTGACGCTCAGTTAAGAGGGTTGCCGGTGATTGCGTACGGACAGTTCATGAACGAAGTAGTCACGTTTCTGATTATCGCGCTCGTGATCTTCCTGATTGTAAAGTCAGTCAACCGAATGCGGGCGGCGCCACCTCCACCGCCCAACTCGAAGGACTGCCCGTACTGTCTAACAGCGATTCCGCTGGCGGCGACGCGTTGTGCAGCTTGTTGTTCGGAAGTAGCGGCGACGTAGATCACCGATATGCTTTAGAGCTTCTTGCAAAAATAAGTTGAAGCCGCCCCTATTTGCAGGTAAGGAAGGGGACCCTTCGGGGCCTCTTTTGAATTTTGAAAGAGTCTCTTTAGCGTGTAGCGAAAATTACTCGAAATGGTATGAAGAACATGCGAACGACAAGCTGAAGCATGTCGGACATCTTGCGGCGCAGAACTTCCACCTCTGTTAGAATTCCAATCCATGCGCGAGTGCCCCCGTTGCGAACTTTGTTATGAAGACGATGTCCTGACTTGCCCCGAGGAGCAGGCCAACACAAAAAGCACTCTGCCCGGTCCCAAACTACTCGCCTCTCGTTATCTTCTGGAAAAGAGACTCGGTCGTGGAGCTATGGGTCAAGTCTATCTTGCTCGCGATCAGAATCTGCAAACGCGCCGGGTCGCGGTCAAGACCGTGCGCCCTGACATTCTTAACGATGAAGACTTGCAGGAAGGTGAAGCAATCGCCCGCTTCGAACGTGAGGCACGTTCCGCAGCCTCTATTCGTCATCCAAACGTTGTCGACGTCACTGACTTCGGAAAGAGCCCGGACGGTGTGTTCTTCCTTGTGATGGAATACGTGGAAGGCGAGACTCTTTACGATCTGTTGCGTCGCGAAGGAACTGTGAACCCGCAACGCGCCGCAAACATCATGAGCCAGGTGGTGGCAGGCGTCGAGGCAGCGCATGACGAGGGTATCCTGCATCGCGATCTAAAACCCGCAAACATCTTCTTGATGCAACAACGACGAAAGTCGGCGGGTGAGGATGGCTTTGTGAAGGTTGGCGACTTTGGCCTGGCGAAGATCGTGAATGCCGATCGCGGTGAAATAACGTCGGCGAGTGGACCTGCATCGCGAGGCATCATTGGTACTCCGGAGTACATGGCCCCAGAACAAATGCAGCAGGATGTAACACTGGACGCGCGCGCTGACATTTACGCACTTGGCACAATCGCCTATCACATGCTCGGTGGAAGACCTCCCTTTACCGGCAACATAACTCAGTTGATTGCGCAGAAGTTGATGCAGCTGCCTCCGCCGCTTTCGAGTTTACGCTCAGATGTCAGCAAAGAACTTGAAGCAAGCATAATGAAGGCACTTGCCAAAGAACCTAATGATCGCCCCGCAACCGCAACTGAATGGTTCGAGGGTTTCGCCGAGGCGATCTCAACTGAATCAGAAGAAGGCCGACGAGGTGAGTCGCGTCTAGTCATTATGGCGCCTTCAGGTGCTGAGGTTTATGTAGACGACGAGCGATACGGAAGTGTCGGACGTTCCGGTCGGGTAATTCTGACGTCAGTTGCTCCCGGCAAACACGTGCTTAGGGTGTCCCGTTCGGGCGAGCCGGATGATGAACGCGTAATCGAGATACGCAGCGATGTCGCCGAACAGATCATTGAAGCGCAAGCGAAACGGTCGACTTCGAGTCATCTGACACCTTCACGCGGAGGTAGCCTCGATAGCAAAACGGGAGCGCAATCGACAACACTCGTGGTGGTGATGTGTACGAAGTGTCAGTCTCGATTCGCGGAAGGTGTGAAGTTTTGCGGCCGCTGTGGTAACACGACATTCCAGCCTGTCTCAGAAACTGGGCCACTAAAGCCTCCCATAGGTTCTGGTGTGAAACCACCTGCCGAAACAATTACTTGCCCACGTTGTGGTCACAGCTATCCTCGTTCAATAAGGTTCTGCGGACGTTGCGGTATTCCGATTGGAACTTCCCAACTGGAATGGCGACAAGCAAGGCCGGTCGAGGTGTTCTGCAGAGGATGTAGCACTAGTTATCCAGTGGGAACCAAATTCTGTGGGCGGTGCGGGAAACCCATTAGCCCTTGAGCGCGGTCGAACTTTCTTTATAATTGGCCCGACCGACGGTTTTCGAGCCAACCTTCAAGTGAGTCACTAGATGAAACGCTGCCCTAGCTGCAATCGCAGTTACACAGATGCATCACTGAATTTTTGTTTGGAAGATGGAACTCCTCTCGTAGCTGATCCACCACCTTCCGATTCAAACGCGACAAGGAGATACCCGCCGGGGCGCGATACATCCGAACCTCCACCGACTGAGATCTATCGACCAGATACTGCCATAATTAGCCAGACCCCGATTAGCCAACCTCAGCCTCAACCGCAACCTCAACAGTGGACACCGATGCCGGCAGTCGCGCCGCCACGAAAGAAATCAAATGCGGTGTGGTGGGTGCTGGGAGGTGTTGCGGCACTGGGTATTATCGGTATTGGCCTCGTAGTGATGATTATTGCCCTTGCAAGTATGAGTGCGGCGAATTCGAACAATGGCAATTTGAATCGCAACGAGAACCGTAACGCAAACGTAGTCTCAAATACCAATGCATCAAGGCCCAACACCAACAGCAGTCTGACTCCCGGCTCTCTTATCGATGACTTCTCTGAACCCAAATGGGGCACCGGCGAATCGAAGTTTGGCCACATCTGGTATGACGGCGACGAATATCACATGAGCTCAAAAGACAAGACATTCATTGTGATGTACGCACCGTCGGACGATTACAACACAGAAGACGCCACTGTTAAGGTTAAAGCTCGAAGTGTCGACGGAACGGTGCCGTCGTCAGGTTTCGGACTAATGGTGCATTGTGCACAGTCAAAGGCAAAACAACTGGAAGATTACGCGCTGCTGATTTATCCGAGCGATTCGCCGGAATACGAAATCATCATGCATAAAGACGGCACGCAAACATCTCTGGTTAATAAGACTCCCACGACCGCAATTCACTCCGGTACCAGTCCAAACCTACTCGAAGTCAGAATAAAGGGTTCCGAACTCTCGTTCTACGCGAACGGAGAATTCTTAACCAAGATCAACGACACCGGAAATTACAAGCGCGGACGAGCGGGTTTTTACACAAGCGACGTTACTGAAGTCGCGTTTGATGATCTCCAGATCACTCGATAATGTCACAGACTTCAATCTGTGATCCGTCTTCAAATCCAATTCCACACACAGACCGCAGTCTGTGCCACGCCGAGACGAGCTAAAGCTTATCGGACGCTATGCAAGTCAACCTCAAAGTGGTAGCAGGACCTTATAAGGGTCGCATCTTTTCATTTACTCAACATGACAGTTTTCTAATTGGTCGTTCACCCGATGCACACCTGTATCTTCCGGATGATAGGTTCTTTTCGCGAAATCATTGTCTGCTCGAAATAAATCCGCCGCAGTCCTTTCTTCGTGATCTTGGCTCAACCAATGGGACCTTTGTGAATGGTCAAAGAGTCAGGGAAGCCTTTTTAAAAAATGGGGATGAGATTAGAGGCGGAGAAACACTGTTGCTGGTTGAGGTCACAGTCGCCGACGATCGCCAACTGGCGGAAACAACTCAAGATGTGGGTAACGGACGACCTGTGCTCGTGATGGTTGAGTGTTTGAACTGTGGACGGCGGGAAGAAGCCCAGGCATCGAATCCAGATGAAAAACTTTCCTTCCTCTGCGAAGAGTGTCGTATCGAGATGAAGAGGTCACCACAGTCCGTGCCCGGCTACGACACGGTGAAGTTGCTGGGCCGAGGCGGGATGGGTTGTGTGATGCTTAGTCGTGAACAGAAAACCGGGCGACCAGTTGCAATCAAGACTCTCTTGCCGGAGTTCGCCGTCAGTGAAAAAGCGATGCGACGCTTCATGCGCGAAATTGATGTTGCTGCGTCGCTCAAACACAGGAACATTGTCGAGTTCATCGATCGAGGGACGCACAACGGTGTCGTCTATCTCGTGACCGAGTTTGTCGAGGGAGCTGACGCGGCGAAACTAGCCGAGGAACAAGGGGGACATCTCTCGTATGAAGATGGTATCTCGATCATCTCCCAGGCTCTCGATGCACTCTCGTACGCACACGCACAAGGTTACATCCATCGCGATTTCAAAGATCAGAACATACTGGTCGCCGGGCAACCAGGTAATCGATTGGCAAAGTTAACTGATTTTGGCCTCGCAAAGAGTTTTACGCATTCGGGAATGAGCG
>Ga0157378_10004557_pt1 | contig 12153 bp, 10 predicted proteins | sample M65metaG_FD_115309 | JGI IMG/M metagenome (GOLD analysis project Ga0157378, IMG submission 115309) | Miscanthus rhizosphere microbial communities from Kellogg Biological Station, Michigan, USA - M6-5 metaG | ecosystem: Host-associated > Plants > Roots > Rhizosphere > Soil | place: USA: Michigan...
GACGCGGTGGACCTGAGCAAAGAAAGCGACGCTACAAAAGCGCTGTACGGCATGGACGAAAAAGAAACGGCGGTTTACGGCGCCAATTGCCTCATGGCCCGAAGACTCGTCGAGCGCGGCGTCCGCTTCGTGGAAGTCTACAGCGGCTCGGGTTCGGGCTGGGACGCGCACCAGGACGTCAATAACAACCACACCAAGTGGTGCAAAGCGTCCGATAAACCTGTCGCGGGCCTACTGGCCGATCTGAAAGCTCGCGGGATGCTCAAGGACACCCTGGTGGTCTGGGGCGGCGAATTCGGCCGCACCCCGTTCGCCCAGATTTCCGCGGGGCAGACTCCGGAAAAGTACGGCCGCGATCACAATCCGTGGGGCTTCACCATGTGGATGGCGGGTGGCGGCGTCAAAGGCGGCCAAGCCATCGGGACCACCGACGAAATCGGGCTGCGCGCGGTCGAGGAACCGCATCATGTGTGGGACATCCATGCGTCGATCCTGTACCTGCTGGGGCTCGACCACCTGAAGACTACTTATATGCACAACGGACGCGCGGAGCGGCCCACCGTCACCGGGGGCAATCTGATTACGAAACTGTGGTCGTGAAAGCGCTGGGGCTTCTGTTGATTGCAGTGGTCGCCGGTACGACTGTCGCGCAATCGCCTCCTCCTGCATTGCCCGAGGGGCCGGGAAAAACGCTGGTGGAAGCCGTCTGCACGGCCTGCCATTCGCTGGAACGCGTGGTGGCAAAACGCGCCACTAAGGCCGAGTGGCAGGATAAAGTGCTGGAGATGCTGCAGGAAGATCCCGACATTACACAACAGGAACGAGATCAGATCGTGGAGTATCTGGCCAAGAACTTTCCGCCCAAGGCGGCCCCAAAATGAGTAGTGCCTGAATAGTGCGTTGAGCCGATTCTGGGAACCTTGTCGGACATTCCGGTATCTTAATAGCTTATGCTGGGCGCGGCTTCGATCTGGGTAGTGCTGGCCTTTGTTTCGCTTCCCTTGAATGCTGCGTCAGTTATCACGGTTGTCCTACCTAGCCCTGATCCACAACCGATCACGGACTGCGATTACGGCCCGATTCTTGTGAAAGTTGGAATAGATCGCACCATCAACGTCAACGGCAAGATCGTAGAGGAAAGGGATCTCCAGCGGCACTTAAGCCAGATCCTACAAACAAGAGTGGCGCAGCTGATCTATTTCGAGGCCGACTCCCGGCTGCAATTCAAATCGGTCATATCCGTGCTGGAGCGATGCAATTCCGTACCAAACCTCACAATCGCTCTAGTCACTCGATCAGTTGCAAGATCTCAATGTTGGATCCTTCCGGTTCGTAACAGACCCTGATTGGATCAAGCGATCAACTCCCCAAGCTCCCACACATGATCGGTAAGCTTTGATCCCATCGCAGTTGTGACCGCAGTGTCTTGTGAATCCGGCAGAAGTTGTAATAGGCGAAGTGCAGGCAGTAAGCGGCCCACAGATTGTCCCACTTTCTCGAAAAGCCATTCGTCAAGCGCGTTAGGCGGCGCATCTGCATTCGGATGGTGAGGTTCTGGCGCTCCACAATCGATGTGCAGATTCTTTTGGGGTCGGGTTGCCCATGACGGGGACTACCTCCGTAGACTTCACTTCGGCAGGGCTTAGATCCACTTCGCCGATGAGGCGCTTAAAGGTCTGTAGCGAAGTGCGATCCGATGGCATACTTCGAGGGTACGGCGAGCGCTCGCAGCAAAGCAAGACCGGCGCTTTTTTCTTCAACGCACTATTCAGGAACTGCCCCAAAATGAGGCCATTGACACGGTCAAGCTATTGATAGTACTATAGTTCGCGAAGTCTCTGGAGGTTTTCTCATGACACCTAAATTCGCTCTGATTGCAGCCAGCCTGGTGGTTGCGGCCGCAGTACCGATGCTGGCGCACCACTCGATCTCCGCGGAATTCGATCCGACCAAGACAGTGACCGTGACCGGCGTGGTCACCAAGCTGGACTGGATGAACCCGCACATCTGGGTCTACATCGACTCAAAAGACGCCAGCGGCAAGGTCGCCAAGTGGCAGTTCGAGGGTGGACCACCCAACTCGCTCCGCCGGAACGGATGGACCAAGAACTCTCTCAAAGAGGGCGATATGGTGACCATCGAGGGCATTCGCGCCAAGGATCCGGTAAACGGCCAGGGCGTCTACATCGGCAACGCGCGGAACGTGACGCTGCCTGACGGCAAGCGCATCTTCAGCGGATCTGCCGACGACGGCGGCAAACAGCAATAGTTTGGGCGGCCGGCCTGAAGGCCGGCCCTACTCACGCCTTTAGGTGGGCGGGATTGCTTCGTGGGCGCTGTTTCTGTACGCCTTCAAAGACTTCGTTGAAGTCGCGGAACAGCGCCTTGTAGTTTTCCGGATTGCGATATTCCTTCTTCTGATAGCCTTCCTGCAGTTCAGCTAGCTCATCCACCTGCGCCCATCCTTCGGGTAGCGCGTACGCATAGTACGGATACTCCGCCGGAACGTTGCGCGCCAGCACCACATTCAGCTTCCGGCCCCGCTTGCGCGCCGCATACACGCGATGGATGCCGTCATTGATGAGCAGAATCTTCCTACCGTCGCGTTCGATGGATTCTTCAATGACCGGCGGCAGAAACGGAATCGGAGGACCTTCGGGATCGGAACCCTCCGGCCAGAACAGCAGAGCCCCGCGCAGCGCAAATACGTCGATCCCGCGCGGCTCGAAGGCATCCGCCACATCCAGGATGGCTTGCACGCCTTCCTGCAGCACGTAGCGCTGCGCCGGCGTGAGCGATTCCGGATCAGCTTCCACTACTTCGAGCGTGGCGTCGCGATACACCTCGGCTCGATCGAACCCGCGCAGGCGAGTGCGCTTTAGCCGGCTCAACAGCTCGCCTTCAGCCAGAAGATCGTATTTAGTGATTTGCATGACTTAGTAATTTGGATGGTTTCAGATCCGCGATCGAGGAGAGCGTCAGATCGGGAGGCGGCGCACTCCCATTCAGCACAGCGATCAAATCGGCCTTCTCTTTATCGGGACGATGCAGGACCCACACGGTTCGCATTCCCAGCTCGATCGCCGGGCGGATATCGTTCCTATAAGTATCGCCGACCATCACGGCGTCTTCCGCTCGCGCTTCCACGGCCCGCAGCGCGAGTTGAAAGAATCCCGGATCCGGTTTCAGAAGTCCGGTTTGGAAAGAAAGAAACTGCGGCTGGTCCGCGGCCTCCTCCGGAAACTCCTGCCTGAAGTGCTCATAGAACGGCGGCCAGATGTTGGAAAGATACGCTCGTGGAATCCCCGCCGCCTTAAGACTGTCGATCAGCTCGCGTGCTCCCGGAAGAACATATGCCTCTTGAAGCTGGGCGTTCCACAGGTTCGTGCATGCCTCCAGCGCCTGGTTGAAATCGACGCGTAAGCGGTTCACAAGAGTGTTCGCCAGTTCTTCCGGATCGCGCGCGGGGGAACGAAACAGGATGTGTTCCAGAGGGCCGACCGTTTCAGGACCGAGCCCCAGGGTATCCGCCAAGCGCCGCGCCGGACCGAACTTCGGCCCGTCAATCAGCGTTGAGCCGATATCGAAGAAGACAATCATTCGGTCTTCTCTTTAGCTTTGGCAGCTTTCATCTCGAACTCTTTGCGCGCGATTTCACGGCCCAGGTACAGTGCATGCGAGATCTCCGACAAGGCCACGTCGCGGCCCAGTTGCCGCTCGATCTCTTCCGCGCTCTTCCCGCGATACTCGTTCAGCTTCATCCCGTCAAACGAGTGCTCCACTACGATCTCCCACGTCGCACGATCGAACGTTGTCGTGAACGCGCCGTTCGGATCCATGCGCGGCCCCAGCTTGCCTGTCGCAGGATCGTGCACCTCGTCGGATTCCTTGCTGGTGGCGATCTTACGGGCTTTCTCGAGCGAGGAAACATCAACGCTGATGGAGTGGCTGAATACGGTCAGCGGTCCAGGCTCCATGCCGGCCTTCTCCGCCACGAATCGCTGGATCGCAATCAGGCCGTAGACGTTCTCCGGCCAGGCCTCCATGGCGTTATGCGAGCGGAACGTGGCCGTCAACGTCAGCTTGTCTTCGAACTTCCTAAAGAACGCCGAGACGAAGCAGGGTGTGTCGGTGCCCTCCGGCAGGTCGCGCGCGTTGTCCCACAGGGCGATATAAGCGTGGCGCGATTCCGGCTTCTCCTTCAGCCGGTTCCCAGCGATCTCAAGCGAGTCCACATTGGGGAAGTAGCCGCGCAGACGATTTCCGTACGTGTAGGCAAGGTCCGCAGGCTTATTCGGATCCAGGATGCGCTGCTGGTAGCCCTGGAACTTCTCCAGACTGAATCCGTATCGCTGCAAGATGTCGTCGGCTTCTTCACGAGGCTGCTCGATGATTATCTTCAGATTTTGCAATTCTAGGCGTGACTCAGGACCGCTCTTCTTCGCCACGGTGTTGCGGTGTCCAAATCGAACCAAACGGAAAATCAATTCCGACCACGCCTCCATCGGCGTGTCGCGCACGATCGTGTGGCTGCGCGGCTCCGATGGGAACCGGCTCACCACCGGTTCGGGAATCGGCGGCGGCTCGACTCGCGCATCCTCACAGGCCTGCTGCGGCGGCAGTCCGTCGAAAAAAGCCTTCAATCCGGCCTTGGTCGCAGGGTCACCGACATCGCCCAGCACCGTGAATCCGGGGATATGTGGAAAGCTCTGCGGCTGCACGCAGCCGTCGATGGTCCGCGTCGTATTGCGAATCCGAAACGCCTTGGCGCCAAGGAATTCGACTTCCTCCAGCCCATGCTCGAAGAAGTTGAGAATCCATTCGCGCGATCCCGAGAGGTTCTTTCCCAGAATCACGATGTGCCGAAGCTGCGGGTTCCACAGCAGGTTCCGCAACATCTGCGGCAATCCGTTCCCATAGAGGTTCGCGATGGGTCCGATGCGCGAAGAGTCCGGCGCGAGATCCACACCGGCTTCTTCCAGGATTTGATGCGCGGATTCTACCTTGGACCACAGCGTCGTGATGGCGACGTCCCCTTCGGGATTGACGATCTTCAGCCGGTCCTGGTAGTAGAGTGCCTCAAACTTCACGAAAGGCTATCGTAGCACTACGCTTTAGCTACGATTTGCGATGGGTCCGCGCCGACGCGTCCCGTCATGTCCTTCGCCGTGGCCGCAGCCAACTGGAAGTCGAACTTGATGCTCGGCAGCGAGGGAATCGGCGAATTTGGATCTTTCTCCTTCACCGATGTCACCAGTGACTCGGTCACGCCGAACACCGTATCCGAATCGACGTGCGGATCATTCGCCAGGTACAGCGCCGTCACCACCTCGCAATAGCCCGGCGCGCCCACGATGAAGTGAATATGCGCGGGCCGATACCCATGCCGCTTCTGCGCGCGAATCATGTCGCCCACCGGACCATCCATCGGGATCATATAGCCCAGCGGGGCCACCGTGCGCAGGTGGTAGCGGCCTTCGCCATCGGTATGAAAGTGGCCGCGCAGATCCATTTCGGAAGGATCGTGCTTCTGCAAATCGTAATTTCCGGTTTCATCCGGCTGCCACACTTCGACCGATGCGTTCGGAACGCCCTTCCCCGTTTTATCCGTGACCCGTCCGTACAGGACCACTTCAAGCCCGTTGCTCGGCTTGGTCACGATGGTGTCGCCCAGCTTCATCGCGGGCGAATCCGTGCGATAGAACGGACCCACCAGGCTGCTCTTGGTACCGGCCTCGGCCGCGCGTTTGTCGTGCAGAGAGTTGATCAGCGAGCTCAGCCCCAGGGTGTCGGAGAGCAAAATAAACTCCTGCCGGAACGGCGTACACTTTTGGCCCACCGCGGTCAGGAAACTGATGCCCTGGAGCCATTCTTCCGGCGTAAGATCCGCCTCGCGGGCCCAGGCGTGCAGGTGCCGGACCAGCGGCTCCATGATCTGCTTCAGCCGGGGATTCGGCGTGGCCGCCATCTGTTCAATAGCAGCGTCGGTAATGGTGTTTTCGTCAATCGCGCGTAGCATAGGTTTCGAATTCCTTCTCCCACTAGTCTATTCCGGTTTGCTCTTGGCCAGCGGCCACATCTTGAAGAACTCGGCGAAGAAGATCAGGAACGGAAAGGTTATGCCGAGCAGCGCCGTCGCCAGCCAAATCTCGAAATCGTTGGTGGGCGGACCCGGCTTAAGGACACCGGTCACCGTGGGCGCGAGTGCGCCATATATCTTCGCCAGCACGATTCCGATGACCAGGGCGGCCACGCAGTTCAAGACGCCCTTCAAGGGCTGGCTGAACTTGGCAAATAGCGAATTGTGCAGCATATTCAGCAGCACGATGGTTCCAAAGATGAATGGGATCGGCCCAGATGTCAGGAATATCATCGGATCCATGCCCATCGTATTCACGCCGATGTAGTACGCAGCGGCGCCCAGCACCAGCGCCAGCAGCGTCCACACGATGCCGAGTACGGGCTGCTTCATCACGGCCGGCGACGTTGTAAAGGGCCACAAATCGAAGTGAAGCATCACAAACAGGAAGGTGAGCGCGGTTACGTAGAACACCTGCGCGTTCACTCCGTTAAACATCCCGTGGGGATCGAGATCCGCTCGATACCACGGGGCCCCGGACATAAAGCTGAAATCGAAAAACAAGAGGAATAGCAGGTAGTTGATGATGTAGACCGCGGCCAGCATCGCCAAACCGGCTCCCACCGGATTCTTGATCAGACTGGTGAACGGCCATCCTCCAAACATGATAGCCAGCCAGAATGTGACGGCTACTGAAACGATGCCGAACAAGACCAAAATCGGAATAGGCGGAGCAATGCCGCCGCCCACGACTCTGTGGCAGATTGCGCCCACGATCACGCCGATAACGATGTTCACCAGCACCAGCAGAACGCCCTTGAGCGGCTGGGGCTGCGACGCTACGAAGCCCGGATTGGCGCCCCACGTTACTCCAATGACGATTTCCATCGGAATGATGGCCGCCATCACGAAGATCACCCAACTGCCGAACGTCGGGAAGTCGAACAGGGAAATGACGCCCAGGGAGACCGCCATGATCAGGACGGTAGCTACAATTCCAAGCGCGGGTTGCTTCATGCAATTCTCCTACGGGAAGTCAGAGTCGAGCTACTATATCACGGTCGGACGCCTATCGGCTTACGGGCCGCTGATGCCAGGCCCACGCCGTCTCGACCGTGCGCCGGATGTCGCGATACTCGGCCGACCAGCCAAGGACGGCCTTCGCGAGTGAGGGATCGGCGACCAGTTGGGGAGGATCCCCAGCCCTGCGCGGACACAGTACGTGCGGTACTTCACGGCCGGTTGCTGCGCGCACCGCGCCGATCACGTCCATCACCGATTGACCTACGCCCGTGCCCAGATTCAGCGCGATCGATTCGCCCCCATTGCGCAGGTAATCCAGCGCGAGAATGTGTGCCCGCCCCAGATCGAATACGTGGATGTAATCGCGAATCGCGGTTCCATCGGGCGTCGGATAGTCCGTTCCGTACACTTCCAGTTGCGGACGCTTGCCCAGAATGGCTTCTATCGCAGCCGGAATCAGGTGAGTCTCGGGCTCGTGTACTTCGCCGATCTCGCCCTCCGGGTCGGCGCCGGCCGCGTTAAAGTATCGCGGCGCGACCCACTTCAATCCGTGCGCGATTCCGTACCAGTGCAGCATGCGCTCGACGAATAGCTTGGTTTCGCCGTAGGGATTAACCGGATTCTTCGATTCGGCCTCGGTGATGGGAATCGTGTCAGGATTTCCGTAGACGGCGCACGTCGAGGAGAATACGATGTTCTTCACACCGCCCGCAATCAGCGCATCCACGAAGCGCACGGTCTTCCCGACATTCTCGCGAAAATACTTGCCGGGATCCACATACGACTCGCCGACCGAGGCCTTGGCGGCGAAGTCGATCACGTCCGTGATGTCGTGATCGCGGACGATCTTCTGAACCAGTTCGCCGTTCTCGATGTCGCCTTCGTAGAAGGGGCCGAACTTGGCGGCCCAGCGATGTCCGGTGCTCAGATCGTCCAGCACCACGGGCTCGCGCCCGGCCTGGGCCAGGAGTTTGCAAGTGTGGCTTCCGATATAACCGGCGCCTCCCGCTACAAGTACGTTTCCCAACCTTCCACTATGCCACGGTTATTTGAAACTTACGCTGACTGGGTTGGCCGGCTTGCCATCGAACACCAGCACGACCGTCACTTCGCCCCTGCCAGCCAGTGAGCGCGGCAATGGTCCGATATTCACGACGTCCTCCCCGGCGAACTGCGGAACCGGCGCGAATGCGAGCACTGGGACGTTCAACCCGCCCACCGCGGCGGTCGCGTGAGCCGCATTGCGGAAGCCCGTGCCGTAGAGAGACAGGTAAACCGGATCCGCCGATGCGCCCAGATCCACCGGGACTGCGACGCGGCTGCCTATGGGTTTGGCCGGGTCGAATAGCAAGCCGGTGGTCTGCTGGCCATCGGGCGCTACTCGAATCCACAATCCCGCCGCCGCGCCCGAGTCCGTCGCGTTGGCAGAATAGAGGCCCGGCGAAGGAAACGGGGGACCAGGGTTCACAGTCAGCGTGACGGCAATAGTCTGCGGGCGGTCGGCTCCGGCCGCCGTTATCGTGATAGTGCTCGAGTACGTTCCCGGATTCAGACCCGCGGGATTCGTGGTCACCACCAGCGTGGAGTTGTCAGGAGAAGAAAATCCAAGCCAGGCGCCTATTCCAACTCTCGTGGACCAGGAGAGCGATCCCCCGGCGCTATTGCTGATAGTGACCGTCTGCGCTGCGGGTAATGCACTTCCGATGGTGTAGGTGAACTGGAGCTGGGCCGTCGAGAGAGAAATGATGGGCGCCACCCCGGCGGACGCCACCATCACGTTGATCGTGTGTTGGCCATCCCCGTTGACAACCTTAAGCTGAGCAATCCCGTTGTAGCCGCTCGGGGCAGTAGCCGGCAGATACGCGTTGATCTGCTGATCGGAGACTATCCAACTGGGCAAAACAAATCCGTTGAAGAGCAGAGAAGTGGAGCCTTTCGATGAAAAAAATCCGCTTCCCGAAACAACGATGGACGATCCGTAGGCCACGGTGTTCCCCGGCAGGCCAGTCGGCGCAGCGGATTGCACGCCTGTGATGGCCGGTCCGAGCTTAAACACCAGCGGACGAATCCCACCCGCGAGAACGGTGCCGTTCAAGTTCATCGCACCAAAACGTGTATTCAGTGCGAAGGTGTGCGGACCCGACGGTACGAACTCGCCGTAGAAGGCGCTCGGTCCGGGACTCAATTGCCCCGCGCCGTTGTCGAATGTCACGGAAGCGATGTTGTTCACGAACGTATCGTCCGCGGCTTTGAGCGCGACATCTACACCGCCGTTAATCGCAAGCCGTGAATTCAGGGCTGGGGATGTGCCGATGAACTGCCACTGGTTCGTGTCATCCAGAAACGACCGGATGATCTGATACGTCGGGTGAGCCGGCGAATCGATAAAAGCGATCCCGGGTCCGGCACAGCCCAGGAGGTTGGCAGCAAGCGAGCCAGGGTCCATTTGAAAATGGCAATAAGGAATGATTCTGGTACGTTCATCCGATTGCGCAAAGTCCAGGGAAGCGCTGGTCAAGGAGACCAGGCCGTCGCTGGCGCGAGTGGTATTGTTCCAAACGCCCTGATCTCCAATAATCGCGATCGCGTCCACGCCGCGCAGGTCATCGTGCCCTTGGTTCCATGTGGCCAGGTCCAGCAGGAACTGGCTGCCCGGTTTCATTTCGTTGGCCTGAGTTAAAGAAGGCAGGAAGGTCGCATAGGGGCCCGCCGCCTGATAGGAGCCGAAATGAGGCGTCGCCGTGAAGATCGCCTTTCGAATTCTGGGATTGCTCAATGGAGAGAACGTGCCGGGCGCCTCTTGCTTCCCCGCGAGGTAGGCCCGCAGGATCAATCCGCCCATGCTGTGGGCCACCACATCGACGCGCGGCACCACTTGGCCATTGTCGTATCGGATCCGATTCAAAGCTTGCCCGAAATTGTAAGCCAATTCCTCAATGGTGCAATTGGGACACTCGCAGTTGTCGAAGAAGTACACCGCGGTACCCAGGAGCCGATCCAGGTCACCGAACGTGCTCCTGCTGGAACCTGGGCATTGAAGCTGAAATCCATTTAACAGGACCACGGGGGGCGTGGTTGAAGTGGATGGAATCGTAAGAACAGGATCCGCCGAAGCCGCGGGTACACGGTCATGAGTCGCAGTTTCTGCCAGCGTACTGACCGCGCCGGCTGCGAACACCGCGAAACAACCCAGCAACCGCCGCACTATCCCCACACCTCTTCGGCGACTTCGACAACCCGGCGCAGCTTGGCCCATTGCTCATCCTCAGTCAAGAGATTGCCTTCTTCCGAGCTGGCAAAGCCGCATTGGGGGCTGAGGCATAGCTGGTCCAGATCGATAAACCTGGCGGCCTCATCGATGCGACGCTTCAGGTCATCCTTCTCTTCCAAGGCTCCCGACTTGGACGTCACAATGCCGAGCACTACCTGCTTATTCTTCGGGACCAGCCGCAGAGGCTCGAATCCTCCGGCGCGGTCGGTGTCCCATTCCATGAAGTAGGCATCGACGTCGATCTGGTTAAAGAGAACGTCGGCAACCGGCTCATAGCCGCCCGCGGCGATCCACATGGAACGGAAGTTCCCGCGGCACAGATGCAGCGCGATTCGCATTCCTGGGGTCCTGCCGGACGCCGCCGCGTTGATCATGCCCGCATAGATGGCCGGCAGCTTGGCCGGATCGTCGCCGCGAGACCGCAGCCTTTCCCGCTGCTCGTTGTCGCACAGGTACGGGAAGCAAACTTCGTCGAACTGAAGGTACCGGCAGCCCGCAGCTCCGAAGTCGCTAACCACTTTCTTGTAAGCCTGGCCGAGATCGTGGCAGAACTCCTCCATCGCCGGATAAACGCTCGGGTTGACGGCGCTGCGGCCGCCACGATAATGCAAGACGCTGGGCGACGGAATGGTCATCTTCGCGGTTTTATTCGGAACGTGCGCCTTCAGAAACCTGAAGTGCTGGATCATAGGGTGCACGCCGGCTTCGATCTTGGCTTTTACCTTCAGCCCCTTGATCTTGGCTTGGCCGCCCTGGAACTGAATGCTGTGCCCGGCGGGATAAGACTCGACGCCTTGCAGTTGTTCCAGGAAATCCAGGTGCCAGAAGCCGCGCCGGAACTCGCCATCAGTGATGCCATCCAGTCCGATCGCCTCTTGCTTGGCGATCAAATCCCGGATGGCGCCGTCTTCGACTTCCTTGAGCTGTTGGACCGAGATCTCACCGGAATTGCATCGGGCGCGAGCCTCCCTCAGATGCTGCGGCCGAAGCAAACTACCAACGTGATCCGCTCTGAAAGGGGGAAGCGCCCTTTGCATGGTACAAACCCGCCCGCGGGTTGAACCCGCCCTGCCAGTTATTACTTGCCGGTACGCCAGCCTGCCGCGTACGTCTTGCGCGCAACTTCGGAGTACGGAACCGGGCTCACGATCGCGCGGATTTCGATCTGCTTATGGCGCTCGACGGTGGTCTTCTTCGATCCCCCGCCCTCTTCACCCCAGGTCAGGGTGACTTCGTTGCCGATTTCAATATCCGGATCCACAACGCCCAGCGACAGCATCGAACGTTCGTTGTAGCTGTATCCCGCGAACATCGAGACGCCGACCGTTTTCCCGTGGTTCGTCAACTTGTCGTAGGAAGCCGACGTGTAGTTCGACAACGGCAGATCGATGTACTTGTAGTGCTCCTTGCCCGGCTGGAACATGGATGCGAAGACTTTGGTGACATCCTCGGCGTTCCACTTCAAAGTGACTTTCTTACGCTGTGGTTTGTCGGCGATCTTCTTTAAGGCATCGCTTCCGATGAAGTCGTGGTCGAACTTCACGAACGGTCCATAGCCCAGTTCGTACGGCGTCATGTAATAGTCTTCGATGTTGTCCGAGTAGAAGCTGCCGCCAATGGAGCCTGTGCCTTCGTAACTCGCGGCGGGCAGCCATTGCCGGTAGGACTTCATCCGGTCGTCGGTGTAAACGGCAGGAAGCGGAGACGGAATCCATCCCGATTCCAGGGTGTTCGTCGCGTAGGCTCTGTTACCCACCTGGGCCAAGCCGAAATCCTTGCC
>Ga0157378_10004560_pt1 | contig 12151 bp, 6 predicted proteins | sample M65metaG_FD_115309 | JGI IMG/M metagenome (GOLD analysis project Ga0157378, IMG submission 115309) | Miscanthus rhizosphere microbial communities from Kellogg Biological Station, Michigan, USA - M6-5 metaG | ecosystem: Host-associated > Plants > Roots > Rhizosphere > Soil | place: USA: Michigan...
GCGGGGCAGCAGCTCGCGCAGCTGCAGCGGCAGAAGCTGATCTGCTTCGCGCCGCAATACCCGTTCAGGAAGTTCGGCAAGTCCGGCCAGGAGATGACCGAGATCTTCCCGCATCTCGGCAGCGTGGCCGACGACCTCTGCATCATCCGGTCGATGTACGGGGAGCAGATCAACCACGACCCGGCGCACCAGGTGATGAACAACGGGTCGATCCTGCCTGGACGCCCCAGCTTCGGCTCGTGGCTGCTGTACGGGCTCGGCGCCGAAAGCGACAACCTGCCCGGCTTCGTCGTCCTCATTTCGACGGGGCGCGGCGGCAGCATGCAGCCGATTGCCGCGCGACAGTGGTCGGCGGGCATCCTGCCGAGCAGGTTCCAGGGCGTGAAGATCAGCTCGTTCGGCGATCCGGTGTCATATATCGACAACCCGGCGGGCGTCGATGCGAAGACCCAGCGCGATTCGATCGACGCGATTACCGCGCTCGATCAGGCGCGCTATAAGGCGGTCCGCGATCCGGAAATCCTGACGCGCGTCTCGCAGTACGAGATGGCGTTCAAGATGCAGACGAGCGTGCCGGACCTCGTCGACATGAGCAAGGAGCCGCAGCGCGTGCTCGACGACTACGGCGCGAAACCCGGCGACGGATCCTACGCGTCGAACTGCCTGCTCGCGCGGCGCCTGGCGGAACGCGGCGTCCGCTTCATCCAGCTCTATCACCGCGACTGGGATCACCACTCCGCCGTGAAGAGCGGGATGGCGTTCAAGGCCGAGGAAGTCGACCGCCCGACCGCCGCGCTCATCAAGGATCTCAAGGAACGCGGGATGCTCGACGACACGCTCGTGATCTTCGGCGGCGAGTTCGGCCGCACGCCGATGTCGCAGACCGGCGACGGCCGCGACCACCACATCAAGGCGTTCTCGTACGCGGTGGCCGGGGGAGGGATCAAGCCGGGCGTGACGTACGGCACGACCGACGATCTCGGCTACGCGGCGCAGGAAAATCCTGTCAGCATCCACGATTTTCATGCCACCATGCTGCACTTACTTGGCATCGATCACACGCGTCTCGCCGTTCAGTTCTCCGGCCTCGACGTTCGCCTCACCGGCGTCACCGGCTCGGTTGTCAAAGACATCCTCATCTGAAGGCTGGTCGCGCCGCACGTTTCTCGCGGCGCTGCCGGCGTTCGGCCTGGCGTCCACCCGCCTGGCCGGCGCGGCCGCGCCGCGCACGTTCCGCATCGACATCCCGCAGGCGACGATTACCCGCATTCTGCGGCGCATCAAGGACGCCCGCTGGCCCGATCGCATCGAGGGCGCGACCGACTGGCGCTACGGCGCCAACTGGGACTACATGAGGGCGCTCGCCGAGCACTGGACGACGAAGTACGACTGGCGGAAAGCGGAAGCGCGGCTCAACCGGTATCCGCAGTTCATCGCGAGCGTCGGCGGCTACGACGTGCACTTCTATCACGTGAAGGGCGCGTCGACGGGCTCCGGACCGGGAAGGCCCGTGCCGTTGATCCTGACCCACGGCTGGCCAGGTTCCGTCCTCGAATTCCAGGAGGTCATCGGTCCGCTCACCGATCCGGTCAAGTACGGCGGCTCCACCGCCGACGCCTTCGACGTCGTCGTCCCGTCGATTCCCGGCTTCGGGTTTTCATCGAAGCCGAAGTCGCCCATCGGGCCGGCGACGACGGCGCGGTTGTGGCACGAGCTCATGACGCAGGTGCTCGGCTATCAGAAGTTCGGCGCGCAGGGCGGCGACTGGGGCAGCACGGTGACGACGATGCTGGCGCGCGCGTATTCGGAGTCGATGATCGGCATCCACTTGAATGCCGCCGGCGGCGGGATCGGCAACGCGGCTGAGGCGAGTGAGGAAGAGCGGAACTGGCAGCGGACGAGCGCGGCGTACCGGACCGCGGAAACCGACTACTTCAACGAGCAGCAGCACAAGCCGGAGACGGTGGCGTTCGCGCTCTCCGACAACCCGCTCGGAGCCGCCGCGTGGATCGCCGAGAAGTTCCGCGTGTGGACGGACTCCGGCACCGCCCTCGAGCCCGTCGTCCCGAAGGACGAGATCCTCACCAACGTCATGATCTATCTCGTGACGGACACGATGGGCACCGGCGTCTGGTACTACCGGGGGTCGGCTGATGATCCGTTGCCGAACGCGCGACCGGGAAGAGTTGCGGTGCCGACCGGGTTCGCGTCCTTCCCGGCCGAAATGCCGCTGCTGAACCCGCCGAAGAGCGTGCTCGAGCGCGGGTTCAACCTCGTGCACTACACGAAAATGGCGCACGGCGGACACTTCGCGGCGCTCGAGCAGCCGCAGCTGTTCGTCGACGACGTCCGCGCGTTTTTCCGTACGCTCCGTACATAAGACATGCGCACGGCAGGTCTCGTCGTGCTCTTTTCCCTGGCGCTCATTGCGGCGCAGGGGCCGCCGGCCGATCTGGTGCCGCTGCAGATCATCGTGGCGGCGTCGGCGGAGGAGGCGGCGGCGCTGCGGCAGCAGGTCTCGGCGGGCGGTGCCTTCGCGGTCATCGCCAGAGACAAGTCCATCGACGCCACCGCGCGCGACGGCGGCTATCTCGGCAAGATGAGCGTGGCGTCGCTGCGGCCCGAGTTGCGCGACGCGCTGGCCGGCGTCCGCGCGGGTGAGATGACGGCGGTCGTGCGGATTCCGACCGGGTTCGCGTTCCTGCGCGTCGTGCCGGAGTCGGAGGCCGTCGCGTCCGTCGACGGCGACCCGTCGCGCACGCTCGCGGCATCCGCAACCGGCGCGACCCGGGACGCGATTCCCGTGGCCGGCCTCATCGAGGCGGACACCATTTTCCGGAACGCCGCGCCGGCCGGCGAGCCGTGGGATCAGGACCTCCAGCAGATCTGCCGCATCCGGACCGACTCGATGCGAGGCGTGCTCGCTCGCCTCGAGACGATGCTCGGCCCAGGCGGCATCGCGTCGGACAGCTCGCGCGCGACGCCGGGCGAGGTCTTCGAAGCGCGGTATGCGCTGGCCCAGCTCCACGCGTACTCCGGCAATCTCGAGAAGGCCGTCGGCTGGTGGACGCAGGCGGAGAAGACGGTGGCGGAGTACCCGGCCGCGCGGCCGATGATGACCGAGACGCTCGGCGTCGCGCTGCTGCACAAGTCGGAGATGGACAACGGCGTCTACCGGCGTCCGGGCGACATGTGTCTGTTCCCGCCGCGCGTGAGCGCTCCCCTCGCGAAGACGTCAGACAGCGACGAGGCGATCAAGTACCTGACGGCGTATCTTGCCGACAAGCCCGATGACCTCGAGGTGCGGTGGCTGCTGAACCTGACGTACATGACGCTCGGAAAATATCCGTCTGGCGTGCCGCAGAAATATCTCATCCCGCCGTCGGCGTTTGCGTCGGACGGCAAGATCGGCCGTTTCACCGACGTCGCGTCCGCCGCGGGTCTCAACGTCTTCTCGATGGCGGGCGGCGCGATCGCTGACGATTTCAGCGGCAAAGGATCGCTCGACGTCGTGACGTCGAGCATGGACGTCTGCGAGCCGCTGCACGTCTTCCGCAACAACAACGACGGGACGTTCAGCGAGCGCTCGGCCGAGGCGCGCGTCGCCGACCAGCTCGGCGGCCTGAACATCATTCAGGCCGACTACAACAACGACGGCTGCATGGATCTCCTCGTGCTGCGCGGCGGCTGGGAATTCCCGATGCGCAAGTCCCTCCTGCGGAACAACTGCGACGGCACGTTCACCGACGTCACGCGGCAGAGCGGCATCGGCGTGGCGGCGACCGCGACGCAGACGGCGGCGTGGGCAGACATCGACAACGACGGCTGGCTCGATCTGTTCATCGGCAACGAGCAGGAGGCGAACCAGCTGTTCCGCAACAAGGGCGACGGCACCTTCGAGGACATCTCGGCCCGCGCGGGCGTCAGCACCACGATCTTCACCAAGGCGGTCGTCGCGGCCGACTACGACAACGACGGGTACGCCGACTTCTACCTGTCGAATTTCCAGGGCAACAACCTGCTCTATCACAACAACAGGAACGGCACCTTCACCGACGTGGGGAAGGACGCCGGCGTGCAGGCGCCGTGGCGCAGCTTCGCCGCCTGGTTCTTCGACTACGACAACGACGGCTGGCCCGACATCTTCGTCAACAGCTACTACTTCAGCCTCGAAGAGACGATGCGGTCGTATCTGCGCCAGCCGCATGCGGGGGAGACGTCGAAGCTGTTCAGGAACGAACACAACGGGAAGTTCCGCGACGTCACGGCGGACGTCGGCCTCGACCGCGTCTGGATGCCGATGGCGGCCAACTTCGGCGACGCCGACAACGACGGCTGGCTCGACATGTATCTCGGGATGGGCAACCCGTCGTTTGCGACGCTGCTGCCGCACGAGCTCCTGCTCAACAACGGCGGAAAGCGGTTCGTCAGCGCGACGGCCGCGTCGGGCACGGGCGAGCTGCACAAAGGCCACGGCATCGCGTTCGCCGATCTCGATCGGGACGGCGACGAGGACATCCTCGCCGAGATCGGCGGGGCCGTGCCCGCGGATCGCCACGGGCTGAGGCTGTTCGAAAACCCCGGCAACGGCAACGACTGGATCAACGTGCGGCTCGTCGGCGCGAAGAGCAACCGCGCGGCGATCGGCGCGCGGATCACGGTCGGCGTCAACGGACGTGCGATCCACCGGACGGTCGGGAGCGGGGGGTCGTTCGGCGGGAACCCGATGGAGCAGCACATCGGCCTCGGGCCGTCGGCCCGCAATGTGACGATCGACATCTGGTGGCCGGCCACGAACAGCCGCCAGCACTTCGCGAACGTCGCGAAGAACCAGTTCCTCGAAATCACGGAATTTGCCACGGACGCGCGACGCCTCGAAAGGAAACCCGTGCGGCTGGGAGGCAGCGCCAGGAAGTGAAGATTCAAGTTTTTGAATAGTTCAAAAGTTGAGCCTTCCTTGAGGATATGTTTCTTGACGGTGCACAGGTGAGACGTGTAACGTTTCGCCACCGTCAACAAACCGTCAACCCCGGAGAAGACCATGCGACAGTTCATCAGAGGCTTGATCGTTCTCCTCGTGCTGGGGGTAGCCACGACCGGCTACGCACAGACACTTGGTACGATTGCCGGCACCGTCAAGGACGCGACTGGCGCCGTTCTACCTGGCGTGTCGGTCGAAATTACCAGTCCCGCCCTCATCGAAAAGGTCCGGTCGGCCACCAGCGACGGCTCCGGCCAGTACGCCGTGGTCAGCCTGCCGATCGGCACCTACAACGTGACGTTCACGCTGCCCGGCTTCAGCACCGTCAAGCGTGAGGGCATCGAGCTCCTCGCGAACTTCACGGCGACCATCAACGCCGAGATGAAGGTCGGCGCCGTGGCCGAAACCGTGACCGTGACGGGGCAGTCGCCGCTCGTCGACGTACAGGGCGTCGTGACGGCCCGCGCCGTCACGCCGGAGTTGATCAAGGCGATCCCCAACGGCGGGACGATGTATCAGCTCGCGGCGATGATGCCGGGCGTGACGATCAGCGGTCCGCAGGACGTCGGCGGCGCGCTCGGGTCGCCCGTGCAGGCGCAGCTCCTCGCGCACGGCGGCACCGGCGGCGACGAAATCCAGCTCGTCGACGGCATGCGCGTCGGCAACATGATGGGCGGCAGCCGGACGCAGCAGACCCTTTCGCCGCTGCTCTACGACCAGGTCGACGTGCAGCTGTCCGGACAGGGCGGCGACGCCGCGTCGACGGGCGTCACGACGAACTCGATTCCGCGCGCGGGCGGCAACCGCTTCTCGGGCACGCTGCTCGCGAACGGCTCCGGGCCGGGGCTCCAGAGCAGCAACCTCACGCAGCGCCTGAAGGACCTCGGCCTGCTCGCGTCGCCGACGAGCCTGAAGACGCTCTACGACGTGAACGGATCGCTCGGCGGCCCGATCGTGAAGGACAAGTTCTGGTTCTACCAGACGCTCCGCAAGCAGACGAACCAGACGTACGTCGCGGGTCTCTTCTTCCCCGTGAACGCGTTCCCGACGGCGTCCAACCTCGTGCGCACCGACTCCTCCGAGCGGGCGTACGACGACCAGTTCCTCTGGGACAGCACGACGCGTCTCACGGTCTCGGCCACGCCGAAGCTGCGCCTGGGAGGATTCGCCGACGTCCAGCACAAGAACTGGAACCACTGGCTGATCAACTCGGCGTCGTCGCCGGAATCGGTCGGCCGCGTCGACTGGCCGGGCCGCATCTACCAGGTGACGGGCAACTACGTCGCGACGAACCGCCTGCTGATTGAGGCCGGGTTCAACTATCAGGACAGCCGCGACACGATCTTCCCGCGGCCTGACGAGCCCAACGGCGGTCCCGGCGCGATTCGCGTGTCCGAGCAGGGCGCCACGCTCGCCAACGGCACGGTCATCGCGCCGATCACCTACGGTCCGTTCGGGGCGAGCACGATCGACAACCCGATGGCCATGCGCGACTACCGCGCGGCACTGAGCTATGTCACCGGTTCACACAGCTTCAAGGTCGGCATGGACATGCAGCAGGGGTTCCGGCAGCAGGTGGGCCTGAACTTCTCGAACGACATCGCGTACCGCACGCTCGGCTTCGTCCTCAACCAGGTCACGATCTTCGCGCCCGTCGGCGCGTATCAGGCGAACCTGGACTACGAAACGGGCATCTACGCGCAGGATCGCTGGACGTTCAACCGCCTGTCGCTGAACGCGGCGGTTCGTTTCGACATCCAGAAGGAATCGAACGACGCGTATACGTTGAACCCGACGCAGTACACGCCGACCCGTCCCGTGACGACCTTCCCGGCGGCGAATATCGTCAGCTGGAAGGAAGTCAATCCCCGCGTCGGCGCGGCCTACGACCTGTTCGGCAACGGCAAGACGGCGATCAAGTTCGCCGCCGCCCGCGGTGTCTCGCAGGAGTCGATCGCGACCGCCAACGCGCTCAATCCCGGCGTCGCGATTCAGTCGTCGACGGCCATCAACGTCAACGACAACAACCGCAACGGCGTCCCGGATTGCAACCTGCTGAATCCCGCGCCCAACGGCGAATGTCTGGGCTGGCTCTCGCCGAACTTCGGCACCACGTTCCCCGTCACGCAGCCGGATCCCGCGATTCTGAGCGGCTGGGGCGTGCGGCCGTGGAACTGGGAGTTCTCGACGGGCATCCAGCACGAGCTGACGTCGCGCGTCTCGGTCGGCGCGACCTACTACCGCCGCATCAACGGCGGCTTCACGGTCGTCGACAACGTGCTCAACACCGCGGCGGACTTCAAGACGTTCGCGGTGACGGCGCCGGTCGACGCGCGCCTGCCGACCTCGGGCCAGACGCTGACGGTGTACGACGTCAATCCGACGCTCGCCGCCGGCGGCTCGGGCCTCCTCGCGCAGAACGTGACGACGTTCGCGTCGAACTACGGCAACATCTACCAGCACTACAACGGCATCGACCTGACCAGCTTGAGCCGTCTCGGCGCCGGCGCCACGATCCAGGGCGGCGTCACGTTCGGCAAGAGCATGACGGACAACTGCGAGGTGGCGAAGAAGCTGCCCGAAACGCTCGTCAACGCCGGCAGCAACGTCCCGCTGGAGTTCTGCCACACGGAGTCCGCCTGGTTCCCGCAATTCAAGGCGCTCGGCACCTATCAGATTCCGTGGCAGAACATCCGGGTCAGCGCCAACCTCCAGAGCCTCCCGGGTCCGGCGCGTCAGGCCGGCGTGCTCTACACGAGCGCACAGGTCACGCCGGCGCTCGGCCGTGGCATCACGGGCGGCGGCAACAAGACCGTCAACATGTTCCCGGTGACCGGGCTCTACGGCACGGGATCGGCCGCGATTTTCGGCGGCGGTGCGGTGACGGGCGATCGGCTGACCCAGCTCGATCTCCGCTTCAGCCGCATCCTAAAGTTCGGCACCCGCGGCACCGTCGACCTGAACTTCGACATCTACAACGCGTTCAACGACGACGCGGTGCTGACGGAAACGACGACCTACTCGGGCGTGAACGGCGGCGCGTGGCTCAAGCCGGCCACGATGCTTCAGGGCCGCATCCTGAAGTTCGGCGCGCGCTGGGATTTCTGAGGTAATACAAGGGCAGGACGGGCGGGATAGGCAGGAAAGGCAGGACGGGCAAGAATACTTCGGTGTTCTTTCCATCCCGCCCATCCAGCCCATCCCGCCTTTTTCGTCGTTCCCGCCTTTCCTGCCTCTTTCTGTTTCTGGCGGCGCCGGCATGCAGTCGCACGCCGGCAGTTTCCACACCGACAACTGAATGGTTCACGGACCGCGCCCATGAGGCGGGTCTCGACTTCGTGCATGCGAGCGGCATGTCCGGGAAGTTTCTCCAGACCGAGATCATGCCGCCCGGCGTCGCGCTGCTCGACTACGACAACGACGGCGACCTCGACGTCTTTCTCGTGCAGAGCATCGGCGGCAGCCGGCTGTTCCGCAACGACCTCAATCAGGGATCGCTGCACTTCACCGACGTCACGGCAGAGAGCCGCATCACGGCTTCACTCACAGGCGGCTACGGGATGGGCGCGGCCGTGGCGGACGTCGACAACGACGGCTGCGTCGATCTCTATCTGACGTACTACGGCCGCAACCAGCTCTGGCGCAACAACTGCGACGGCACCTTCACCGACATCTCGAAGCGCGCCGGCGTGGACGACGAGGGCTGGAGCGTGTCGGCGTCGTTCTTCGACTACGACAACGACGGCTGGCCCGATCTCTACGTCGGCCACTATCTGAAGTACGACGCCTCGGCGGGCATGCCGTGCCTCGGGCTGTCGGGGCGGCCGGACTACTGTCTGCCGAGCGCCTATCCCGTCGAGCCTGGCCGGCTGTACCACAACAACCGCAACGGCACGTTCACCGACGTCACGGCGAGGGCCGGCATCACCGAGTTCGGACCTACGCTCGGCGTTGCCGCCGCGGACTTCAACAACGACGGCTGGATCGACGTCTACGTGGCGAACGACGGCCGCGAGAACCAGCTGTGGACCAACCAGCGCGACGGGACGTTCAGAAACACGGCGCTCGTCTCGGGATCGGCGATGCCGGCTGACGGCAGGGCCGAAGCGAGCATGGGCGTCGACGCCGGCGACGCCGACAACGACGGCGACGACGATCTGTTCATGACGGAACTGACGGGACAGGGGAGCAACCTCTACGTCAACGACGGCAAGGGCGCCTTCGAGGACCGATCGCTCCCGTCAGGCGTCGGGCCGGCGAGCCTGGGCCTGACCGGATTCGGCGCCGCATGGCTCGACGCCGACAACGACGGCCGGCTCGATCTCCTCACCGTCAACGGCGCCGTCGTCGCGAGCGAGCCGACGCTGCTGCGGCAGCGGAAGCAGCTCCTGAGGAATCTGGGCGGGTCCGCCGGACCGCGATTCGAGGACGTCGGCGCGCGAGCGGGCGCGATCTTCGCCTTTCTCGAGATCGGGCGCGGCGCGGCGTTCGGCGACATCGACAACGACGGCGACACCGACGTCGTGGTGGCGAACAACAGCGGACCGGCGCGCCTGCTCATCAACAACGTCGGGAACCGGAAGCACTGGGTCGGCCTGCGCGTCGCAGTCGGCGCGCGCGTGGAGATTCTCCGCACCGGCCAGCCGGCGCTCTGGAGACGGTCGCGCACGGATGGGAGCTACGCGTCGGCGAGCGATCCGCGCGTCCTTGCGGGCCTTGGCGATCTGACGCTGGCGCCGTCGGTCCGCGTGCACTGGCCGGATGGCCGCGTCGAGACGTTCGCGGACGTGCCAATCGATCGGTATACGACGCTGAAGCGAGGCGGTGGCCGGTGATCCCATCCCGCCGATCCTGCCTATCCCGCCTGTGCTGCCTGCTCTGTCTGGTCGTCTTCGGATGCGGCGCGCCAAGGGCCGCGCTTCAACCGGTCTCGCTGCCTGAGATCTCGACCGTGACGCAGCCGGCGGCGCGCGAGCAGCTGCGCGACGCGTATGCGACGCTCGACGCGCGGCTGAAGGATCCGGCCACGGCGCCCGCGGAGCTCGCGAATCGATTCGGAGAGATGGGGCGGCTGCTGATGGCTGCCGAGTTCGTCGTCGCGGCCGAACCGTTCTTTCAGAATGCCGAGGCGCTGTCGCCCGGCGATCGGCGGTGGCCGTACTACCTCGGCCACGTCTACCGCGTTCGCGGCGACGTCAACGCGTCGGCGTCGGCCTTCGAGCGGGCGCTGACGCTCGCGCCCTCCGACGAGGCGACGCTCGTCTGGCTCGGCGACGCGTATCTGAATCAGGGCCGTCTCGACGCGGCGCAGACCGCGCTCAACAAGGCGCTGGCGGCCAATCCGCGGTCGGTGGCGGCGCTCTACCGTCTCGGCCGCGCGGCTCTCGCGGAAGGCGACGCGGCGCGGGCCGCCGACGACTTCGAGCGCGGGCTCGCGATTGACGCGCGCGCGACGATTCTGCGCTATCCGCTGTCGCTCGCGTACCGGCAGCTTGGCGACGCCACCAAAGCGGACGCGCAGCTGCGGCAGCGCGGAGACTTCGACGTCGGTCCCGTCGATCCGCTGATGCAGCAGGTGGGCGGGCTGCTCGACACGGCGGCCGTCTTCGAGCGGCAGGCGATCGAGGCGTCGAAGACGAACGACTGGAAAAGCGCGGCGCTGTATCTCCGCAAAGCCGTCAGCCTCGAGCCGGCCGACGCGTCGCTCCGGCAGAAACTGGGCACGGCGTTGTCGATGGCGGGGGACAACACCGCCGCGATCGTCGAACTGCAGCAGGCGCTGCGCATGGCGGCCGCGAGCCCGGGGAGTCCCTGGATCAACGACGCGCGCTTCAACCTGGGCCAGCTGCTGCTCGGCGCCGGGCGAGCGGACGAAGCCGTCATCGAGCTTCAGCGCGTCGTGCACGACGTGCCCGGGGATCAGGACGCGCGCGCGGCGCTTGCCCGGGCCCAGGCCGCGCGGCGCCCGCGATAGTGTGTTAGTGTACAGCCCGCTTAAACACCTGGCGATGAGCTTGCCGTCGCCGCGCCGTCCCACACACGGCGCCGACGGCGGGGCGCTGCGGGCGGACTAACGCGATTGCACTGTTAGATCTCCCTTCCAGGACTGTCGCGCCGCTTCCACCACGCAGCGGCGTTTGTCCGCAGCGCTATTTTTCGGACGCGGTACTGAAGGTCAGGACGTGACGGGGCGGACGCGGCTGTCGCCGTGACGGTTGAGCACCACCCAGAGCGCTTCGGCCGGCTCCTTGCCGACGGTCCACAGCCGGTGGGGCATCTGCGCGTCGAACGCAATCGAGTCGCCCTGCGCGAGCTCGAACTCCTCGAAGCCGATCTTGATGCCCAACCGTCCGCTGAGCAGGTAGGCGTACTCCTTGCCGCCGTGCCGGATCAGCGCGTCCTTCGGGCACGATTCCGCGCCGACGTCGTACACCACGACGAGAAACTCGACGTCTTTGTCTGGCGTCGGCGTCAGCCGCTCCCATCGCACGCCGTCGGCGAGCTTGATGATTTTCCGCTGCCCGCTCTTGAGCACCGGGTTGACGACGTCGGCGACGGCCATGTCGGGCCGATCGGACCTCCGGCTGCGCGGCTGCGCGCCGGTGAACAGATCGTCGACGACGAGACCGAGCTCGTTGGCGAGCGCGTAGAGCGTGCCGACCGACGGCATGACGCGGCCGCGCTCGATTTGCGACACGAGGCTCGGCGACACGCCGACGTAGCGCGCCAGTCCCCGTACCGACATGTTCTTGTGTTCGCGCGCCTGACGAAGTCTCGGTCCGATGTTGGAAGCTCTGGCTCGGCTTGCGGCGGCGTTGTTGTGACTCTCGCTTGCGGGCTTGCGTCCTTTCGCGGCCATTGGGGTCTGGATTATACAGAACGCGTCGATGCGGTCCTGCATGCAGGATCCGTGCATTGACACTGTACATTTTATCGTGACATCATTTTGTTTTCCCTGAGGAGCCTCGAATGCTAAAAGCCACGGCCGGCAAGATCATGCCGACGACGATCACAGGTTCGCTGCCTCGTCCGAGTTGGTACACCGAAAACCTGACGACGAAATCGTTTCTGGACGCGATGGTGATCTCGCGCTTCCGCGAGCAGTATGTGGACGCGCTGTCGTGTTACCTGCGCGAGCAGGAAGTGGCGGGGCTGGACATCGTGACCGAC
>Ga0157378_10004562_pt1 | contig 12148 bp, 14 predicted proteins | sample M65metaG_FD_115309 | JGI IMG/M metagenome (GOLD analysis project Ga0157378, IMG submission 115309) | Miscanthus rhizosphere microbial communities from Kellogg Biological Station, Michigan, USA - M6-5 metaG | ecosystem: Host-associated > Plants > Roots > Rhizosphere > Soil | place: USA: Michigan...
CGTAACCTAAAAATGCCATTCTTATTGCTTCCTCAGCAGTTTGTGAACCTGCTGTATTTGGTAATAACCAAAGCTTTTTCCAGTCTAATTTATTTAAAAAACTTGTATTATCATTGGCTAAATCAGTTGGCAATCTTCGAATAGCAACAGTTACTATATCACACTCGCTATTTTCGATACTATTGATAGCATCGTCGATGGTTCTATATTTTCCAGTTCCTAACATTAAACGAGACTTAAAACTTTTTTTTGCGATAGTTAATAGGTCTAAATTTTTTTCCACTTATTGTTTTTTGTATTTATTACTTACTTTTATCTTAAAATTTTCGCATAGTATCTACAAGTCGATGACTCACTTAGATTTATTTTCTACCGTTGAATCGTGACCCAACGGTATTAATCTTTCAAATACTACTTACTTGATAAAATCGAAAAATGTCCTATGTTTACTATATTTTAACTTTAGAAGAACAATGAATATGTAAATTAGCCAAAACAAGATATTGGCCCCATAAATCGCAATTCTAAAAAAGATGTTTGAAAAATTCGAAAAACTTTAATTATTTTTTGGATATTTGCTAGACCAAGGGGTTGTTTTTTATAATCTGAATTAAAAGAACTCCCCAGGTAGGACTTGAACCTACGACCGATCGGTTAACAGCCGATTGCTCTACCACTGAGCTACTGAGGATATTTAAATTAATTATATCCTATCATAGCTTTTTAAAAATTACAACTATTTTTATTGAAATTTTTGGTAATTAATTTATGATTGTTTATTAAAAACCAAAAATCTTAAAACGTTAGAATCCATTTTCAAAATATTGAAAAAAGTATTCATATATTTTGGCATACTAGAAAAATTCAGCTGAATATAATTGCCTTTGACTTTATTATCAATAGAATAGGCTAAATTCTGCTTTCCTCTATAAATAGCAGAAATATCACAAACACTAAATTTTCTTAAGTTTTTGGCATAGTTGAATACCCATCTTTTTAATTCACTATCATTAAATTCTTCTGTTAAAAGAATCATTATTTCATATTTTCTTAGTAATGGCATAGATCTTTAATTTTATTAAAATTAATCTTATACTACTGTGGAATAGAATTTAATGTCAATTATAATTTTTTTAATTTCTTTAACGAAAAGAGATTCAAAAAGTTAGAACCTTACAAAAGAAAAATAACTCAAATCAGATTATTTTTAGTAGAATTATATAATAGAAAATAATTTGCATAAAATTTTTATTGGAGAGATTTCATGGATTGGAATGAAATTCAAAACTTTTCATCAAATATAGTTTTTGGAGTTTTATTATTTGCAATGATAACTTACTGGGTTAATCTTTCCCTGTTTAGTGATTCACTTTTATTATCAAAAATTGGCCGATTTAGTACACTAGCAGCAAATGCAATTTTGTTTTTTATTCTTTGTTCTCGATGGATTGTAGCAGGCTATTTTCCTCTAAGCAATTTGTACGAATCATTATTGTTTTTAGATTGGATGTTACTAAGTATTTATTTATATCTTGAGAGAAAAACAAAAAGTAAACTAATTGGTTCTGTTTTAATTCCTGTAACTTTATTAATTAATGGATTTGCAAATTTGACACTTTCACCGGAAATGCAAAAATCAAGTCCTTTAGTTCCGGCATTACAGTCAAACTGGTTAATGATGCATGTTAGTATGATGTTATTAAGTTACGGTACTCTTATCATGGGTTCATTATTGTGTATTCTCTTCTTAGTAATTTCAAGATCAAAGGAAGTAGATTTAAAAGCAATGGATGAGTCTTCAGTACCGCTTTATAATATTATGTTGGACTATTATGAAGCGAAACTTTTATCGCCATCAACTGAAATTTCTGAACTTGGTAAATTAAAACTTTTACAAAGTCTTGATAACTGGAGTTATCGAATCATTGGTTTAGGGTTTCCGTTTTTAACAATTGGCATCATTGCAGGTGGAGTTTGGGCTAACGAAGCTTGGGGCTCATACTGGAGTTGGGATCCAAAAGAAACATGGGCATTAATAACATGGTTAGTTTTTGCAACTTATTTGCATGCTCGTATCACAAAAGGATGGGAAGGTAAAAAAACAGCTCTTTTAGGCAGTTTAGGCTTTTTCGTTATTTGGATTTGTTACTTAGGAGTTAATTTTTTAGGAAAAGGATTACACAGCTATGGTTGGTTATCTTAATTCTAAAAAAACAAACTAAAAAAAAATGAACTAAAAATAAAAATTCAGTGATCTTAGATTAGTGAATTTTTATTTTTAGTTTTTTTTAAGATAATATTTTTTATTTAACTTTTCTTTCTAAAGAATTTTGACGCTCGACCTGCAATTGTCGGTTTAGGCTCATCGTCTTTTAATCCTGAGTCTAATTTATCATCTTCAAGATTAAATTTGTCACCTTTTGGTGAATCGTTATCTCTCGATTTTGTGTCAGAACTTGGCAGTGAAACAGGAGATTGTTCATTTGTTTCTTGTGATTCTGTAATTAAGTTTGGATCAACATCACTAAAATCAATTTCAACCTCTAATTCATTGGTATATGTCATTAGAGTTCCTTCAACTTTTTTTCTACGAACAATAATTTTCGTATTTGGATATAAGGTTTTTGACAAACACTGTTCAGCCAATGTGTCTTCTAAATATTTCATAATTGCTCGGCGTAGCGGTCGGGCACCGTAAATTGGATCATAACCTTCATCAGTTAAAAATGCTTGAACAGATAGTTCAACGACTAGATTAATTCCTTTGTCTTTTAATCGATCTTGAACTGATTTAATCATTAATTCACAAATTTCCCAAATATCGATTCGTGTTAAATGGTTAAAAACAATAATTTCATCAATCCGATTTAAAAATTCTGGACGGAAAAAGTTTTTTAACTCATCGTTTACTAATTTAGTGACACGTTCAAAAATTTCTGGATCTTTAATTGGTTCAGGAATTGGCTCCCAACCAACAACAGCGTCTGGTGTTATTTTAAAACCCTTTTCACCTTGTTCAGTTTTTGGTTTAATACCACTTTCTCGTTCAATAATTTTCGATCCTAAGTTAGTTGTCATAATGATTAACGTATTTGTAAAATCAATGACTCGACCTTTTGAATCTGTTAAACGACCATCATCCAAAATTTGTAACAATAAATTGAATACGTCAGGATGAGCTTTTTCAACTTCATCAAAAAGTACAACTGAATAAGGCTTCGATCGAACAGCTTCAGTTAGTTGACCACCTTCATTATAGCCCACATAGCCGGGTGGAGAGCCTATCAATTTTGCTACTGTATGTTTTTCCATATATTCTGACATATCTAAGCGAATCATACTTTCTTCGCTTCCAAACATATAATCAGATAGAGTTTTTGTCAGTTCAGTTTTTCCAACACCTGTAGGTCCGGCAAAAATAAAACTCGCAATTGGTCGATTAGGATTTCTTAGTCCTACTCGGGCACGACGAATTGCTTTTGAAACTGCAACAACAGCATGCTTCTGGCCTATAATTCGCTCGTGAAGAGTGTCTTCCATTTTTAATAAGCGCGCTGATTCTGAACCTGTAATTTTTGCTACAGGAATTCCAGTCCAATTTGAAACAACATCAGCTACATCATTTTCAGTAACCATATCAACGTCTCTTCGACTGAAACCACGAGCTTCACTCGTTAAAGCTGATTGTTTCATAATTCGAATATGTGTTCGAACTTCCATTTCATGATCTAATAATTGCTTGGCAGCTTCAAAATCATGTTCTTTAATACAATCTTCTTTATCTTTAATAGTTTCTTGTAATTCATGCATTAAACTTCGAAGACCTAAAGGTAAACGTCGATTTTCTAACCGTACCCGAGCTCCTGCTTCATCTAAAACATCAATAGCTTTATCAGGTAAATAACGGTCTGCTACATATTTATCAGAAAGAATTGCAGCTTGTTCTAAAGCTTTATCGTGATAACTTAAAGTATGATGTTGTTCAAATTTTGAACGTAAACCACGTAAAATTTCTATTGTAGTACCTACACTTGGTTCTTCTACGCTAACTGGTTGAAAACGACGTTCTAATGCTGGATCTCTTTCAATATACTTACGGTATTCATCTTTTGTTGTTGCACCTATACAACGGAATTTACCTCGAGCCAACGCCGGTTTTAAAATATTAGCAGCGTCTACGGCACCTTCTGCAGCTCCCGCCCCTACTAAAGTATGAATTTCGTCTATAACAATAATGACTGCTGAATCATTTTGAGCCTCTTCTACAATTCGTTTTAATCGTTCTTCAAATTCTCCACGATATTTGGTACCGGCTAAAATAGAACCTAGATCTAAAGCCATAATAAGACTTCCATCTAAAAAATCGGGAACTTTTTCTGTTAATATTAATTGCGCTAAACCTTCAGCAACAGCAGTTTTCCCAACCCCCGGTTCTCCAATTAAAACTGGATTATTTTTAGTACGTCTTGCTAAAACAGCAATAACATCATCAATTTCTTTTTCACGTCCAATGACTGGGTCTAAATTTCCATCAATAGCTTCTTTTGTAATATTTTCTGCATATTCATCTAAAGTTGGAGTTGGACTTCCTTTTTTCTCTCTCTCTAATAAGAATTTTTCGGCTTGTGTTAAAGGACGTAAAATTTCTTCTTGTGTTTCTTCGATATAAGTTAAAATAAGATTTCGTAGTTTATTGATATCAACGTTTAACTTATCTAAAGTTCGCATAGCAACGCCATCGGACTCAGCAATTAATGCTAACAAAATATGTTCTGTTCCCACAAAGTTCTGACCTAAATCTTTACCTTCATGAACTGCCATTTCTAAAACTCTTTTGGCTCTTGGAGTAAATGGAATTTCAGAGGCTACAAATCCTGTCCCTCGACCGATATATAGTTCAATCTCTTTTCGAGCTTTTTTTAATGTTACTTTTAGTTTTTTTAATGCTCTTGCTCCTATTCCATGCCTTTGCCCAATGACGCCTAATAAAAGTTGTTCTGTTCCCACAAAATTATGGCCCATACGTCTGGCTTCTTCTTGTGAAAGCATAATAACTTTTATTGCACCTTCAGTAAATTTTTCAAACATAAAGATGTTTAGTAGTTAAATTTAAAAAGTTCTGATTCTATTCACCTTGTTTTGTATTATACATCAATTTTCTATCAATTTTTAGAGTGAAATTAGCGTCAAATGTACTATAATAAAATAGAGAGACAGAGTAAAAACGGCGGTATAGCCAAGTGGATTTAAGGCAATGGATTGCAAATTCATCATTCCCCAGTTCGAGTCTGGGTGCCGCCTTCTAAAACTTTCATTAGACTCTTGTTTTTACACTTTCATCGGTAAAAGAGATGAAAAAATAGAAATACAACATGTATATGGGAACGTGGTGAAATGGTAGACACGACGGACTTAAAATCCGTTGCCTAGTGATAGGCGTGAGGGTTCAAGTCCCTCTGTTCCCACTGGTCTAAAATTTAGTTTTCAAAATTAATTAAAAAAATATTAAATCCCCTACGTTTCTATTAACGTAAGGGAAATAAATTAAGATAAACAAATTCGATAAAAAACACCCGGAGGTAAATCAGCTTCTGATAATAAATCAAAAATTGGTACTTCGCCCTCTGAATCATAGTAAATTTCTAAAATTCGTTTATGAATACGAATTTCGAAATGTTCTCTTGAATCTTTATCGACATGAGGTGAACGTAATACACAGTAAATACGTTTACGAGTTGGTAATGTAATCACTCCTATTGAATTTAATGAAGTATTTTGTAGAATTTTGACAATTTTTTGACATGAAGAAACGAGTAATTCATGATTAAACGATTCTAATCTTACACGAATTTTCGCATTCGTTTTAACTTCCATAAAAATTTTTCTTTATTTAACAATTTTAGAAACTACACCTGCTCCAATTGTACGACCACCTTCTCGAATCGCAAATCGCATACCTTCTTCAATTGCTACAGGATAGATTAATTCAGCTGTCATCTTGATACGGTCACCAGGCATTACCATTTCAACGATTGATCCATCGTCAGCTGTAAATTGAGTAATTGCACCTGTCACATCAGTTGTTCTAACATAAAATTGTGGTCTGTAGCCAGTGAAGAATGGAGTGTGACGACCACCTTCATCTTTTGTTAAAACGTAAACTTCCGCTTCAAAATTAGTATGAGGTGTAATAGTACCAGGTTTTGCTAATACCATACCACGTTCAATATTTTCTCGTGTAACACCACGTAATAAAATACCAACATTATCACCTGCTAATCCTTCTTCTAAAGTTTTTTGGAACATTTCGATACCAGTAACTGTTGTTGATTGAGTCTTGCCAATCCCAACAATTTCAACGTTATCACTAACTTTGACAATTCCGCGTTCAATACGACCTGTTGCAACTGTACCACGTCCAGTAATTGAAAATACATCTTCAATTGCCATTAAGAATGTTCGATCTTTATCACGTTCTGGTGTTGGAATATAGTTATCAACAGCGTCCATTAAATCGTAAATTTTATCAACCCACTTATCATCACCACGTTTTATACTTGGATTCGATGTAATTGCTTCAATCGCTTGTAATGCTGAACCAGGGCAAATTGGAATATCTTCCCCAGGGAAATCATAAGCAGAAAGTAATTCGCGAACTTCTAGCTCTACTAATTCTAATAATTCAGCATCATCAACTTGATCTTCTTTATTTAAGAAAACAACAATGTTTGGAACACCTACTTGTTTTGATAATAAAATATGTTCACGAGTTTGTGGCATTGGACCATCGGCGGCTGAAACTACTAAAATAGCACCGTCCATTTGTGCTGCCCCTGTAATCATATTTTTTACATAGTCAGCATGACCTGGACAGTCTACGTGCGCGTAATGACGATTTTCAGTTTCATATTCTACGTGAGCTGTATTAATTGTAATTCCACGTGCACGTTCTTCCGGTGCACCGTCAATATCGGAATAAGCTTTAACTTCACAACCACCTTGTAGCGATAATGCTGCAGTTATTGCTGCAGTTAAAGTTGTTTTCCCGTGGTCTACGTGACCAATAGTACCAATATTAACATGAGGTTTTGTCCGTTCAAATTTTTCACGTGCCATTATAAAATTCCTTTATATTTTAAATGATATTCTAGTTATAAGCTTTTAGCGAGAATAGCTCTTAGTATCTAAAATGAGCAAAAGCTTTATTTGCTTCAGCCATTTTATGAGTTTCTTCTTTCTTTTTAATAGTATTACCTATATCATTAGCTGTGTCAATAATTTCATTGGCTAATTTAATAGACATACTTCTTCCCACACGTTGATTGGCATATCGAATGATCCAACGTAACGATAAGTTTGTCGCTCGAAAACTACTTACTTCAACTGGCACTTGATAAGTGGAACCACCGACTCTTCTAGCTTTAACTTCAACAATTGGACTAGCATTACGAATTGCTTTTTCGAAAATTGTTAATGGATCTTCATTTGTTTTTTTCTTAATAATATCAAATGCTTCATATACAATATTCTTTGCAATTGTTTTTTTGCCAGATTTTAAAATTCTATTAATTAATAAACTGACTAAATAACTATTATAAATAGCATCCATTTGCGGAAAACGTTTTTTCGAAATATTTCTACGAGACATAGTATGATTAATTTTTGATTAAATTATTTTTCAGATTTTGGTTTTTTGACACCATACTTTGAACGGCCTTGCGTTCTATTTTTGACACCACCTGTATCCAAAGCACCTCGAACAATATGATAACGAACACCAGGCAGATCTTTGACTCGTCCTCCACGAATTAAGACAACAGAATGTTCTTGTAAATTATGACCAATACCGGGGATATAAGCTGTAACTTCGAAACCGGATGTTAAGCGTACACGTGCAACTTTTCGAATTGCTGAATTAGGTTTTTTAGGTGTTGTTGTATAAACACGTGTACAAACACCACGTCGTTGAGGGCAGTTAACAAGTGCCGGCGACTTTGTTTTTTTCTTAATTTGTATACGTGGTGAACGAACTAATTGTTGAATAGTCGGCATATATATATATAAATGAATTATTTAATTATTTATCAGTTGTATCTAATCGATATTTTTTCATAAATTTTTCAACTCGTCCTTCACTATCAACACTAACTTGTGAATTTGTATAAAAGGGATGGTTGGCTAACCACATGTCTACTTGTAATTCTTTTTTTGTAGAACCAACTAAACATAATGGTTTACCATCACATAATACTGGTATATCTTTAAACCAATTAGGATGTATATCAGATTTTGGCATAGTCGATTTTTGAAATAAATATAATATTTAACGTTTTGAATATTGTGGAGCCTTTCTTGCTTTTCGTAAACCGTATTTTTTTCTTTCTTTAATGCGTGAGTCACGCGTTAAAAAACCATAGGGTTTTAAAACTAAACGGTTCTCCTTATCGATTGCACACAGTAATCGTGCAACTCCTAACTGAACAGCTTGAGATTGACCTGTCAATCCACCACCTTTCACGAATGCTACAATATCAAATTGTTTCTCTAAGTTTAATTTTTCTAAGGGAGCAATAATAGCATTTAAATAAATATCATTGTATTGTAAATATTTTTCACCTTGAATTTTATTAATAATAATCTTACCTTCGCCAGGAATCAGAAAAACTCGTGCAATTGCTTGTTTTCGTTTTCCTATTCCAATATTTTTTTTTTGAAAATTTAATTCCATTTTCGAATTCCTAAGTTTCTAATCTTTAATTATAGTTTTAGTTTTTTTGTTAAAATTTTCTTAAAAGGTTACTAAAATCTAACTTATTTACTTAATTCATTAGTAAATTGACGATTACCATAAAAGTTATCAATATTAATTTTCACTGGATTTTGAGCTTGATGTGGGTGATTTTGATCACCATAAATGTTTAATCGTCGCATTAATCTCTTTGTTTCGGTTTCTGAAAGCATACCCTTGACCGCTCGTTGAATTGTAAATTTAGGAAGACAGTCAGAAGCCTTTTTAATTTTTAGTGAACGACCAGGTCGTCCTGGATTCGCTACAATATAATGCTTACTATCTGAATTAACAATAATTGAATTAGCGTTTATTAAAATAATATAATCGCCAATATTTATTGATGGATAATAATGTGGTTTAACCTTTCCTTTTAATAGAGCTACAATAATTGTTGCTAGCCGACCTAATTTTTGTTCTTTACAATCGATAATAAACCAACTGCGATTTTTATAATTCTCGGTTGGTAAAAATGTTTTATTCAATGAATTCATAATCTCTTAAAACTAAAAATAAATAACGATAAGAATCAACTTATCAAAAGCTGTCGCTTAATTATTTCAAAATAATGCCCAATTTATTTTTTAATGTAGAAAAAACTTCATCGGCTGATTTTCGACCAAAATTTTTAAGTTCTTGTAATTTCTCCGGAGAATATTGTAATAAATCACCAACTGTATTGATCTGTGCTTTTTTTAAACAATTATAAGCTCGAACTGATAATTGGAGTTCTTCAATCGCAATATTGTTATATGGTTCAATACTGATTAATTCACTTTTTGATTCCAATAGATTATTCTCGTTTGTACTTTTATTGTTAATTAATAGTGTGAATAAGTCAATAATGATTTGAGCAGCGGATTCAAGAGCATCACTTGATGATATACTACCATTTGTCCAAATATCTAAAAATAGCCGTTCAGTTATATTATTAGCAACATCGTAAGCGTTTTCTATTTTAAAGTCCACTTTCTGAACTGGCATAAAAATTGTATCTAATTTTAGATAATGATCAGTTTCATCAATAAAATTTTGTGCTGCTAACTGATAACCAGTCCCATATTCAAATTTAAATTCAATTTCCAAAACAGTGGAAGTCGAAATTGTAGCAATATAATGACTAGGATTTACAATTTGAATATCGTCCGGTAACTGAATTAAATCAGCTGTAACAACACTAGGCCCTTGAACTTTGAGTTGTCCAAACTGAATATCTTTCGTTTTACTTTTAAGAACAATTCCTTTTAAGTTTAGTAAAATTTCAAGAATATCCTCGCGAACGCCCGGAATTGTTGAAAATTCATGAGTTATACCGGCAATTCGAACTTCCGAAATTGCTAAACCTCCTAAATCACCCAGAAGTACTCGGCGTAATTGATTTCCGATGGTAATTCCCTGTCCCTGCTTTAAACAATCTATGACAAATTGTCCATGGCATGCACCTGACTGAATAGTTTCAGACTTAAGACATTTTATAGAAATGTTGCTCATAATTTGATTGATTGAATCTAAACGCGACGTCGTTTCGGAGGTCGACAGCCATTATGCGGAACTGAAGTAATGTCTTGAATTGAAGTTACATCAAAACCAGCTCCTTCAATTGCTCGGATTGCTGTTTCACGACCTGATCCTTGTCCTTTTACTAAAATCTCAACACTTTTCATACCCATACTTAAAGCTTCTAAAGCAGCCCTTTCTGCAGCTGTTTGTGCTGCAAATGGTGTACTTTTTCTAGCTCCTTTAAAACCTGAACTTCCTGCTGAAGCCCAAGATATTGTGTCACCATTTGGATTAGTAATTGTGACAATTGTATTATTAAAAGTTGATTGAATATGAACAACACCGTTTGTCGAACTCTTTTTATCTTTTTTGATTACTGCTTTTTTTTTTGTTTGTGCCATATAAAAAATTGTAATTAAATTTAAATCGTTAATCAAAAACTATTTTTTCTTACCCGTAACAGTCTTTTTCGATCCCCGTCTTGATCGGGCGTTTGTTCTAGTTCGTTGACCGCGAACAGGTAAACTATTTCTGTGTCGTTTTCCTCTATGACAGTTTATTTCGTTTAATCGTCTAATATTTAAACCATTAAACCTTCTTAAATCACCTTCAAATTTTAAATCACTATCTTCTAAAGTTTGACGTAGAGCAATAGTTTCTTCTGTTGTTAAATCACTCGTTCTTGTTTCAGGATTAATTTTTGCTATTTCAACAATTTTTTTTGCAGAAGTAAGACCAATTCCATGAATGTAAGTAAGAGAATAAGCAATTCTTTTATTTCTGGGTAAATCAACACCAACTAATCTAACCATTTTTTACTCCTTTTCAATGTTATCCTTGACGTTGTTTATGTTTTGGATTAGAACAAACTACCATAACTTTTCCATGTCGTTTAATTAGTCGACATTTATCACACATTTTTTTTACTGAAGGACGAACTTTCATTTTATCTTTTTTTAGTTTTTTTGTTTTTTTACTGATACATATTGCTATAAACATTTGAATAGTAAATGTTTTTTACTTCACGAACCAAATCTAATACTACACCAGCTAAAATTAATAGTGATGTTGTACTTAAACCATTTAGACTCGTAACGCTTAAAGTTGATTCTATAAAATTTGGTATCGTTGCAAGAGTTGCAAGCATTGTTGCTCCTACTAATGTAATTCGTTTCATAACTTGTTTTAAATAAAAAGTTGTCTGTATACCAGGTCGAATGCCCGGTATTGTTACAGCCATTTTTTGTAATTGGTCAGAAATGTCTTTTGGATTTAAAACAATTGTTGAATAAAACGAGCTAAATAATAAAATTAATCCAAAGTAGCCAATCCAGTAGAAGAATTTTAAAAAGTCTAAATTGACTAAAAAATCAAATTTAGGCAATAATCCTAAACTGCTTATATAATTTGGGACCACTAAAATAGCAGTTGTCAGAATAATTGGCATAACTCCAGCTTGATTAAAACGTAAAGGGATATAGTTATTGCTTGTAACTGAGTCTTGTAACGAAGATTGATTTAACTGTTTTGATGAAATTAGGGGTATAATTCTCACTCCTTCTTGTAAAAAAACAATTCCATACAAAGAAGTAAAAATTAATAATAGAATCCCAGCTTGAGAGAAAATTGTTAAATTTTCACTATTTTCCGCAATTATTTTTTTGCTAATATTTGGCAAACTTGAAATAATATTTGCGTAAATAAGTAATGAAGCACCGTTTCCTAATCCATAATCAGTAATGATTTCACTTAACCACAATACAATCATAGCACCGGTAGTTAACCAAATGACTATTTCAAAAGCTAAGTTAAAATTCCAATCAAATAGAATCTGCTTTAAATAAAAGGCTAAACTTACAC
>Ga0157378_10004563_pt1 | contig 12147 bp, 12 predicted proteins | sample M65metaG_FD_115309 | JGI IMG/M metagenome (GOLD analysis project Ga0157378, IMG submission 115309) | Miscanthus rhizosphere microbial communities from Kellogg Biological Station, Michigan, USA - M6-5 metaG | ecosystem: Host-associated > Plants > Roots > Rhizosphere > Soil | place: USA: Michigan...
CGACGACGGCGCGCCGCTCTCGGCCGAGGTCACGAACACCGATCCGGCCTACCGACGGGAGGGCAACCTCGGTGTCGCGCTCGAGACGTTCGAGCCGCGCGTGATCTCGGCCGAGGCCATCACCGACAGCGAGGGCGCCCGACGAGCCGCCGCACTCACGAACGCGTTCGTCGAGGGGTCGGCGGCGGTCTTGGAGGCTTCAGCCGTCAACGCCGAACGGCGCGCGGAAGGGAAACTCCCGGCCAACCAGATCCTGACCCGCGACGGCGGGGATCGGCGGCCCACCCTCCAGCCGATCCGGGAACGGTTCGGCCTCAGCTGGGGATGCTTCGTCGAGATGCCCGTGGAGCGCGGCATCGCCCTGGCGCTCGGGATGGAACCCGTCGACGCGCCGCGCCTCGATCCGGCGGGGTTCGGATCTGCCGCCGGCGCTTCCTACGCGGCATGGGCGGAGCTCGCCTCGGACGCGCTCGGCGGGTTCCAGGCGCTCTACGTCCATATCAAGGGGCCCGACGTCCCCGCCCATGACGGCCGCTTCGAAGACAAGCGCGACGTCATCACGACGATCGACCGGGCGTTCTTCGGGGAGGTGCTCCCGCGGATCGACCCGTCGCGCACCGTCGTCGCCGTCACCGCGGATCACTCAACCTCGTGCATCAAGCGTGCCCACACCGCCGACCCCGTCCCCTTGCTGATCGCCGGAGGACCCATCGACCCCGACGGCTCATCTGCCTTCGGCGAGCGAGCCTGCGCCGAAGGCTCGCTCGGCGTCCTCCGGGGGGTCCAGATCATGCCACGACTCGTCGCGCTCCTCGGGTGAGATGCGCGGCGCCGCTGGAAATCCGGGCCCGGGCCGCTCGTTCTTGTGTTGTCCGCGGATACGTTCTGCCCTACACTTCGGCGGTCGTGAACAGGGGTAGCGGCGTGTGAGCCAGGTCCAACAGACCGAGCCGGCTATCGAGGTCCTCGTCCCGCTCGAGGGCGCACCCGAGAAGGTAGAAGGCCGCACCCCGTGGCAGCTCTTCTGGACTCGCTTCAAGCGGGACAAGATCGCGGTCGGCGCGGCCGTCGTGGTCCTGATCCTGATAACCCTCGCGTTCACGGCACCGGCGTTCTCGAAGTTCATCGTCCATCGCGGGCCGAACGACCTCAACCAGGATTTCACCAGCGATATCAGCGTGCCGCTCCTCGGCCCGAGCAAGGTCGCGTGGTTCGGTGTCGACAGCCTCGGTCGCGACATCTTCATCCGGACGCTCTACGGTGCGCGGACGTCCCTGCTGATCGCGATCATGGCCACGGGGATCTCGCTCGTCATCGGGATCGCCCTGGGGCTGATCGCCGGGTTCCGCGGGGGCAAGCTGGATACCTTCATCTCGCGGCTCATCGATATCGTGCTGTCGTTACCGCTCCTCTTGTTGGCGATCGGCCTCGGCGCAGCCTGCGGCGCGTCCGTGACGGGATGCCTCGGGGGTCTCGTCAAGCCCGGGATCCCTTTGGTGACGGGGATCATCGCCTTGTTCGGATGGCCCTACGTCGCGCGTATCGTCCGAGGACAGACCCTGTCACTCCGGGAGCGGGAGTTCGTCGAGGCCGCTCGCGCGACCGGTTACGGCAACCTCCACATCATGTTCCGGGAGATCCTTCCGAACATGGTCGCCTCCATCATCGTGGTGGCGACGCTGCTGATCCCTCAGAACATCCTGTTCGAGGCCGCGCTGTCGTTCCTCGCCGTCGGGGTCCCGGCGGGCACACCTTCCTGGGGGGGGATGCTCGCGGACGCAACCAACGGTGCGCTGTATCGGATCGCGTGGTGGATGCTCTTCTTCCCCGGGATGTTCCTCGTGGTGACGACGCTGGCCTTCAACCTCCTGGGGGACGGCCTCCGGGATGCCCTCGACCCGCGCGCGGGGCGCTGACCGCCCGAGGAAGGGGAGGGTGGAGGGCGAAGCCACGAGGTGATCCAATCCCGTATAACACGGGCGGAAGAGGTTTGGGGCGACAGGAAGAAGGGAGTGAAGTCTGTGATCGGTCGCAAACGACTTGCGGCTGCCGCACTGGGGGTAACGTTCGCCCTGGTAGCGGTTGCGTGTAGTAGTAGCAGCACGGGAGCATCCAGCTCGGGCTCCGGCGCGCCGACGACCGGTGGGACGATCCGCGAGGAGGCTCCGGAGTTCGGATGGACGGACGCCTTCGATCCGACCGGTGAGTACCTGGGCACGGCCTGGGGCATGATGGACCAGCTCCTGATCCGCGGCCTGATGACCTACAAGCACGTGGACGCCGCCCAGGGTGGGGACACGCCGGTGCCGGACATCGCGACCGGCCCGCCGACGGTTTCTGCCGACCAGCTGACGTACGACTTCACGTTGAAGGACAACGTGATGTGGGCGCCACCGCTGAGCCGCGCGGTGACCGCGGACGACGTCCTCTACGCGTTCCAGCGGATCAATGACAAGAAGCTCGTCGCGCAGTACGGCAACTACTACTGCGGCGTGATCAAGGGCATGGACTGTGCCGCGAAGGATGACAACCAGCCGATCTCCGGCATCACCGTCACCGACGCGACGCACATCTCCTTCAACCTTGAGCAGCCGACGGGCGACCTGCTGTACCGGCTCTCGATGCCGGCGGCCAAGCCTGTTCCGGTCGAGGTCCGGGGATGCTTCCCGAACCCGGGCGACTACGGCGTTGACGTCATCTCGTCGGGCCCGTACATGATCATGGGCCAGGACAAGCTGAACCTCTCGTCGTGCAGCACGATCAAGCCCATCTCCGGCTACAACGTCGACAAGGGCATGACGCTGGTGCGGAACCCGAATTGGCAGGCCGCCACCGACGACAACCGGAAAGCGTACGCCGACGGGATCCAGATCAAGATCAACAGCAACGTGGACGACAGCTTCAACGCGTTGGAGAACGGGGACCTCGACGTGGTCCAGGGCACGCCCCCGGTGGCCGTGCTGCAGGACTTCGAGACCAACCCGGACTTCCAGGGCTGGCTCCACGCCGATCAGGGTGACCGCACGTGGTACGTCACCATGAACCTCCTCGCTCCACCGTTCGACGACGTCCACGTGCGCAACGCGGTCAACCTCGCGCTCGACAAGGCGGGGATCCGGAAGGCCTACGGTGGTGACAAGCGTGGCGAGCTCGCTACGTCCGTCGAGCCGCCAACGGTCCTGCCACAGAGCCAGGACATCAACCCGTTCGCCGCGAACACGGGATCGGGTTCCCAGACCGACGCGATGGACGAGATGAAGCAGTCCCGCTACGACACCAACCACAACGGCATCTGCGATGACGGCGGCGCCTGCGACAACATCCTGTTCCTCGGGCGCAGCACGGACCCGTGGCCGAACATGAACCAGGTCGCGGTCGCATCGCTCAAGCCGATCCTGCCGGGCCTCGACCTGAAAGAGGTCGACACCAGCACGGGATACACGACGCTGCAGCAGGTCAAGAAGCTCGTCCCGATCTCCATGGTTCCTGGGTGGGGCAAGGACTACGCCAGCCCCTACGGGTTCGACTTCTTCATCTTCGACAGCGCGGGCATCGCGTGCACGGCGGCCGTCAACTACTCCTTGGTCGGCATGACCGAGGCGCAGGCGACCGAGTGTGGTGTGAAGCCCGAGTACGACGCGTACGTGAAGAACTGGGGTCCCATGCCGAGCGTCGACGACAAGATGAAGGAATGCGTCGCGAAGCCTGCGGATCAGGTGGACGCCTGCTTCGCCGAGCTGGACACGTACCTCATGACGACGGCGGTCCCATGGGCACCATGGTTGTGGGCGACGCAGTTCACGTCGACCAACCTGAACACGGTGACCTCATACGCGTTCGATCAGAACGCGGGGATCATCTCGTACGTGAACACCTCGGTGAACAACGGCCTCACGCCGCAGAACGTCGCGTAAGGAGGTTGCGGAAGGATCGGGGGGCCGCCGGAACGGCGGCCCCCCGATCCGCCGTTCGAGGGGAGGAACGTGGGCAGGTACATCATCCGCCGGCTCTTGTGGGTGGTGTTGGTCCTGGTCGTGATCGTCGTGATCACGTACTCCATCTTCTTCCTGCTCCCCGGCGGCGGCTCGGACGCCATCGCCAACCGGTTCGCGGGGAAACAGCCGAACCCGGAGATCGTGGCGGAGGTCAAGCAGCAGTTCGGACTGGACAAGCCGATCTACGTTCAGTTCTACATCTTCACCCGGAACCTGTTCCTGGGTGATCAGTACGGCTGGCCAGGACTCGGGAAGTCCTTCGTGCTCCGTGCGCCGCTCAAGCCGGTACTGATCGAGCGGATGTGGGTCACGATCCAGCTCGCGGTCGGCGCCGCGATCATCTGGCTGTTGGTGGGGATCCCGATCGGGATCCTTTCCGCGTTACGGCCTCGATCCATCTGGGACCGCGCGGCGATGACCTTCGCGCTGATCGGGATCTCGATGCCCGTCTTCTTCATCGGGCCGTTGGCGCTCTACGTCTTCGTCTACAAGTGGCATATCTTGCCCGGTTCGGGCTATTCGCCGATCGGGGAGGACGGGGTCTGGCAGTGGTTCAACCACTTCATCCTCCCCTGGTGCGTGCTGGCATTGCTCTACGCCGCGTTCTACGCGCGTCTTTCGCGGGCGAACCTCCTGGACGTGATGGGCGAGGATTACATGCGAACCGCCCGGGCCAAGGGACTGAACGAGCGGCAGGTCATCGTGAAGCATGGGCTCCGCTCCAGCCTGACCCCGCTCGTCACGGTGTTCGGGCTGGACCTGGCGGGTCTCTTAGCCGGCGCGGTCATCACGGAAACGGTGTTCAACCTGCCGGGGTTGGGCCAGTACGCCGTTCGTTCGGTGTTCTCCTTGGACCTCTACGCGATCCTCGACGTCACCGTCATCGCAGCCTTCTTCGTCGCGATCGCCAACCTCGTGGTGGACATCGTGTACGCGTTCCTCGACCCCCGGGTTCGGTACACGTGATCCAACCGCTTCCGGATCGAGGCGCATCCGTTGCCTGAGCCGCTGCTCGAGGTGAAGGACCTACACGTCTATTTCCCCACCGAAGACGGCATCGTCAAAGCGGTCGACGGCGTCTCGTTCTCGATCAGCCCGGGCGAGACGCTCGGCGTGGTGGGGGAGTCCGGCTCGGGCAAGAGTGTGAGCTTCCTGACCGTCATGGGGCTCATCAACAGGAAGTCGGCCATCGTCGAGGGCGAGGTGATCTTCCAGGGCCAGGACCTCCTGACCATCCCGAAGGACGAGCTCCAGGCGATCCGAGGCAACAAGATCGGGATGATCTTCCAGGACCCGATGACGTCGTTGCACCCGTTCTACAAGGTGGGGGACCAGATCGCCGAGACGATCCTCGCGCATGAGGACATCTCGAAGAAGGAGGCGGGCGCGCGAGCGGTCGATATGCTCAAGCGGGTCGGGATCCCCAGACCCGACGAGCGCGCCCGCCAGTACCCGCACGAGTTTTCCGGCGGCATGCGGCAGCGCGCGATGATCGCGATGGCCCTGTCGCTCAACCCCGACCTGCTGATCGCCGACGAGCCAACGACCGCGCTCGACGTGACCGTGCAGGCGCAGATCCTGGACCTGATCGACCGCCTCCAGTCCGAGTTCAATACCGCCGTCGCGCTCATCACGCACGATCTCGGGGTCGTCGCGGAGCACTGCGACTACATCCAGGTGATGTACGCGGGCCGGCTCGTCGAGATCGGGACGGGCGATGACATCTACTACGAGCCGATGATGCCGTACACGTGGGGGCTGCTGAAGTCGATCCCGCTCCTGACGGCGCAGGAAGAGCGCCTCCATCCGATCCGGGGGCTCCCGCCGTCGTTGATCAACCTGCCGGAGGGGTGTCCGTTCAATCCGCGCTGCCCGTACGTGTTCGACCGGTGTCACGTCGAGGTGCCGCAGCTCCTGCCGGTCGACGGGTTCCACGCGGCCGCGTGCCACCTCTCGCTGGAGGACCGGAAGCGGATCGTCCAGGAAGAGGTGCTCGAGCGGACGTGAGCACGACCGAGACCATCTCGACGCCACCCCCCGCGAAGCGGACGCTCGAGCCGCTCGTTCGGCTCGAGGGCGTCAAGAAGCATTTCCCGATCACGAGAGGGATCATCTTCCAGCGGAAGGTCGGGGCGGTGCACGCCGTGGACGGCGTGGATCTGGAGATCTTCCCGGGCGAGACGCTTGGGCTGGTCGGTGAGACCGGGTGCGGCAAGTCGACGCTCGCTCGCGTCGTGATGCGCCTCCACACCTTGACGGAGGGCAAGCTGTGGTTCGACGGCCGGGACGTGACCAACATCAAAGGTCGCGAGCTGCGGGATCTTCGTCGCGACATGCAGATGGTGTTCCAGGACCCCTACGCGTCGCTCAACCCGAGGAAGACCGTCGGTTCGATCATCGGAGCTCCGTTCCGCCTCCACGGGACGATCCCGAAGAACCGGGTCAAGGGCGAGGTCCAGGAGCTGATGGAGCTCGTCGGGCTGAACCCCGAGCACTACAACCGCTACCCGCACGAGTTCTCCGGCGGCCAGCGCCAACGGATCGGGGTCGCTCGCTCGCTCGCACTCCGGCCCAAGTTGATCGTCTGCGACGAGCCGGTCTCGGCCCTCGACGTCTCGATCCAAGCGCAGATCCTCAACCTCCTCGAGGATCTCCAGAACGAATTCAACCTGACCTACCTGTTCATCGCGCACGATCTCTCGGTGGTGAAGCACGTTTCCGACCGCGTGTCGGTGATGTATCTCGGGCAGATCGTCGAGACGGCGGAGCGGGATTCCCTGTACGCCCAGCCGAGGCACCCATACACAGGGGCGCTCATGTCGGCCGTGCCGGTGCCCGACCCGAGGCTCGCCAAGGCGAAGCGCCGGATCATCTTGGAGGGAGACGTTCCGTCCCCGATCGATCCACCGTCGGGCTGCCGCTTCCACCCTCGTTGCCCACGGACCCAGGGCCTGGCGAAGGAGCAGGATTTGAAAGATGAGTTTGGCGCTCCGCTCCGGTTCGTGCCCCGATGCCACGACGAGGAGCCCCTGCTCACCCCCCAGGGGCCGGGACACACCGCTGCCTGTCACTTCCCGCTCGACGTTCGTATCATCCCGATGGACGTCGATCCCGAGGAAACAGGAGCCTCCCCATGATCAATGCGGTCGTCATCGTGCTGCTCGTGCTGTCGTCCCTGTTCCTGATCATCACGATCCTGATGCACTCGGGGCGGGGGAGCGGGCTGTCGGACATGTTCGGCGGCACGAACACCCTCGCGGGAGGAACGTCGCTCGAGCGGACGCTCGACCGGATCACGGTGGTCACCGCGATCGTGTGGGGCCTGAGCGTGTTCTGGCTCTCGTGGAAATGGAGCCCGTAAGGCGCGTTCGATCCGATTGCTAGAATCGCGTCCCTCGTCGGAGTGGCGGAACTTGGTAGACGCGCTAGGTTGAGGGCCTAGTGCCCCTTACGGGGCGTGCGGGTTCAAATCCCGCCTCCGACACTGTGCCGCAAATCATCCAAGCGAAGCGAGCGTCGCATGACAGGTGAGGGCTCCGGGGTTGTGCGCCCGCTATCCGCCCGAATGGGGCAATGAATGCAGGACGGAGGTGAGCCCCTTCGGTCGCTGGCCGACGAGATCGCAGCCGCGGCCGAGCAGGACGAGATCGAGACAGGGTTCGAAGCGACCGAGAAAGAGGTCCTTCGACAGCAGGCTCAGGACACCAGGAAGCGAGCCGCCGAGCTTGGAGCGATCTATTTCAGCCGGCTGGCGGGCGAGCTCCAAGCAGCGGCCGCCGCAGACCTCCCGATACTCGTCAGTGGCTCCCGCGACGATGCCGACAGCCCATACATGGACGTCCGTTGGCAAGGTCGCGAGCCGCGCAAAGTGCGCTTCGCGGTGCATCGGTCGACTGGAGAACTGCAGATCTGGGCGTTCACCGACAGACAAGGCCGCCTCACGGTTCGGCTGGGCCCGGGTTTCCGCCCCGAGGCTCTGGATCCTATCCGGGACGTCGGCTTGAGGGTTCACAGTGTCGACCCACTTGATCCTGGGGCCGAAACAGAGCTTCGCGAGTCAGTCAGTTGGGTCTGGGCGCCTGGGGATCGAGTCGAGCCATAAGGCGTTAGGACCTGTCCGAAGACAGCTGCTCTGATCCTGTCGACAGCCTCGCGTTTGCGTTCGGACCGCGTCTGTTCGATAGATCGCCTGGGCGCACGGGACGAGCCCCACGATCGACGAGGTCGCCGACCTCTGAGCCCTCCTCGAGACGCTCAACCCATGAGCCGGCGACGACCTTCGCCCGTGTTCTGATCCACGACTAGGGCCGACCGGTGAGCGCCGAGCCTCCTTCGCAAACGGGGACGAGCGAGGCGACGACTGGCCGACATCATCGACATGCTGCGATGCATCCGGATGCGCGACGGAGAGTGGTTCGCCTACTCGGGAGATCGAAGCCTCGTAATCGGTCAGGTCGCCCATCCATTCGGTGGCCTTGACCTGCGGGGACGTAAACAGTAGGAAGAACCGGAAAGGAGCCTTGTGTGAGCGTTCGTCACGGGCCCGACGATCCGAACAGCCCTGCCGCACCGATACCGGATCCCGGCGGTATCCGCGACGGCCGCGGGACACCGGTCGACTCCCGGACGCCTCCGCCTGTCGCTCGGAGTGGCTCCCAATTCAAGACTTCGAACCTGCGCTTGGTGGTCCTCGGACTCGTTGTCCTGGTCCTGGTCGTCGCGATGCTCGTTGGCTCGCGAGCGTAGGTTGGATCGGTTCAACGTCATGGATCGCGTCCCCGGCTCGCGACGATCCCCTCCGCATCCGGATTCGTAATCACGCCGACCGTGACGCGAACTGCAAGCGGCGCGGGTCGCCGCAGACGTTCATCGGCAGCCGATGACTGCACGGGACAGGGTCGAGGAGGCCGCGGCGGCCCACGTGTTGGAGAGGCTCGACGGGCAACACTCGGACACCCGAGCCTCGTGGTTCATTACACCCTGACTGTATCTAGGCCCACTCAACGTCCGGTTGTCTAACGATCCGGTGGATGGCCCAGATTCCGCCTACGGGGCGGTTCGACGAAAGATGCGTCGGTACCACGGAAGCCGCGCAGCGCCAGCCTCCTTCGATTGCCGAAGTTCACGTGTTACGTGGTCAGCTTGGGCCTCTCGGATCTCTCTTTCGTGACGCTCTTGGATCCAATCCATCTTCTGCTCAGGGTTGGCCCCGCCTCCGCCGCGTGAGTAATCAGGACCGCCCATCACTCGAAACGTACCCTTCGCTTGTGTTCGCGGCAAGGGATGATCGGCGGAAGTGGATCGCCGAAGACCCCGTCCGTCGGTCTGGTTGACTCCGATGACGTGCGCATATGCGGAAAGGAGCAGCATGGAATCATGCTGATCGAACGTGCGTCGGGAGGGGGCAATCATGAGGTTTGGCGATGTCGTCCGAAGCGCCGTTGTTGCAGGGCCGTGGCGCTGTCGGGTTGCTCATCGGACGACACCTCGGCAGGCCAACCAAGTGCGTCGAAGACTTCCGTCCCTAGGACCGTGAACGTGAGGGTGCAGGAGTCTCGCGGTGATACCCGACGCGACTTCGGCACCGGCGGGTGAAGTCACCTTCACGGTGACGAACGCGGACCGGACGACGACCACGAGTTCGTGGTTGTCAAGACGGACCTCGCTCCGGAGGCACTCCCCGCTGAGTCGAACGGGTCCGTCGACGAGGCGGGGAAGGGGATCCAACCGATTGATGAGATCGAGGACATCACGGTCGGCGACACGCAGACCGTCGCGGTCGACCTCGACGCCGGCAGCTACGTCCTGATGTGCAACATCTATGACAAGGCCGAGAAAGAGTCGCAATACCAGCAGGGGATACACACCGCGTTCACGGTCACCTAAGCGCGAGCTCGATCGCGCAGCCGTAGGCGGTCGTGGTGGTTCTGTAGCGGCCGTTGCTCAGGGGCGCATGCTCGTGCTTCTATCGGATGATGGGCTGCTGTCCCCAGGACCTCCTGAGTCAGTGGGTGGTGGGTTGCCTGGTTGTGGGAGGAGTCCTCCTTCTCGGCGGGGCGCGCGCGGCGGGGACGGCCTTGGTCGGCTCCTCGATCGGTGCCTTCATTTCCCTCTTCACACCCTTCCACTCGGGCCACCTCGAATCCCTCGTGCATGGCGCCGTCATCCTGGCGAGCGTCGGCCTGGTCGCGTCCGGCCTCGCCGGGCTCGCCCTGGGAGCCGATCCCCCGCTCGGTCGTTACCCCATAGCCCTAGTCCTGGCTTTAGCCACCATCGTCGTCGGGACGCTGATGATCTTCCGCATCCACGCGGAGGCGGCTGCGAGCTGCTCGCTCTTCACCGGACTCCCGGTCACGAACACAGCCTCGCCGTTCGCGGCGTCATGCTTCCGGGGGTTCGAGGACCGTTGGCTCCAGGCGCTCCTGGCGTTCAACGTTGCCTTCCTCGCGCTGTTGTTCCTAGTGCAGGCGCGGCAGGCGACGCGGGCATCGGAGAAGACGGAGCGGGAGGACCGAACCATGAGCGCATCGTGGGGCCGGTGATCGGTCTCTTCGCTCGTAGTGGGACGCCCTTCCTATTCAAGGTGCCATCGACTGCCGCTGACGGTCGGTCCCATCATCCCGGCGTGAGGGGGCTTTGGGCCATCCTTGCTGCTACTTCCACCCTGATAGCGGCTTGCACGTCGACACCCCCTGTTTCCCAGGCCGGTCCCTCCGCAGGAACCTGCCTCGATGGGGCCAAGGTCAGAGGGCTCTACGACGAGTGGGCGCACAAGGCCGCGGACACCAACCTCAGCGATGGTATGGACATGGCCCAAGTCGTGGCCTCGTTGCGATCGACTCGCGAGATCGCGTTAGAACTGGCCGTCGCGACGGCCGCCGATCCGGTCGCGGCCGGACACTTCAAAGACGCGGCCGACGCGTATCTGGAGGCGCCCCCGATCCCGCCTCACGCTTCCCTCGCCTCGATGTCCCGCGATGACATCGACAGGCTCCAGACGGCTACCGGCCACGGAGTCTCGGCCATGTTCGCTGGGATCGATGCGTTGAATAACTCGCCCATCCCGTTCTGCTGAGTGGGTCGGCCACGACTGACCGGACACGTTCTGGCGGGAGCGGTGGGAGGCCTCGGTGCGGAGCCGGAGCCTAATCGCCAGCCATGTAGAAGAAGAGTTCTAGTCCGATCACCACACACGCGATGATGAACACCACAGTGACCAGGTACGGGTGATCATCCCATGGCCAGTGCCGTCGTCGCTTGTCCTCCTCCGCTCTCATCCGATCCCTTCAACTGACCACCCAACATCCTAGCCCGCCGCCTGAAACACCCCAGCGACGCTGGTCGACAGGTCACACCGTCGCCGCGGCCGGTAGTCCATCGGTGATCGGAGACGGCTTGATTCCCTTGACCATGAGATAGATGCCGAGCGACAACTCCCAGAAGAACTCCGGGATCGTCGCGATGACCTGCGCCGAGGAGCCTGGCTCGATGACATCGAACAGCACTGCGGTCCCCGAGATGATGATCAGCGGACCTCCGATCAGCCCCAGCATCGTCATGCGTCTGTGGGACGAGGCCGGACCGGTACATCAAGTAGCCGAGCAGCAACCCGTTCCCGATGCCGACGACCCAGCCGGGCCCGGGCAGGAACGTCCAGTCATGGACCGCGACGAGCGACCTGCCGACCGTGTCGAGCGGGGCCGCGTCGGCGCCCGCCGTCCCAGCGAGATCCTGCCGCAACGTCACGATCGCAAGCAGGCTCAGGAGGCCGACGGCGATGAAGACGCTTTCCATCACACGGGCGGTGACGTAGCCGAGGGAGAGCGCCTCGTTCTGCCGCCTGAGGATCGGGAAGAGCACGACGGCGGTCCCGATGTTCGCGACGATGAGAGTCATCTCGAGGAATGCTCCGAGGGCGATGCGGCTATCCGCACCCGCGCCGACGATGTAGTCGGTGGGGTCCAGCACCGGGGTGTACAGCACGAGCGCTGCCGGGATAGAGACGACGAAGGTGATGATGAAGAGCAAGCCGACCACGAACGCAGTCCTTCTCAATGGATTCACGTGGACTCCCTTCCAGGTGATGAGATCATCGATCCGGCGGCGTGCTTGCTGCGGTCAGCCACCTCCCTCGGCCATCGCGCATGTCGCA
>Ga0157378_10004565_pt1 | contig 12147 bp, 9 predicted proteins | sample M65metaG_FD_115309 | JGI IMG/M metagenome (GOLD analysis project Ga0157378, IMG submission 115309) | Miscanthus rhizosphere microbial communities from Kellogg Biological Station, Michigan, USA - M6-5 metaG | ecosystem: Host-associated > Plants > Roots > Rhizosphere > Soil | place: USA: Michigan...
AGGTAGAACGCGAAGCGCAGGTCAAGGTGCAGGAAGCGGAAATCAACCGCCGCGAAAAGGAATTGATCGCCACCGTGTTGAAACAGGCCGACGTCGAGCGGCAGCGCATCGAAACGCTGGCGGCAGCTGAAAAACAGCGGCTGATCGCCGAAGCGGAAGGACATGCATCGTCCATTCGCGCGCAAGGCGAGGCCGAAGCCGAAATCATCTTCAAGAAAGGTGAAGCGGAAGCCAAGGCCATGAACGTGAAGGCGGAGGCCTTCCAGGAATACAACCAGGCAGCGGTCGTGGACCGCTTGTTCGCATCAATGCCCGAAGTGATGAAAGCCATTACCGCGCCGCTCGCCAACATCGACAAAATCACGATCGTGTCGACGGGCAATGGAGACAACGCCGGAATTCACAAGCTTACCGGCGACGTCACCAAAGTAGCAGCGCAAGTGCCGGCGTTGTTCGAGGCGCTCTCGGGCATGCAGTTGTCCGACCTGATGCAGAAAGTGCGGCTGATCGGAGACGTTTCGCCAAAGCCGATCATCCCGCCGGCGGGCGGCGCTGCAGCGAAGTAGCCCGGAAAGACTTTCATGGCGGCGCCGGCTCGCCTGCGAGCGGACCGGCGCTGCTTGAACATTTGCGTTTGTAGAGGAGGCAGGCATGCCATTACTTGATCGCGTTTCGACACTGATCCGCGCGAATCTGAACGATCTGATCGACCGGGCGGAAAATCCAGAGAAGTTAATCAAGCAAGTGCTGTTGGACATGGAGAACCAGCTTCTTCAATTGAAAACCCAGGTCGCCGTGTCCATCGCGGATCAGCATATGCTCGACAAAAAGCAGAAGGAAAACGAAGCCTCCGCGGCGGATTGGCTGCGCAAGGCCGAACGCGCAGTGGACAAACATCAGGATGACTTGGCTCGCGTGGCTCTTGAACGCAACCAGAGCAGCCAGCAGTTGGCGCAAAGTTATCACGAACAGGTACAAGATCAGGCCGCGCAAGTCGAGACATTGAAATCCGCGCTGCTCAAGCTGGAGCAGAAATTAGCCGAGGCTAAATCGAAGAAGGACATGCTCCTGGCCCGCCACCGGCGGTCGATGGTTACGCAACGAGCCAATCGCGCGCAGCAGGCAATTGGGGACCGCTCCAAAACCGCTACATTTGAACGGCTGAAGGACCGCGTCATGCACTCCGAAGCCGCCAGCCATGCGGAAACCGAACTTCTTTCCGACGATGTTGGGGAAAAATTGGCCAAACTCGAGCGCGAAGACGATATCGAGCGGATGCTGGCCGAACTAAAATCGCGCAGAAGCGTTTCGACAACCTAGGCCTGCGATTAGGGAAAGACCGTTTCGACCAGCGGATCGGCGGGGCGTGTGGTCCACAGGCCCGCTGATCCTTCGCGGAGGGTGGCGAGGAGATTTTCAATGGTCTCGTCACGCAGCTTCGGATCGGCTAGCCGAGCCATCACTTTGTCGAAACCGCCGCTGAGTTCGAGTGCTGAGACCATGGCGTGCAGCGCAAAGCGGTCGCGTGAATCGACAACGCTTTGCAGAATTTCCACGGATTCGTGTTCGAATTTGCCGAGCGCAGCCGCAGCCTTCGTTCGAACCAGGCGCCTGGGATCGCGAACCGCTTCCAGCAAAATGGGAATTACGCGCGGATGAGGAATTTGGTTCAGCGCCGAAACCGCGCGCAGCCGTACGAACCAGATTTCGTCGCGCACCAGGGTTGTGAGCGCGGGAATCGCCAAGGCCAGAGGCGCCACAGCCAAACCCCTGGCCGCGCAAGCCCGAACTTCGGGATTGGCATCCTCCGACAGATGAAGCATCTCGCCCGCCATACCTGGAGTGGCCATTTCGCTGGTCACGCGGGCGAGAAGCTCGCGCGATTCTCCCGATGAGCGGCGCAAGCGCGGCAACAGGGTCTCCGGTTGATCCGCGCAGCAACGCACCAGGGCGTTTGCAAGAGGGTCATGCGGAATTCTTAACCTGCCGCAGATGTGGCTTTCGATCATCGATTCGGCGGCTGCCGCCAGGGAAGTGCGCCCCAGAGCCTGCACGGCCGTCATGCGCGTATCCAGTTGCCAGTCTGTCAATGCCTCGGAAAGCGGATCGATTGCCTCCGGAACCCGCATCGCACCGAGTGCCAGCATTGCGCGGCGGCGGCTCCAGCCGCGTTCACGCCGTACCCGCTCGATGCAGCGATTCAAGAGCCCGCTCGTGCGCAGGAATTCCTGCAGCCCGGCGCGGTCCTTGTCCGTCACCGCGCCAATTTCCTGAATCACAATCGATTGCACGATGTCGCATTGCAGGGAATCGTAGCGCCATTGTTCCGGCGGAATTTCTCCTCTGACGATCGAGCGCCATTGCTCGTGAACCTTAATCGAAAGCGAGTCAAATCGACGAGCGCGAAAATGCCGCCAGGCGCGTTGCGCCGTAAGAAACAGGAACAGCAACGCCATTCCCGCAGAGATGGCCGCGAGGATCACAGTAATCAGTAACGTGGTATTCATCAGGTCTGAAAAACTTCGCAGCATGGAAGATTTCTCGCTTCCTGGCGTGGCCTGCCGTTCGGAGGCGTATCGCTCCACGAATCCGACACGGTGCGGAACTCATTTGCACTATCGTTCGCATTGCGCGTTGGGTTTAGGAGAACGAGCGTAGGAACAACAAAGAGGACGTGATGTACCACGGTGAAACATCCGATTTGAAAGTTTGCTCCGGTATACCCTGGAGGACGATGGGCTAAGCTGAAAGCAGATGCGTAACAGCAGTTCTGCCCAGGGGTAATCTGCGACTCCAGTCCGATGAACCCAATTGACTAAAAGTCTGTTCTACTTACAAACGTTCCACGATCGCTTGTGCTTCTTTAAGAATTCTTCGTGTAGCCGCGGACTTCCTCGTCTCCGAATACACCCTCAACATCGGCTCCGTCCCCGATGCGCGCAGCATCACCCATCCCAAATCGTCCAGATACAGTTTGATCCCATCAAGATCTTCGCGCCGCGCGACACCCCACTCGAGCACATGCGTCACTTTCGTGCCGCTGAAATGCTCGATAGCGCGTTCCTTTTGACCCGGTTTCAATTCCAGGTCGACGCGCCCATAATAATGCTCCCCAAATTCCGCGTGCAGCTGCGCGACAAGTTCCCCCAGGGATTTCCCGTGCCATGCCATCACTTCCACTAGCAACAGCGCCATTACCGTGGCGTCGCGCTCCGGCAAATAAAGTTTCGTCCCAATGCCGCCCGATTCCTCGCCGCCCAGAAGAATGTCGCGCTCCAGCATCAATTCACAGATGTATTTGAATCCGATGGGTGTCTCGAATATTTTCCTACCGAATTTCTCGGCGATCTTGTCGAGCATCTTCGTGGAGGAGAAAGTTTTGGCCACGTCCCCCGGAATCCCGCGCGTCCCCGCCAGGTGCCATAACAAAATCGAAAAAATCTGGTGCGGCGTGATGAATGTGCCGTCGCGATCGATCGCTCCGATGCGGTCGCCGTCGCCGTCCGCGCACAGGCCCGCGTCATATTTTCCGGCAACGACCGCGCGGCGCAGCGCTTCGACGTGAGGCTCGATGGGTTCGGGGTTCACTCCGCCAAAGAGCGGGTCGCGCGTCCCACGGATTTCATTACACGAAACACCGTTCTTCGTCATCAACCCGCGCAAGAGTCCGCGCGCCGCGCCGTGCATCGGATCCACCACAAACCGAAACTTGGCCGCGCGGATGCGCTCCCAATCCACAATTTTCTCAATGGTTTCAAGATACGGCGAAAGAATATCAAGCGATTGAATTTGATCAAGCTGAGAGGGAAGCGGCGGCACGCCGTTGGCCAGCACCGTGGCAAGTTCCTTTTCCACTTGCGCCACAATCGACGGCAGCGCGGAACTTCCGTAGCTGGCCTTGAATTTCACCCCATTCCACTTGTAAGGGTTGTGGCTGGCGGTGATCATGATGCCTCCCGCCGTCCCTCGCTGCCTGACCAGCAGCGAAAGAGCAGGAGAAGGGCAGGCCTTTTCCGCGATCCACACCGGCATTCCAGCCATGGAGAGAACTTCCGCCGCTGCTTGCGCGAATCTCTCGGAACCGAAGCGCGTGTCATAGCCGACCAGCACTCCTGCGCCGGGCTTTTCGGCGCGCACCACATAACGCGCAATTGCGCAAGCGACCTTGCGAACATTGGCAAACGTAAAATCCTCAGCAATGACGCCGCGCCATCCATCCGTCCCAAACTTAATTGTGCTCACGGTCCAGAAGTATATGCGAAGCAAGCGGATGCGAGAAGTAGCACAGGCTTCAGCCTGTGGACTTTTGCCCTCGCAAGCACGACCCCCACAGGCTGAACAGCCTGTGGAAAAAATGACTTGTTCTGTCATTCTGAGCGAAGCGAAGAATCTCTCTTCAATTTAAGCATAAGAGAACAAGAAAGATTCTTCACTTCGCTCAGAATGGTAGCGTTTTGAGCTTTTCCGCAACCTGTGAAGGCTGCGCCACTCCGGGCCCACACCGAGAATATGGCGGGGATTTTCGAGAAACTCGGTTCAAATCAGGTGGGAGAGTTTTTCCGCTTCCAGCCACTTAACAATCTTGCCCACGTCCTGCGCTCGCTCGCGCGGGCAGAGCAGTAGCGCATCTTCTGTTTCGACGACTACCAGATCACGTATCCCGACAGCCGCAACGAATTTCTTCGGGCTCCACAAAAAATTCCCTTGCGCGTCGAGCGCGGTGTATTTCCCGGCGGAAACATTTCCCCCCTTTTCCTTCGCCAGCAATTCGTACACGGCCGCCCACGAACCAATGTCGCTCCAGCCAATTTCCGCGGGCAGGACGAACACGCTGGGAGCGGCCACACGGCGCGTGACCGGTTCGAGTATCGCGTAATCCACGGAAATATTTTCCAGCTTGGAATAAATCCGAGCGAGCATGTGCGCGTAGCGCGGCGTCCCGATTTGCGCGGCGAGGCGCATCAGCGCATCATGCGTGTCCGGCAAGAATTTCTCAAGATTTCCGAGGAAGGTCGAAACCCGCCAGAAAAACATTCCCGCATTCCAGTAATACCGTCCGGAAGCCAGATATTGTCGGGCGCGCGCCAACGCAGGTTTCTCTGTGAACTGACGCACCGCATAAACCGGGACGCCATCCGCGTCCACGGCCTTGCTGCGGTCGCGTTCAATGTATCCATAGCCGGTTTCAGGCCGCGACGGCGGAATGCCCAACACTACGAGTGACCCGGCGGCATGCGCGACGTGCAGTGCCGCGCGCATGATCTTTAAATAAGCAGCGGGTTTAGCGATGTAGTGGTCCGCGGGAAGCACGGCCATCAGCGCATCATTTTCCTTGCCCATCCCGGCATGCAGCAAATGCGCTGCGGCCAGGCCGATCGCGGCCGCCGTGTTCCGTCCCACGGGTTCGGACAGGATGTGCGACGCCGGGACGCCGGGCATCTGCTTTCGCACCGCGGCCGCCTGCTCCGTGTTGGTGACCACCCATTGGCGCGACGGCGGAAAGAGCGGCGCGAGGCGTGATGCCGTTTGCTCCAGCATCGTGTCGTTGCCAACGATGTTGAGCAGTTGCTTGGGCGTTCGCGTGCGGCTGCGCGGCCAGAAACGCGTGCCGCGTCCTCCAGCAAGAATGATGGCGTGGGCAGCGAGCGTGTCGTGACTGCGTTCTCTGAAACTCATTGTTTGAACCTGACTGGCTACGACTCGCCCGGGTTTTCAGGGACTAAAGCCCGCCTTAAATTGGCGCTCAAAAGTCTCGGCTTGAGCAGGCGGCGAAAAAAATGTCTCATTTTGTCATTCTGCGCGAAGCGAAGAATCTCTCTTCGATTTAAGCATAAGAGAGAAAACAAGAGAGATTCTTCGCTTCGCTCAGAATGACAGCGTTTTGAGTTTTTCCGCAACTGTTAAAGCCGCGACCCACCAACTCCATTTTCAAAAAGTCTTCCTGTAAAGAGCCGGTCCCTCTGCAAGGAGCCGTTCCGTAAGTAACTGTCCGCAAATAACCGTCCCGCAAAGAAGCGCTCCTCCTAGAGGCTTTGGCTGCAGAGCCTCCCCGCGTTCTGTCACGGATGCACCACGCGTGACCACTCCGCTTCTCCGATGCGCTCATCGCTCAGCCGTTGCACGAATCCGTTCAGATCCGGCACGTACGCGCGCAGCAATGTCGTGGCGGAATCCGGGACCAATTGATATGCGCCCAGCGCCGCTGGCAACAGCCACACTTGCGCCGGTGCGAACGGTTCGGCGCCATCGGAGAACTCGATGCGGCCCGCGCCTTCGAGGAAAATCAGCAAATCAAAATGTTCCGGAGCAGTAACAGCGGCGATGCGTTCGCGAAATTCCCAGCGCTCAGTCGCAAAATACCGGCACGCCGCGTACAGCGTTTCCGTGACGGCCCCGCGCGTGATGCGCACCGGATCGCACAGGCCGCCGCTCTGCTCGCCGAACGTCATCACGTCCAGCGCTTGCCGGATATGTAGCGCGCGCGGCTTGCCGTCGGCACCCATGCGGTCGTAATCGAAGACGCGGTAGGTAATGTCCGAGTGCTGCTGGATTTCGCACAACACGACTCCCGGGCAAATCGTGTGCGCCGTCCCCGGCGGAACGAAAATCGCATCACCGGCATGAACGGCCGCGCTCCCCAGGCAATTTTCCGCGGTGCCGTCAACAATGGCGCGTTGAAACGATTCTCGCGTCACAGTCGGATGGAGCCCGACACGCACCGCCGCTCCCTCGCGCGCGCTGACCACGTACCACATCTCGGTTTTGCCCACGCCGCCTGCCGCGGATTCGTTCTGCTCCGCATACGCGTCATCCGGATGCACCTGTACGGAAAGTTTTTCTTCCGGGAAAATAAATTTCACGAGCAGCGGAATGCGCGGCAATCCGCGCAATGCCGTGCCCGTCCACTCTTTCGGCAGCGAAGGCCACACTTCGCCCAGCGTTCGTCCCGCGAATTCGCCCGTGGCAAACGAGCAGGCTTCGCCCGTCAGCCATACCTCGCCGATGGGTTCCGCTTCACGGGAATGTTCCGGAAAAAGGGGAGAGAGGTCGCGCGCGCCCCAAATGCGAGGCACAAAAATCGGGGCGAGCCGCGCAGGCGCTCGCCCCGGACGGGTAGTTCCCGAATTCACCTGGCCGCTTCCGCCATCGAACAGAATTTTTCGAGACGCCGCAAACCTTCCTCGATCCGCTCGATCGAAGTTGCGTACGAGATCCGGATGTGTCCCGGTGTCCCGAACGCATCGCCGGGTACGGCCACGAGGTGCTGCTGCTCGAGCAATTGCTTGCAAAGCGCTGTCGAGTCTGCGATTCCGTTGCCCAGATGTGCCGAGAAATTCGGGAACGCGTAAAACGCGCCGCCCGGCTCAACGCATGTGACTCCGGGAATCGCCCGTAATCCCGAAACGATGCGCGCTCGCCGTCGCGCGTATTCCGCGAGCATGGCGGCCACCGTGTCCATCGGCCCGGTCAGCGCTTCGAGCGCCGCGTACTGCGCAATCGAGGTCGGGTTGGAGGTCGACTGGCTCTGAACCTTGATCATGGCCGAAATAATCGGCTCGGGCGCCAAGGCATAGCCCACGCGCCAGCCGGTCATAGCAAAAGTTTTTGAGAGTGAACCGGCCACGATGATGTTCGGCTTCGTTCCGGAAACGCTGGCGAGCGACCACGGTTTCTCGTTTCCGTACACGAAGTGCGAGTAGCACTCGTCGGTCATCACCCAGACATTTTTCGCGCGGCACACTTCGTAAATTTTCACGAATTCGTCGTTGGGCACCACCGCGCCACTCGGATTGCTCGGCGAGTTGACGATCAGCAGCTTGGTGCGCGGCGTGATCGCCCGCGAAACCTGTTCGGCGCGCAGGCGGAACCCGTCAGACTCCTCGGTCTTCACGGGCACGGGAGTCGCGCCCGTGTACAGCACCTGCTCCGGATAGCTGACCCAGTAAGGCGCGGGAATCAAAACTTCGTCGCCCTGTTCGAGCAGCGAACAAAACGCATTAAAGATGGCGTGCTTGCCGCCAACAGTTACCACGCATTCGGGCACCGTGTAAGAAGAACCGAATTGCGCCGCGTGCCATTTGCAGATTGCTTCGCGCAGCGCGCCAATTCCGGGCGTCGGCGTGTATTTGGTGTAGCCTTTTTCAAGGGCGCGAATCGCCGCCTTTTGAATGTGTTCCGGGGTCGGAAAGTCCGGCTCGCCGGGGCCAAAGTCAGCCAGGTCCGCGCCCGTGGCGCGAAGTTTCTCGGCCGCCGCCAGCACGGCGGAGGTCGGCGAAATGGCAATGCGGTTAACGCGAGCTGCGAGCTTCACGGTGTTCATTCTCCTTTGGGTCTGTCACCACATCAGAATAATATCTTGCTGCAAGGACGTACTGAGCGATCATTTTCCCAGCACCGTCATTCCGAGCGCTGCCACGGTCACTCGCGCTTTCTAATTGTCATTCTGAGCGAAGCGAAGAATCCCTCTTTCCTCGGGCTCAAAGCGAAGAGAGATTCAGCCGCGAAAGCTACAAAATCTTGGCGCGCAGCCGCTCTTCCACAATCGGCGGCACGAAACTGGTGATCGACGCACCCAGCTGCGCAATCTCGCGCACTAGCCGAGAGCTAAGGTAGCTGTACGCCACCGCCGGCATCATGAAAACCGTTTCCACATTCGGATTCAGCTTGCGGTTCATCATGGCCATCTGCAGTTCGTATTCGTAATCCGACACCGCGCGAATGCCGCGTAGCAGCACATTAGCCTCGCGCAACCGCGCATAATCCACCAGCAGCCCGCTGAACACATCCACTTCCACATTAGGCCACGGTCGCGTCACTTCGCGCAGCATCTCCGCGCGCTCGTCAATCGAGAACAGCGGATCCTTGTCGAGGTTGCGCAGAATGCTGACCACCAGGCGGTCGAATATCTTGGCGCCGCGCTCGATCAGATCGAGGTGCCCGTTGGTCACCGGATCAAACGTGCCCGGATAAATAGCCAGGACATTTTTCATGTTTTCGCCCGCCTGCGTCCGTTCCGGGCCTATTGTAGCGAAAATCGGCGCCGATTACGCAAGGGAATTGCCCCCAACTTTTCAACTCTAAGGATGGGCGTCCGTCAGGCATTACTGCAAATTGAGTCTGGGGAAACGTGAAATGCGCGGCTGTGAATGATATACAATCAATATCGGATAGAGTCGAGGAGCCATGCGAATTCGCCTCCTAAGTTGGATCGTTACCGCCTTGTTGTGCGGGCAGGCCGGTGTCCTTGCCCAGTCTGCCGCTCCCAGACAAACCCACTCAAAAAAAGCATCTGAACCTGTCGCGTCCTTTGCGTTCGAGCCTCTGGACAATTGGAAAGCCGCCGTCATTGCCGGCAACAAATCTACTCTGATGAATTTCTATACGACGAATCCCGCGGCCAAGGCCAAGACGCCGCAAGGCGAGACGCTCGATCCCGCCGAGGAGCCCGCGTTCTGGTCCGCGCTCAAGCCGGAGGGCCTCGACCGGCTGAACATCCAGGTCCTCGAAGCAAAAACGGTGCAGCCGGGCGTGATGTCCGTCGTCCTGCGCATGGAAGCGAAGTTCAAAACCGGGGCGGAAGAAAAATCGGCCATCATCGGCGTAAGTCAAATCTGGGTGCAGAAGTTGGGCGACTGGAAAATCCTTATGACGCAGCGAAGCGACTTCGGCGCGAAACAGGCGCGGCGCCTGCCTGAGCCGGCGAAGCCCAATATCGAGCTGTATCCGCCTCCGGAAGAAGCTCAGTCGGAAATTTCCTCGGCGCTGGCCGCGGCCGCGAAAGATCACAAGCGGGTCCTCTTGGTGTTCGGCGGAAACTGGTGCTATGACTGCCACGTGCTCGATGCCACTTTCCACTCCAAGGCGTTCGCGCCGCTCGTGAATGCGAACTACCACGTCATCCACATCAATGTCGGCAATTACGACGCCAATCTCGACCTTGCCAGGAAATACGAAATTCCCCTGAATAAAGGCGTTCCCAGCCTGGCGATTCTGGACCCCAGCGGCAAGCTGGTGGTCAGCCAGAAGAGCGGCGAATTTGAATCCACACTAAAACTCGGTCCCGAAGACGTCATCGATTTCCTGAAAAAATGGAAACCCCAGCCGGCAAGTTAGCCCCAGGTAGCACAGACTTCAGTCTGTGGCTTTTAGTTTTTCCTCGGCGCCAAAATCCACAGACCGAAGTCTGTGCTACCCACCGCTTAAGCGCCCGGTTAAAAATCATGATTCGCCAGAACCGAAGTGTCGTATACTCCGCGCATAGCGGGATCTGAAACAAACTTTCTGAATCTTTTGGGACGCGTTAAGACTGCCTGGGCGCTATTCCTGAACTTCTCGCTTCGGCAGAGCGAGACACCAGAGGAGAACTGCATGACACTCCACGGAATGCTATCCAAACTTGCGATTCTGAGCGCTGCGATCTTGCTCTGCCCTTGCGGCCCGTTAGCCAGGGCGGCGGAAAACAATGCCGCCATCGAAGGCGTCGTCCAGGATGCCTCCGGAAAACCCGTGACCGGCGCGTTCGTGAAGTTAAAGAATAACGATCGTCACCTGGAATTCATGGTCATCAGCCAGGCGCAAGGGCGCTACGCAGCGAGCGGTCTGCCCGCCGGAAGGTATGTGGTCCAAGGAGTTGGCGGAGGTTTTCAGAGTAATGTTTCCGCGCCGGTGGATGTTGCCGAGGGCAAAACCGCCAAGCAGGATCTCTCCCTGAGCGCCAAACAGGGCCCCATGCTTCCACGCGCTTGGCCCATGAAGACTCCCGAAGCTTTGATGGTCACGGTCTCAAAGGAATTGCCTGAGGGCGACGGCAAAAAACTGATCGCCGCACGCTGCACCACTTGCCACAACACTGAACGCTTTGTCGGCTTCCACATGCCGCGCGAAGACTGGGCCTTTACCTTGCGCAGGATGCGCGCCCGCATGCGCACCGCAAAAATTCGCGATCTGACTCCCGAAGAAGCCAAGCTGGCCATCGATTATCTTTCCTCGAATTTTGCTCCCACGCGCCCGGTTGATCTGAATGATCGCTTGCCGAGAACTCTATTGGAAGGGAAAGCCCTGCACTACCGCGCAGTCCAATATGACATTTTGGATACCACGTTCGGATCCGAACCGCATGACGTGGCCGTCGATCCCAAAGGAAACGGCTGGGTCAGCCAACGCGCCGGAAAGCTGGGGAAACTCGATCCCAAAACTCTGGAATACACCGAAGTTTCGCTGCCAGACGGACCGGCTCTGCCCGACGGTCAGTTGCTGGGCAATCTGCAGATCGACGCCAAGGGCCATCTGTGGGTGCCCGACGGATCGAATTACCGCTGGCTCGACTACGACACCAACACCGGGAAATTCACTTCGTACGATTGGCCGAAAGACAATCGCGCCGATGCGGGCGGCAACACCATGCTCGTTCATCCGAACGGCTCCATCTGGGAAACCAGCGGCAACCAGGTGCGCATGCTCAACACCTCCACCAAGGAATTCAAGTTCTTTGACGCGCCTTCCTATGCCGCCACGCAGGTCCCAACAGGCGCGTATGGCATCACCGTGGCCGGCGACGGTTCTGTCTGGTGGGCCGAAGATCTGGGCGATCGCATGTCCCGAATCGATCCGGCCACCGGCAAGGTCGAGGAATACAAGATTCCCTTCGACGGCGTCGCCTATCCCCGCCGCATGAGCCACGACGCCCGCGGCGATCTCTGGGTCGGCCTGTGGAACGCCGGACTCCTCATGAAAGTGGATTACGAAACCAAGCAAATGAATTTCTTCGCCCCGCCCACGGAAACCAACGGCGCCTATTCCGTGACGGTCGATCGCAAGAACAACCTCATCTGGGTGAGCGAGCAGATGGCCGACAAAATCGCCCGCTTCAATCCGAAAACCGGCGAATGGGTCGAGTTCCCCTTAGCCGACTCCGAATCCGACCCGAGACGGCTTGAGATCGATCCCAACAATCCAAACCGAGTTTGGTGGAGCGGCAATCTTTCCGGCCGTATGGGATTTGTGGAAGTGCTCCCGTAGGGCCGGCTTTCGGCCTGTCTGATTTCCAACCTTGTAACACCAGCAAGAATAGGGCTAGGTGCGCCCATGGCTGTCCTATCCGATGAGCACCCGTTCCCGTTCGGCTGCTCATACACCCAAACCAACCCC
>Ga0157378_10004566_pt1 | contig 12146 bp, 18 predicted proteins | sample M65metaG_FD_115309 | JGI IMG/M metagenome (GOLD analysis project Ga0157378, IMG submission 115309) | Miscanthus rhizosphere microbial communities from Kellogg Biological Station, Michigan, USA - M6-5 metaG | ecosystem: Host-associated > Plants > Roots > Rhizosphere > Soil | place: USA: Michigan...
CGCAAATGTAGGTTCGGTGATATAGATGGGGAGCCTGTATTGTTTGGCTATGCCCTCAATACCCTTTATATGGTCGCCATGCTCGTGGCTGATGAATACAGCCTTCACGCGCTCCATGCTCAGTCCCAGCCGCTTCATGCGACGAACAGTTTCGCGGCACGAGAGTCCGGCATCTACCAGCACAGCTTCCCGGCCATTACCTATGTAGTAGCAGTTGCCATTGCTGCCGGAATTGAGGGAGGCTATAAAAAGAGACACACTACAAAATAACGAATAAGCCCTCAAACCCCCAAAAGGGTTTGCCAGGGATTCCTATTCCTCCGCGCCAATCCCAATTCCTAATCCCCATTCCGAATTCCACCCCTACACATCCACATACTCCCAGGCGCTGCGGTAGCCATCTATAGCGGTCACATATTCTATAAAGTCTCCGTAAAACGCATGACGTGCCAGCGTCGCGCTATCACCGAAAACAACGAGCTTCTTACGTGCCCGCGTCATGGCCACATTCATGCGGCGGATATCGGAGAGAAAACCGATAACGCCGTCTGCATTGCTGCGCGTGAGGCTTATATACACAATATCGCGTTCCTGGCCCTGGAAGCTGTCTATGGTATTCACGGAAATTTTATCCTTGTATGGCTGTAGCTCCGGGCTGTGGTCCAGCAGTTCGTTGAGCACATGTATCTGCTGCTTATATGGCGATATGATGGCGATGGTTGGGAAGGTCGCGTTTGGGTAGTGGCTACCGATGCCGGCGATCAGTGCGGTAAGGTGCCTGATAAGCAGCGCCGCCTCCTGTGGGTTGGTGGTGCTGGTCCCTTCCTGTTCTTCGTCATATCCGCAGCCCGCAGTGTCTATGTACTCTACCGGTGGCTCATTGGCCGTCAATACATGCTCCGCCACTGATGTATGCGCCTGCAGTTTGCCCCCATAAAATACGCTGGAAGAGTAGCCCATAATATGCCTGTGCATGCGGTATTGCTCCTGAAGCAGCACTACAGCCTGGGGGTAACGGGCCACGCATTTTTCAAGCAGTGTTTTTTCCAGCCCCTTCCGCGCGGCCTCCTGGCTCTTGATGGTTGGGGGCAACTGGCAGTGGTCGCCGGCGAGCACCAGCTTCTGCGCCTTTACAATGGGTATCCAGCAGGCAGGTTCTATGGCCTGGCCGGCCTCATCTATCACCACCGTATGGTACTTCAGGTTGCGCACTGTATAATGGTTGGCGCCCACCAGGGTAGCGGCTATCACCTGCGCGCGGCTGGTAAGGTCATCGGCTATATATTGCTCGGTGTTGTCCACATCCTTCATAATGCGGTGCGCCTCGTCAAAAAGCGCCTTGCGTTGCTCCCGCTCAGCCTTGCCAAAGTTACGCTTGTATTTATGGGCCATGTTCTTGAACTCGGCTGCCCGCTTCTTCAGGTTCTTTACTTCCTTCATGGCAGGGTGCGCGCTCATGCGGCTATCCAGCGTCAGGGCCATGAGCCGGTCCGATACGCGTGCAGGATTACCCACGCGCAGTACGTTCAGGCCTTCTTCTGAAAGTTTTTCACTGCGCAGATCCGCAGCAGCGTTGCTCGGCGCTACTACCAGCACTTGCTCGCCGCTCTGCTTTATTATAGCCTTGATCGCTTGAACCAATGTTGTCGTCTTGCCGGTTCCGGGTGGGCCATGCACTACGGCCAGCTCATTGGCTGCCAGTATGCGGTTCACAGCCTCGTTCTGGCTTGCGTTGAGGCGGGGATTAATTGTAGGTAGCAAAGTCTCATTAAATGTTGGCTGCCGCTCGCCGGTTAGAACGTCGATGAGTTTATGCTCGTCTTTTTGTTTTGTGAGCGCCTCTGCATACTTCAGGGCGCTCTGCATCTCCTCGTAGCTGTTGTCGTCGAAGAGCAGGTCTATGCCCAGCTTTCCATCGCTGGCCCATTCGGGCAGTTCGTCGATGCGCAGTGTAATCTTGAGCCGGTTGCCGCTTTGCCAGGTTATGGTGCCTTCAGCCCTGTCCTGCTGCGGGTCGTGGTTCGAGAACAGCATGGCAGCCGCGCCAAAACGCAACTGATGGTTTACATCAGTATGTGTAGTACGCTCCACCTCCACCGAGACATAATCGCCACGTGTAGGCTCTGTGCCGCGAATGGCGATAGGGTACCACGTGAAGCCATTGGCCCGGCGCTCCGATACAGAGGTTTTAGCTGCAAAGGACTCATAAGATTTTCTATCTTCCTCCCTTTCTATACGCAGTAGCTCCAGCAACTGCCTGAAATAATCCATGCTGCGAAGATACCCCAAACCCCTGAAGGGGCTTCCCCATGTAGTGTAGCACTCATTTGGTTCCTGCAAGCTCGGAACGAAACCGGTGATTTGACTTTTGAATTTTGAATAGCTTTGACCCAAATGAAGGCTAAGGATATTGCACGAATACGGCTGGCGAACCAGCATTTGACTGCTTCATGGATCCACACGCCTCAGGAGCTCGTCTCTTGGATGGGCGCACTGCAAGCTCAGGATTACGCCATGAGCAAGTGGGCAGTGGGAGTGCGCCTGCCAGGCATCAAGGAGCAAGAAGTGGAGCGCTCCCTCGATGATGGCGTATTGCTGCGCACGCATGTCATGCGGCCCACATGGCACCTGGTAGCCGCCGCCGATCTGCGCTGGATGATGGACCTCACCGGCCCGCGAATAAGAAATAGCCTCAATGCCAACAACAGGGCACTGGGGCTCACTGAAGCCGTTTTTACGAAATGCCACAAGGTAATAGGCAAAGCGCTGTCAGATGGCGCCCATCGCACTCGGCCAGAGCTCATGGCAGAACTTAACCGCAGCAAAATAGACACATCTGGACTCCGCGGCATTCACATCATGTACCGCGCCGAGGTGGATGGCATGGTGAGCAGCGGCGCGCGCAGGGGCAAGGAAAATACCTATGCGCTCTACGATCTCCGTGTGCCCAAAACGGATATTACAAACAGGGAACATGCTGTAGCTGAGTTGGTAAAACGATATTTCTTAAGCCACGGCCCCGCTACTTTGCAGGATTTTTCCTGGTGGAGCGGCCTGTCGCAGAGCGATGGGAAAGCTGGCTTAGAGGCAAGCAAAGAATTGTTCGCGAAGGTGGAGGTAAACGGGCAGTCCTTTTGGTGCGCCGCTGAGAATATTGATGCAGTGCCGCAAAAATCCGGCATATTCCTACTGCCCGCGTTCGACGAATTCATGGTCAGTTATAAAGACAGGAGTGCGTCGCTGGCCGATGAGCATTTCAGCAATGCTATCACTATCAATGGCATTTTCAGCCCGATAATTGTAGCAGACGGCGCAGTGAAGGGCACCTGGAAACGGGATGTGAAGAAAGGCCATGTACTGCTGGCTCCGGCATTCTTCGGCGCTCCTTCAAAGAAGGAACTGGCAGGCGTAAAGCAGGCGGCGAAAGTCTATGGTGCCTTCCTCGGTCACAAGGTCGAGATGGCGTCGCGCTAGGCCACCACGGCGGGCTTATTGTACTTGTTACGGTATTCTATAGGCGTAAGGCCCGTGATCTTCTTGAATACGGTGCGGAAAGCCTTGGTGTCGGTATAGCCCACATCATACATCACTTCGTTAATATTCTTCCGGCTCGTCTCAAAGCTGCGTTTTGCGGCCTCTATCTTCACGCGCTGTATGTACTCGATAAGCGTATTGTTAGTGGCCTTCTTGAACCGCCGCTCGAAGCTGCGCCTGCCTATGGCAAACTTATCGGCAAGCATATCCACTGTTAGCTTCTCGGCATAGTTCGCTTCTATAAAATCCTGTGCCTGTTTTATCTCCTCATCTTCATGCTCTTTCTGGCCCTTGAACATCATAAAGGCATTCTGGCTCTGCCGGTCTATATCTATCGCGAAGTATTTTGAAGCCAGTATGGCCGTATCGCGGTCGGTGTATTTTTCTACCAGGTACAGCAGCAGGTTCCAGTAAGAGTTGGCTCCGCCGCTTGAGTAGATGCCATGTTCTTCGGTGATGATGCCGCCATCCACCAGCTCCACATCAGGATACATGGTGCGAAACTCATTGAAGAACCCCCAGTGGGTGGAACACTTCCTGCCATTGAGCAGCCCCGTGTCTGCTAGCAGGAAAGCGCCCACGCAAAGCGATGCCAGTTCTGCACCCTTGCTGTACTGATCAACAATCCACGGAACGATTTTTTTGTTCAGGTTTACCGCAGTTTTCATGTCGCCGCTCAGGGCAGGAATAAAAATAAGATCGGTTTTGTGCACATCCTGGAGCAGTCTGTCCGTACGGATCGTGAAGTTGTTTTCCAGCTTCACATCCTTCGTAGCGCCCACAAACTGCACATGGAAGAGGGGAGGCCTGCCGGAAGCCATGAGAAACTGGTTCACAGCCCGGAACATATAGTGTGGATCGGCAACGGCCTCTATCACGGCTGTTTTAGGAACGAGAATGCTGACAGTCTTCATAGGCCAAAGATAAGATATGCAAATGTCGGAATCAACCCCATGAAATGTCATATTTGCACCTCACACAATCGGTTTTTGAGTCGCATCTTTGCTGTGTTGATTTTTTCGAACTAATTGCAACTGATCATGACAAACATAATAAAGAACGTCAGCGAAGAATTCTCGAAAGGAAATTTCGCAGCGGCATATGAGCATTTCGCCGATGATGCAAGCTGGCATATAGTCGGCGATAAAACGATAAGTGGTAGGAAAGACTTGATAGCCTTCTGCGGGAAAATGAAGGACGTAATGGATGGAACGCTACAGAATACCAACATTTTGATAGAAGGGGAACGGATAGCGATAGAAGGTTATTGCGATTATGTGGATGCGGACTGGAAGCCTGCAAAGCTGGAATACTGTGACGTCTATCGTTTTGCGGATGGGAAGCTACTAAGCGTTGTCTCTTATTGCAGTGGCATGCCCAACTGCTGAGGATAGTGCAAACGCTCCGATTGTATGCGTAGCAAATGGGTTAGAATTTCAAGAAGCCCGGAGGGCTTAAATGTGAATAGCCGTGGGTAAAGCCCACGGCACTGGATCAAATACCATACAACCCCGAAGGGTGTTGAATATAAGTAAGATGCCGATCTTTAATGCTCAAATCGGTATTATTCAATTAAGTAAAAGATGACCACGATTAACTCATACCTCACCTTCAGCGGCAACTGCCGGGAAGCCATGGAGTTTTATAAAGACTGCCTCGGCGGTGAACTGACGATGCAAACAATCGGCGAATCGCCGCTGGCAGATAAGATGCCTGAAAAGATGCGCGACAGCGTATTGCACGCCACGCTTATAAAAGATGGCCTTGTGCTCATGGGCTCCGATATGGTGAGTGAGGACGGCCTGGTAAGGGGTAATGCCGTATCGCTGATGGTCAATTGTGAGCGTGAGGAAGAGATAAGGTCTTACTTCGCAAAACTATCAGAAGGAGGCCGGGTGGCACACGCACTGGAAGACACTTTTTGGGGAGCGCTCTTTGGCGACCTCACCGATAAGTACGGCAACAACTGGCTGTTGCATTTTGATAAGGTCGGCGAAAAATAATTCGTTTAATGAAAAAAGGAATCGCAATGAGAAAGCTGAGACTGCAAATGCAAATGACCCTGAATGGTTTCGTGGCTGGTCCCAATGGTGAACTGGACTGGTTGAACATAAACTGGGACGACAAAGGATTTGCGCAGTATGTGAACGATTTCACAGACGCAAGCGGCTGCATACTGATGGGCAGAAAAATGATGGACGATTTTATGACCCATTGGACAAAGGCCGCAGGTGACCCTCATGACCGGGAACATGACTTCGCCCGGAAAATGGTGGATATACCGAAAGTGGTATTTACCAAAACGCTTCAGCAGACAAACTGGGAAAACCTTACCCTGGCTAAGGGAGACCTGGTAGCCGAAGTGAAAGCCCTGAAAGCTATGCCTGGCAAAGACCTGATTGCTTATGGTGGTGCCACGTTCGTGAGCAGCCTCCTGCGCGAGCGGCTGGCAGATGAGCTATACCTGTTTATAAACCCCGTGACAATTCCAGACGGCATGCGCATATTTCACGAGCGCACTGGCCTGAAGCTGAAAAAGGCAACCGCCCTTGACTGCGGCACAGTGGTGGTCCAATACGAGTTTGCTTAATTATTACTAAAAACAAAAAATCAATTGTTATGACAACGATCAATGCGTACATCACGTTTAACGGCAATTGCCGCGAGGCTATGAATTTCTACAAAGAATGCCTGGGTGGCGAACTAAACATGATGTCGGTAGCGGGCACGCCAATGGAGGCTCAATGCCCGGCCTCTATGAAAGACAGTATCCTGCATGCCACGCTTAAAAATGACAGCCTGCTGCTGATGGCATCCGAAATGGTGGGGCCATGGGGCTATGTAAAGGGCAACGATATGGCGCTATCGCTGAACTGCAGCAGTGAGGAAGAGATCAAAACTTTCTACAGCAAATTATCGGCTGGCGGAGAAATAATAGATCCCCTCAAAGACGCTTTCTGGGGTGGGTTGTTTGGTGTATTCAACGATAAGTTTGGTATCAGGTGGATGCTGAATTATTCGACGAATCCTCAATAATTTTTTCAAAAGGCTATTGTGCAACCAAAAGGTTTCATATAGATTTGCAGCGGGAATTTGTTGCAATTACGACTGGCTTGAAAACGGAATACCGGTAGAGATAAGAGTTAATAATTCATCTAATAATAATAGCGGAAACGACCATGAACAAAGCTTTCAGCGACATTGATAGCTATATTGCAGCCCAACCTGAAGAAGATCGGACTGCACTTGAGCAGTTGCGGCAGATCATCAGATCGGCCGCACCCGGCGCAGAAGAACTGATAAGTTATAGCATGCCTGCATTCAGGCATCACGGCATGCTGGCGGGCTTTATGAATGCTAAGAAGCACTACGGTTTCTACCCTTGGAATGGAAGAACGGTAACAGCTTTTGAAGATGACCTGAAAGACTATGTAACCAGTAAAGGAGCGATTCAGCTTCCCAAATCAAGGCCGTTGCCCGTAGCCTTGATAAAGAAGATAGTCAGATACCGGGTAAAGGAAAATGAAGAACAAAATAAAAATACCTGAAATCAAAATACCCCTTATCAACTAATCCCAATTCGTAACGTAACAATCCCAATTCCCAATCCTCAATTCCATCAAATATGCATCAAATAACTCCTTTTCTGTGGTTCAACAATAATGTTGAAGAAGCCGTAAACTTCTACACCGCTGCATTCAGCGACTCATTGGTAGTGAGTATGCACCGCATGGGCGACAGCGTATTCTCAGCCACCTTCAGGTTGGCAGGTAAGGAGTTTTATGCGCTCAATGGCGGGCCGATGTATCAGTTTACACCTGCCGTGTCCTTTATGGTGGCCTGCGAAACAGAGGCTGAAATAGATACGCTGTGGCAGCATCTCACCAGCGGCGGCATGGTGATGATGCCCCTGAACGAATATCCGTTCAGCAAAAAGTTTGGCTGGGTTCAGGACAAATTTGGCATATCCTGGCAACTTAATTTTACAGGTAGCAAGCAGCATATAACACCTGCCTTAATGTTTGTAAAAGAAATGAATGGCAAGGCTGAAGAAGCAATAGGGTTTTACAGCTCTGTATTTAAGAACGCACAGGTGCTGCGTATGGCAAAGTTTGAGGCTGGCGAACCTGGTACGCCTGGCACGGTGCAGCATGCCGCCTTCTCGCTCGATGGCAACGAATTTATAGCCATGGATGGGGGCACAGGCCACCAGTTCACTTTCTCACCGGCGATCTCATTTTTTATCCACTGCACCACGCAAGATGAGGTGGACTATTTCTGGGATAAGCTATCTGAAGGAGGAAAGCCTAACCGCTGCGGCTGGCTCGACGATAAGTATGGCATAACATGGCAGGTGATACCCGATGCGCTGAGCAAGCTGATGTATGATAAAGACCCCGCAAAATCGAAGCGTGTGATGGATGCGATGATGAAGATGACCAAAATAGAAATCAAAGGCCTCGAAGAAGCTTATAATGCCTAATGCAGTTGTCAATTTTCAAGCTAATCCAAATTCCTAATCCCCAATTCCTAATTCCTAAATCAAACCACATGGCCTCAGTAAACGCGTACCTCAACTTTGAGGGCAACACAGAAGAAGTATTCAATTTTTACAAAGCCGCTTTCGGCGGTGAGTTCCACATGTTCCAGCGCTTCGGCGATACGCCTGGTGGCGACAAAATGAGCGACGAAGACAAACAAAAGATCATGCACGTCTCGCTGCCAATTGGCAAGGGCAGCGTGCTTATGGGCACCGATGCGCTCGAATCTATGGGCCATAAAGTGCACATGGGCGACAATATCTCTTTGGCCATTGGTACGGAGAGTGAGGAGGAAGCCAACCACCTTTTTACTGCACTTTCAGAGGGCGGCAAGGTGACTATGCCGCTGCAAAAAACGTTTTGGAATGCTTACTTCGGCATGTTCACAGACAAGTTCGGCATACAGTGGATGGTTAATTATGATTACAAGTAAGAACACCGCCCCGGCAATGGTAGAGGTGTTCAAAACGAATGTGCAGGAGTCGCACCATTCAGAAATGATGGTGCAGGCGTTGTGCGCTCATTTCCCCTCGTTCCGCATCAACTTCGACCTCGACGACTGCGACCGCATACTGCGCGTGGAGGGTAGCCACGTGCCGGCAGACAAAATTATCGAGCTGTTGCGTGAGAACGGATTTGATTGCCTCGCGCTCGAATAGCTACGCAATATGTATTTGGTAAAATCACAAATATATTTGTAATATTACGCGAACTAAAAAACGGAAAATGAAAATAGTAAAGAGAATACTTATCATTCTGGCAATTATCATTGCCGTGCCGCTGATCGTTGCGCTGTTTGTAAAGAAGGAATACACCATCGTACGCGAGATCACCATCAACAAGCCGAAGCAGGCTGTGTTTGATTATATCAAACTTCTGAAAAACCAGGACAACTACAGCAAATGGATGAAGATGGACCCCAACGCCAAAAAGACCTACACGGGTACCGATGGTACAGTCGGATTTGTATCGGCTTGGGAAAGCACTAATAAGGACGTCGGCGCAGGCTCCCAGACCATTGCCAGTATTAAGGAAGGCGACCGTATAGATATAGACTTGCATTTCCTTAAACCATTCGAAGGCAAGGCAAAGGCTTACATGAGCACCGAAGACGCCGCCGGCCAGACAAAGGTAAAATGGGGGTTCGATGGCGCTATGCCCTACCCAATGAATATCATGCTGCTTTCTGACAAAATGTGCAATATGATCGGCGACGATCTGCAGACTGGCCTGAACAATCTGAAGGCCTTGTTGGAAAAATGATAGAGACCAAAACATTTGAAAATCACTTCCGTACACATTCGGAAGTGATTTTTTTTGCCATACCCAATTTCCCCGGCACGGTATTTTATCCGGTTTCTTATCAGCAATTCGTTTTATGGGAAACAGGGTAACTTATTTTGAGATCGCGTCGGAACGCCCGGAGGCAGACATGAAATTTTACAGAGAGGCCTTTGGCTGGGAGTTTCGCCCATCTGGTGAAAACCATTCGTGGGTCATAAAGACAGGAGACAGAGATGACCCGGGCATTGACGGCAAGCTGACGCAAAAAAACGATACTTTGCAACAACTTGTAAACACGATTACAGTCCCCGATATAGCCGAGGCAATCAGGCGTATAGACCAGGCCGGCGGCAATATGGTGTTGCCCAAAAAAGCGGTGCCGCATGTTGGCTGGGTAGCATTCTTCCTCGATCCCGACGGCAATATGTTTGGCGTAATGGAGGAAGATAAAGAGGCAGAATAGTCTTTGCAAAGACTTAAGTTCTGAAGGAGCGGCATATAATAGCCGGGGGCAACGCCCCCGGAGCAGAAATCCGGTGACACAAGCCCTGAAAGGGCGCAATATTTTTCGCGCCGTTCGTAACTATGACTTTGCGCGAAGTGGGCTGATAAAAACGAATGCGCCGATTCTTGACCCTTTTGGCTTAAAACAATGAAGCCTCACTTGATTGCAAGGCTTCATTGCTGGCGCTGGGCTCATTAATTCGCTGCCGTTTCCTTTTTGTTTTTCAGAAATGCATCCAGGAAATCAGGCGCTTTTTCGATAAGGCTGTCCAGTCCTTTCGACACACGGGTGGAGATAAACTGTATGCTATTCTCATTGGCTACCAGGAAGCCAACCGGCCCAAGTCCCATACCGGCTCCGCTCATAGTGCCCATACCCTCACCTTCGCCTGCGTCCTTTGTGTTCATCTTGCCCTTGCCTTCACCGCCGCCACCGCCTATACCCAGTCCCAGCGCCATCACTGGCACACAGGTATAGCCGCCTAGCTGAAATTGCTGGCCTATAATGGTTTCCGTCTTTGCTTCTGATCGCAGAAACTCGGTGAGTTTGCCGATCATGTCATTCATGTTTTCCATAAAAAATATTTAAACAGTTAACTGAAAAGGAATGCTTTTATAACCCTTGCCATTGTGTTCTTTATTTCAAGGATCACGGTATTCCTGTTAAGAAAGTTTATCTCAGCGTGCCTGTGTGCATATTGGCCCCATGCATACAGGGTGGGATATAGAACACCATTGGCTTGCGCATTGCCAGTGTCGATTGAGACATAGAACCTCGAAATGCGGAACGTTTTGATAACAGCCAGCACACGGTTGAAGGTCATACGTGGCTTACTTGGTTTCTGCACTTTCTTTTGTGGCTCACTTTTCTTTGCCATAAATGACACATGGCTTACTCTTTTCCTCCAGCCAGCAATTCGGATTTCCAGTCCCGGTTTCCCATTATGCGCCACATAGGAAACGCTCGCAAGCTTGTGAAAACGGATACGGTAAACTCCCTCATCGCTATTGATGTACAAAATGAAAGGTGCAAACAGCAGGTAGAGGATGACGGCAGTGATTGTTAGCAACAATAGGAAGAGCCAGATCATTGGTGCGTTTTTTATGAAACAAAACTAACGCGGTAAAAAAGTGGGGAGAATGATGGCTGTCAAATGGTGGATTGATTGAAGTCAATAAGGGTTTACTATAGATCAGGAAAAATTTTGCGCAACCAGAAGCGGGGCTTATATTTGTGCAACCAAAAGGTTTCATTTTATGAGAAGAGATGTGTTCCAGGCGATAGCAGATCCTACAAGGCGGGCTATATTAGGCATGTTGGCCGACGAGCCACTGAACGTCAATACCGTATCAGAGCAGTTTGATGTAAGCCGCACTGCCGTTTACAAGCACATCAAAATACTCATAGAATGCGGGCTTGTGGATATGAAGCAGCAGGGTAGGGAACGCTACTGTGAGGCTCGGCTGGAAGGGCTCAACGAAGTATCGGAATGGGTGGAGCGCTACCGCAGGTTCTGGGAAGCGCGTTTCGATTCGCTGGAGCAATACCTTAAGGAAGCGCAACTGAAGAAGAAAAAAAGATAACAAAATAACACTCCTCCAAATATTAACTTAGCTAAAAACAGACCAATGAAAAAGATCAGGATCACTTACTGGATCATAACAATATTGTTTGTCGCGCTCATGCTCGTCGCTACTATTCCCGACCTGATGGCGCTACCTGCGGCCAAAGACTACATGGTAAAGCTGGGTTACCCTGCCTACCTTACTGTCTTCCTTGGTGTGGCAAAGTTGCTGGGTATCATCGCTATACTCGTCCCCGGCTTTCCCCGGCTCAAAGAGTGGGCCTACGCGGGTCTTGCCTTTGATCTTATTGGCGCCACCTATTCCGAAATAGCCTCAGGCATACCCCCCAGCGGATGGGCGCTCATGTTTGTATGGCTGTTCCTTCTGGCAGCATCATACTACTACTACCACAAGTTGCCGAAACATGGTGTGAACGTGCTGCAGTAAGGAAGTGCTTATAATAGTCCGCTATCAAAAAACCTAAATAAGTTCAGAAGCTAAATGAACTTCATGCCGTAGTCCCCCTTGCCGCGTGGGTCATGGTGCGAAAGCGACCGCGTGCGCCGTAGCTTTAGCGGTGGAGCAAGGGGGAGGGGGCAATGTCATTAAGTTAAGGGGTTAATGACCCGGAAAGGGTCAAATGTTTATAGCTAAACAAGTCAATTATGAGTTCGATGCCGAAGGTATCGCACTACGAAAACTGGGAAAAACGCTTAA
>Ga0157378_10004567_pt1 | contig 12145 bp, 13 predicted proteins | sample M65metaG_FD_115309 | JGI IMG/M metagenome (GOLD analysis project Ga0157378, IMG submission 115309) | Miscanthus rhizosphere microbial communities from Kellogg Biological Station, Michigan, USA - M6-5 metaG | ecosystem: Host-associated > Plants > Roots > Rhizosphere > Soil | place: USA: Michigan...
GTCGACGGGACGTTGAAGCGCCGGATCGACCTGTCCGCAGCCACGACCACGTTCGGCGTCGCGAGGACCGTGGGCGGTCTGACCGACCGGGTGCATACCGTGCGGATCGTCGTCCTCGGTCTGCCGGGGGAAGCGGGAACGGGAACCGCGGTCGCCATCGACGGCTGGACCGTCGCCTAGCGGACGCGCCCGTTTCAGCGCGTCGCGACCAACCAGAGGCGCCGCGACCCGAGGTCGAACGGCGCGAGCTCGTCGTCGAATGCCGAGAACGCGCTGAACCCGGCCTCCCGGAGCAGCTCGGTCAGCTCCGGGAGCGTGTACACGCGGATCGACGTCGTCTGCTCCTGTCGCTCCGCCCCACGGAGGAACGTCCAGCGTGTTTCGACCCGTCCCGTGCCGACGATGTAGGTGCGGTGTTCGAGGACGAACGTCTCCGCGGCCTCGAACCAGTCGCGGTCGCGGAATACGGGAAGGAGCGCCTCGGCGCAGAGCGTGTCGATCAGGTAGCGGCCCCCGGGCTTCAACGCCCGGCGCGCGGCCCGGGCTTGCGCGAGGTTGCCGTCGTCGTCGAAGTAACCGAACGAACCCCACATGCAGATCGCGACGTCGAACGCGTCCTCGAACGGCAGCTGCCGCATGTCCGCGCGCTCGACCGTGAGGCCCGCGCCGCGGGCCTCGTCGAGGAACCGGTCGGTGATGTCCACGCCGACGACGTCGAACCCCCGCCCCACCAGGCGCTTCGCGATCCGTCCGGTGCCACACGGGACGTCCAGAGCCCGCATCCCGGGACGCAACCCGGTCGCCCGGACGATCAGGTCCACCTGGTGGTCGGCGTCCTCGAGCGATTCCCATCCGAGCTGGACCGCCTGCCACGCGGGCAGCTCGAACATCTCTTGCCACCAGCCGCCCACGCTCATCCCCACCGGACCAGCCGCCGTACGCGATCGATCGACCCGGCGCGCCGTGCGTCCCTGAGCATCACGGTCGACGCGTTGCGGCCCGGAACGCCCATCACCCCCCCGCCGGGGTGCGTTCCCGCCCCGCACAGGTACAGGTTCCTGATCGGCGTCCGGTAGTCGCCGTAGAAGGGGATCGGCCGGAAGGAGAAGAGCTGGTCCGGCGTGATCTCGCCCTGCATGATGTTGCCGCCGAGCAGCCCGAACCGGTCCTCCAGGTCCTTCGGCGTGAGCACCTCAACGTGCTCCACCAGCGATGCCAACGAAGGCGCGTACTCGGCGACGGCCGCGATCACCTTCTTCGCCCACGCATCGCGCGTCCGAGCCGTGTTGGGCGTGTCGAACGGCACGTACTGCGTGAACGCGAGCATCACGTGCTTGCCGGGCGGTGCCAGCCCTTCGGGCTGGAGCGCGGTCGGGAACACCAGCTCGACGTACGGATGCTGGGACGGCTTGCCGTACTTCGCGTCGTCGAAGGCCCGCTCGAGGTACTCCACGGAGGGCGCGATAGCCGTCAGACCGGCATTGACCGCGCCCTCCTGGTCCCAGGCCGGGAACGCGGGCAGACCGGACAACGCCACGTTGACCTTCACCGATCCGCTGCGGGTCCGGATGCGCTCGACGTCGTGGATCACGTCGGACGGGAGATGCTCCCGTCCGACGAGATCCAGGTACGTCGTCTTCGGGTGGGCGCTCGACACGACCTGCGCGGCCCTGATCACCGAGCCGTCCTCGAGCTCGACGCCGATCGCACGACCCGCGGTGCCGACCACGACCCGGGCGACGCGCGCGGCGGTGCGGATCTCCGCACCGGCCGCGCGCGCCGCTCCCGCGATCGCCTCGGACACGCCGCCCATGCCGCCCTCGACCCACCCCCAGGCGCCGAAGTGGCCGTCGACCTGCCCGATCCAGTGGTGCATCAGCACGTACGCGGACCCCGGCGTCATCGGGCCGCCCCACGCGCCGACCACGGCCTGCGTCGCCAACGCTCCCTTCACCCGAGGATCCTCGAACCACTCGTCGAGCAGATCGGCGGCGCTCATCGTGAACAGCCGCACCAGCTCGTGGATGTCCCGGCCGGTCCATCCGCGCAGCCTCGCGCTCGCCCGCGCCCAGCCGAGGACGTCGGTCATCCGCATGTTCGGCGGCACGACGAACAACGACCGTCGCAGCAGGCCGCCCACGTGCTCGAAGGAGCGATCGAACGCCACGTAGGCCTCGGCGTCGTGCTTGTTGAGTCGCGCGATGTTCTCCACGTCGCGGCGCAGGTCGCCCCAGAACGTGAGCGACGTTCCGTCGGGGAACGGGACGAAGTAGTCGGGGGAGACGACCGAGACCCGGTAGCCGAAGGCCTTCAGATCCAGCTCGGCGACGATCCGCTCCGGCAACAACGACACCACGTACGCGGCCGAGGAGATCCGGTAGCCGTCCCACATCGGCTCGGTGACGGCCGCCCCGCCGAGGACGTCCCGACGCTCGAGGACGAGGACGTCGCGTCCCGCCTTGGCGAGGTACGCGGCACACGCGAGGCCGTTGTGCCCGCCACCCACGACGATCACGTCACGCTGGGTCGTGCTCACGGAGGCGGAGGCTAGCGCGACGAGACGCCGGGCGTCGCCATGCGGAAGCTCACACGACCCGGACGCCGTCCTTCCAGACCTGCTCGATCCGGTCCTTCAGCTTCTCGAACTCGAACGGATCCCCCTCCACCACGACCACGTCCGCGATCTTGCCCGGAGCGAGCGTCCCGAGCTGATCCTGCAGGCCCATGAGCTCCGCGGCGCTCGAGGTCGCCGCGACCAGCGCCTGGGCCGGCGTGAACCCGTTCGCCGCCATGTGCGTGAGCTCGTTGAGGTTCCAGCCATGGGGAGCAACCGGGCAGTCCGTTCCCATCGCCACCTTGATACCGGCCTCGGCCGCCAGCCGCATCGCATCGAACTCGGGCCGCCCGAGCCCCTCGAACTTCGCGCGGATCTCCGGCGCGAGCTTGGGGTCCTTCGCCAGCTCCTCGGTGGTGTCGCCCGCCGTGAGCGTCGGAACGAGCCACGTGCCCCGCTCGACCATCATCTCGGCCGACCCCTGATCGAGGTAGGTCCCGTGCTCGATCGACCGGACGCCGGCCCGCACCGCGCGCTTGATGGACTCGGGGGAGTGCGCGTGGGCCATCACCGGCCGCTCGAGGTCCGCGGCCGTGCGCACGATCTGGTCGAGCTCGTCCTGCGCGAAGTGGGGATGCATGGGATCGTCGGTCGGCGAGAAGAACCCGCCGCTGGACGCGATCTTGATCACATCCGCTCCCGCCCGGATCACCTCACGCACCTTGGTCCGAACGCCGTCGATCCCGTCGCACAGGCCCGTCGGGAACCCCGGGTACCCGACCCCCCAATCCGCCGAGGTCGCACCGCTCGGGAGCCACGGATCGTTGTGCCCCCCGGTCTGGCTGAGCATCGTCACCGCGATCTGCATCCGCGGCCCGGGGATCACGCCGTCCTCGACCGCGCGCTTCAACCCCAGGTCGGCGCCGCCGGCGTCGCGCACCGTGGTGATCCCGAGCGCGAGGGTGGTTCGAAGATTCGCGGGCGCGAGGTAGAACGCGTAGGAGAACGGCCGGTGCGTGACCGTGAGCTCATCGTCCTCGTACCGGCCCATCAGATGGATGTGGCAGTCGAACAGACCGGGGAGGAGCGACTTCCCCTCGCACTCGATCGCCTCGTCGCCGTCCAGCCCCGACCCGACCGCGACGATCCGTCCATCTTCGATCACGAGATCCCCGTCGGCGAGCGGAGCGCCGCTCCCGTCGAAGACAAGGCCGCCCCGGAACAGCGTTCTCATCGCTCTCCCTCTTGTTGGTGGTTCGGAACGATAGCGCCCACCTCCCGCGGGCGGGGCGGGGCATCATGTCCCGTACGCCGACCTGAAGGAGGACCCATGGTTCAGCCGACGGCCACGGAACACAAGACGAGCAACGCCTACGACCTGTTCATCCTGGTGCTAACGGTGCTCTCGCTGCTGATCATGGCGGGGCTGTTGCTTCCGCTGAACGAGGCCACCACGACGCTCCTGACGAAGTACGACAACATGATCTGCGTCGTCTTCCTGATCGACTTCGCCTTGAACTTCTCGCGGTCGCATCCGAGACGCGACTACGTCGTCCACCGGCGCGGCTGGCTCGATCTCCTCGGCTCGATCCCGACGCTGGGCATCTTCAAGTACACGGCCCTGCTTCGGCTGGCGCGGATCAGCCGGCTGGCACGCATCACCCGGCTGCTTCGAGGCAAGAAGAAGAAAGAGCTCGCGGCAGACGTGATCCAGAACCGGGGGCAGTACGCGGCGTTCATCACGGTGTTGGCCGCCTTCATCGTGCTCACCTTGAGCAGCGTGCTCGTCCTGCAGTTCGAGACCAAGGCTCCGGATGCCAACATCACGACCGGCGGCGACGCGCTGTGGTGGTCGGTGGTGACCATCACGACGGTCGGCTACGGGGATACGTATCCCGTGACGACCGCGGGACGGATCACGGGCGTGTTCGTGATGTTCGCCGGCGTCGGGATCATCGGTGCGCTGGCCAGCATCTTGGCCAGCATCCTGGTGCCGGCTCCATCAACCGACGGATCGGGCGACGAACGATCCACGCGACCGGCGATGCAGGAGGAGCTCGCCGGCATCAGAGCTGAACTCGTAGCTCTTCGAAGGACGATCGGCGGTGAGTCACGTGATCCGTAAGCAGGACGGGTGGCTCCTCGAAGGCTCATCGAGCGGCACGACGGCGCTCAGGTTCCGTCGAGGCAGCCGGCGCTCGCCGTCGGGAGGCCGGGGATCGTCAACCCACGCCCGCCGTTCACGAAGTCGTACGCGATCCCCGTCCACGTCCCCGGAAGTCCCTTGTACGAGTACGCCTTCGCGTGCGCGCCGTCGTACTGGAACCCGACCCAATCAGGTGAAACGAACCCGTTCGTGTCGTACGGGGCGACCGCGGCCAATCCACGCCCGAACCGCCGATCCTCGACCACGAAGCGCCCTTGGAACGCGAGGTCGTTCTTGGCATACAGCTTCACGTACCAACGACGGATATCCATCAGGTAGTTCTTGTCGCTGGGTGGCGACTCGGGTCCGACGAAGGTTCGCATGTCGACCACCGCGAGTGGCCCGGCGACGCCCGTGGCCTTCCGGATCACCGCGAGCGGCATGTCCCACAGGCTCGATCCGTTCGGCGGCGTCGACCAGCCACCTTCACACGTCGTGCCGGCCGCTCCGACCGTCGGTGGGGGCGTGGCGGGAAGCGCGGGCCGCGTCGGCGGCGCCGATGCGACGGTCTTGGAGCTCGCAGGCACCGGGCTCGGGATCGTTGCGGTCGGCGAACCGTCGCCGCCCACGCACGCCGATGCCGTGAGCGCGAGGAGCGTCAGACACCACAGGAAAACGATGATCCTTGTCACGGGCGGGACTCCGGATCGGGGTCGAGGCTCTGGGAGGATACCGGCCCGATGGACGAAGAACGCCGGGCCAGCCACCCGCTGCCGATCTCCCGCCGCCGCTTCCTCGAACGATCCGCGATGGCGGTGGCCGGCGGCACACTGTTCGCGTGCACGGGCGGCAAGATCGTCCCGCACGTCTCGGACACCACCGCAGCGATCCAGACGAGATGGCCGATCAAGCGCGTGGTGTACGTCATGCTGGAGAACCGGAGCTTCGACAACCTCTTCGGACGGTTCCCGGGGGTCGAGGGGACGACGATCGGCGTGCTTGACGGGGCCGAGGTCCCGCTCAAGCGGTGCCCCGACTGGCTGCCCGGTGACCTGCCGCACGACCGGGCCGCGGCGCTCAACTGCTGGAACGGCGGCAAGCAGGACGGGTTCGGGACCGCCTCCTACGGCGATCCGTGGGCCTACACGCAGTTCGAAGGGAACGAGGTGCCCAATTACTGGCACTGGGCCCGGGAGTACGCGATCTCCGATCACTTCTTCTCGTCCGCGAACGGCCCGTCGTATCCGAACCACTTCTTCTTCATCGCAGGCACCTCGGGCGGTGCGATCGATAATCCGGAGAACATCAAGACGAGCCCGATGGACGGCGGCAAGCAGTTCAAGAGCTGGGGATGCGACGCGGTCGGGGACGACGTCTTCGTGCTCACGCTCGACGAGCACGGTCAGCTCGCGAAACACGACAGCTGTTTCGATTTCCGCACCGTGGGAGAGCAGCTCACCCACCGGGGCGTGGATTGGACCTTCTACTCCGCCGCGCCGGGCACCCCGGGCTACTTCTGGAACGCCTACAACGGGGTCGGTCAGGTCTTCCACACCGACCTGTGGCAGGAACACACGCGCGACGTGGAGACGGTGATCGACGATGCGCGGGGCGGGAAGCTACCCGCCGTCACCTGGGTCACCCCGCGGTTCGAGCTGTCCGATCATCCCCCGGGGAGCTCAGCCTTCACGCACAACTGGGTCAGCGATCTGATCGAAGCGATCATGAAGAGCGACGTGTGGGAGCAGACCGCGATCTTCCTCACGTGGGACGAATGGGGCGGGTTCTACGATCACGTCCGTCCGGTCGTCGTCGATCCGGTCGGGCTCGGCTTCCGGGTCCCATTGCTCACGATCAGCCCGTACACCGTTCGCGGGACGATCGACGACGTCACCGGGGAGTTCTCCACGCCGCTTCGGTTCATCGCCGACAACTGGGGGCTCCCGTACCTCACGGACCGGATCGCGAACACGCACAACTTCGAGCACGTCTTCGACTTCACGAAGCCGCCGCGCCCACCCTCGGTCACGGGGGTCCGCGTCAAGACCTTCGGACGGTTCGATCAGTTCCCGGAGAACTATCCCTGGCCCGCGGGAACCGTCCCCGACCCGTCGTCGTTCTGAGGCTCAGCCTCCGCCGATCGGGTTCGGCACGTATCGATTGACCAGGTTGAGGGCGTTCAGGATCGGATAGGACAGTGCCGCGATCCCGAGCAGGATCGACATGACCGTCGTGCTGCCGCCCCTGCCCCCGAGGCCGCCGACGATCCCGAGCACGACCGCGATCCCGCCGAAGACCATGGCCAGCAACCCCAGCTGGTCGGCCATCTGTCCGCCGGCCGCGAGCTGTTGGGAGTATCTGCCCAACAGCGTGCTGTCCGGGTTGAAGTGGTAGATCCACAGGACGACGCTGAAGCCGGCCCCGATCGCCCCCACCAGGGAACCCACGGTGCCCGCCGGGTTCGCCGTCTTGCCGCTGCTGCCGAAGATGCCACCCATGCGCCTCCGATGATGCCCGAGCACGGAGGCCGGGGCAAGCGACGGACGGCGTACGACGGTGCGAGCGACAGGGGGCCACGTGCCTGTAGGCTATGTGGCGAGGGCAATTGATCATGGTTCGCCAAGAGCGGTTCCCTCCCGGCGCCAGCCGGAGCCCGACGGGTAGGCATCAAGGCCCCGACGGCGAAGGAAGGAGGGATCGCACATGGCAACAGGCACCGTCAAGTGGTTCAGCTCCGAGAAGGGCTTCGGTTTCATCACGCCCGACGACGGCAGCGCAGATGTGTTCGTGCACTTCAGCGCGATCGCGGGTGAGGGTTTCCGGAACCTCGACGAGGGGCAGAAGGTGACCTACGAGGTAACGCAGGGCCAGAAAGGCCCGCAAGCCTCGGATGTCCGTCCCGGCTAACGGGACCACGGAACACAGCGAAGGGGAGGCCGCGAGGCCTCCCCTTCGTCGTATCCGGGTGTCAGGACTTGTCGGCCGTGTCGGACGTGTCGGGCTTCGGACGCGGCTCGGGCTCGTTCTCCAGCCCGAGCGCGGCCGGCTCGGACGCCTCGATCGGCGTCCCGGCCTCGATCAACCCGGCCTCTCGGTCGGCATCGCGTTGGGCGCGCGCGAGGCGTCGCTCCTCACGAGCGGCGGCCTTCTTCGCCTTCCCGCTCTCACGCTGGCGCTTCCCGAAGCTGTCCGGCATGCCGTCCACGATACAGAGCTTCCCGTTCAGCTGACCCGTGACCGTTCGGCTGCTACGGTCCCGCGATGCGGTTGGCCGTGGTCGGCCACATCGAATGGATCCGGTTCGCGCGCGTCCACCGGGTCCCAACGCCCGGCGCGATCGAGCACGCTACCGAGACCTGGGAGGGCGCCGGCGGCGGTGGCGCGGTCGCCGCGGTCCAGCTCGCCAGGCTCGCGGGCGCGTGCCTCTTCCTCTCGGCGCTGGGAGACGACCGCGTCGCCGGCGACGTCCGGGCGGATCTGGGGTCCAACCACGTCGAGCTCCACGCCGCGGAGCGACACGGGCCCAGCCGGACGGCGTTGACGATGGTCGACGACACCGGAGAGCGCACGATCGTCACGCTCGGCGACCGGCTCGAACCCCGCGGCGATGACGAGCTGCCGTGGCACCTGCTCGCGGGCGCCGACGGCGTCTTCCTCACCGCCGGAGACGTTCGAGCGGTGCGGGCGGCCCGCGAGGCGCGCGTCCTGGTCGCCACGTCCCGCGTCCAGGGCGTGCTCGCCGACGCCGGCGTCGAGCTCGACGCCATCGTCGGCAGCGCCAACGATCCCGCGGAGCGGTACGAGCCTGGGCTCGTATCGCCGGCCCCCAGGCTCGTCGTGCGGACCGAAGGATCCGCGGGCGGTTCCTGGGAAACGGCGGACGGCGCATATGGCCGGTACGCGCCGGCGACGCCACCCGGGCCGATCGTCGACCTCTACGGAGCCGGGGACAGCTTCCAGGCGGGCCTCACGTTCGGGCTCGCACGCGGCCTCGGAACGGAAGGAGCGCTCGCGCTCGCCGCTCGGTGCGGCGCGTTCGCCGTGACGGGGCGAGGGCCGACCGGCGGGCAACTCACGGCTTCCGACTCGTCCGCGTAGCCTAAGGACGACCGAGACCCGTCTGGATCGGTGAGGAGGGATGCGACGGTGGAACCTTGGTCGTTCGACCTTCACGGTCGCTACGAGGAGCACACGATCTCCAGCGAGGCGCTCCGGGGCAACCCGCTCGGGGACCCGACCGAGCGGCCGCTCTGGGTGTACCTCCCCCCGGGGTACGACGACGACCCGGACGCCCGGTTCGCCTCGGTCTACGCGATCCAGGGACTGACCGGCCAGCTCGACATGTGGAGGAACCGGTCTCCGTTCCGGCGGAACTTCCCGGAGCTGGCCGACGACCTCTTCGCGCGCGGCGAGGCGCCGCCCGTGATCGTCGTCTGGGTCGACTGCTGGACCTCACTCGGGGGGAGCCAGTTCCTCGATTCGCCTGGGACCGGCAAGTACCTGACCTACCTCTGCGACGAGGTCGTGCCCTTCGTCGACGAGCGCTACCGGACGCTCGCCGACCGCTCCCACCGGGGGATCCAGGGCAAGTCGAGCGGCGGCTACGGAGCCATGGTCGTGCCGATGCTGCGGCCGGACCTCTGGGGAGGGCTGGCGACGCACGCCGGCGATGCGCTCTTCGAGATGTGCTACCTGCCGGAGTTCCGTGAGACCGTTCGCACGCTTCGGGACGAATACGGCGGTTCGTTCGAGAACTTCTGGAAGGACTTCCGCAGCCGTCCCGCCTTCGCGAAGGAGAGCGACGGGTTCCTCCTCAACGATTGGTGCATGGCGGCGTGCTACTCGGCCGATCCCGACGGCACCGTCCGGCTCCCGTTCGACCCCGCGACCGGCGAGCTGATCCCCGAGATCTGGGACCGGTGGCTCCAGAGGGACCCGGTGCGCATGGTGCCGGATCATGCCGACGACCTGCGCTCGCTCCGCGCGATCTACATCGACGCCGGGAAGAAGGATGAGTATTTCCTCGACCTGGGAGCGGAGGCGTTCCGTCGTGCGCTCGAAGGGGTCGGCGTGACTGATATCTCCTTCGAGCTGTTCGACGCGACCCACATGGGGATCGAGTACCGCTACCCGCTCGCCCTGCGCTACCTGGCCGAGCGCCTGTCCACCTGACCGAACCCAACGGGAGGAATCATGGAATACCGAACGCTCGGCACCACCGGCGTCCGCGTCAGCACCCACTGCCTCGGGGCGATGATGTTCGGCTCGTGGGGGAACACCGACGTCGACGCGTGCGTCCGGATGGTGCACGAGGCGCTCGACGCCGGCATCAACTTCGTGGACACGGCCGACGTCTACTCGGCCGGTGGGTCCGAGGAAATCGTGGGCACGGCGCTCGCGGATCGCCGCGACGAGGTCGTCCTGGCGACGAAGGTCCACGGCCGGATGCGTCCGGGGAAGAACGATGAGGGCAACTCACGCTTGTGGATCACGCGCGAGGTCGAGAGCTCGCTGCGCCGCCTCGGCACCGACCACATCGACCTCTACCAGATCCACCGCCCGGAACCGCAGACGGCGATCGACGAAACGCTGGGCGCGCTCACGGATCTCCAGCGAGCGGGCAAGATCCGGTACTTCGGGTCCTCGACGTTCCCCGGCTGGCAGCTCGAGGAAGCCGCCTGGGTCGCCGAGCGCAACGGGCTGTCCCGCTTCCGGACCGAGCAGCCCCCGTATTCGATCTTGGTCCGGCAGATCGAGCTCGACGTGCTCCCCGTCGCGCAACGGCTGGGGATGGGCGTGCTCGTCTGGAGCCCGCTCTGCCGAGGGTGGCTCACCGGCCGGTACCGTCGCGAGGCGTTCGACCGCTCGCCGGAGGCGCGGGCGGCAAGGGTCGGCGGTCGTGGGATGGGCTGGCAGTTCGACGAGTCGAGGCCGGAGATCCAGCGGAAGCTCGACCTGGTGGAGGAGCTGGCCAAGCTGGCGGCGGAGGCGGGCGTCACGATGACCCACATGGCCATCGCGTTCGCGCTCGAGCACCCGGGCGTGACCTCGGCGATCATCGGACCGCGGACGCCGGAGCAGCTGACGGACCTGCTGTCCGGCGCCGACGTTCGGTTGGAACGCCCGATCCTGGATGCGATCGACGAGCTCGTCGCGCCGGGGACCCTCGTCGATGAGAACGACCGGGGTTTCGACCCCTGGTGGCTGGAGGCGGACGCGCGGCGGCGCTGACCCCTGGCTGACCCTCGAAGAAGCTCCTCCCCTCTCCTGTCGGAACGGCTCGGGGACGTTCGTCCTTGTGCTGACGGTCCGGACGGCGGACCCGAGGGAAGGGAGACGGAGCATGGCGAAGTACCTGCTGCTCTACAGCGGTGGCCGCATGCCCGAGACGGAGGCCGAGCAGGCCACCGTGATGAAGGCCTGGGATTCCTGGTTCCACGAGATCGGCTCGGCGCTCGCCGACGGCGGGAACCCGTTCACCCAGTCCAGCAAGAAGATCTCGAGTGACGGTGCGGTCGGCGACGGCGCGTCCGCAGCGAGCGGCTACTCCATCTTGGAGGCCGATTCGCTCGACGCCGCCGTGGGCCTTGCGAAGGGATGCCCCGTCTTGCAGGGCGGCGCCTCGATCTCGGTCTACGAGACGTTCGAGGTCATGTAGCAACGGTGCGGCGGGCGCTCGGCAGGAGCGCCCGCCGCACCGCTTCACCCATCCAACTGCTCGATCGTCGCGGTGGACGGTGGTCGTTCGCTCCGCAGTCGCGCGCCGGACCGCTCGGCTTCGCGCAGCACGCGGAGCACGTTGCGCCCCGCGACCTTCCCGAGGTCCTCGTCGGAATAGCCACGATCGCGCAGGTCCTCGAACAACGCGGGGTAGCGCGAGACGTCCTCGAGCCCTTCCGGGACCGCCTCCACGCCGTCGAAATCGCTCCCGACGCCGACCGCGTCGATACCCGCGACGTCTCGGATGTGGTCGATGTGATCGACGACGTCGGTGAGGGCTGACGGCGGGACGGGCTCGGATGCGAACCACGCCGCCATCGCCTTCTCCACCGCCTCCCGATCGTCGGGGAACGCCTCCCGCAAGCGGTGCAACTCGTCCCACCCGGCCGCGTTCGCCTCCGCGCCCTCACGGGTGAGGAACCACGGAACGAACGTCGCCTGGATCACGGCACCGGATCGTCCGGCGAGCTCGAGGACGTCGTCGGGGACGTTCCTCGGCACGTCGCAGAGCGACCGCGCGTTCGAATGCGAGAACAGCACCGGCGCTTCGGACACGGCGATCCCCGAACGCATCGTGTCCTCCGAGGTGTGCGAGAGGTCGACGAGCATCCCGCAACGGTTCAGCTCGCGGACCACCTCCTCGCCGAAGCGCGTCAGCCCACCGTGCACTCGTTCGCCGGTCGCCGAATCCGCCCACGGCGTGTCGTCGTTGTGCGTGAGCGTCA
>Ga0157378_10004569_pt1 | contig 12142 bp, 11 predicted proteins | sample M65metaG_FD_115309 | JGI IMG/M metagenome (GOLD analysis project Ga0157378, IMG submission 115309) | Miscanthus rhizosphere microbial communities from Kellogg Biological Station, Michigan, USA - M6-5 metaG | ecosystem: Host-associated > Plants > Roots > Rhizosphere > Soil | place: USA: Michigan...
GATCACATGCCGAAGCGCTCGCTGTGTTCGCCCGAATCGGTGAAGTTGCGATAGCGCGCGAGCGCCCACAACGGAAAGAACTTCGCGTAGCCGTGATAGCGAAGGTAGAAGACGCGCGGGAAGCCCGTCGCGGTGAATTGCGGTTCCGGCCAGAAACCGTCGCTCCCCTGATGTGCGAGCAGGTATTCGACGCCGCGCGCGACGGGCGTGCTGCGCGCCTCGCCGGCAGCCATGAGCCCGAGCAACGCCCATGCCGTCTGCGACGGCGTACTCGGCGCGCGCTGGTGACCGCGGTAGTCGAGCGAGTAACTGTCGCCGCCCTCGCCCCAGCCGCCGTCCTCGTTCTGCATGGACCGCAGCCAAGCGACCGCACTTCGAATCTCCGACGCATCGCGATCGACGCCGGCGGCGACAAGCGCGCACAGCACGGACCACGTGCCGTAGATGTAATTCATACCCCAGCGCCCGAACCAGCTGCCGTCCTTCTCCTGACACTGGCGCAGGAATCCGAGCCCCCTGTTCAACGCGGAATCGTCCGACGCGACGCCGAGTTGCGCGAGCATGCTCACGCAGCGCGCGGTGACGTCGGCCGTCGGCGGATCGAGCAGCGCGCCGTGATCGGCGAACGGGATGTGGTTCAGATACTCGCTCGTGTTGTCGGCATCGAGGGCGCCCCAGCCGCCGTTCGCGCTCTGCAAACCCAGCACCCATTCGCAGCCGGCACGGATCGACGCGCGAAAATCCGGTTCGCTGCGCGCGTTTGCGCCGCGTCCGAATCGATCCATCGCCATGACGACCACGGCGGTGTCGTCGAGGTCCGGGTAGTGCGGATTCGTGTACTGGAACGCCCAGCCTCCCGGCGCAACGTGCGGCCGCTGCTGCACCCAGTCGCCGACTGTGTCGAGCACCTGCCGCCGATCGAGCCATAACAGGCCCCGTCGCGCGGCGCTGCGGCCCTGGTGGCTGCCGACTTCGAGCAACGCATGACACGCGAGCACCGTGTCCCACACCGGCGACACGCACGGCTGGCAATACGCCGTGCCCTCGCTCACCACCAGCAGCTTCTCGAGCGCACGTCTTGCGGTCACACGGCGCGGGTCATCCGCGGGGTACCCGAGGATCACCAGGGCTTCGAGCGCGTTCACCATCGCGGGGAATATCGCGCCGAGGCCGTCTTCGCCGTTGAGGCGTTCGAGCACCCAGGACTCGGCGCGTTTGGTCGCGCGGCGCCGCATGGCCTTCGGAATCAGCGGGTCAAGGCGGCGCGCACAGCGGTCGAGCAGCTGGAACGCGCGCGCCAGCGAGCGGGCGGGCCCCTGCGGCAGGGGAAAGTAATCGTGCTCCTGCTCAGCCGGGGTCACGAACAGCTCGGCGACGTTCACCTGGCGCGGGTTCTTGGCGCGCGGGCGTTCGGTGCACAGGATGAAAAGCGGCACCATCACGGTACGCGACCAGTAAGAAACCTTGTCCAGGTGGAAGGGGAACCACCGTGGCAGCAGCATGATCTCTACCGGGATGTAGGGCACGGCGCGCCAGGGCACCTGGCCGAACAGCGCGAGCGTGATGCGGGTGAAGACGTTGGCGCGCGCGGCACCACCGCGCGCCAGAATCGCCTCGCGCGCCCGCACCATGTGCGGCGCATCGGGTGCGTCTCCGGCCAGCTTGAGCGCGTAATAGGCCTTGACGGTGCAGCTCACGTCGAGCGCGCCGCCCTGGTACAGCGGCCAGCCGCCGTGAGCGGCCTGGCGGCCGCGCAGGTAGTTGGCGAGCTTCGCCTCCAGCGCCGGGTTGCCTTCGCCGAGGAAGTGCAGCATGAGGATGTATTCGGCCGGGATCGTGCAGTCGGCCTCGAGCTCAAAGAGCCAGAAGCCACGTTCGCTCTGCGCGCCGGCGAGCGCGCTGCGCGTCGCCGCGATGGCGCGGTCCAGAGCCGAGCCGCGCACGAGCCGTCCACCGAGCCTGGAGGGCTGCTCGGGCGTCGGCGCATAGGCCTCATCGAGTTCGGAAAGCGGCGAGGTTCGATTCAACGGCCAGAACTCCCTTCGCGGCGCAGGTCGCGCGGCTCTTCGTAGTCAGCATCGTCAGCACGGGGGCGCGGCGCAGCCGCGGACTCGAGTGGCCGCTGCGGCAGCTCGATCGCGGCGGGCGCTGCCAGTGGCAGCCCGATGGCGGCCACTGCAAAAAGACGGCGCAGCAGCCAGTCGTTGCCCACCGCAGCGTTGCTCAGCTGCGTTGTCACGCCCACCGCCGCGCGCGAGATCTTCACCTGGTTGCCGGCGGTGAACCCCGGGTTGGCCTCGATGCGGCGCAGGGTCAGTACCGCAAGGCCGATGGCCCACAGGCAGAAGCGGCGGATGCCCGCTTCCTCCTTCGGTATCAACAAGGTGAACGCCAGGGCATTTCGCAGGTGCGCGTGCGCCACGCCGACCAACTCGCGCATGCTGGCATCAAAACCCTTGGCCTGCCGCTGCGGATGCAAGCTGCCCAGCTCCACGCCGTGGCGCCCAAAGACGTCCTGCGGCAGCCAGCAGGCGCCGCGCTGCCAATCCTCCCAGACGTCCTTGAGGATGTTGGTCATCTGCAGGCCCTGCGCGAAGGACACGCTCAGCTTCTCCAGCCCCGCGCGCTGGGCCTCGATCGCCGGTGAATGGGCGCAGAACAGCTGCGTGAGCATCTGACCGACAACTCCTGCCACGTAGTAGCAGTAGTCATCCAGGTCACTCATGCGCGCCAGGCCGCGCAGGCTGGCGATGCACTGGAACTCGTGCATGCCCTCGCACATGACCTCGACGCAGCGCCGGATCGCGACGCGCTGCTCGGCATCGAGCGCGGCGGTCAGGCGCACGATGCGTCCCATGTTGAGTACCAGGTCGCGCTCGGCCGGCAGCGTCTGCTCCGAGAAGCGCGGCAGCAGATCCCGCGCCAGCTGTGCCGCCTCTTCCTCCCCGCATACCACCGCAACGAAGCGGTGCAGCAGACCGAGCCTGGCGGCCGCCGAGGAGGTGGTCTGATCCTCGATCGTGTCGGCGATGCGGCACAGCAGGTAAGCGTTGGTCACCGCGATGCGCAGCTTCGCGGGCAACTGGGGAATGGTCAGCGCGAACGTGCGTGACACGTGCGGCAGGATCTGGTCCTGATATTCCTCATCGCTAGCGCTAGCATCCATCTGAACAGTGTCTCGCATGACCTCGACCGTCGCAATTCGGGCCCGCCTTGCAGCCGGCGCGCACCTTTGCAGCGGGCGCTGGGGCTGCATTATGCCTATAAACGGCCGTGGACCGGACTGGGGCGCCGCGTACCAGGGCCGCATCCCGCGCCGCCCTGCCGCGCCACCCGGCGAACCTAAGCGGCTGCGCTGCGCCCGCAGCTCTCGCCAGCCCGGGCGGCGATGGGCTGCGCTTTTTGGGCACCAAAGCAGTGTTCAGTAGCTGCGCGCGAGCAGCCAGGATGCCAGCGCGCGCAGCGGCATGCCGCGGGTGCCGAACGGCGCCAGGGCGCCGAGCGCCTCAGCGTGCAACAGCCGCACCCGCTCCTGCGAGGCAGCGACGCCCAACACCGCCGGATGTGTGGGCTTGGCACGCTCGCTGTCGGCGCCGGCCGCCTTGCCGAGCGTGGCGACGTCGCCCAGCACGTCCAGAAGATCGTCCTGGATCTGGAAGGCCAGGCCGATCGGTCCCACGAACCGGGCGAGGGCCTCGTAGAGGCGCGCGTCAAGATGCGGCACACAGGTGGCTGCCATGAGCACACTCACACGAATCAGCGCCCCGGTCTTGCGCGCATGCATCTCCTCGACCTGCGCAATGTCCAGGCGCCTGCCCTCGGCCGCCAGATCCATGGCCTGGCCGCCCGCCATCCCGAAGGTGCCACTGGCCTCGCCCAACAACCCGATGAGGCGCAGGCGGGTTTCCGCACTCGCGGTGAGCGAGGGGTCGCACGCGAGCACCTGGAAGGCGAGCGACTGCAGCGCATCCCCGGCCAGAATTGCCGTTGCCTCGTCGTAGGCCTTGTGGCACGTGGGCCGGCCGCGGCGCAGGTCATCGTCATCCATGGCGGGCAGGTCATCGTGAACGAGGGAGTACACGTGCACGAACTCGATGGCGCAGGCGATGGCCTCGACCTGCGCGTCCGGAATACCCAGCGTGCGTGCGGTGGCGAACACCAGCGCCGGCCGGATGCGCTTGCCGCCCCCGAGCGCGCTGTAGCGCATCGCCTGGTGCAGGCGCGCCGGGATCTCATTCTCATCCGGCAGGCGGCTCGCGAGCGCCGCCTCCATGCGCGCCTGCCAGGATTTCAGCAGCGCTGGAAACGCCTCATGCTGGGCCGGATCCTCCGCCATGGATGGCGCAGCTGCAAAGGCACGGTTCACGTGTTGGGGCTCAGCCAAGGGGCGGTGCGGCTACTGCATTCGCCGGGCGGCGGACTCTCGGCTCGAACGCGTAACGGCCGACACCGGTACCGCGGTGACGCTGCGCCGCACGCGGTCCTGGTAGACGACCGGGGGGTTCGGTGCCATGGGCCCGGTGGTGCGCGGACCGCGAATTGCCGTGGTCAGGGCCTTGATCGGGTGGCTGAAGGCATCGTTCACGGCCGTGCCCTCGAAGCCGCAGTGTGCCATGCAGTTATCGCAGGCGGGGTTGCGTCCCACGCCGTAATCACCCCAGTTGGTGTCTTCCATCAAAGAGCGGAAGCTGCCCGCGTAGCCCTCATCTGTGAGCAGGTAGCAGGGTCGCTGCCAGCCAAAGATGTTGTAGGTCGGCGTGCTCCACGGGGTGCACTGGTAAGCCTGATTGCCCGCCAGGAAGTCCAGGAACAGGCTCGAGTGGTTGAAAGACCAGCGGCGCCGCGCGCCAGTGGCCGCGGACGGCGCCTCGCGCTCGCGCTTGAAGATCTCGCGGAACAGTCCCTTGCTGGCGCTGCGCCCGAGGAACACATCCTGGCGCGGGGCGTGGTGGTAACTGTACCCGGGGGAGACGGTGATGCCCTCGATCCCGAGCGTCATGGCCTCATCGAAGAAGGCCGCCACGTGGTCCGGATCCTCGCCGTTGAACAAGGTGCAATTCACGGTGACGCGGAAACCCTTGGAGCGCGCCAGGCGAATCGCCGCCACCGCCTTGTCGAAGACACCCTCTTGGCAGACCGACTCATCGTGCCGTTCGCGGTTGCCATCGAGATGGATGGAGAACGTGAGGTACTGCGAAGGCTGGTACTCGTCGATGTGCTTCGGCAGCAGGATGGCGTTGGTGCACAGGTAGACGAACTTACGGCGCGCCACGATGCCGGCGACGAGCTGCGGCATCCCCCGGTGAATGAGCGGCTCGCCTCCCGGGATAGACACCATCGGCGCCCCGCACTCGTCCACCGCGCGCAGGGCGTCCTCGACGCTCATGCGCTTCTGCAGGATCTCTTTGGGATGATCAATCTTGCCGCAGCCCGCGCACGCGAGGTTGCACTGGAACAGCGGCTCGAGCATCAGCACCAGCGGATAGCGCTTCACGCCGCGCAGCTTCTGGGTCGCGATATAACGGCCCACGCGGTACGCCTGAATCAATGGCACGCCCAACGTCTTCTCCTGATCTAACTTGGAAGCGCGAGCACGTCTGCGCGGTGATCGCGCCAGATCCGCTCCCACTCCATCCTGAACCACGGGGTGAATTTCCCGCTCCCGCCAGCGGCCAGCTCCGACTGCAGCGCCTCCGGGCTGATCCAGCGCCAGGCGTGGATCTCCGCCGGGTCGCTCCTGATCGGGCCATTGCAACGCCCGATGTACACCGAGCACAGCTCCTGCTCGGCACCCGCCTCATCAAACTGTGCCTGGTACTGAAACTTGAACAGGAACCGCAAGGGACAGCTCAGGCCCAGCTCCTCCTGAAGGCGCCGCTGCGTGGCCGCCTCCAGAGACTCCGCGCGTCGCGGATGGCTGCAGCAGCTGTTCGACCAGTAAAGTGGCCACAGGCGCTTGGACGGCGAGCGCTGCTGCAGCAGTAGCGCGCCCGCATCGTTGAAGATCAGCACCGAAAAGGCGCGATGCAGAATGCCGCTGCCGTCGTGGCACGCCGACTTGCCCAGATACCCCACCTCGCGATCAGCGGCATCGACGAGGATCAGCATATCGGCTTCGGGAGCGACCGCGGCGCGGGTGCCGCGGCGAGCATTCTGCGAGTTTTCCGATTCAGCGCCTAATTCCATATTTACCCGGAAGCATACAGGTCCCGCTCAGGGCGGGATGCGGCATTGGGAAACGTGACCGACCGCCCCGGCCATTCGTGCCTGACTATCAAAGATACTTAATAAAATCAATAATTTAAGTATCGCAGGCGGCCTTGACTGCCAGCGAATCTACACGTAATGCGGCGGCGACGAAATCCCTCCCCCGAAAGAGCACGCGGCAACACCGGGGGATCTCGGGGGCGATCACCGGCGGCGCCGCCATCGCAGGAGGGGCGCCGGCGTTCGCGGCGGCCACACATCCGGTCCGCATAGGACTTCGGATACGCCGCGTACCGCGGGGGATCAGGCGACGCTGTCCCCGATCGTGCCGCGGCGCGCCCCTTTCAGACAGCGCGCGGTCCTGTGCCCGGGGCGCAACGGCGTAGGAAAGGCCGTGAGGGGACTGTCGGCATCCTCTGACGCTCAAGATGTCGCTAGGGCGATTGCCGCGCGCCCCCAGAGACGTAGTCTTGGGGGATACTGCCGCCGGCGTGGGGGGCATAAGGAGGTGTTGTGTCTGAGTTTTCAGGGGCTCCGGAACTCTAAGGCGCGGGGCGCAAGGTCTTGTCGTCACATACCTCAACCACGACGGCGTGCAAGCGCGCGCCGCCGCTCCTGGCCGTGCGGCCTGAGGACTATGCCTTCTTCCTTGACCTTGACGGCACGCTGCTGGAGTTTGCTGCGCGCCCGGAGCAAGTGCAGTGTGACGCGGCGCTGCTGAGGCTGTTGGCGGAGGTTTCAACCCGCAGCGCCGGCGCGCTGGCGCTGGTCAGCGGTCGCTCGATCGCTGATCTTGATCGAATTACAGCACCGCGCCGCTTCCCGGCTTCCGGGGTCCACGGCCTCGAGCGACGCGGCGCCGGGCAGGAGCACCCACCACAGCCAGTGGCTCTGCGCTCGCTGACCGAGCCCCGTCAGCTGTTGCAGGCCCTGGCCCGGCGCCACCCGCGGTTGCTGCTCGAGGACAAGGGAATTTCCCTGGCGCTGCACTACCGCGGGGCGCCGGAGTTAACAGACACCATCAGCGGCGCGCTCGCCTCGATGCCGGCGCTGCTTACAGGAGAGCTCCGGGTGCAACACGGTCACAAGGTCGTCGAGGTGATGCCCGCGGGGGCCACGAAAGCCACCGCCATCGCCGCATTCATGGAGGAAGCACCCTTCCGGGGACGGCGACCGCTGTACGCCGGGGACGACCTCACCGATGAGTGCGCGTTCGAGTGGGTGAATGCCCACGGCGGTGTGTCGATAGCGGTGGCGCCGGCGCGGCCCACCGCCGCCGCCGCCTCGCTGCCCTCGGTCGTCGCGATGCGCGCCTGGCTGCGGACACTGACGTCGCCGCCGGGAGCCGCAGGGTGAGCGCTGCGCAAAATGCCGGGGCCGCGACTGCGCCGCACATGCTTGCGAGCACCGGCGTGGTCGGCAATGGCCAGATCACGGCGCTGGTGCAGGCGGATGGCGGCATTTCCTGGTGCTGCTGGCCGCGACCCGACGGTGACCCGATCTTCTGCAGTCTGCTGTCCGCCGACAGCCCCCGGGGGATCTTCAGCATCTCGCTCCTCGATCAGACCGACTGCGAGCTGCACTACCACCACAACACGTCCATCCTCTAGTCGCTGGCGCGCGATGCGCGCGGCAATGCCCTACGCATCACCACCTGGTGCCCGCGCTATATCCGCCAGGGACGCCTCTATCGTCCCACGATGCTGATCCGGCGCATCACACCGGTCGCCGGTCGGCCCGCCGTGCGCATCCGCCTGCAGCCAGCCGGTGGTTACGGGGCGCGGGCATTCGAGCGGCAACTTGGAAGCCACCACGTGCGCTTCCTCGATCCGACGCAGGCGCTGCGCGTCACCACCGACGCGCCGGTGTCGTACCTGACCGAAGACCGCATCTTCGTACTCGATCGCCGCCTCGACCTCGTACTGAGCGAAGACGAGACCCTGGGTGGCTCGGTCCACGAAACCGCTGACGAGTCGTTGCGCGCGACGACGCGCTACTGGCAGGAGTGGGTCCGCGGCCTCGCGATCCCGTTTGAATGGCAGGAGGCCACGATCCGCGCGGCCATCACGCTGCAGTTGTGCACCTTCGACGACAACGGCTCGGTCCTCGCGGCGCCCACGACCTCCATCCCGGAGGCACCCGACAGCGGGCGCAACTGGGACTATCGCTACTGCTGGCTGCGGGACGCGTACTTCACCGTGCAGGCCATGAACCGCCTGGGGGCCACCGGCCCCATGGAAGCCTACCTGCGCTATCTGGAGGACGTGGTCGCAAGCGAGGAAGGCTCCTCGCTGCAGCCGGTCTACGGCATCACCGGCGAACGCGACCTGAGCGAACGCATCGTCGAGAGCCTGCCCGGCATGGCCGGCATGGGCCCGGTGCGCATCGGCAACCTCGCCTATCGACAGCGCCAGTACGACGTCTACGGCTCCGTCATCCTCGCCGCCACGCAGAGCTTCTTCGATGAACGCCTGCAGCATCGCGGTGACATCTCGCAATTTCACCGCCTGGAGTTGCTCGGTGAGCGCGCGCTGCCGCTGTTCGGGGAGCCGGACGCGGGGATCTGGGAATTCCGCGGCACGGAGCGACCCCACACCCTCACCGCCGCCATGTGCTGGGCCGCGTGCGATCGCCTGGCGCGGATCGCCATCCGCCTGCAGCTCGAGGAGCGCGCCACCCTTTGGGCCGGGCGTGCGGCCGAGTTGCGCGAGAAAGTGCTGCGCCAGGCGTGGAGGGAGGCGCGCGGCACCTTCTCGGCAACCCTCGACGGCGATGCCGTGGATGCCAGCCTGTTGCTGTTGCCGGAACTGGGCATCGTAGCGTGGAAGGATCCGCGCTTCATGCGCACGCTTGAGACCATCGAGCGCGAGCTGCGGGTGGGTGACTTCCTGGCACGCTACCGGCATGCGGACGATTTCGGCGAGACGCGCGCTGCCTTCACCGTGTGCTCCTTCTGGTGGGCCAACGCGCTCGCAGGCACCGGTCAGCTGGAGGCCGCCCGCGGCCTCTTCACGAAGCTGCTCGCGGCCCGTAACTGCGTCGGGCTGCTCTCCGAGGACATCGACCCTGACACCGGCACGCTGTGGGGCAACTTCCCGCAAACCTACAGCATGGTCGGGATCATCACGACCGCCATGCGCCTCAGCAGGCGCTGGGAGGACGAGGTTTGAGCAGGTTGGTCAACGTGTCCAACCGCGTGGCGCTGCCCGGGGCGCGCGCTGACGGCGGGCTGGCGATCGGGCTGCTGGCGGCGATGCACGCCGCCGGCGGTCTGTGGTTCGGCTGGAACGGCCGCACCTACCCGGATGGCGCGGAGCCTCCGGATGCGGAAGACCTGCAGCGCGGCAACGTCAGCTTCCGCACGATCAGTCTGGCGGAAACGATGTTCGGGCAGTACTACAACGGCTTCTCCAACGGCACGCTCTGGCCCCTGTTTCACTATTTCCTGGACAGCTTCCACTACCAGGAAGAACAGTACGAGGCGTACCGCGCCGTGAATGCGCTGTTTGCCCAGGAGCTGTTGCCGCTGCTGCGGCCCGATGACCTGGTGTGGGTACATGACTATCACCTGATCCCGCTGGCAGCGCAGCTGCGGGCGCGGCAAGTCTCCGCCCCCATCGGGTTCTTTCTGCACATTCCCTTTCCGCATTTCGAGGTGCTGCGCGCGCTGCCCGTGCATCGCGACATCATGTCCGCGCTGCTCGCCTATGACGTGGTGGGCTTCCAGACCGAGGTGGACCGGCAGGCGTTCATGGATGCCGCGCGCGCCCTGTTTGGTCGCAACTGCGTGGTCGCAGCCGACGTCATCGTGCACGCCGGGCGCCGCGTACGCGCCGGGGTGTTCCCGATTGGGGTCGATGCGGATGCCATCCGGCGCAGCGTCGAGCGCAACAAGGCCTCCCCGGCGGTGCTCAACATGTCGCAGGGGCTCCAGGATCGGCGGCTGATCATTGGCGTCGATCGGCTCGACTACAGCAAGGGGTTGCTCGAACGCTTCGATGCCTATCAACGCTTCCTCGAGGACTTCCCGCAGCACCAGGGCGCCGTGACGTACCTGCAGATCGCGCCGCTGGGCCGGCAGAACGTCAGGGCCTACGCCCGCATCCGCGCGGCCCTGGAACAATCGGCGGGCAGAACCAACGGTCGCTTCGCCAATGTCGACTGGACCCCCATCCGCTATCTGAACCGGAATTTTCCGCACCCGACGCTGCTCGGCTTCCTGCGCCTCGCCCAGGTGTGTCTGCTCACCCCGTTGCGCGACGGCATGAACCTCGTGGCCAAGGAATTCATCGCGGCGCAGGATCCTGCCAACCCCGGGATGCTGGTGCTTTCGGATCGTGCCGGCGCCGCCAGCGAACTCACCGACGCACTGCTGGTCAATCCGTACGATATCCGCAGCATCGCACGGGCGCTCAAACAGGCGCTGGACATGCCGCTCACCGAGCGGCGCGCACGCCACGAGAAGCTGTACCAGACCCTGCAGGAGCACAACGTGCATACCTGGTGGCGAAGTTTCCTGGCCGCGCTGCAGCAGGCGCGGCAGGAGAGCCGCTCGTCGCGCCCCAGCGAGGCGCGCGGGTCGGCGGCGGATCGACACAGCAACACGCGCCCTTGAGCGCCGCGCTACGCTTGAGCCGGCGGGGATACCCGCAGCCCGCCCAGGCAGGCCGTCAACTGCGCCCCGAACAGGAAGATCTGGGCGCTGTAGTACAGCCACAGCAGCAACGCGGCAAAGGACGCAGCAGCACCGAACGCAGTCGGCTCGATGGAGTGCGACAGGTAGAGGCCGATGCAGCGGCGACCGAGGTCGAACAGCACGGCGGTGATCAGTGCGCCGGAGGCGATTGCCCGCCACGACAGTCTCCTGGCCGGCAGCACCCCGTAGACCAAGGAAAAAAGGCCCGCCACCAGCGACAGCGACACCAGCAGGTTCACCGCGCTCAGCGCGGGCACCACTACCGGATAGCGGGTCGCCAACAGGTCCTGCACGCTTGAGAGCGCCGTGGAGATGGTCAGCGACACCAGCAGCAGGAACCCAAGGGCCAGGATGATCCCGAACGACAGCAGGCGGGTGCGGAACCAGCCGCCGATGCCCGCCGCAGCCGCCACTTTGCTTTGCCAGATGCGGCGCAGCGCGCCCTCGAGGGCGGCCAGCACCGTGGTAGCGCCGATCAGCAGCGCGACGGCGCTCACCACGGTGGCAAGTAAGCCGCGGGCCTGGCGCGCACTGGTGGCCGCATTCAACAGCGCGGTAGCGGTCGATGAGCCAAACAGGGCATCCAGCTGTGCGGTGAGTTGTCGCTGTGCGGCGGCCTCCCCGAGTAACTGCCCCGAGATCGCCAGCAGGATGACCAGCAGCGGCGCCAGCGAGAACACACAGTAGAAGGCGATGGCGGCGCCGGTCGTCGAGGGCTCGTCATTGAACCAGTTCGTCAGCGCGCATTTGAGCAGCGGCCACGACAGGCGTGCACCTTGGGGCTGCCCGTCCAGCTGCGATCGCTGCGGGGGCTGCCGCGCCGAGGGCCAGTTCACGGCAGCTACCGGCGGTTCCTTTCTGGCAGACATTGGCCGCCCGGTGGCCGCACCCGCGTTCACACCGGACGCGGTTTGTTATGCGCCGAGTGCACCGGGACCGGGTACGTCTTGCCCTCCGCGCCCGCGGCGTCGCTGCCGGGCCTGGTCGAGGGGCGGACGTCGTTCCATAAAGTGGCTGGCGATTCGGAGGGCGCCACGGAGTCCTGCGCGCCGTGCAGGGCCCGCATCAGCTGGGCAATGCCCACGCAGGCCACGGCCAGGGCGAGTACGGCGAACGCCACAGCCACCGGAACGGTCCTCATGCCGACGCTCCATGGTTAGCCACAGCGCCAAGGATAGATACGGGCACCCGTCGCGGGGCAGCCCCGCGCGTCTGCAACAGCGGTCGGCGGCCGCTGAC